>Ga0209609_10002515_pt1 | contig 10449 bp, 10 predicted proteins | sample LakKivw325mmetaG_FD_184136 | JGI IMG/M metagenome (GOLD analysis project Ga0209609, IMG submission 184136) | Anoxic lake water microbial communities from Lake Kivu, Rwanda to study Microbial Dark Matter (Phase II) - Lake Kivu water 325m metaG... | ecosystem: Environmental > Aquatic > Freshwater...
TTGCCCGGCAGGTCGGCGGCGGGGACCGTGACGGTGAAAGTCTGTGAAGCGTTGGGCTCGATGCGGGCCTCGGAGGCGATGGGGATCGGGGGCGCAGCGTGGGCGGCGAAGGCGCAGAGAGCGATGAGTGTGATCGTGACGAGTGGCTTCATGATAGTCTCCGAAGTACCGGGGCGCATTCGATGGAGGGGCCGCCTTGGTTGGAGGGGCCGCGCTCTAGCTGGCCCCATAGCCGGCAGTCGTCGGAGGGGCCGCACTTTAGCCGGCCCCATGGCCGCCGGTCGTCGGAGGGGCCGCACTTTAGCCGGCCCCATAGCCGCCGGTCGTCGGAGGGGCCGCGCTTTAGCCGGCCCCCGGAGCCGGCGAACCTATCTTGTCCACGGGAAGCCATAGTACTTGCTGTATGGCCAATCCTCAGGCCTGCTACATAGCTCTCGACGCACAGGATTGCTCAGGACATACTCCACCATGGCGCTCACATCCTCATCCCTGCGAGCGTGGCGGTCCCAGATACTTCGCTCCCAGATGTCCCTGGCCGCCCCCAGCCTGTGCAGGACATACGACGCTTTCCCCTTGAACTGACGGAATACCCGTGTGAAACGCCGACCTTCTACCGTCGCCACCACGAGATGCACGTGGTCCGGCATGATGCAGATGGCCGACAGCATCGCGGAGAACACCTCCTCCGCTACACACATGAGGCTGCGGGCGGACGATGGATCGGCGAAGAGTGGATGTCGGTCCTTCGCGCAGATGGTCAGGAAGATCACATGGTTTGGCTCTGTGTATGCGTCCTCGGTCAGTCTATGTGGGTGGCGGCGGTCCATGTCTGTTGCCCCCGTTCGGGCGGGGTCGTTGGAGGGGCCGCGCTTTAGCCGGCCCCCGTGTGCGGTTCCGTACGGCGGGCCGGCTGAAGCGCGGCCCCTCCCAACACCACGGCCTAACACCGGGGCCGGCTGAAGCGCGGCCTCTCCTGACACCGGGGCCGGCTGAAGCGCGGCCCCTCCCAACACCACGGCCTAACACCGGGGCCGGCTAAAGCGCGGCCCCTCCTGACACCGGGGCCGGCTAAAGCGCGGCCCCTCCCAACACCACGGCCTAACACCGGGGCCGGCTGAAGCGCGGCCCCTCCGCACGGCCTCACACCCCGGCCTCCTGCAGGTACGCGCGGCTGATCGCCAGGTCCACCAGCGGGTCCTGCAGGTGCGTGTCATGCTCGACGAAGAGCCAACCGTCGTAGCCGACCTGCTTGAGCGCGACGACCACCGCGGCGTTGTCGAGCCCGATGTTGCCGGCGCCCAGCTCGCAGAACCGCCCGCGCTGCGGCCACTGGTCCAGCCCGATCTCGGCGTTGGTGACGAGCCAGTCCTTCAGGTGCATCGAGACGAGGCGATCGGCGTAACGCTGGACGATCTCCACCGGGTCGCCGTCGGCGGCGGCGAGATGGGCGGTGTCAAGGATCAGGCCGCAGTCCGGGCACTGGGCCAGGAACTCCTCCAGCTCTTCCTGCGACTCCACGAGCGACCCGAGGTGGTTGTGCAGGCCGACCCGGATGCCCCAGCGGCGGCACGCCTCGGCCTGGATGTTGACCTGCCGGCAGAAGGTGTCGAAGTCCTTGCCGGTCACGTTCGTCCACACATAGGGTTTGCCGAACGCGGCGGTCCACTGGATCGAGGTCTCGATGTTGGGCCCCAGGCAGGTGGCGAAGTCCATGCCCAGCCGGTGCATGCGGGCGGCCTTGAGCAGCGCCTCGGCGCCCTCGTTGGCCGACAGCCGCTCGGTGCCTTCGTAGCCGATGTCCTGCAGGTCCATCCAGCGCTGCTCGATGTCGAAGCAGCCGCCGTCCCACACGCTCATGCCGTAGTCCGCGATGCCGATTCTCATGGTGGTCTCCTGGTCGTGTCCGTGGTGTGTTCGTTGGAGGGGCCGCGCTTCAGCCGGCCCCGTCGTTTGGGTGTGCCCGCCGCTCCGGGGCCGGCTGAAGCGCGGCCCCTCCAACGGCCCCCTACAGCAGCCCCTCGAACAGCGCCTTCTGCTCGTTCAGATGCGCCACCTGCGCCTCGGTCTCGGCCAGGCGCTCGCGCTCCTGCGCCACGATCTCCGGCTTGGCGTTCTGCACGAACTTGTCGTTGCCCAGCTTCCCCAGCGCGCGCTGGCGGTCCTTCTCCAGGTCCGCCAGGCGCTTGCTCAGGCGGTCAAGCTGGCCCTGCGGGTCCTCGATGGCCCCGGCCAGCGGCAGGATCACCGTCACGCTCTGGATGGTGGCGGTGAGAGCCTTCTCGTCGGTGGCGAGCGGCGCGTACTCCACCGTCTCCAGCCGCGCCAGGGCCTTCATGCCGTGCTCGACCTCGCGCAGTGTGGCCGCGGCGGCTTCGTCGGCGATGAGGTGGATGCTGATCTTCTGCTGCGGCGGCAGGCCAAGCTGCGCGCGCCACGAGCGAATCTGGTTGGTGATTTCCATCACCATGCCCATCTGCCGCTCGGCCTCGGGGTCGCGATGCGCCGCGTTGGCCGTCGGGTAGGCCGCCAGGGCGATGCTGCCCTCGGCGGCGGGCGCGGGTTCGGGGACGAACCCGCCTACGCGGGCATCGCACCGCGAGGTCTGCCAGATCTCCTCGGTGATGAACGGCATGAACGGGTGCAGGGCGCGCAGGATGCCCGACAGCAGCAGGTCCAGCAGCCACTGCATCTGCTGCACGCGGTTGGCGTCGTCACCGTACAGATCGGCCTTGGACAGCTCCACGAACCAGTCGCAGAACTCGTCCCACGTGTAGGCATAGAGGGCGTCGGCGGCCTGGGCGAGGTCGTAGCGCTGCAGGCAGCGGTCCACTTCCTCAAGCACGGCGGCCTGGCGGGAGAGAATCCAGCGCTCCGGCAGCCGCAACTCGCAGTCCTCCAGCGAGCCGAACGGGCAAGGGCCGGCCACCTCGTCCTGGTTCATCAGCACGAAGCGCGAGGCGTTCCACAGCTTGTTGCAGAAGTTGCGCGCACCCACCATGCGGTCTTCGGAGTAGCTCAGGTCCTGGCCGTGGGTGATGAGCTGCACGAGGGCGAAGCGCAGGGCATCGGCGCCGTAGCGCTCGATCAGCTCGATCGGGTCAATGTTGTTGCCCAGCGACTTGCTGATCTTGCGGCCCTTGTCGTCGCGCACGAGCCCGTGGATGAACACCTCGTCGAAGGGCTTCTCGTCGCGCAACTCCATCCCCATCATGATCATCCGGGCCACCCAGAAGAAGATGATGTCATAGGCGGTCACGAGCACGGAGGTGGGGTAGAAGAAGTCCAACTCCGGGGTCTGGTCGGGCCAGCCGAGGGTGCTGAAAGGCCACAGGGCCGAGCTGAACCACGTGTCGAGCACATCCGGATCGGGTTGCAGGTCGCCGCTGCCGCAGCCGGGGCACTCGGGCGGGTCCTCGCGGGTGCAGATCTCCTGCCCGCAGCCGCCGCAGGTCCACACGGGGATGGGGTGGCCCCACCAGAGCTGGCGGCTAATCGGCCAGTCGCGGATGTTCTCGAGCCAGTCGGTGTAGACTTTGGTCCAGCGCTCGGGCACGAAGCGCACGTCGCCGGCACGGACGGCCGCCAGCCCCTTCTCGGCCAGCGGCCCCATCTTCAGGAACCACTGCTCGCTCACCAGCGGCTCCACCACAGTGTGGCAGCGCTGGCAGTGGCCCACCGCGTGGGTGTAGTCCTGGATGCTCTCGAGCACGCCCAGCTCCTCGAGGTCGGCCACCACCTGCTTGCGGCAGTCGTAGCGGTCCATCCCGGCGTAGGCCCCTGCTTCGGCGGTCATCTTGCCGTCCGGGGCGATGACCACCACGCTGGGCAGATTGTGGCGCTGGGCGATCTCCAGGTCGTTGGGGTCGTGGGCCGGCGTCACTTTCACGGCCCCGGTGCCGAACTCCCGCTCCACATGGTCGTCGCCCACGATGGGGATCTCGCGGTTCATCAACGGTAGCAGCACGGTCTTGCCGATGAGGTCGGCATAGCGCTCGTCCTCGGGATGCACGGCCACGGCGGTGTCGCCCAGCATCGTCTCGGGGCGGGTGGTCGCCACCGTCACGCCGCGGCTGCCGTCGGGCTGCGGGTAGTGGATGTGCCACAGGCTGCCCTGGTGCTCCTCGTGCTCCACTTCCAGGTCCGACAGCCCGGTCTCGCAGCGGGGGCACCAGTTGATCATGTAGGCCCCGCGATGGATCAGCCCGCGCTCGTAGAGCGTCACGAAGGCCTCGCGCACGGCCCGGCTGCACTGCGCGTCGAGCGTGAAGCGCTCCCGCCGCCAGTCCATCGAGCCGCCCAGGCGCTTGAGCTGCTCGACGATATGGCTGTGGTGGCGTTCCTTGAGCGCCCACACGCGCTCCACGAACGCCTCGCGCCCGAGGTCGTGGCGGGTCAGCCCCTCCTTGGCGAGTTCCTTCTCGGCCACGTTCTGGGTGGCGATGCCGGCGTGGTCGGTGCCGGGCAGCCACAGCGCCGCGTAACCGCTCATGCGCTTCCAGCGGGTGAGCAGGTCCTGGATGGCGTTATCCAGCGCGTGGCCCATGTGCAGGATGCCGGTCACGTTGGGCGGGGGGATCACGATGCAGAAGGGCGGCTTGCTGTGATCCACCGCGGCGTTGTTGACGCCGGCCGTGCGCCAATATTCGCTGATGCGGCCCTCGACTTGCTGGGGGTCGTAGGCTTTGGGCATGTCGGTAGGCATTGAGACGTGTCTCCAATCGGTCGCGGTCGGTGACCGCTCGTACACGGACGCTGGCGGGTTGTCTGATCGCGGTCGGTGACCGCTCGTACACGGGCGATCGCGGGTTGTCTGATCGCGGTCGGTGACCGCTCGTACACGGACGCTTGAGAGAGAGGGAAGCCCCGGACCTCTTGATGGTCCGGTGTACGAGCGGTCACCGACCGCGACCCTGCGCCCACAAACGGAAAGCCTCTCGTCCCTGGACATGGGACGAGAGGCCGAAGTTGGCTCCCGCGGTACCACCCACGTTCCGTGCTGCAAGGCACGGCGCTCTGGTTGACGCGGTAACGGGCGTACCCGGCGCGGGCTAATGGTCTCACCCGCACGGCTCGGGGGCGACGTTCGGCGGGGGTCGCTGCCGGCACTCTCACCTTGCCGCCGGCTCTCTGGAAGCGACCTGAGGGCGCGATGAATCGCGCCGCTACCGCCTACTCCTCCCCGTCACAGCCACTCAGATCGGTTTGCCGTAGTATAGACGGCCGGGGCGTGAGCGTCAAGAAACTGGCGCGCGCGGGCCGCGTCAGGCCGGGGGCTCTTCCCATTGCAGCCCCCAGCGCGCCATGAGAATCCGGCAGACGACCAGTTGCTGCCGCACGCGCTCTTGTAGCTTCATCAGTCGCGTTGTCTCGACGGTCACCGCGGGGATCTTCAGGAAACGCCACGCGCAGTCGGTCGGACAGCCGCGGCACGGCCACACGTACAGGGTGAAGCGGTCGCGCGGCCCCGTCAGTTGCCGGTTGATCTCATCGAGGACCGGCCGGAAGGTCGGGGTCAGCTCCTTGAAGTCGTACGTTAGCGTCTGCCCGAACGCCGTCGGGTTGTCGCGGTGGTAGGTGCGGGACTCGTGCAGCGTCACCAGCAGGTCGGGCCGGTACTGCTTGATGAGACTCCACATCTCCCACGCCGCCCGCTGCATCATCGTCCCGTCCGGCTTTCCGGGGAACTGCTTGTTCATGTTGGCGGGCCACTCGCGCTTGTTGGCGCGGATCGCGGTGATGTGGGAGTCGGGGATGAGGATCAGCGTGCCGGTCGTGACGGTCCAGTCGCGCAGCTTGCGGGCAGCGAGGTACCCCGCCGTCTCGTCGCCGTGCATGCCGCCGATGATGAATACCGTCGGGCCCGGTGTGTCGCCGCGCTTGATGGTGCAGGTCGTCTGGTGGGGGGTGCCGCGCATGATCGTTAGCGTCTCGGTCTGCTCGGCGTGCGCCAGCGGGCTCGCGAGCACCGAAGCGAGCAAGAAGCAGGGCACCATCAGGAGAAGCGGGCGCATGGGGGCTGTAGTGTAGCACGAAGCCGGGGCAGGCGGCTGTAGAATCTGGCCGGCAATCAGAAAATGCTCCTTGACAGGCGTCAAACGGTGGCTATAATCAGGAATGATAATCACTATGAATAAAGACACCAGCAATCATCAAACCCATCGCCATACCCAGCAGCGCGAGGTCATCCTCGAGGAACTGTGCAAGCTAGAGAGTCACCCAACAGTTGACGAGCTGTTCCTGATCGTGCGGGAGCGCCAGCCGCGCATCAGCCTGGCGACGGTATACCGCAACCTGGAATTGCTGGCCGAACAGGGGGTCGTTCAGAAGCTGGAACTGGCCGGCCATGAGCGCCGCTTTGACGGCTGGGCGGAACGGCACACCCACATCCGCTGCCTCAACTGCGGCGCCGTGGCCGACGTGGCGATTGAGCCCCGGCGGACGCCGCTGCAGGAAGTGCAGGAGCGCACTGACTACCGGGTGACCGACCAGCACATTGAGTTCGTGGGGCAGTGCCCCGAATGCCAGGAGAGCGACCCCGCGGGGAAGCCCTGACACGGCACCAACGCCCGGCCGGGCGATGACGCGCCCCGGCAGGGGCCATACCATACCCTAGGAGGGGTACATCATGTCAGACGAGTGCCTCCACATGCCGTTGATTGGTGAGCAGGCGCCGGCGTTCAAGGCGCTCACGACGCAGGGCGAGATCAGCTTCCCGGACGACTACCAGGGCAAGTGGGTCATCCTCTTCTCGCACCCCGCGGACTTCACGCCCGTGTGCACCACCGAGTTCATGACGTTCGCCACCATGGCCGAGGACCTCAAGGCGCTCAACTGCGAGCTGATCGGCCTGTCCATTGACAGCCACTTCGCCCACATCGCGTGGCTGCGGACGATCAAGGAGAAGATCGAGTACAAGGGGATGAAGGACGTCGAGGTCAGGTTCCCGGTCATCGCTGACCTGAGCATGGATGTGGCCAAGAAGTTCGGGATGGTCCAGCCGGCGACGGCGACGACCCAGGCCGTGCGCGCCGTGTTCATCATGGACCCCAAGGGCATTGTGCGGGCCATCCTGTACTACCCGATGTCCAACGGCCGCAACATGGAGGAGATCAAGCGCCTGCTGATCGCCATGCAGACCAGCGACAAGCACGGCATCGCCACCCCCGCCAACTGGCAGCCGGGCGACGATGTGATCGTCCCGCCGCCGGGCTCCTGCGGCGCGGCCAAGGAGCGCGTGGACGGCGCCGGGGAGGACTATCACTGCCTGGATTGGTTCTTGTGTCTGAAGAAGTGCCCGGAGTAGATCACAATCACGGCGGGGATTGCCTCGTCAGAATGAAGGAGAATGGCACCATGGCCGTTGAACTGGGACAGGTCTATAAGTGTGAGAAGTGTGGGATCATCGTCGAGGTCGTACACGCCGGCAAGGGCGCCGTGGTGTGCTGTGGCGCGCCGATGGTGCAACTGGTCGAGAACACCACCGACGCCGCCAAAGAGAAGCACGTGCCGGTCGTGACGGCGGATTGCTGCGGTTCGAAGGTAGCCGTAGGCAGTGTGCCCCACCCGATGACCGAGGAACACTACATCGAGTTCATCGAGGTCATGGACGAAAGCGGCAAGTGCGCCCGGCAGGTTCTCAAGCCCGGCGACGACCCGGCGGCCAGCTTCTGCCTCAGCGGTGTCGTGGCCCGCGCGTACTGCAACCTGCACGGCCTGTGGAAGGGTGAGTAGCCGATGTTGCACGAGAAGATGCTGGTCGCGATCAACGACCAGATCAACAAGGAGCTGTACTCAGCGTACCTCTACCAGTCCATGATGGCGCACTTCGACGCGCTCGGGCTGAGCGGCTTCGCCAACTGGATGCGCGTGCAGTCCATGGAAGAGACGCTGCATGCGTACAAGTTCTACGACTACGTCATCGAGCGTGGCGGCAAGGTCACGTTGCAGGCCATTGACGGCCCCGAGACCGAGTGGCCCTCCCCGCTGGCCGCGTTCGAGCAGGTGCTGACGCACGAGCAGTTCGTGACGTCGCGCATCAACAACCTGATGGACATTGCGCTGGAGATCCGCGATCACGCCTCGGCCAGCTTCCTGCAGTGGTTCATTGATGAGCAGGTCGAGGAGGAGGGGACGGCGGAACAGATCTGCCAGAAGCTACGGCTGATCGGCGACAACCCCAACGGCCTGTTCATGGTGGACAAGGAACTGGGCGCGCGGATGTTCGCCGTCCCGGCCGGCATGCCGTCCGCCATCGGCGGTGGTGCGGCGTAGCCAAGCGTGGCCGGCACGGATATACTGTCCCTACCGGCAACCTGAGACCGTACGAGCGGCTTGCTGCCGCGAGGGTGTGACCCTCTCGCGAAGGCAGCCGCTCGTGCGGGCTACCGTATGGTCTTGGAGCAACCATGAACGCCCTGCAAGCCGTGCCTCTCACCGACAGCGTCTACTGGGTCGGCGCCATTGACTGGACGATCCGCGACTTCCATGGCTATCTCACCAGCCGCGGGACGACCTACAACGCCTACCTCATCATGGCCGACAAGATCACGCTGGTTGACACCGTCAAGCAGCCGTTCTTCAGCGAGATGATGGGGCGCATCGCCAGCGTGGTGGACCCGAGCAAGATCGACGTCGTGGTGTCCAACCACGCCGAGATGGACCACTCCGGAGCCTTGCCCCAGACGCTGGCCGCGGTCCAGCCTGAGAAGCTCTACGCGTCCAAGATGGGCGCGCGGGGCCTGGCCCGGCACTTTGCGCTGCCGATGGAGATCACTCCGGTCGCCGATGGCGAGACGCTCAGCCTCGGCAACCTGAGCCTGCAGTTCATGGAGACGAAGCTCCTGCATTGGCCGGACAGCATGTTCAGCTACCTGCCCGAGCGGGAGTTGCTGTTTTCGCAGGACGCGTTCGGGATGCACCTGGCCAGCAGCCAGCGGTTCGATGATGAGGTGGACGACTGGGTGCTGGATCACGAGGCGACCAAGTACTACGCCAACATCCTGACCCCGTTCTCGCCGCTGGTGACCAAGCTGTTGGCGAAGGTCCAGGAGACGAACCTGCCGCTCAAGATGATCGCGCCGGACCACGGGCCGATCTGGCGGAAGGACTGGCAACGGATCGTCGCCAGATACGCCCACTGGGCGCAGATGGTCCCGACCCGCAAGGCGGTCATTGTCTACGACACGATGTGGGGCAGCACGTGCATGATGGCCAAGGCCTACGCCGAGGGGCTCATGGCGGGCGGGGCGTGCGTGCACCAGTTGCCACTGGGCGCCAGCCACCGCAGCGACGTGGGCACCCAGGTGCTGGAGTCCGGCGCGCTGCTCATCGGCTCGCCCACCATCAACGGCAACCTGTTCCCGACCGTGGCCGACACCCTCGCGTATCTGCGCGGGCTGAACCGCCTCAACCTGATCGGCACGGCCTTCGGGTCGTACGGGTGGAGCGGCGAAGCCACCAGGCAGGTGGCGCAGGGGATGGAAGAGATGCACGTCGAGATGGTCGCCGAGCCGTTCCGAGTGCAGTGGGTGCCGACCGCGGAAGACCTGCAGCGGTGCTTCGACACCGGCCGGCAGATTGCTGAAGAGATGACCAAACGGGCTGACGAGTGTGGCTGTGAAGTCCACTGAGCCCGCCCTACCACTGACCTGAGCCTGGAGGAGACTCCCATGCAGAAATACGAATGTGACCTGTGCGGCTATGTCTACGATCCTGCCGAGGGCGACCCGGACAACGGCGTCCCGGCCGGCACCGCGTGGGAAGACGTGCCCGAGGACTGGGTCTGCCCGCTTTGCGGCGCGAGCAAGGACCAGTTCTCGGCGGTGGACTGACGCCTGTAGCGGCGCGATTTATCGCGCCCAGGGATGGACAGGCGCGATAGATCGCGCCCCGGGATAGACAGTGGCGGCAGATCGCGCCCAGGGATGGACAGGCGCGATAAATCGCGCCACTACAACGACCATGGACATCAACATCCGCATCGCCGGCGAAGCCGGACAGGGCGTGCAGACGGCCGGTGATCTGCTCGTAGCGGCCTTCGCCGCGATGGGCCTGCACCTGCTGTCGAGCCAGAGCTACATGTCGCGCGTGCGCGGCGGGCTGAACTGGTTCGATGTGCGCGTCGCCGACGTCCAGGTGCTCGCCGCGCGCGCGGACTGCGACCTGCTCATCGCCCTGAACGAGGACGCGCTGACCCATCTGCGCGACACCGTGACGCCCGCGGGCCTGATCGTCTACGACGGCGCGGCGGAGGGCGCGATCTCCCTGCACTTTGACGAAGTCGCCAAAGAGGTCGGCGGCCAGGTCATCATGGCGAATGCCGTGGCGGCCGGGGCGGTTTTCGGCGTGCTGGGCTATGATGTGGGCGCGCTGGTGGACTACCTGGGCAGCGTCTTTGCGAAGAAGGGCTCGGAGGTCATCGCCGCCAACGTCGCCTGCGCGCGGCGCGGT
>Ga0209609_10002517_pt1 | contig 10446 bp, 8 predicted proteins | sample LakKivw325mmetaG_FD_184136 | JGI IMG/M metagenome (GOLD analysis project Ga0209609, IMG submission 184136) | Anoxic lake water microbial communities from Lake Kivu, Rwanda to study Microbial Dark Matter (Phase II) - Lake Kivu water 325m metaG... | ecosystem: Environmental > Aquatic > Freshwater...
CATCAGTTGATAAACCAAACAATTGATTTAGATATTGCTGACAAGGTTATTTTTACCGGTTTTTTAAGAGACAGAAATTTAGCTAAAATTTACCAGATGGCTGACCTTTATGTGATGCCCTCGGTTTCTGAACCCTTTGGCATCACGGCTTTGGAGGCCTTAAACAGTTCAACCCCCATTATTATTTCCAAACAATCGGGGGTATCAGAAATTATCAAGAATTGTTTGCGAGTTGATTTTTGGGATATCAACCAAATGGCTAATAAAATGTTGGCTGTTTTAAATTATCCGGCATTGGGAGATACACTAAAAGAATGTGGTAAAAACGAGGTAGAAAAAATCACCTGGGACAATTCCGCCAGTGCCTGTTTAAATGTCTATAATAGCGTTCTGTCTAATTCGTAATTGGCAATTGATAATTGATTTATATGCCATCAGTTTGTTTCTACTTACAAACCCACCAGCCATTTCGCTTGAGAAACTACTCGGTTTTTGACATCGGCCAAAACGATGATTATTTTGACGAGCAACGTAATCGTGAATACCTTTCTCGCATCGTTAGAAAAAGTTATCTGCCCACCAACCGAATTCTTTTGGAGCTGATTAGGCAACAGCGAGGCAAATTCAAGGTCTCTTTTGGTTTATCGGGGGTTTTATTAGAGCAGTTAGAAAAAAATTTTCCTGAAGTTATTAGTGATTTTCAGAAATTAGTGGCAACCGGCTGCTGCGAAATTTTAGCAGAAACCTATCATCACTCTTTGGCCTACCTTTATTCAGCCGAAGAATTTAAACAGCAAGTGGCTTTGCACCGCCAAAAGATTAAAAAATTATTTAATTACAAGCCCACGGTTTTTCGCAACACCGAGTTAATGTTAAGCAACGAAATGGCTAAAACAGTTGAAGAAATGGGCTACAAGGCGATTCTTGGTGAGGGCGCTGATTACATCCTGGGCTGGCGAAGCCCCAATTACGTTTACAAAATCAAGGGCACAAAGAATATCAAAATCTTATTGCGCAACTATAAGCTAAGCGACGACATCTCCTTTCGTTTTTCCAGCCGCGATTGGAATGAGTGGCCGTTAACCGCTGATAAATTTGCTGCCTGGGTGAAGGGCACGCAGAGCCATGGCGACGTAATTAACCTTTTTATGGATTATGAAACGTTTGGCGAACATCAATGGGAGGAAACCGGCATTTTTGAATTTTTAAAAAGTTTACCCGGAGAGATTTTAAAATATCCCGAGAATAATTTTCAAAATCCTTCAGACGTGATAAAATTATACAAGCCCAAGGGGGAATTGGATTTCTGCAATATCGTTACCTGGGCTGACACCGAACGGGATTTATCTGCGTGGCTTGGCAACAGGATGCAGCAAACCGCCCTGAAAAAACTTTACTCTCTGGAAGGAATCGTTAAAAAAAGTGCTGATAAAAAACTGGTAGAAAAATGGCGAAAACTGCAAACCTCGGACCATTTTTACTATATGTGCGTCAAATGGTTCGCGGATGGCGATGTACACAAATACTTTAGCCCTTATGAATCACCCTATGACGCTTATATTATTTTTATGAACATCTTCAACGATTTAAAATTGAGATTAGAAACCCTGTAGTAGAGTTTCAAAATGGGTTTTTCCCTAACGGGAAAAACCATAAAAAACATTTGAAACTCACTACGGGGCGTAGCCCTGTAGAGAATTTTGACTAATTGCCTCGCCGCAGGCGGTCAAAATCCTTCTACGGGGAAAGGTCGCACAAATTAACAATCATAAATATTTATGAAGAAAAATATCACTTCTGTTTCCCCTGAAAAGGCCTTTTGGTTCTGTAATGGCCAAGTTGCTAGAAACCTCAAGGACTTCGCGGCTATTTTGGAAAAAATGCCGCAAAACGTGTTCAATTATCACGCCAATGTCAATAAGAATGATTTCAGCCGCTGGGTAGCTGATGTTTTCGGGGAAGCTACTTTGGCCAAGGCAATTCAAAAGATGAAATCACCACTGGACGTAGCCAAGAAGGTCAAATCAAAATTGTAAATCCCCGCAGAAACATGGGGGCCGAAAAAAATATTTCCAAAATTAAACCATCGGAAAAACCCGAAGTGGTTTTTGAGGTGGCCTGGGAGGTTGGCAATAAAGTAGGAGGCATCTGGACGGTCTTGAGCTCCAAAGTAGAACAAATGCTATCTCAATACCCTGAAAATTATTTTCTTTTGGGCCCTTATTTCCAAGAAAAGCTTAAGGGAGAATTTGAAGAAGAGCCGCCCGAAGAAAAACTCAAAAACGCATTTCAGGCCTTAGAACAAGAACAGGGTTTAAGATTTCACTTTGGTAAATGGCTAATTAAAGGCCAGCCCAAGATGATTCTTATTGATTTCAAGGATTTTTGGCCAAAAGCCAATCAAATCAAAACCGACCTCTGGAACGATTATCAAATTGACTCCTTAACAGCTGGCCAGGATTTTACCGAACCGGTCATTTTCTCAACGGCTTGCGGGCTTTTGATTGAAAAAATGGCCGGCATTTTTGCTAACAAGAAAACGGTGGCTCATTTTCACGAATGGCTTTCGGGCGCTGGGCTTTTATACCTAAAGAAAAAGCAACCCCAAATAGGCACAGTGTTCACCACTCATGCAACGACCTTAGGCCGCACCTTAGCTTACAACAACGTGGATTTCTACAACACCATAGACAGCATCAGTCCTGAAGACGAGATTAATCGTTTCAACATTAAGGCCAAACATCAGTTAGAAAAAGCAACGGCTCATTATGCCGATGTTTTTACCACGGTAAGCGCCATCACCGCCTGGGAGGCAGAACGATTTTTAAACAGAGAGGCCGATTTGCTTTTGCCCAACGGCTTGGATGAAAATCAATTCCCCAGCTTTGAGGAACTGACCATTCAACACAGAACGTACCGCAACCGCTTGAGAAATTTTATGCTATTCTATTTTTTTCCTTATTACTCGTTTGATTTGGAGCAAACCCTGATTTTTTTCACTGCCTGCCGTTATGAGTTCCGGGCCAAGGGATTAGATATTTTAATTAAGGCCTTAGCCATACTAAACAAAAAAATGCAGGAGACCTCTGCCAAGAAAAACATTGTTTTCTTCTTTTTAGTGCCCTCGGGGGTAAGGGGAGTGAAAACTGACATCCTGGAAAGCCGGGAGTTTCTTGAAGACATCAAGACATCATTGGAAGAAATATCCAAAGAAACCCAGGAAAAAGTGCTTTATGCCTTAGCCGAGGACAAAGCCATATCCGAGGAAACTCTTTTTAATAAGGACTTTTTATTTAAAATTGAAAAAAAATTTTTAAAACTCAAAAGAAAAGGTACTCCGCCCCTGACCACCCACGACCTTCTCAACCCACAAGACGTTATTCTATCGTCGCTTGAAACGGCTGGTCTAGACAACAAACCCGATGATAAAGTAAAGGTGGTTTTTTACCCGGTGTATCTTTCTGGCCATGACGGCTTAACCAACCTCACTTATGAAGAATTTTTGAAGGGATCGCATCTGGGCATCTTTCCGTCGTTTTATGAGCCATGGGGTTATACCCCTCTGGAAACGGCCGGCTATGGCGTACCCGCTTTAACAAGCGACCTAACGGGCTTTGGCAGGGCCTGCCAGGAATACATTGAGGATAAAAGATATCCCGGTATTTTCATAACAAAAAGAAATGATAAAAAGGACGAAGAAGCCATACAAGAATTAGCCAACATTTTATTTACTTTCAGCAAATATCAGCGCAAGGAGAGAGTGGAAAACAAAATACACGCAAAAGATATTTCATTGCTTTTCGGCTGGAAAAAACTGATTAAAAATTACTTCAAGGCCCATCAATTAGCTTTACGGGGGTCAGACCCCTCCTAAGCTGATTTATTATATCTATTCAAGTTAAAAGGGGTCTGACCCCTCTGGCTTATTGATGATTGTTAATATGAAGGTTATCCATAATTTCAATGAAAAGCTCCGCTTGGCCAAAAACGTGGAGGGCGAAAAATCATTCCTGCTTACTAACAAATTAGGAGGGTATTTGTGGTGGAACGACGAGACAACAAGCCGCTATCAGGGCTGGTTTTTTTCACCCGCCAATTTAGTCGGGCAAAAGGCCTACCGTTTAGTGGAAAACATTGAAATTGAAAACGGCTCACCGCTTGAAGAAATTAGGAATAACTTTTGGTGTTGCGAACAGAAAAAGGGAAAAATAATAGAGAAATTCTTTCTGCCATCATTTTTAGATGCCTTTGTTTATGAAATCAGCGAAAAAGTCAACCTCACCATTGTTTTGGACGTCAAAGAATCCTATAACAATCAAACCGATAACCGCTACTATGAAATATCTTATGAAAGCGGCCTGACTTTAGTTAAATACTCCCAACCCGGCATTGACGCTACTGAAATCTGGCTGGCCATCAAAAGCGACAACCGAGAGACCGAACTAATAAAAAAGTGGATTTTAAGAGAGTACACTTTTGATAAAAAGCGCAACTCGCCGCCCTTTGAACGTTATGTTTTTTCAGCCCTCAAACTGATTGCAGCGCAACAAATAATCTTTGCTGCTGCAACCGATAAACAAAAAGCCATTAGCCAAGTTAATTATGTAGCTAATAATCTAAAAAGTTTAGAGAAAAAAGAACAAAAAGAGGTAAAAAAATTATCGCCTTTCTTCAACGAGCCGGGCTTAAAAGACCCTGAAATAAAAATGGCCTATCTTTGCGCCAAAAATTCCTTAAAGGGGCTCTTAGTTCTTAATGAAAACAAAAAACCCAGGATGCTTTATGCTGGTTTGCCCTGGTTTTTTCAATCTTGGCAGCGAGATACCGCTCTTTCTCTCAAGGCCCTTTCTTTTATTAAGAAAAACTGTGCCCAGACGATTTTTGAAGCAATGCTCATCGCCATAATCAAAGGCGAAAAAAACGATTCGTCTGTTGATGGCTGGGGCTGGCTTTTCAAACGAGCGGAAAATTTTTCCTTCAGGAGAAAATTTTTGCTGGCTGCTATTGAAGAATTTTTCAAAAACGGCCAGGTTAATCCAAACACTAATTATTTTGCCCACCACCCTCAATCCACTTGGATGGACACCATTGAACGGACTCCTTATAGCATAGAAATACAAGCCCTATTACTAAATGCTTTTCGTCTGGCCTCCACTTATTACGAATTTTGGCGAAAAAAATTTTTCTATGACAGTCAGGAAAAAGAAAAGCGGGAACATATGAAAGAAAACTTCTGGGACGGCGAAATTTTAGCCGATGGCCTTTTTGACAACCGAACCCCCGATAAAACTGTGCGGCCCAACGTTTTTTTAGCGGCTTTGGCTTATCCTAAACTATTAACGAAAGCTGAATGGCAGCAAGGCCTTGCAAATATCTTGCCCCGCCTTTGGTTGGAGTGGGGAGGGTTAGCCACCTTGGATCTCCAAAGCGGCAATTTTCAGGCCGAGCACACCGGAGAACTCGCTTTTAGTTATCATCAGGGTGATAGTTGGTTTTTTATCAATAATCTGGCGGCTTTGATGCTGACTAAAACCAACAAAAAGAAATTCTGGCCCTACATTGAAAAAATCCTTGCCGCCAGCACCACTGATATTTTATGGCAAGGGATGGTGGGCCATCACTCGGAATTAAGCTCGGCCATCAATCTACGAGCCGAAGGATGCTTGTGCCAGGCGTGGTCAAACGCTTTCTATATTGAATTAATTAGAGAATTATTCTAAGATAACCGCTGAACATATGCCTGAAATTCGGGATTCGTTAAACAGCGCGATGCTTAAAAAAAGATTCCCGGAAACGTACAGGGAATTTTTTTCTAAGTGTCAAATTGTGGTCTCCGCCCCGCATTTTTTCACCTGGGCGGGTGAGTATGTTGGCTATTGGGGCGGCTTGATGCTGCTGCAAAAACTGCCATTGCGGCTTTACGTAGGCCTGGAATCTTTGCCTAAAACCAAAGAGCAAAACGTCACCATTGGCCTTAACAGCCAATCGTACTCCCTGCGGAAAGGAAAATTTCAACCCGACCAATATGACCACTTAGCCCAAGCTCGTTTAGTGCAATTTATTAACAAAAATTGGGGCCGCAAACTTAAAAAACAGCCATTTAGAATTCACTTACTCTCGGAGATGCCGTTTGGGGGCAGCGGTTCTTCGGGGGCTTTGTGCTCGGCTCTGGCTTTGGCATTACACCTTCAGGATAAAGACGTCTCTTTACAAAATCTTAAGGACTGGAGGCAGCAAAAATCATCCGAGCTTATTAAAAACAAAAAATTTCGCTTTAATCTGATCTTTCGTTCCGCCTGGAAAATGTTGGCTGCTTACAGAGGAGCCGAAACCAGCGGCGCCACGATTTTTGCCACTTTGCTTGACTCGGTCTATCCGGTTTATTATTTGCTCAAAAAATCCAAAACGCTGGTTTTTCCTTTTAACATCGGCGAGCAGTACCAGCTCATTGACCAAGTGGATTTTGAAGGCGGCCGGCTTGATGAACTGTTCAAAATTCCTTCGCATCGCTCCTGGCCGATGGATTTCGGGCTTTTATACCTTGGCGAACCGCGAGGCACCTTTCCATTTTCCACTTCGCCTTTGGAAGAAACCACCAAAACCGTGGCTGATTTTTTCCATCACAACTTTCCTCAATCAACCTTTGGCGAGAGTAAAGGCCTCTGGAATGACAGCTGCTTAAAAGTAATGAATTTTTTAAGCGGTGACGTTTTGCTAAAATTGGGCACTCTTTTAAGCAATGGCCACAGAACCGATAACCTACGGGAATTTCTGAGATCCGTAGATCGCCACCAGGCCCTCTTTTTGCTTTTGGGGCTTTTATCCAATACGGCCAATGCGGTCAATTCCATCATCCATCACCAAGCCAGCAAGATTGACGATTTAGGAGCTGGCGTTAAGGCCGTTTCCACCACCAAGAAAGACATCGTTCTTTTTGTTCTTCCGGCTGACCAACGCCGAGAAATTTTAGCTGATATTTGCGCTATCTTAAAAAAGGAATTTTCTTTGGAAGTACAGCTTGGTTATGCCTCGTGGCTGGACGGCTTAGAGGATAGGGGAGTGAAAATTGAACAAGCCCTGGGGCAAAAAATTTACTCGGAATTCATTTCAAAAAACACAGTGGTTGTTCAGGAATTTGCCAGCGGCCAAACAGCCAATCGTGTTTTCTCGCCCGAGCAATTCGCCGGTGAAAAAAAGAGTGCCGATGTTATTATTATGGAAAAAACCGGTCGCATTTTGATCAAGGGCCAAAATTTAACATCAAAAGAGCTTCACTCGCAAAAAGCCGCAATAAAAATTATAAAAATTCTTTTGGCCAAAATCGGCCAGGAAGTTCCAAATAGCGAATTACCACCATCATCTTACGCTTACGACCGCTACGAACTGCAGGGCAAAATTATAGCGCCCTTAATCAAAATCGTCTCCCAAAAAACCAAAAAGCAATTGAACCTCACTATCCACGGCTCAATCAGCGAGTTTTTTTTAAAACTTTATCCCAGCAACCTACGTATTTGGTTAGTAAAATAAAACCATAGCTCAATTCCTGCGATCGCAGGAATTGAGCTGTGGTTTTAAAATCAAAAAAGCCGTATCTGATATCAAGTGTGATGGCATTTTTAATCAGATACGGCTTTTTTGTCTTTTTTTTGTCCATTGTGAAAGCCATTCTTTGGAGGCACAATGAAGCTGGCTCTTGAAAAGAATATCATAGTGATACTCTTTTTATTCCCAAAGCACTCTCTCGCTTAGGGAATAAAAAATCAAAATCACTATTTACATACACATCTCGGGGCATCAGATTTATTTCTTGATGCCCTTGATTATATTTTATGGATATCAATTCAATCAATTTACTTAAGATGAAAGCAGGGCAGTATTGCTTTCTTTGTCATAGCCCCAAAGTTCAAGAAAAAACTAATGAAAGAAATCAGGTTTTTTATTATTGCCCGGATTGTTTAAAACAAGGATCTCGGGTTTTGGAAATTGACCCAACCTTGAAAATTAAAAAAACAAAAACGGGCTGGATGCATTTTACCGCCGGCGCTCTAATTGTTGATAATTTCAAAAAACCTCAAAAATTTCTGATTATTAAAAAAAGAAAGCATCCTTATTTATATGATGTCGTAGCTGGCCATATCAGTAAGAAAGAAACGCCTCTTGAAACCTTGACGAGGGAAGTAGGGGAAGAAGCAGGCGGACTCATTAAACAACGGAAATTACTTCTGGATATTGTGATTAACCCCGATCCCTGCCGGCGTGGCATTGATATCCACCATTGGTTTTTATATCTCTGCACTCTAAAAAATGAAATTACTCCCGATAAAGATGAGGTCGCCGACATTAAATGGTATAGTCAGGCCGAGCTGCAAGATTTAGAATTTGTTTCCCCAACCCGAAAAATGTTGCGAATCTTAAAATTGATTGAATAGGGATTTCTCTCTCTGGTTGCTATTCCGATAAAGCAAATAACAAGATTGTTTGTTTGGTCAGGATAACAACCATTTTTATTACCTTGGAAAGGAGGTGGCTGTAATGGCTAAATTGTTATGCCTGCTTGGGTTGCCCGGGGCTGGCAAAAGCACGGTGCTCTACCGTTTATATGAAGAGCACCCCAATGACTTAATTTTTGTCCCCCGGGTTACCGACCGTTCGGTCCGGCCAGACGAATTGTCTCCGGAAAGAAATCCGGAGTATAACTTCGTGTCTCAATCCTGGTTTGAGGCATTGACGCGGACCAACTGTTTCGTGGCCGTTGAGTTGTTCAACGGCTATGCCTATGGTGTAAGAAAAAGCGATTTGGAAGTCGTTTTTTCTAACCATAGGCCGGGCATAATGATGCCTGGCTATTGCGCCATAGACATAAAAAAACAGTATCCGGAACAAACATTACTGGCTTTTCTTTCAGTTCCGGGTATTGACTACGAAAACTGTGTCATTCTGCCCAAAGGCGAGCAATGCTTGAGGGCAAGAATGACAAAAAGAGGCGACGACTCGGACAAGCTGGAAACCAGGATCCAGCTTGCCCGCCAGATCATTGAGAAAGACCGCCTGCATTTGCAGGCCGACCATATCCTCGTCAAAGACGACGAGGGCGGCAGTGATGCAATTGCGGCGATTAAAAATTTGTTAGGTATCTAATACCTAACAATCAAAAAGAGATGGACTATGCCAGTTTCCAACTGTGTATAGTCCATCTCATTAACATAAAAGCAACACAACTTAGCCAAATCCGTCACCGTGGAATAACTCCAGCACAGCGGGGGACGGACCCTCGGTAGTTAACGGGGGTCCGTCCCCCGTAAACTGCTCAAAACTATGCTAAAGATTCAAACACTAACCAAGAAAAACATATCAGAGGTGGCCAAAATCACCAGCCAGTGTTTTAGCGGGCTCAAGGAATTATCGCAAGCTAGAAAATGGATTGCTTGCAATTTCAATAGTTTTCCGAGAATGCAGTATTTCATGGCAAAAGAAAATGGCGATATCTTGGGCTATATCTTGTGGCAAGAAAAGGGTGGTTTCAGAAAAGAAGCGGTTTGGGAATTAGAGCAAATCGCAGTTAAAGAAACAGCCCGAGGCAGGGGAGTGGCAACTTTTTTAATTGAGCAGTCGCTCAAAAGAATTATTGAATACCTTAAAGCCCGCGGCTCAAAATTAAAGATAGTTGAAGCAACAACCGGCACCCATCAGCAAGCCCAATGGCTGTATCAAAAAACATTAGACGCCCAACCCGAGGCCATAATCAAAAATTTCTTCCGGGGAGATGAGCTCATAATGATAGCCCGATTTTAAAAAAGAACAATCCTGTATCCGAATAACTCTGCGATCGCAAGAATAATCAGACACAGAATTTCTACCAAAAAACTGCTTCAATAAAAAGCGATTTTTTGGTAGAATAGAGTAATATGAAAATTCATTGCGTTGGGATTGGGGGCATTGCCATTTCGGGTATTGCCTCTATCTACAAACAAAAAGGGCATTTGGTGCAGGGCTCGGACGCAGAGGCATCAGAAATTACCGCTGAATTGAAAAAACAGGGGATTAAGGTTTTTATTGGCCAGGCCGCTAAAAACATCACCAAAGACATTGAACTGGTTGTTTATTCGGAGGCAGTACCAGCTGATAACCCCGAACTTAAAAAAGCAAAACAACTGAAAATTAAATGCCTTTCGGGAGCTGCGGCCTTAGCTGATTTGGCCAGGTCTTATTTTTTGATTGCTGTTTCCGGGATGCACGGCAAGTCAACCACGGCCTCAATGATTGCTCAAATTTTAATTAAGGCCGGGCTTGACCCTACTTTTATCATTGGCACAAAACCGGGCTGGCGGCTGGGCAAAAGCAAGTATCTAGTGATTGAGGCGGACGACTATCAAGCCAAATTTTTGCATTACCATCCGGATATTTTGGTTTTGACCAATATAGAGGAAGAACATATGGACTATTTCC
>Ga0209609_10002518_pt1 | contig 10446 bp, 7 predicted proteins | sample LakKivw325mmetaG_FD_184136 | JGI IMG/M metagenome (GOLD analysis project Ga0209609, IMG submission 184136) | Anoxic lake water microbial communities from Lake Kivu, Rwanda to study Microbial Dark Matter (Phase II) - Lake Kivu water 325m metaG... | ecosystem: Environmental > Aquatic > Freshwater...
ACATCGGCCAATCCCTGACGGTAGTAATCGCCAGCCGGCGGCAAGGCGAACTCATCCACGATCTTCTTTGCCAGTGCCAGGTAGTCCGCTTCTCCGGTGAGCCGGTAGAGGATCGCCAGCGAGTGGACCGGAGCCTGGTTCTTTTCATGGACGCCGGTATCGTGCAGTTTCTCCGTTCCGCGCAGGAAACGCCGCACTAAGAGGTCGGCAATGCGCCGGGCGCAATCGAAGGCCTGCTGATCATCTGTCAATTCGTGCCATAGCAGTAGTCCGAGCATAATGTGGTAGTGTCCCCACGCGTCCCAGGGCTCGGCGCAGGTCGGCCCGCCAGTGCGCAGGCGGAACTCCTTAGGCCAAGGGCCGAGATAACCATCCTCAGCCTGAAGCTTGACCAACTCGCCAACAAACCAGTATAGGTTCTTGCGCAGTTCTTTGTCACCGGTCAGGCGCAGGATTTGTGTGGCGCAGGTCAGATGCTTGCCGGCGAATTCACCGGCCCAGGGCACCTGGTCTTGATATGGCTTGAGGTCCCGTTCGCGGAACATCTCTAGTATGCGCGGATTGGCGTGCGCCACGGGCAACAGCCATTGTTTGGTGACCGCCCTGAGCCGCCGTCCCAGTTCGCCGCTGAGGTCGAAGTGAAGCGTCGCCGGACGCGCCAGCATCGCGGTTCTCATTTGTTGCATTGACATCGTGTCTACTCCTTTCCGATCAGCTTGCGTTTTTTCTCCAGGTAGTAGCAGTAGTTCTTGTACGACACGTTGGGCGGGACGTGGTGGTCGAGGTGCGGAATGTACCCACCCTGCTCCAGCAGGGGCTTGATCCGCTCAAGTTCCTTGTCAATGGCTTTGCCGCCGATGACCAATGGTTCTTTGGCAATGCCGCCGGCAAAGCGCACCTCCTTGCCGAACTCCCGGCGCCAGGCATACGGGTCTACGGCGCCCGTGACCTCCATAGGATAAATGACGTTCACGCCTTCCTCAAGCCAGTTACCAACGATATCGTGCGGGTCGCCGTCGCAGTCCACCGAACTGATCGCGCAACCGCGCCTCTTTGCCGCCTGCATGACCCGATGATAGCCGGGTTGGAGGAACTCGCGGAATGTCTTGGGACCAACCAGAGGACCGTGGTTGTAGGCCATGTCCTCCCACCATCCGACCACATCGATCAGGATGTCCTCCGGCAAACGCTCGATCTGGCGGGTCAACAGCTCGGCCCAATGCTCGACCATGTCGTGAACCATTTCCGGATACTCATAGAATGCCATAGACAGATTCTCCGTGCCCATCCAATTCCGGAGCTGGCCATAGAACCCGCAGAACCAGGAGGTGCCTGCCACCTTGCCTTGCTTGATCCCGGCCCGTATCTTCTCTATATCCTCCCGTGCCGGTTCCCGCCAAGGATCGTCCAGACGATAGCGTTCATTCTTGAGCGTCTCCCAATCCTGGGGCGTTTCTACCGGGAAGCGGAGAAAGTGAGGAATTGAGTTCTCGTCTGCGTCGCTCTGGAACCGCTCAGCGACAACTCCTGTCCCGTCGCGCATGATGACCGAACTGCCCTTCCGCTCAAGTATCTCATCGGTAAATGCCGGGTTCATCCCCCATCGCAGGTCGATCGAGACCCCCGTCTCATCGTCATCCAGTCCGAAGAACCGCCACAATTTCATCGAGAAACCGTTATTCCTCTCGGACTCGAACTCTTCCGGGAGACCTTCCTTGAGCCAGCGTCGGATGGTCTGCGGCCACCACCAGAACTCAACGTCGGGAACTCGATTCACTTGCTGGTAGGTAAACACCCTGTACCAGCGGTCCGTTACTTTACTACGCATATTGGTTTCCTCATTTTATTCGTTTGTGTTGTTATTGGCCTTCTTCGCTCAGTGACGTCGTGACTTCGTGACGCCCGGCGCCAGGGGGTTACACCGCGGCCTTCAATTGCTCGATCTTGCGGCGGTATTCCTTGTGCCACTTAGCGCCCTCGAGTTCAGCGGCCTGGGGATGCTCCTGCAGAAGCCGCTCGCAGAAGGCGACGATGTCCTCGCAGGCGTCGCGGTCCTCCCGCAGGAGGTCGCCCGCAGCCGCCAGATACGCGCCAGCGTCACAGTCCTTGCGCTTGAACAGGCCGTGCAGCTCAAAATGCAGGCCCATCTCGCGGCCAAGCAGTCCCAAATATTCGGCGTAGATGCGGTGCCGTACCAGGTGCTCGCTTCGCCTCAGCGGCTCAGCATCGCCGTTCCACCAGAATGCGTAGCCGACGGGCGCGTCGTCCACTGCGGCGGCGGCTTCCGCGAGCAGCCGCGCGGCCTCGGCGAAGTGCGGCGCGGCCAGCCGCCAGCCGACACCCACGGCCTCGAGACAGTCGGTCAAGCTGCCGCCGTTGTAGGTAAAGCCGAGAGCCACTTTGGGAACCAGGCGACCGGCATCCAGACCTGCCGACTGACCCGCAAGAAACTCGGGCAGCGGCGCGTCGCCCTTGAACATGTACCAGCCGGGCCACTGTCCTCCGTGCCAGACTGTACAGTTCGACAAGATGCGCTGGGCGCACTCAATTTCCTGCCAGGCACGAAAGGCGGTCTCTCCCGCAGCAGGGCCGTACTGGTTCAGGGCAATGCGGCGGCAGACGGTTTCCGGGTCAGCCAGCGGATTCAAGAAGAACTCGCGGCAGGCAACGGAGTTGTTAGGCACAGTCTCGTTGAGTGTGCCCCAGTGATCGAAGACACCCTCGACCTCGAGATCGTGCCAGCGGGCGATTTTCGCGCCAATGCCGAGCGGAAAGTCCTGCAAATCCACTCCCCAGAGGTGGGTCGCGTCGTCGCCAAGATGAAAGTCGTCGTAGCCGATGAAGAGTTGGCCGCGCTCGCGGCATATGGCGCGGGCGCGACGCAGCAGGTCGTGATTCTGCCGCTCGACTTGCCAGCCGTCGGACTGCGAAGACATGTAGAGGCCGCTCGCGGCCGGCAGCCGCGCCTGGCGATCGAGGAACTCTTCTGGCATGGATTCCCAGTGCCAACCGGTGGTGAGTACGCGCAAGCCGGGGCGGACCTTGCTGCCTTCCTCAATAAGGAACCGGATCAGCCGGTCGCGCTGCTCGAACTTGCTTATGCCATTGCAGCGTGGGCAGGTCGCGGGGTCACAACCCTCACCGCCTGAGTCCATGCCGAAGAGATAGATCGTTTCGATCTCCGGGAACTCCGCGAAGAAGCGTGCCAGCAGGTCGCGGTAGAATGCCTGCACCTGGGGATGCGAGAAGCACATTACTTTGCCCTGGTAGGTGCCAGAGTCACTCAGGACTTCGGCCGGGTAGCGGTCGAGCCACGCCTGCCGATCGGGTTCCGGCACCCATGGGCCGCCCTGACAGGGGAGCTCGGTTATCCACAGCGCCAGGCCAAGGCCATAGTCGCGACAATCCGACACGAGGCGTTTCAAACCCTCCCGATTCCCGGCGACCTCGTCCTCCGGGACTGCTTTGGGAAAGATCGGGCTGGTCACATAGCCCTGCAGACTGCGGCGGCTTCCCTGCCAGTCGTGGCTGATCAGGCAGTGTGAGGCGCCGAGTCGGCTCAGATATCGAACGTCGGCACGCTCACCCGGCCACACGTCAAACCGGGGATGGAAATGGCGCTGGTCGATTCGGAACACACCGCGTGCGTGCCAGTCCACGGGCAGGTCTAGGCTGAAGGCCAGACGCTCCTCCAGAGCATAGACCGCGTGCAGCACGCCGCGCGGCGTGCTGCCAAGCAGGTAGATTGTGCCGCGCTCACGCAGGCACTCGAACGCGTCCCGGCCGGGCGGGACGTTGTGCAGATTCACCAGACCGCGACGGATCAGGTCGCTGCGCTCTGGCGAATCCTCGAACAGGCCGACGTGGAAATTGGTCGACGACAGGCTTCTTCCCGTCGTGCGTGCGAGCGCTCCGAGGAGTTCCGTGCGGGCGGTGGTGACGGCCCGGTGTTCTCCGCAGGTTACTATGTCATCCATGTTGTGAGACCATACCTTTCCATAGTGACTCTTTGCTTTGATCATTGAGTTGGGCAGAGCGCCCTTTGCGGTAAGATGTGAGCATGAACGCACCACAAGAAACGAGTCTTCGTCATGATGTATGATACGAGTCAGCCTGTCAAGTCCTGCGACTCTTGTTGAGGGTAGGGGTTCTTGCTCCCGATACAGCATCGAGTTTCGGGAATAGCTCCCCCGAAACGCCATACGACTCAATTTCTCAGTATTCCGCAATATTGGTAGCGCCGCTGTCGACCGGGCACTCGTCATACTTGCCCAATCCCTCTGCACAGCGCCCCTCAGAGAGTCTCTGCCCGCCTGGAAAAGACTGCTTGATCAAGCCATCACACAAGAGCGAATATCGGGATATGTATAGAGCGTGGGCCCTGTTTCCCTGTTTTCGAAAAAAGTCAGGATTTGCGGGAACAAAAGCGCGTGCAGCGTCGTATATATAACTGAATGTAACAACATTCTCTTCTTTCTCCTTTCATCTCCTTGGTCGGGTCTCGACCAGAACATCGGTCGAGGCACGGCTGTTTTTTTGCCTGGACTGTAACCAGCGACATTCGTTCTCACCTCAAAGCTTTACTGGCCACCGATTCATCCGTACTTGCCGACAATCCTGGAATACTGCAGAACAATCGTTGTTTGCAGGGAACAAATCGGCGGACCCGGTCGTATATTAGCTGTAGATACGTTTCCTTTCTCTTTCTCCTTCTGCTGTAGCGGGTCTCGAAGCCAAAAGCTTCGGGGCCCGTTTCAGTTTTTGCCTGCCGGTGTCGGTGCGCACCTGGCCAGTTCACGCAAAAAAGACCCCTCCTGGAATGGAAGGGTCTGCAATTCGTCTGATGGATTCCGAATCAGTCTTTGGCTGCTGCCGCGGCGGGGCACTCGGCGCACTTTTCAGAGGTGCCGCAGGCTGCGGGTGCCGTGGTGCTCTTGCCGCTGGATGAGTAGTCGTTGACGTGGAACCCCGAGCCTTTGAACACAATCCCAACCGGGAAAGGCACACGGCTTACTTCACCGTCACAGTACTGGCAGTCGGTGAGCGGCTCGTCCGACATCTTCTGGACCTGTTCGAAAGTGCGCTCGCACTTGTTGCATCTGTATACGTACGTGGGCATTCAGACCACCCCTCAACTCTTAGTTAGTAGCACTCCGCATCAAACATCAGGAGAGTACATATATTATACTCTGCTCCTGCCCGGTGAATCAAGTCCGTCGGGATACTCAGCTCTCGACAGCACCTCAGAAATCGACCTTTACCGGCTCTCTGGCAGCGTCTTCCATCGGGAAATACTCGCTTTCCTTGAACCCAAATGAGTTGGCGATGATGTTCGCGGGAAACGACTGAATGAGAGTGTTGAACGTCATAACGTTGTCGTTGTAGAACTGCCGTGAGTAGGCGATCTTACTCTCAGTGCCGGACAGTTCCTCTTGAAGCATCAGGAAGTTCTGGTTGGCTTTGAGTTCCGGATAGGCCTCCGCCACTGCGAACAGGCTCTTGAGCGCTCCGGTGATCATGTTCTGGGCGTCGGCCTGCTCCTTAACTCCGTGCGCGTCCATCATCGAGCTTCTTGCCTTGGTTACGTTCTCGAATACTGCACGCTCGTGCGTCGCGTAACCCCGAACAGACTCCACCAGGTTGGGAATGAGGTCATATCTCCTGCGAAGCTGTACGTCTATCTGGCTCCACGCGTTCTGTATGCGGTTACGCAGGCTTACCAGACGGTTGTACGTCGATATTGCCCAAACGACCACGACGAAAACGATAGCCAGGAGCACCCAAAGAGCAGTCATAGGTTGATTCCTCCATCAAACAGCGTTCGTCCATCATTGTAGACCTTTTTGACCTAAGGAAGCAACACAGCATCAGGAGGAGTCACACTCGGCGGCGTGGAACAAAGAACAAAGACTTGCTGATATCCAGGATTAGACTGGGACTGTGGTAGGGGGCAGTCGGGTATGGGCTCAGAGAACGTGTTCTCGGGACGGGATTTTCCTGTTTGCATCGCGTATAACCAGCAGTTGCCGAAGTCGCATTATCACCCCGAAATGGAGTTGTCCCTTGTCTTGCGAGGCCACGGACGCTACTTCGTCCGGGACACGGCTTTCGACCTGCGTCAGGGGATGGGAGTCATTGTGCACCGCGATGATGTGCACTACGGAATCCCAGACGCCGACAGCAGCATGTTGCGCGCAGTGGCCATATTTGACCTCAGACTGCTTTCGAATTGTCCTGCTGCGGAAGAGGCGCTTTCGGTATTGTCTGTCAGGTCCCACTTCACACTGATGCCCTCTGAGACCACGGAAGTCGAGCTGTTACTTCGTGAGATCGACGATGAGCTGACCACCCGAAGATCGGCCTGGCAGGAGGTTGTGAGGTGCGACCTCGAGAGGCTATTGATATTCATATCGAGAGCCAACTCCAGCGAGCTCCCTGCACGGGTGAGCGGCGAGGAGAGTGATCTTGTGACACGAGTCGTGCGCCATCTCGAGGCAGCGTTTGCCCAGCGGCAGTCTGTGGAGGAGATCGCGCGCGCGTTTGGAGTGTCCCCGCAGACCCTGCGGCGGGCTTTCAGAAAGTGTGCCGGTATCGGAGTCAAAGAGTTTGTGGTGCGATTGCGCATCATCGAGGCTAAGCGTCTTCTGGAGCACACAGACGACAAAGTGGCCACGGTGGCTTACGAGGTGGGTTTTGACAACCTCTCGGCCTTCAATCGCGATTTCCGGATAGTCTGCGGTGTCAGTCCATCTGAATACCGACGGTTAGCGCGCGACTATTCCACCTAGCGCGGCTGGCCGGCTCAATGGTCCCAAAATACCCCTCAAACAATGCAGGATTTGCGCGTGCCGTAGTATAAGTACCCCATGACCCCTTAGAGCCGACATGGCCGGACACGACCGCATCACTGCGCCTGGGGATTACGACTCAAACGTGAGGACAGATAGATATGGACTTTGCAGAAACGATGCAGCGCACGAAGCTGCAACTGGACGCGGCCGCAAAGGCATCGGGCGAGCTGCTTGGCAGGTTTAGGAGCGAGATCGAGTTCGCTGAGGTCTTCATAGAGCTCTATCCCAAGCAGGCCAAAGACTGGGAGAAACTGATTGCCCAGGCTTGTGACGTAGTTACGAAGGGGCTTGCCGGCGACGGGGCCGTGGACGCGGGCAAGCTGGTGGAAGAGGCGGAGCAGATACTTGAGCCGATAGCCAAAGAGGCGAAGAAGTATGTCATCCATTGCGTCGGACACGCTCACATTGATATGAACTGGATGTGGGATTGGCCGGAGACAGTGAACGTAACACACGACACATTCCTGACGGTCGATACCCTTATGGAAGAGTTTCCGGGGTTTGTCTATGCCCAGAGCCAGGCATCCACATATATGGCGATGGAAGAGCATTGCCCCGAGGTCTTCGAGATGATCCGCAAACGCGTTAAAGAAGGCCAGTGGGAAGTTACAGCCAGCACGTGGGTTGAAGGTGATAAGAATCTTGCCTCAGGTGAATCGCTCTGCAGGCACCTGCTCTATACGCGCAAGTACATGAAGGAACGGTTTGGCCTGGACCCGGAGGACGTGAAGATTGACTGGTCGCCTGATACCTTTGGGCATGCGCACACCGTGCCGTCAATACTATCGCGGGGTGGGGTGAGCCGATACTATCACGCGCGCACCGGGCCCGGCCCCTGGCTCTACAAGTGGCGCTCGCCCGACGGTTCGGAGATCACCGCGTTCCACGAGCAAGATATGGCGGGCTACAATGGCGACATCACCGGGCGAATGGCGACAAACATGGTCTCCTACTGCAAACAGAACGGACTCAAGGACTATTTGTTTGTCTATGGTGTGGGTGATCACGGGGGAGGTCCTACCAGAAAGGACCTGCGCACCATCCAAAGCATGCAGAACTGGCCTGTATTCCCTGCTCTGCGCTTTGGACGCTCAGACGATTTCTTCAGCGCCGTTGAGAAAGCCAATCCCAAACTGCCTGTGTTCGACAAGGACCTGAACTTCATCTTCGAGGGATGCTACACGTCCCAGAGCACTATCAAGAGAGCAAACAGGGTAAGTGAGATTATCCTTCCGGAGGCGGAGACGGTCGCGCTGATAGGAGGGTTGGCGGGAAAGATGGACTATCCGCATTCGGGTCTCGAAAAGGCCTGGCAGCGTACGTTGTTCAGCCACTTCCACGACATTCTCCCTGGTTCCGGCGTCCGAGGAACCAGGCACTACACTAACGGGCTCTTCCAGGAGATACAGGCTACGGCGTTGTCCATTCGTACGAGGGCACTGCGCACGCTTGCAGCGTCCGTCAACACGGCGGATGCTGTCGGGAAGAGCAGGTCGATGTTGGGTATGGGACTTGGCGACGGACTCGGAGCTGGAGTTGGAGACCCTGCTATCCCCGGCGGAGTGACCGCTCGCAACGCCGGCGCACTTGACGCGGAACCGGTCCTGATCTATAATTCGAAGCCCTGGCCAAGGAGCGAGACGGTCTACGCCAAGATATGGAATAAGGACGTCGCAGACGACAAGGTGGTGGTGCGAGACTCCTCCGGCAAGGAGGTCAAAGGCCAGGTCGTCGCTCGCGGAGACTATTGGGGCCACAAGTTCGTGACTGTGGCCTTCAGGGCCAAGGATGTCCCGGCAGTCGGTTACAAGGTCTACGCAATTGACAGCGCGTTGAAGCCAATCGACACCGACGGAGTAAAGGTTGATGACACTGGGTTCTCCATATATGGCTTTGCCAATGTCCCGGGTTTTGAACCGTGCAGGGTAATGGAGAACGAGTATCTGAAGGTCTCCGTTTCGACCTCATCTGGTGCGATCACCAGCCTCATCGACAAGACAAGCGGCTTTGAGTACGTGCCGGAAGGCAAGCAGCTTGGTCTACTCGAGATGTACCAGGAGACGCCGCACGCAATGACATCATGGCTGATCGGTGGGACGCCGACCTGCCACAAGTTTGATTCGGGCGGCGTTATCGAGGTCATCCAGAGGGGTCCGAACAGAGCGGCGGCAAGGACTACACACAGGTATGGCGACTCCAAGATAACTATGGAGGTCGGCCTGAACGCGGGCAGCAAGATGGTCGATTTCACGCTGAATGCGTATTGGGTCGAGCGTGGAACGCCGGAGACCGGAGTTCCGATGCTCAAGGTTGCGTTCCCTGTGGACTTGTCTAACGGGATGGCCACATACGAAATCCCGTTTGGCGCTCAGCAGCGCGAGCAGAGCAGTCAGGAGATTCCGGCCCTGAAGTGGGCGGACGTATCTGGAGATGCCTCAACTGGAAAGATGGGCCTGACTCTGGTCAACGACTCCAAATACGGCCACTCGTGCAACAATGGTGTGATGCGGCTCACGCTTATTCGCTCCAGCTACGATCCGGATCCGATTCCAGAGGTTGCTGAACACGAGATCAAGTTCGCTGTGATTCCACACGAAGGGGAATGTGATATTGTGGCGGCTACGCGCGCGGGTGAGGAATTTGGCTCGCCGATGGCCGTGGTTAGCACAACAGTTCAGAAGGGTGAGCTTCCCGCGGAGCAGAGCTTTGTCGAGTGTCTGACTCCCAGTGTGTTTGTCTCTGCCGTGAAGAAGAGCGAGGACGGTAAGTCGCTCGTGGTGCGGATGTTCGAGACGCTGGGCAAGTCTGTGACCGCAAAGGTCAGATTGCACGGTCTGGTGAAGCCGGACTCGAAGGCTGAAGAGTGCGACATCCTTGAGCGTCCTGTGGCAAAGAGCAGCGCCAAGATGGACGGCGAAGTATTGTCGGTCAAGGTTCCGGCATTTGGGCAGTCTACAGTGCGCATCGGGAAGTAACATCAGGTTGAGTGGGTTCCAGCACGTGGGGGGATGAGATGTTCTTCCCGCCAAAGCGGGAATCCGCGTTTCCGTTGTTTCGGAGAACCCTTTTTCCGAAACCAGTGAGGCACGCTTCGGGACAAGTGCGTCCCGAAGCATGCCTGCATACTATCGCTTGATTGGCAGCAGGAGCAGGAGGCCCAATTGGTATTGGCAAGAGCTGGAGACGTTGATTTTGGGGATGGCCGGCCACTGGTGGTTATCGCCGGGCCGTGTGTGATTGAGTCCGAGGAAGTGTGTCTTGAGGTCGGTAGTCGGGCAAAGGAGATTGCTGCGAGACTGGGGATGCAGTACATATTCAAGGCATCTTTTGACAAGGCCAACCGAACCAGTATTGAATCATTCCGCGGGCCTGGCCTTGATAAGGGGCTTGAGGTACTTGCGTCGATAAAAGCGAAACTGGGCGTTCCTGTGCTCACGGACATTCACGAAGCCTGCCAGGCCGAACCGGTTTCCCAGGTAGCTGACGTTCTGCAGATTCCGGCGTTCTTGTGCAGGCAGACCGACCTGATTGTTGCCGCTGCCCAGACTGGGAGACCTGTGAATATTAAGAAGGGGCAGTTTGTTGCCCCCTGGGA
>Ga0209609_10002520_pt1 | contig 10444 bp, 9 predicted proteins | sample LakKivw325mmetaG_FD_184136 | JGI IMG/M metagenome (GOLD analysis project Ga0209609, IMG submission 184136) | Anoxic lake water microbial communities from Lake Kivu, Rwanda to study Microbial Dark Matter (Phase II) - Lake Kivu water 325m metaG... | ecosystem: Environmental > Aquatic > Freshwater...
TCCCTCAGGCTGCCGCTGCCGGACGTCTGCAGCGTCAGTTTCCCGTCCAACATCAGGTGGAAACGCACCAACGGAAACGCCAGCGCGTACTGGCTGACAAGATTGGCGATATGTCCGCCTTCGGTATTTGCCGACTTTAAAAATTTGAGCCGTGCCGGCACGTCGCGGAACAGGTGGTGCACGGTTACTGTGGTGCCGCGCGGCCGGCTTCGCTTGTCTTTTCTAGCAATGGCGCCGTTACGGAGAAGCAGGTAGCTGCCCGCTTCTTCGCCATCCGTGCGTGTTAGTATTTCCACATCGGCGGCGGTGGCGATGCTGGGGAGGGCTTCGCCGCGGAAGCCAAGCGTAGCGATTTTCTCGAGGTCGGTGACGGTTTCTATCTTGCTGGTGGCGTAACGGTGAAAGGCGCGTTCCACTTCGTAGGCGGGTATGCCGCTGCCGTTGTCGGTGACCCTGATGAGGCGGACGCCTCCGTCCTGCGTTTCGATGGAAATCTGGTTGGTGCCGGCGTCGAGCGAGTTCTCCACCAGCTCCTTGACCACCGAAGCCGGCCTGTCCACCACCTCCCCAGCGGCGATCTTGGAGACAACCTCACCGGCTAGTATTCTAATGGGCATAACGGTTTATTGTACAGCTAGGCTTAGGGGAAATAAAGAATAGAACGGGAATAGAGAGAAATACTACTTTTTATTATTCGTTTTCTTGTTATTTTTACTGCCGCTAACGAATTGTACCAGCTTTTCCCAATCTATTTTGCCATTATCGAAACAGAAATTGTCAATAAATTCACGAGTGAACCTATTTATTGCAGCATCCCAGGCAGGGGCGTATTTTCGTTTGTGTTTGGCTGGTTCCTCTTTCATTAATCTTATTAATTTTAAGTAGAAATCCGAATCGCCCGTGATTTCAGTCCAAAAATCCTGTCCCGATCGACGTCTATATATAGTGTCCTTAGTTGGTTCAGACCGCGCCTGCCCATAACCGGCTGCAAGCATCGGGTCGAATTGCTTGTGGATCTTGTAAAGTCGACTTCGTAAAGCAAGAAATTCTTGAGTCTGTCGTTTTTTCTGACTCGCGTTATAGATATTAGGTCCCGATTTCATCGCTATAGCGATTTGTCTATCATTAGTTTCAATTACAAAATCAGCTCCTTCTGCATGTGAAACCCCGGCTCCTGAAGCAATCCTAGCGATAGGTTCAAAAAAAGCTTCACCGAATATCGTTTCATCCGAAGAACCAATATATGCAGTCAGTACTTGCTCGACAATTTCAGAAGCTTTTTGTGTACCAAGTGCCCTGAATAGATAAGGATTCTTTCTCCTTAGAATATTTTTCAACTTAAGTTGTTCTAATTTACGTACACGCCGCTCATAGAAGTCTTGGAGACATTTGCTTATCAGGCTTTGTAATTCCTCTGCGTTTACCATTGCTTCTCCTTACCGACGTTACTAATCGGCGATGACCAGAAATAGATTCTAGAGCTAAACTATAATAGTCTTCCATTAATTCTATTCCAATGTAATGCCTATTTAGTTCTATGCATGCCAGCGCAGTAGTCCCGGAACCGATGAAAGGATCTAAAACGATGTCCCCACGCTCAGTAAACAATTTTATAAACCAGGAAGGCAATGATATTGGAAATGCCGCGCTATGATTACGGTTGGAACATTCTGTAGCTAAATGTAAAACATTTGTGGGGTAGACATACTTCTTGCCAATCCAGTTGGACACATTCTTGCCAAAACCACTTAGTGAACGTGATTCATCTCGAATGCGGTCGACATCGCTCAATCTTGCCAATCGTTTTTCCGCCCAACTACCCATTGGTACCATTACAGATTGCTGGAACATCTTGAAGTTTTTTTGTTTAGTAAAATGTAAACAGCGCTCCCAAGCATCTCGGAAACGGTTTGGCCATTTGCCTGGATAGCAGTTCTTTTTGTGCCAAATATATTCCTCTGTCCACAGCCAACCTTGTTTCCTCATCTCAAGTATGAGTTCTAATACGTAAGTCTGTCTTTCTCCATCGGCAGTTCGTTCTTTAATATTAAGAACGAAGGAACCTTGTGGTTTGAGTACTCGGAATAGTTCGTCAGAGATAGGTAGAAACCACTGCACATATTTCTCGGTAGGAACGCCTTTATAGCTCTTTTTTCGATTGTCCGCGTAAGGTGGCGAGGTAATTATGAGATCAATACTATTCGGGGGAAAGGTTCTTAGAATCTCCAAGCAATCTCCGTGAACAATTTTGTCTAACTGCACGGTGAAGCCTTTGAGTACACGTCTCTTGTTTAAATTTGTAATTCGAGCCACGTTGTGCTCACTTTAATCTTACACGGTTACGTGTATATTGTCAATAGACTTGGCTATAAAATAACAGTATTTCTAAATTTTTTCCAGCGGGGCCAGGCTGGCCAGCAAGTGCCTGACGCCGGCCTCGTCAAAGGCGACGGTTATCTCCTGGTCGTCACGGTTGGAAGATAGATTAATGACCACGCCCTGGCCGAACATGGAGTGCTGGACACGGTCGCCGATCTCCAGCTTCAGGCTGCTCAACGGCTTGACCGCCGACTTGGAATAAAGCGTGGTTACGGGAGTATACTCATCGGACTTATCGGCGTCCTCCCAGATGCCCCTGCCCTCGATGAGCTGGCGGGGTATGTCCTGTAGAAATCTGGACGGCAGCGTGGCCGAGCTGCCGCCGAACAAATTGCGGCGATAGGTATGCAGTAAATACACACGCTGCTGAGCCCGGGTAATGCCCACGTAGCACAACCGGCGCTCCTCTTCCAACTGATCCGGGTCGTCCATTGACCGGCGGTGCGGCAGCAGGCCCTCCTCCATGCCCACAATGAATACCACCGGAAACTCCAGTCCCTTGGCCTGGTGCAGCGTAATCAAGGTGGTGGCGTCAACCTTTTCATCGAGCTCGTCGACGTCCGAGACCAGGCTGACCTTTTCCAGGAAAGCCGACAGCGCCTCGGCCGGTTCCATCTGCTCGAAGTCCTTGGCTACGTTGAAAAGCTCGCCGATGTTCTCCCAGCGCTCCTCGCCGTTCTCCTCATTTAGTATGAACCCCTTGTAGCCGGTCTTGTCCAGCACCTCGGTGAGCAGCTCGGTCAGGCCAAGCTTCTTGCTGCCGGCGATAAGCCCTTTGATCAAGTTATAGAAATTGGTCAGTAGCGAACTGGCGCGCGTGGGAAACTGCGGCCCGGCCTTGTCGGCCACCTTCTCCAGTGCGGCGTATAACGATATGTCCTGGTACTTGGCCCAGCCGGAAAGGTCGGCCAGCGTCTTGGGGCCGATGCCCCTGCCGGGGACATTGATAATCCGCGCCGCGCTGATGCTGTCAGACGGATTGTGTATCAGCCGCATGTAGGCGATGACGTCCTTGATCTCACGCCGCTGGTAGAACCGGGTGCCGCCGACCAGCTTATAAGGCAGGCCGTAGCGGACGTAGGCCTCTTCCAGGGCGCGGGACTGGGCGTTGACGCGGTACATGACGGCGCAGCCGCCGGCCGTGGCCACATCTTCGCCCACCAGCTTGTCTATCTCGTTGATGACGAACTGCGCCTCCTCGTCTTCGTTGTAGGTCTGAACGATGGTAACGGGTACGCCGGCCTCGTTTTCGGTCCACAGCTTTTTCGGCTTGCGTCTTGAGTTGACGGTAATGATGCTGGAGGCCACGTCGAGTATGGTCCTGGTGGAGCGGTAGTTCTGCTCCAGGAAGGCCACCTTGGCGTCGGGGAAGTCCTTCTCGAATGAGAGTATGTTGCGCAGGTCGGCAAACCTCCAGGAATAAATCGACTGGTCGGGGTCGCCGACGACGCAGACGTTGCGGTGCTTCCCTGCCAGCTGCTTTATCAGCATGTACTGGGTGATGTTGGTGTCCTGGAACTCATCTACCAGTATGTGCTGATATCGCGACTGGTATTTGGCCAGTACCTTGGGATTGTCCTCGAACAGCTGGACGGTCCTCATCAGCAGGTCGTCGAAGTCGACGCCGTGGTTCCGTGTTAGCGACTGCTGGTATCTCTCGTAGACGCGTTGGACGATGCCCTCGAAGTAGCTGTTGGCCTCCTCGGCGTAGCCGGAAGGAGTCAGCAGCCGGCTCTTGGCGTATTTGATGGCCGACTGGACGGCCTTGGGAGCGTACTGCTTTGGGTCGAGGTCGAGCTCCTGCAGGCTGTGTTTTACCAGGCTGAGCTGGTCTTCCTCGTCGTAGATAACGAACCTGGAATCGAGCCCGATAGCCTTGCCCTCAAAGCGGAGTATGCGGGCGCAGATGGCGTGAAAGGTGCCCAGCGTCAGGTCGCCGGCGGTCTGTCCCAGCAGCTTTTCCAGCCGCTCCTTCATCTCTTTGGCCGCCTTGTTGGTGAAGGTGACGGCCATGATTCGGTGGGGATTTATGCCGCAGACCTTTATCAGGTAGGCGACGCGGTGGGTAATGACCCGTGTCTTGCCGCTGCCGGGCCCGGCGACGATTAGCAGCGGGCCGTCGATGGTTTCAACGGCCTGCTTCTGTGCCGGGTTGAGTCCAGCCAGGACGTCCATAAACTATTTCTCTTGCCCCGGCCATTGAATTTGCACCTGGTCGGGTTCCACGCCGGTGAAGCTGGTGCCGCTGGGACCGGTAACGATGGTGGCGTTCGACGGGCTGAGCTTGATGGTGGTCTGCCCGCCGCTGGAGCTTATGTTTATCTGCCTGGCGTCGACCTTGAGGACGATGTTAACCGTCTGCGATGGCAGTCCGGTAACAGGTTTTCCCTCGACGGTTACCGAGCCGAGGGTCACGTTTTCCAGGTAAACATCGGCGCCGGAACTGGTGCAGCCGAGGCTGCCGAAAAGTCCCAGAGAGAGCAGCCCCAGGGCGGCAAGCGATAGAGTCAGCTTCGATTTCATGTTATTTCCTCCTGATTGGCGGTTAATCTTCGATGGAAAACGAGTCGTTCGAGGATGTGCATGAGGCCTGGCGTAATTATAGCATTGGGGGTGAGGGCGCTTCAAAATTACAGCATTAATCCGCGTTGCCAACGGGTATCGTTTTCCATATAATGGTGAGAACGAATTAAAGCGGAAAACTGTTTAGAAATGCAGGTGGTATCAATCGTGGGTATGGCCGGCTCGGGCAAGTCCGAGGTGGCTAAAATATTCGAGAAAAACGGCTTTAAAAAGATAAGGTTCGGGGATATCACCGACGAGGAAATAAAAAAACGGGGGCTAAAGTTAAACGAGGAGAATGAGCGCCAGGTGCGGCAGGAACTGAGGCAGGAGCACGGCATGGCTGCCTACGCCAAGCTGAACCTGCCCAAAATAGATGCCGCGCTAAAGTCGGCCAGCGTTGTTGTCGACGGGCTTTATTCCTGGGAGGAGTACACCTTACTGAAAAATCGCTACGGCGATAACTTTTTGGTAGTCGCCGTCTGGGCCTCTCCGGCAACCAGATATTTAAGGCTGGCAACACGGCAGGTCCGTCCGCTGACCGCCCAAGAAGCCGCCAGCCGAGATGTCGCGGAGCTGGAGAACACGAATAAGGGCGGGCCCATCTCCATGGCCGACTTTACCATCATTAATGAATCGGCGCTGAAAGACCTTCAAAAAGAGACCGGGAAAATACTGGCAGCTTTAGGAAAGAAATAGCATCCTTCGACAGGCTCAGGATGAGCGGGTTTTATTCGGTACTGAAATGAACAAAGTGACCAGGCCCAATATCGACGAATATTTTCTGAAGATAGCTTCGGTAGTGGCGGAGCGGGCTACCTGCCGCCGGCATCACGTCGGCGCCGTGGCGGTGAAGGACAAGCACATACTGGCTACCGGTTACAACGGCGCACCGGCCGGGCTTAAGGACTGCTTGGAGCTCGGCTGCCTGCGTGACGAAATGAAAATACCATCCGGAACCAGGCACGAGATTTGTCGCGGCATACACGCCGAGCAGAACGCCATCATCCAGGCGTCTCTCCACGGCGTCAGCGTTGAGGGGGCCACGGTTTACGTCACACACAGCCCGTGCGTACTCTGCGCCAAGATGCTGGTGAACGCCAAGATAAAGCGGTTTGTCACTTTCGGCAAGTACGCAGATAACGCCTTTATAGATTTGTTTCAAGAGGCCGGCATAACCTTCGAAGTAAAAGACAAGCCGTCTGCCAAAATAACCTACCTGGATTGAATCAGCTTCCGTTTTAGTTTACACTGAAACAAAACCGGTTCCGTTTGCTAGGAGTTTGAAGGAGACGATAGGGTAAATGTTTCGCAAGATTATGATACCCAACCGCGGCGAAATTGCGGTCAGGATCATACGCACCTGCAAAGAGCTGGGCATAGCCACGGTGGTGGTTTATTCCGACGTGGATGCCAACTCTCTCCACGTTAAGCTGGCGGATGAGGCTTATCCCATCGGACCCGCCGAGGCGACCAAGAGCTATCTCAACACTGAGAAAATAATCGAGGTAGCCATCCGCAGCCGGTCCGATGCCCTTCATCCAGGCTATGGCTTTCTGGCCGAGAATCCCGAGTTTGCCGAGATGTGCGAAAAGCAGGGCATCGTTTTTATCGGCCCCACCAGCGAGTGCATGTATAAGGTCAAGCCCAAGCACCGGGCACGGCAGCTGATGAGGATGCTGAACATACCCATAATTCCCGGTTCCGACGAGCCTTTTTCCGGTGCTTCGAGCGCCACGGTAAGCGAAGTCGAGCAGGTGGCCGAAGGCATCGGCTATCCTGTCATCATCAAACCTTCCGGCGGCGGCGGCGGCATCGGTATGGTCGTGGCTAGAAACAAGGAAGAAATAGAAGGCGCCATACGGTTCGTCAAGGAAAGGGGCAAGAAGGCCTTCGGAGTGCCGTCGTTCTACGTGGAAAAACTGCTCACCGGAGTCAAACATATTGAGGTCCAGGTACTGGCCGATAAATACGGCAACGTGATTCACCTGGGAGAAAGGGACTGTTCCGTTCAGCGACGATTTCAGAAGCTGATTGAAGAAGCCCCGTGCCAGATACTATCGCCACATCTGAGAATGAAAATATACGTCACAGCCCTGGACGTGGCCGTAGCCCTGCAGTATGTCAACGCGCTGACTGTCGAGTTCTTCTACGTGCCGGACACGCAGGAATTTTACTTTAACGAGGTGAACTCGCGTCTGCAGGTGGAGCACTGCGTTACCGAACTGGCGGCCAACGTCGATATCGTCAAGGAGCAGATAAGGATCGCCGCCGGAGAGCGGTTGAGCTACAACCAGGAAGATATCAGACTGGATGCCCCTTCTATTAATTTGCGCATAACCGCCGAGGATCCCACGCGCAACTTTTTCCCCTGCCCGGGTAAAATAACCGGCCTCCGCTTTCCGCACGGCCTGGGGGTGAGAATCGATGAGGGTATATATGAAGGCTACGAGCTTCCCCATGACTACGATTCATTGCTGTTCAAGCTGCTGGTCCGAGGTAAGACCAGGGAGGAAGCCATCATCCGCGCACAGAGGGCACTTAGCGAGATAAGAGTCGAGGGCATAGAGTCAACAACTTTGTTCCATCAGGTGACGCTGGATGACGAAGTGTTCCGCTCAGGAAAGTACACCACCGATTTCATCGAGAACCGCAACATAATCAAAAAGGTACAGGAGCGGGCCAGGATTATGCGGCGCCTGGATAACCGCTAGTTTCAGCGCCTTTCGGAAGTTGTTTTTTCTCCACCGCCACCAGCTGGGCATACTTGGCCTTATCGCCGTTCAACAGCCGGCACGGCGAATACACGATACCGAAGTAGCTCGCCATATCGCTGTAGCTGGCAAACTTCTGTATCAGCAATCCGATCCGCTGGTTGGTGTGGTTTTTACCGTTGTATTCGCTGACAACCCTGGCGGTTAGTACGATGGCCGGCTTGCTGAATGTCTCCAGCTGTTGCTTATTGCACACATCCAGCAGGGGCGTTTTGTTGTTGATAATGAGTTTCAACTGGGCGCCAAGCTGCAGGTGCGGCCCCATGTTTTCCAGCCCGATGCCCGTGGCACTGAAGTCAATGGAGCGCGCCGGATACCAGCCATCATCACCGATAACCTGCCAGTAAGATTGGTTATTGGTGGGGATACGATAATTAGCCCGGCGGCTGACTTTTCTCAAAAGCATGACGCAAGATGTCAGCATGGCTAGGTTAAACGACGCCCAGCCTATAGCCACCAGCGTGGGGAACAGGTCCGGTTGGTACCACATAGGATGTACCAGGTTAGCCACACCGATGACGATGGCGGCGAAGGAGAGCCCCATAACGATCCAGTGGGGCGTGACCAACCGCTGAAATGGCGACCGGTTATCATCGCCGGCTACCTTGGACGTCACCTGGAAGGGCCGGGCGCGCCCGGTTATCAGCGTGGGCAGCGCTGATATGAAGGTGAACATCTTGATAGAGTCGTAGCGCAAGACGTCCCATATGTTATATAGTCCGCGTCCCAGCAGCCACAGCGCGCTAAATGTCAATATCATGTAGGGCGTGAACCGCAGCCAGAACGGCCAGGTGAGCGTGCTTATGGGCAATGCCCCGGTTAGCAGCACCAGTATCGGTATGAGGAGCAGCACCAGCTTTTGTATCGAGTCGAAGTACGTCTCCATCGAGGCGAAGAAGCTGAGCCGCTGACGCCAGCTGAGGCCTTTAGCGAACAGGGGGTTGTCTATTCGGAAAGTCTGCATGGCTCCCTGTGCCCAGCGAAACCGTTGTACCAGGAAATCGTGGACGGTCGCCGGCGCCAGACCGACCGCCATTGGCCGGTCGACGTAGACGACGTGGTAACCATGCTCGGCCAGTCGGATGGAAGTATGCAGGTCCTCGGTTACGGTCTCCTCGGCAACTCCTCCGATGCTTTCTATGGCAGAGCGTCTCAGCACCGCCGGACTGCCGCACCAAAAAGCGGAGTCGGTCCGGTTCTTACCGGGAAGAATTACATGGAAGAAGAGCTTCTGCTCGTGCCAGTCGGGGCCTTCGTGCTCGAACGAATCCACGTTGTAGAACAACTGCGGTCCCTGGACCACGGCGACCCTGGGGTCGTTAAAGAAGCCCAGGACTTCATCCAGAAAATCGGGCAGCGGTATATGGTCGGCATCCAGTGTAACGATAAGTTCGGCGTTGGTCCGCTGAATAGCGTAGTTTAAATTACCGGCCTTGGCCGCCTCGTGCGTGGGCCGGGCCATGTAGACGCATTTGAAATCGGATGCCAGCCGCTTTACTTCCAGGCGGTCTCCATCGTCCAGCACGTAGGTCTGATGGGGATAACTGATGGCGGAACACCCGGCTAAAGTGGCGCTGAGCACATCGATAGGCTCGTTGTAGGTCGGGATAAGAACGTCAACGGTATAGTTACGGTTCGGCGGAGGAGCAGTGGGATAAACGAGGCGCCAGCTCATGAAAGCGTGCAGCATGAAGACCATAAGACCGTAGGCTTCGGCCAGCCACAGCAGCCAGGAGAAGGCGACGGCCGAAGGGTTAATGGTAGATAAACGCCAGATTAGATAGTAAAGGGTATAAACGGCGGCGATGACGGTGACCGCCAGTATGCCGACTTCGCTCACCCGTTTGACCTGCCCGTTAGCGGAGTGCCCGTTTTTGCGGGACTTCCGGGTTAGCAGGCGCACCAGTAAATAAGTGCACAGGGCTACGAAGATGAATGCAATAAGTTCAATAGACCATCCGGGCATATAAACACCTCTAATTTCGTTAGCCTAAGGTTAGATTAGGCCTGCCCGGGCGTCTACCTACTTATGAGCTAGTTTGCACGGCGACTTTACGGCTAGTGGGTAACCGGTACTTATGGTCGGCTTGGGCACGTCAGAGGTAGCATAAGACAATAAATTTAACGCCTGTTATAAACAATATGGCGTTTATGCTAAACTACCGGGCAGCCAGAAATTACGGGAGGACAAGCTATGAACGAAATACCAGATTGTGAAAAGTATCCGGTTAGTGACGAGGTGATGGGCAAACGCTACAAGAACTGGACGGAAGCCCTGGCCAGGCAGATGGTCACTTTATATCGGGTGGGCAAAGAAGTTGGTGGGGAAAAATTCGTTGAGCGCCTCAAGGAAGTGTATTATAAGGACGGCCAGAAGGGCGCGGATATGTGGATGGCCCTGAGCGGGACCAAGCTGGAAGATTTTCATGACTGCATGGCCCTGCCCAAGGTGCACGACCTGATCGACGATACCTTTGCCAATTACTGGGACGGGTACGTGGAACATACACCGAAGGCCTTTGAGAAGGAACTGAAAACCTGCCCGGTGGCGAGGATATGGTCCAGGGAACCGGATTTATGCGAAGTCCTGCTGGGTGAATCGCTCAGAGGCATGGCCCGGAAACTGAACCCGAAATTCAAAACCAAGGGATTCACCAAATTGCTGACCAAGGGCGATAAGGTTTGCCGGTTCCGCGTAGCCTTAGAAGATTAGTTGTGGCGTATCACAC
>Ga0209609_10002523_pt1 | contig 10443 bp, 5 predicted proteins | sample LakKivw325mmetaG_FD_184136 | JGI IMG/M metagenome (GOLD analysis project Ga0209609, IMG submission 184136) | Anoxic lake water microbial communities from Lake Kivu, Rwanda to study Microbial Dark Matter (Phase II) - Lake Kivu water 325m metaG... | ecosystem: Environmental > Aquatic > Freshwater...
CCACAGAACAAAACGACTCACACGGGTTGCTTGAGCCATGAGAACACCTCCCACGTTTCCGACATTTTACCCGAAAAAAAGGGGGAGGGCTATAAATACTTTTCTAAATCATTGAAATACTAAGAGAAACACTACTTAAAACATAGCCAAGTTTGGCAGAACGCAACTGCCTGCCGGGAGGAGAATAATGAAGAGCGTAAAAAGATTTTTTGTCGCCGTCAGTTTTATTACTATGCTATTTCTCACACATACACCCTGTTTTGCCGGAGAAGAAGTAAATAAAGTTAAGACGCCCTCTCGGTTTTTCATCAACCTGGGCGATTACGCCAGAGGCGACGGGTCCGACGAAACCGAAGCTATCCAGAGAGCCATAGACGCAATTCCATCCTACTACAACTGGCCGGAGTCGGACCCGAAAATGGGCGGCTGTCTTTATATCCCGCGGCCTCCTGTTTACTACGGCATCTCTAAAACGCTGGATTTTTCAGAGAAATGGAATATAACAGTAGAGTGCGAATCCCCGGCATTTACATCGCGGATGGCTCCTACGCCGATGTACTTCAAATGGATAGGAGAAGAAGGCGACCAGACCATTTTCTCTTTCAATACGGTGATGGGAGCGCGCATCATCAATCTCTCCCTTGACGGCAGAAGGCCTGAAACCGTGGAAGCGCTGTACAAAGCCACCGGTGATGAGAGGGCAAAGAAGTTGGATCCATCCTACGGCAAACCCGGTACAACAGGGCTTGTAGGGATTAGAATAGGCCCGGGCCCGGAATTTGAGGCTTTATCTACCTACGCAGGAATTGCCAAGAATATCCTTATACAGAATCTGCGGGTGGATGGCTGTGAAACGGGTATATGGGTTGGCGGTCATACTTATCAATCCGACACTGCACATATACGGATTACGGATGCTTACATCTCCGGCAGTGCCAAACACGGCATTGTTGTAAACAGCACTATGGCCGTGGTGCAGTTTGAAAATACCGTGGTTTCCGAGAGCGGCATTTCCAATGTCCGTTTGTATGGAGGAGACGTCGGTTTCTTGCAATACTGCGGACTGGGCAGCAGCAAAGATATGGTTGCAGATATAGAGCTTCACGGCGGGGGACTGCGTGTAATCGGTGCATGGAGCGAGACCTATGCGCCTTTCATCCGTGCCGATTATCAATTTCACATGTATCCCGGCATGCCGCGTGTGATAATAGGAGTGGTTCACGGCAGTCCATACGGCGGAGATGCTTCCATCATATATGATTTTCCCACCACGTTGAACCTGATAGGCTGCGGGTTCCGCGGAGACGTGGTAGCAGGACCGAAATCCGGACCAATTATCGCCCAGGGAGTAACCTTTGGCAATCCGATAGCGGGGTTCCGGGGAGAAGGAATAACAAAATACGGGCGGTTAGTGCAGATAGGCGCTCCCATGCTGGAGAGCGACAACCCTATCTACAACATCGTCATGGGAATTACCCCCCGTGAAACCGGGCGGATTGCTGCGGAAGGCACCAGTCCTTTTTGGCAGGACCCGTATATTAGCGACCGACGCAACCGCCCCGGAACTACGCCTCCCACCGGGGGGGTCTGGCAGAAAGGCGACTGCATAAGAAATACGGACCCTGACCCGAATGTGCCTGCAAAGGCATGGGCGGGCTGGATATGTATAGAGGCCGGAGAGCCGGGTAAATGGCTTCCTTTCGGAGCATTGGGCAAGTAAACTTAAAGGTCCTCATAAAAAAGATTACGAGGAAAGTATGGATAAAACAGGAAACGTATCTTCAGAGAGTAAACGCATTATAAACGACAGGACATGTATTGAAATTAACCGGTATGGTGCGGTGACAGGAATTTCTGATACTAAATCCGGACACGTATATTTTGACGCAGCCGAATCCAGCCAGAATCTCTTCGTGGTTTTGCTTTCTGCTCCGACATGGGCGAGCAGGATGATTGTTCCATCCTGTTGCCCTCCCCCTGAAATATCCGGTAACGCGGAAGGATATATTTTGGTTTATAATAATATGCAGACGGGGGAAGTTTTGACAGGCATCAAGGTTGAAATAAGGATTGGACTGCCGCCGGAAAGCGGTGAGATTTTGATAAGTCTGCGGTTATCAAACAACGGTAATGAAACGGTTGCCGGGGTAATTTTCCCATGGATACACGGGTGGAAAAGTTATGGCAATCCGGCTCTTGATTCCATAATGCTCGGCCCCTGCGGCAAGGTTGATACGGCTTCACTGCCCAGATGGACGCCTGCCTGGGGCAACGGCACATATGCACAAAACTCCATAAGCAGCAGTTATCCTGAGGCTCTTATGGTTCCCTGGATTGATTTTTCAGGGGAGAGAGGAGGGGTTTCATGCATCAATTACCAGCAAGAGCCAAGGAATTATTATGCGGCGGTTATAAGGGACATAACAGTTCAGGATACTGACCGGCCCCTCGGATTACTGTCTGGGTTTTACGCATATGCACCGCCCGGGAATAACTGGGAAAGCCCTGCTACCGGGATTTCGGTTCATGACGGGGATTGGCATCAGACTGCCGACAGGTACAGGAAATGGATGAATAACAGAATTATACCCGCGGAAGCGCAGAATAAATTTCGGGAGTCGATAGGTTCCCAGCATGTATTTTTCAGCTATTTTGACGGAACTCCTGTCCGCCCTTACACAGCCCTGCCGGAGATTGCCGCCACTGGCAGGGAATACGGGGTAAATGAGTTATGCGTCTGGGACAGGTTATCTCTGGGCACATATGTACGCCTTGCACCTGAGGAGGATTTATTGCAGTATAACCCCGATGACCGGAAGGTTCTGTCCCGTGCTATTCATAAAGCCGTAAAATCTGGAAGCGATGTCAGCGCCCTGGTTAATTTCCGACTGATGAATAAATCTCTCAGAGCGGCTGAAGACTATAAAGATGAAATGCAGACCGCGCTGGATGGCAGTACAAAAATGGCAATTTACTCCGGCTCTCTTATCCCCGGAAATTTTAATTCATATCATTTGGGGCCGTATTGCGATTTTTTCAGCCCGTTCTCTGCGAGATACCGGCAGCGCGTGCTCGGGAAGATAGACGAGTATATGGAAATGGGGTATACCTCGCTGTTTTATGACCAGCCGTTTGAATATCTTCCTGATTACAGCCATAAAGAGAGGGGAGGGGTTCCTGAAATGACCTATCAGGCGACCCTTGAATTGATCAGGGATGTCCGGAAGCGGTTGAGAGAAAAGAATCCCGGTGCGGTTATTATGGGAGAACAGTTTGAGGTTTTCGGGTCGGAAATTATTGACCAGTGGATGTGCTGGGTGTGGTCGGATAAAGATATCCAATCGGCAATCCGGCTGCATTACTCATGCCCGCATACGGTTATCAACTGTGTTATTGACGCAGACTCCGGACTGGCAAGCCACGCCTTCGCGGCCGGATTGCATCTGATGCTGATGGTCAAAGGCGGGTTTGGATACCTGGCTGACGTCCCCGGATTTGCCAGGCATGTCAGGAAACTGGCTGATTTGCGAAAACGCTGCGCAGTAAGAACCGTGCATGCAAGATTCTGCGAATTACGGGGTTTTTCAATTGAGGACAATGATAATATTGCTGCATACAGCTACGACAGTGCTCAGGGCCCTGCCGTCATCCTTGCCGCACCCGAAAAACATGGAAATATTACATTACGCATTGATAGGATGTTTTTTTCAAATCAGGGAAACCCCGGTAGAGGAAGAATTTTCCGGCTGGACGGAAGTGAATCGGAAACCTCTGGAGATGTGCAGAAATTTGAACTTAATAAACACGACGTTACTGTCTGGTTTGCCTGATGTCATAACGGAAGAAATGTCTGAATAGATGCTTGCTCAGCACAAGTTAAATTCAAGAATCTCAGGATAATTTAATACAGGGGTTTCCCAAAACCCTGAAATTTCAGGGGTTGATTTCACAATCGAAAAATGAATAAAAAGGAAATAAAATGGTTATATAACGAGGCACAAAGAATTGTAGAAAAGGCAAAAGTCATTGCCCGAGATGGAACGATTTTCTATGGGCCAGGAATTTATCAGGGAATCTGGATGCGGGATTTCGACTTTTTATTAAATAATGCCCCTGAACTTGTACAACCCCTGGAAATTAAAAAAACATACTATGCTTTTTTGAAACATCAGAGATGCGACGGATCCGTTCCAAAATCTTTGAACCCCAATGGATATCCCAGTTATGTATGCTGGGGAAGGGGGGAATCTACCGAAGCTGACTCGGCGCAATATATGGTGAAAATGGTGTATGATTATTATCAATACACCGGTGATATAGAACTGTTTGCTTCTACCTCCAGCAATCTAAAAAGAGCTATGGATTCTATGCCGAGAAGTTCATTGGGACTGATATGGATTGACCCGGATTTTCCGCATACCGGTTTTGGATTTACGGATTGCATTGTTAAGACGGGCAATGAGTTCTTCTGTTCGCTTCTATACTGGGAAGCGAGTATTCTGATGAGTGCAATGTTGAAAAAAATCGGCAACATGAATCTGGCACTTGAGTTTTCAGAAAGGGCAAAAAAGGTAGAAAAAAATATAGGTGTTTTATGGGATGAAAAACAAGGCGCCTATCTTGCTGCTACGGTTGACGGCAGAAAGGTTGACATATGGGGCAATGCTTACATGTTGTATATAGGCTTTCCTTCAAAAAACAAAAAAGATGTCGGCAAATTCCTGACGGAAAATTATGATAGAATAATCTATAATGGACAGGTCAGGCATCTTCTGCAAGGCGAAGTCTGGGAGAAAATGCGCCACCCTAATACGGGAGATATTCCCGAAGGCGAGTACCAGAATGGTGGTTACTGGGGATTGGCATCGGGCTGGGCAGCCTATTCCATAGCACAGCACAACAGGTCTCTGGCTGAAAAACTCTTCGCCGATTTAATAGAATTCTACAGACAGGAAGGAATATATGAATGCGTAAACGACAGAGGATACAGAAAATACGAAGATTATGTTGCAAGTGCTGTTAATCCTCTGGGGGCGATTGAAAAACTACAGGATGATTTTTAAATTAAGGGGTTAGAGCCTGTTATTTCCCTGAATTCAAGGAGGGATGATGTTTTTTAAAAAGAATGAATTTTGGCGGTCGGCCTTAAGCATCTGTTTATTACTAACCTCCTTTGCCTTTGCATCAGAACAAGGGCTTCTTTTCCACCTTTCTTTTGAAGAGACTCTTGACGCGGAATTTGCGCAGGGCAATAAGGAAGGTTCCCAGAACAAGCCGGAAGATACCGTTAAATATATTGAAGGAGTGAAAGGCAATGCTGTTTTGCTCGATAACGGCAGTATCTACTATGATGCACGGGAAAACTTGAAAACATCCCGGGGCACAGTAACTTTCTGGGCAAAGCCGGTTAACTGGGACCCTGCAAAACCCTCGGCAAACTGGATTTACTTTTTTGCCTTGCAGCAGAGAACAACCCCCGGTGTTCAGGACAGGATGCAGTTGTGGCGCTACCCCGAGACAATGCTTGGCGGCAAGTATAACTATTATAGCGCCCAGGGACCCAATGATGATACTTTTATTCTCCCCGACATGGGTACGTGGGAAAAGGGAGAGTGGAGATTTTTTGCCCTCACATGGGATAACAGCAAGGATATAAAAGAGTTTTTCGCCGACGGCAGGCGAATCTCCCGCAGCCAGCGCAAGAAAGACGCCCTGCCCGTTGATATCAACCACATCCAGATAGCCGCCAGCGGCACGGCATACGATGAATTCAAGATATTCGACCGGGTACTTTCGGAGGAAGAGATAGCGGCCCTTTTTGCCGAACATTCCCCCGGGGATACGAAACCGTCTGCGGGTACTTCCGCACTTGATTTCCCGGAACTCCCGCCCACGGCATCCGCCGTTCCCGCGGAAGGGGCGATAGTGATTGACGGACTGCTTGACGAACCTGCGTGGAACAAGACCGTTGAATTCCGGGACATGGCCCTTTCCACCGGCAGCCAGTCGCCCATAAACAGGACATCATGGCGCGTCGCTTACAACAAAAAAAGCCTCTTTGTCGGCGCCACGGTATACCAGCAGGGAGAGCCGAAGGCAACCGTGCGCGAACACGGCGGAGCCGTATATACAGATGACTCCGTGGAACTTTTCATAGCTCCCGAAGCGGGGGGAAAAGAATACTACCAGTTTGTAGTTAACTCCGTGGGCGCAAGATATGAAGGCAAAGGCATGGACGGCACATGGAACGGGCAGTGGCATGCGTCTGCACGCAGGGACAGGGGCAGGTGGTATGCCGAGATAGAAATACCCTTTTCCACGATAGGCGTCGTTCCTGAAGCCGGTAAGATGCTCGGATTCAACGCAACCCGCAACGACCGCTCCGCGGAGCAGAGCCAGACATGGGTGGACCTGGGAGGCGCGGCTTTCCACCGTCCGGACCGCTTCGGCAGGCTTGTTCTCGCCGGAACTCCCGTTGGAGTTAGCGGCGCATCAATGGTTTTCCGGAAGGACGGCAATATCGGCATCAACGCCCGCATGGTCAACCCCGCATCTATGCCCCTGGAATTAAAATGGTTCGTGGCCGGCAATGCGGGGGGCAGGTCCTTTCGCTTCGAGGAAATTTTCACCCTTCAGGGAAAAGAAGAAAAGGTTGTCGAAAAAACCGGCTATCTTTCAGGACTACAGGGAAACGCCGGGTGGCGAAGCGCGCTGTGGGCGGGAGATGAACTGCTCTATCTTTCTCCCGGACGCACCGCGGAGTACCTTGACCTGCCTGCCTTCGTGGCGGCACGGGAACCGGTTACCCTTGCAAACGGGAAAATTTCACTGGGTTTTGACGCACACAGCGGCGCGCTCCTGTCCATGAAAAACCTTGATACGGGCCTTGAGCTTATTCCACGGGGAGAAGCACAGCCGCTTTTCTCCCTTGACACGGTTTCTTACGAAAAGTGTCCCCTCTTCTTTGAAGAGAAAGATGTTATACCCATGGAATCCACCAACGATTCTTCCCGGGGCTGCAGGACCGAGACACGTGCTGATGGCACGCAGGTATTTATCGCCACCCACTCGTTTCCTCAGGGAGTGGAGGCAGAGGTGACGGTTGAACTACCTACGGGAACGGAGATAAGCCGCTGGTCCATAAAGGTTGAAAACAGCCTACCTCTGCGCCCGCGCGATGCGGTTATCGTCCACCGCGTCGTCTTTCCCCATCTGGGCGGACTGCGCGCGGCAAAAGAAGATAAACTTCAGAGACTTGCATGGCCTCTCGACATGGGAATGCTCATAAGCGAGCCGGCAAAGAAACTCCCCGCCTATTCTCCCGAAGGCAGGACCGTCGCCCAGAGCTTCGCGTTCAGTCCGAGAATAGAATACCCGGGCAGGGCGATAATGTCATGGGTTGATTTGAGCGGCCCGGAGGGAGGGTTATACCTTGCAGGCCATGACGCAGAGCCGGTAATCTCGACAACCTACGAGGCAACTGGAGACAGGGCGAATTCCGAAGTCTCCCTCGCCGTCCGCAGGTGGTCTCTGCTCTGGCCCGGCAAGAGATGGCAGCCGCAGCCCATATCGGTAGGAATTCATAACAGCGACTGGCACTGGAGTGCGGACAGGTACAAGGAATGGTTCTATGCAACGGTGCCCGTGAGAAAAACCCCGCAGTGGGTTTACGACGAGGTTGCGTGGGCCATGGACGGAGGAGGCGCCAACCGCGCCACATTTGCCGACATAAACAACATGATTATAACCGCCCAGAATATGGGAATCAACTACCTGCAGAGCTGGCAGCACCATATGCGAAGCTATGAGACGGGCGAATCCCTTGTCGCCATGCAGATGCCGAACGTTTACGGGGGAAGGGAAGAGGAATTTATCGCGGCTATCGAGAACGTGCATAAACGCGGCGGCCGCATCGGCTTCTATTTCAACGCAAGCGACGTTGATATGCGCATAGGCGGAATGATGCGCCAGCCCAAATACTTCCAGAAACTTCCTGAAGATATAAAAAAAATGCTCCCTGCCGCCGACCCGATTGAAGACGGATGGCTTGACATGGTCCATATGCTGCCCGACGGCAGCCAGAAGCGCGGCTGGCCCGACGGGATAGATATCAGGCACGCATGCCACGGTTCGAAAGGTTGGAGCGACTGGGTATACTTCTGGGTAATGCGATACGTCAAAAAGTACAAAGCGGATACATGGTACCAGGATATTTCCCCGTGGAGCGCTATGAATGTATGTTTCCACCCGGACCACGGGCATGAGGGCCCTATCCACCATGCGCAGGCGCATATAGACCTGGGCAACCGTATCGCGCGGGACGCAGGCCCCGATTTCGGGATAATAGGCGAATCCATGTGCGACAGGATGATGAGTTACCAGACACATTCGCTATGGGTTCACGGGGCTCCCCAGGAAGATGCCGAGCCCGGCCTTTTCATATATACACATCCGAAATTCCCTCTTTTCGGGGGCGGGTATATCGGCTACTGGTTCAGCAATATAAAGGAAATAAAAAGATACGGCATTAAGCTGACCGCGGAGGAAGGCAAATTCCTTTCCATAGCCGACCTCATGCGGGTGATACTTTTGTACGGACAGCGTTTTGATTCATTCGGGGCTTCCATCCTTCCGGGCATAGAGAACATGAGCGCAGCAGACAGGGAACGGTGGGAGATACTTGAACTGCGCAGGGCTGTCAATGCCGACCTTAACCGCAGTTCGTTCAGGGACAGGCTGGGCCTTTCTGCCGCTCCGGAAGGAGTTGAGACAAGGCTCTTTGTAATGGATAGCGGAAACGGGGCGCTTGTTACAGCGCTGGACCAGCGTCAGGAAAAAGTAGAGTTCAACCTTGCACTGGATACAACTCTCCATAATATAAAACTGCCCGTCAAGGCTGAACTCGTTCTCCCCGGAGGCAGGATTCAAAAGCTGGATGAGCCGGAAGTCAAAGGCAGAATTATATCAATAAAATTGCCTGGAAAAGGCGAAAAGATATCGGTAATCAGGATTACATCAGCGCGTTGAGAGGAGAGAGACAATGTCAGAAAATCTTAAACTCTTTAAAAAACTTCCTCCGGTAATCAGCATCCTTATAACGGGCTTATTCTTTCTTTACTGTAACGCCTACGGGCAGTCCTTTCACGAGCGCGTAAGCGAAAAGGACGGCGCGGTACAGGTATGGGTGCCGCCGGGAAGCTTTGTCATGGGAATTGACGACCCGGAAATGCCATACGAGCGCGCCGAACGGCCGCCGCATCCGGTAACCATAACAAATGGCTTCTGGATGGATAAGTTCGAGGTGACAAACGAGCAGTACGCGCTATTCCTGAACAGGTACATGGAAAAGGAGAAGGTGACTGGATACTCTGATATGTTCAAGCGGGCTTTCGGAAGGGTTGACCTCAACCACCGGCTCTGCGGGATAATGCTTGACGAAGCGGGAAAGGAATTCTCCGCAAAGCCCGGCTGGGAAAATATACCGGTGATGCCTGTAAACTGGACCGGAGCGAGAGAATACGCCGAAACCATGGGCAAAAGACTGCCCACCGAGGCGCAGTGGGAGTATGCCGCACGGGGTCCGGAGAACTTCATGTATCCGTGGGGAAACCAATGGGACCCTGACCGCGCTAACGTCAATACGCAAAAGCCGGTTCCCGCAGGGTCAAAGCATAAAGATATTAGCCCTTTCGGGGTAATGGATATGGCAGGCAACGTCCGCGAATGGGTATATGACAGGTGGCAACCGGATTTTTATTCCAGGTCCCCGGAGAAAGACCCCGTAAACCCCGCCGGGGCATGGGAATGGATTCCGAGGGCGATACGCGGAGGCGGCTTTGCCTTCACCGAGTGGGATAGCCGCACCACGAGCAGGGGTAACAGGGCGTATGCCTATTTCCCGGTGGGTACCGGGTTCAGATGTATTGAAACAGGAGAGCCGCCGGAAAAATAATTTTAATATACAGGCAGGGAAAAAACAGGGTTGGTTGTATTAAAATTGACAACCGTATAACAAAAAAGGCACCGGTTCGGAATAAAGGGGGGACAGATGGAGAAGAAAAGACATATGTTATCTCTGATAATGGCGGCGTTAATGCTGCTTGCGGCAGAGGCAGTTCCTGCATCTGGAGAGAAGAATCCTGCGCATATTGTAAGCGTTCTTGACTTCGGGGCGAAAGGCGACGGAATTGCCGATGATACGAAAGCCATACAGGCGGCTCTTGATGCAGCGAAGGGTGCCGATGCGAGCGGAGATGGGCGCACCGTGTTCTCCCTCTATTTTCCCAGCATCCCGGGAGGCTTCTACAGGATAACCGACAGTCTGGTGGTTGACGGAACGCACGGGCTTGTCATTTACGGCGACGGCGCGCTTACGAGGAGAGATTCGTGGTTCAAAAATGAACATGGTAATTATGAGGCGTCTGCAACAATCAGGTGGTACGG
>Ga0209609_10002525_pt1 | contig 10442 bp, 6 predicted proteins | sample LakKivw325mmetaG_FD_184136 | JGI IMG/M metagenome (GOLD analysis project Ga0209609, IMG submission 184136) | Anoxic lake water microbial communities from Lake Kivu, Rwanda to study Microbial Dark Matter (Phase II) - Lake Kivu water 325m metaG... | ecosystem: Environmental > Aquatic > Freshwater...
CCTTATGAGGAGTATATCGCCTCCTGGCGTGGGCACTATGCCAATTTCTGGACCCTGAACAACCGGGCTCCCGGCATCGATGAAAAGCAGAAGATCATTGAGCAAACCTGGCGGGACGCGACCGCGCATGTGGTTCTGACCGATTATTTTGCCCGTTACAAGATCACCGCCACCCAACAGGAAGTGCTGGACAGCCTGAAGAACAATCCGCCAGAATATATCAGGACATCGCCCCGCTTCAGCCGCAATGGCGCTTTCGACCAAAAACTGTTTGTGCAATCATTGGAATATGACAATCCGGAAAACCTGCAACCCTTGCGCCAGCATTATCAGACCTATCTGATCCCCATCCTCAAACTCCAGAATGCGTTGATCGATGACAAGCTGTTGACCCGGAAGGAGCAGAAGCTGATCGCCAAAGTGCTTGCCAGCCAAGCAGATATCGAATGGACAGTGCTGGATGTCAATGCCTTCGAACCGATCATTCTGGAAGCTGACATCAAATCCTATTACCTTGAAAATCAGGAACTCTTCCGCCTCGATCCCTACTATGCCTTGAACTATATCCGGATTGCGGTGCAGCCTTCAGCGCAGGATCGCGAGTTTGCCATAGCCCTGGCGGATTCCCTGTATTGGGAACTGATTACCGGAGAATCAGTTGAGGATGTCATCAACAAAAGGCAAAGCTATTATCCCCACCTGCGCTACAAAGCTTCCGGATTCCTGCGCAACAGCGATCTGGACGAACAAACCTACCAGCAACTGACCGCCCTCCGGGAAGGCGAGTTTTCCGCTCCCCTCCTCAGGGACGGCTCCCTGGTCATTTTACAACTGGAACAACTCACCAAGAGCATGAGCAGCTTCTATACCCTGCACATTCCCATCCAGCCTGGCACCGCCACGATCGAAGCATCAAGGTTGATGGCAGACCGCATCCGCAGGCTGGCGGAAAGCGTGGGCTTAAACATGGCTGCCGAAGAGATGGATCTCGATCTGGTCAAGAAACCACGCCTCCTACCCGGGGAGCCCTGGTTGGAAGACCGAAATGCATTGGCCGCCATTCTGCAGCTGATCGAAAACTCTCCCGCCGGAACGATCCTGCCACTAACTTATTCAGAAGAACTAGCCGCTTGGTTTGTGCTGGAACTGGCGGAAAACAAACTTAACCAACTGACTCCCTTGGCTGAGGTGAGCTCTGGGATCAAAAACACACTGGCAACCCAGCAAAAGCTTGATCTGGCCACCCGAATGGCCAGGCAGTTGCTGGCAGGACAGGCTCCCCCTGCCTTCGAACCGGTCCTGATCATGAGTATGGGAACAAACATCGGTTCCCGCTTGTTGGAGCAGGATATTCAAGATGTATTTTATGATCTGATAAGAAGATACTATCAAAAGGACAAGGCGATTTATTACATTCTGGGCGATAATGTCATCATTCCCAATATCATAAGTATTAAATCACCGGCATTACCACCCCCTTCCTATCCCGAGATTCGGCGTTTCTTTGTGCGCTCTCTTCCCGCCGACTGGTTTAATCAGTGGCTGGAAAAAGAGATCAAGGCAGCCCGGCTGGTCCGCTACTTGTAGATCAGTATCTCCTTGTCCGCATTGACCCAGCTGTAGCGAACTTCACCTACAAAGATGGTGTGGTCGCCGCTGCGCACCTGGGTGACCACCTCGCATTCGAACACCGCCACCGCATCCTCCAAAACAGGCAGTTTATTTAGTTTGCCAGGTCTGAACTTCACCTGTCCCTCGGCAAACTTATCGCTGTCCCTTCCCGATTGCGATCCCGACAGCGCGCACAAGGGTTTCTGCTCCTGCGAGGGAAAGACCAGGTTGAAATAGCGGCTTTGCTGCAGGCAATCGTGCGAGAAGCGGTTATGGCCTACCGAAATGGCGAACATGGGCGGCTGGATCGAGGTCCGCATGAACCACTCCATGGTGATCAGGTTGAATCCTCCCTCCGGCTTTTCCACCACCGCCAGAACCACCTTGGCCGGAAGATGCACCTTGGCATAGGCTTCGGACAGTGAACTGAGTTTCATTTTTAACTCCATAACAAGTTCCTCTATGGGAAAAGATAGTCTGAAGCGGGGCATCGGCAAGTCAGGAGCCGAAAAAGGCTTGTGTCCCGCTTGTGTTCTGCTCTTGTTCTGTTTCTACTATAAAGGGCGGCTCCGGAAGGTTCCAACACAGCAATGCAACAAATCTATTGACTGTCTGAGCCAGGTTTTTTAAATGGTTTTTCACTACAATATTGAGCTGCATATACAGGAGAACAAATGCAACGATTATCAGGCATCATAGTCCTGCTGGCGCTCCTGCTGGGTGCCTGCGGAAAAGCGGAAAAGTCGGGCAAGGTGCAGGTGCATTTCTGGCACGGGCTCAGCGGCCCCTTGGGCGACACCCTGTATGAAATGATCAGGGAATTCAACCGCACCCATTCCGATATTGAGATCATCCAGAATCCGATCAGCAGCTACACGGCGCTTTCGCAGAAGCTACAGGCTTCGATCCGGGCTGGAAAGCAACCGGACATCGCCCAGGTTTTCGAATCCTGGACGGCGCAATATGTGGAGGGCGACATCCTGGTGGATATTGGAAAACTGATCGAGGAAGATGAAAACTTCACCGAAGAGGACATGAACGACTTCTATCCCGTCTTCCTGAAGTCGGTAACCTATCAGGGCAGGATCTGGTCTTTCCCCTTCAATAAAAGCGTGCGTGCCTATTTCTATAATAAAGATGCCTTCTACCGGGCTGGGCTGGACCCCAACTATTTTCCCGCCGATTGGGATGAATTCCGCCACTATTGCCGATTGCTGACCCAACCTGCCACCCGGGATCGCAATGCCACCTATGGGGCAAATTTCACGGTGAACGAATGGCAGTTCGTGAACCTGCTGCACCAGGCAGGCGGAACCTTGCTGGACGAAAACAACCAGCCGGTTCTGAACAGCCCCGCCGGCGTGGAGGCACTCACATATATCACCGATCTGGTGAACAAGGATAAAACCGCCAAATCCACCAAGGAATATGATGGGCAGAATGAATTCCTGGGCGGAAATGTGGCCATGTTTGAAGGCTCCAGCGTGTCCATCACCTTCATGCGCCAACAACCGATCAATTTCAATATCGGCTACGCTCCCCTTCCCACCTACCGCACCAAGCAGAGTGCCGTGAGCGGAGCCAACATCGTGATCTTCAAAAGCGGCGACCGTAAGCGTGAAAAAGCCGCCTGGGAATTCGTCAAATGGTTTTCCGATACGCAGCAGACTGCAAAATGGAGCGCCCGAACCTGCTATATGCCGGTGCGTAAAAGCGCCATGCAGACTGAAACCGTGAAGAATTTCCTGGCTGATTTCCCCCAGTTCGCCAGAATCTATGCCCAACTCGATGATGCCGTGATCGAACCCCAGCATGCCGCCTGGTTTGAAGCAAGAATGGAGCTCAAAGGCTATCTGGAAAAGGCAAAGGAACAGATACTTACGCCACAGGAAGCCCTGGATGAGACAGCCCAGAAATTCCGGGATCTGATCATCGGCGTCCAGAAGAAGAGCGGCTGAGCCAGTTCCCACCATTAAAATCTGCTTGACAGATAAGGCGTCTGAATAAATTGAGCCAAAATGTGCCGAAGTGGTGAAATTGGTAGACGCAGTGGACTCAAAATCCACCGGGCTTCACGCTCGTGCCGGTTCGATTCCGGCCTTCGGCACCAGTGAGATCAAGGAGAATCAGAAGTTTATCTTGCTACTGCAGCAGCCATTTCTATGGAAAAGTGGTAAATAGCGCAATCTGGACGGGTGTTTTCCCTCCCGGCAGGTTGTATAACGACATCACCCCTCAGGGTATGATCAACCCTATATAAAAAATCCCACCTTTTGTGGAGGTATAATGTACAGACCCAATACAATGATCGTGATGGCACTTGTAGCTCTGATCAGCCTGCCTTTGTCGCTGAGCGCCATATCGCAAGCTTCACTGCTGTTCCTGACCTTTGAGCCCGGCGCCCGGGCAAATGGCATTGGCAGAGCCTATACCGCTGTCGCTGACGATGCCTATGCGCCCTGGTGGAATCCCGGCGCCACGGCTTTCAACCGTAAAACCCAGCTTGCCGGCACCCACATGCCCTGGCTGCAGGGAGCCGGAACCGGCTTTGACGATATGTTCTATGAATATCTGGGCTGGAACCAGTTCTTCGACGGCATCGGCAATCTGAACGTGCATCTGGTCTTCCTCAGCGCGGGCACTCAAATGCAGATGGACGAAGCCGGAAATCCGCTGGGCGAATTCAGCAGCTTCGATTTCTCCGGCGGCTTTGGTTACAGCTATGAAGTGATTCCCCGCCAACTGGGTTTGGGCGCCAATTTCAAGCTGGTTTACAGCTATCTGGGGCCCGGCACCGGAAATACCGAGGATGAAGGCAGCGCCTTTGCCTTTGCCTTCGATCTGGGTGCCAAGTATAAAACACCCTACCTGGACGGGCTCGAGGGTGCACTGGTGATCCAGAACATCGGACCCAACGTAACCTATGTGGATCAGTCCCAATCCGATCCCCTGCCCATGACCGTGCGGGCGGGCCTGGCCTACACTCCCTTCGACAATCCCATGAACAAACTGGTGCTCTCAGCCGAAGCCAGCAAGATCCTTGCCAACGAAGACGGCTTGCTCAAACGCTTCGTAACCGGATGGGAACATTTTGAAGAGACCATCTATGGCATGGGTGGCGAATACACCTATCTGGAGTTGATCTCCCTGCGGGGCGGATACTTCATCGACAGCGCGGGAAGCATCGTGGGCCCCAGCTTTGGCGTGGGCCTGCAATACACCTTTGACAGGAGATACAAGCTCTCAGCCGATTTCGCCATGGTTACCGCAGGCGAATTGACCGACTATAACAAAGTGTTCTCCGTAGGCTTCGAATTCTGATCAGGAAATGATCACAGCATAGTCTTCCCTGCTGAAGTCCGCTTTGGCAGGGAAGCCATTCATTGAGGTTCGAGCCCATGCGATCATGGTTCCTGGCCATCCTGCTGCTGTTCGTAACAGGTTTGCTCTTTGGCAACAAACTGGTTCTGCGAAAGCAGTACAGCAACTCCGAGCCCCGGCGCCATCCCCACACCCAGTTGCTGAACAAGCGCCCCTTGGGTTCTGGCACAAGGGATGCCAATTATCAGAAGCTGCTGGTGATCCTGGTGGATTTTCAGGAAGAGATCATAGACGATCCCAATACCACGGGCAATGGCAAATTTCTTCTGCAGCCCGATCCCGATTACTTGCACACCATTGCCAGCCCACCCCATGACCGCGACTATTTTCTGAACAATCTGGAGGCCCTGCGTTACTACTACCTGGCAGCATCGCATGGCTCCTATGACCTTCAATATGACATCTATCCGCAGGATGGCAGTGCCTACACCCTTCCCCAGCCCATGGGCTATTACAATCCACCCTATGCAGACGGGAACCTCTTCGTCCAAAGGATGGAGGAGTATTTTAAGACCTCCTTCGAGCTCGCGGACAGCCTTTCCCCGGAAATTGATTTCTCCGTCTATGGGCACTTCATGATCATCCATGCCGGATCGGATTGGCAGCATGATGTCTTTGGTGACACACCCTCTGATATTCCCTCCTTCTTCATCAGAGTGGGTGAAGGCAAGGAAGCGGTAGTGGATGACGGGGCAGTCCTGATCCGCACCGCCTGCAATGTTCCCTCCACCATCTCGCAGGATTTCCAGAGCCGGGTCTACAGTTACGGAACTGTACACAGCGGTTACGGTGCCCTGAATGCAGTGCTGGCGCACGAATTTGGCCATTCGCTGGGATTGGTGGATCTGTATAATGTCTATAACTTTCAACCCATGGTGGGGGTGTTCGACATCATGGACAGCGGTGGTTCCGGAATCCTGTGGGACGAGCTTGACAATGGTGATGTGGTGATGATCGAAGGGGGGTTGCCGGTGTTGCCCGGTGCCTGGTCCCGTCTGCTGTTGTTCGAAGATCACTTTGCCAGCCAGGGATATCTGAAGGATATCGATCAGATCACACTGTTCAGCCCGCTGGAGCTTGCCGCCAGCAGCCACAAACAAACCGGTAATGTCCACTTGCCCCAGATCCTGAGATTTCCCCTCTCCCCAACCGAGTACATCCTGGTGGAAAACCGCAATGTTGATCCCGACAACGATGGTGGCACCGCTGTCTTTGCCACGGACGACTTCCGGGTGATCCTCTACCCCACTGCCTTCAACGATCCCCTGAACAATCCCTCCTATGAATATGACTATCTGCTGCCCTCCTTTCAGAGAGCGGATGGAGCTGCCGTGGGCGGAGGCATCCTGGTGTGGCACATCAATGATGATGTGATCTACAATCAGGGAGTTACCAATTCCGACGGCATCTGGGTGTCGAATTTTGATAACAACACTGTCAACCGCCTTTATTCCAACCGTGGCGTAAAGGTGATCGAAGCCGACGGGCTGCCGGATATCGGATATGACTGGTCTTGGTATTGGACCGGGACGCAGTATGAATATTTCCATCAGTACAGACCGGTGCTGGACAGCGATGGTTACTTTGTTTCCTGGTCTTTGGAGCAGTGGAAACCCTGGCTCAATTCCACCGGAATCCCCCCTCTGCAGGACAGCCAGGGCTTGGGTTCGCAATACTGGCTTTCCGAGATAGGCAATCCCCAGGCCGTGATGAATCTCACCCTGCGCTCGGGTTCATTTTCCCACACCCAGATCTTCGATCTGAACCAAGCCTCCCTGATCGCCGCTCCCGTGATCAATTCCAGCTTTGGCAATCCGGAACTGCCCCTGGTCTCCTTTGACAAGATCAATCTGCTCAGCTACGATGGCACTTCCTGGACCGATCTGATGGGCGACTTCGGCTATTCCGGAGCACCGGTGTCCCAGCCCGTGGTCAGATGCGACCAGAACAGCAACGGCTATCAGGAACTGGTGCTATCCCGCGGCAACAGCATCGAACTGCTGGAATTTGCCGATGATGATCTTTCCACCACCCAGATCACCTTCCCCGAAAATCTCAGCACCGCGCCCCTCCCCTTTGCTGATGGATTGTTTGTGGCAACGCCTTCCACCATCAGCTTGGTGCGTAATAATGCCATTGCCGGTTTCGTCAGCGTTCCCGGAACCTTGAGATTGGGCAGCTACCAGGATAAACTGGTGGCTTTGGCCAGTAATACTGTATGTTTGATTGATCCTGGGGATGTGAGCATATCCGCCCAGATCGTTCTTCCGGAAAGCTTTGGGGATTACGAACCGGTTGCGGTATACCTTACTTTGGAAAACAAGCATCTGCTTTTCCTGATGGCCAATAGCGGCAATATCTACCGCTACGATCAGCAGGGCCTGCACCGCATATTTCTGAACACTTCCGCCAGCCTGCCCACCCAACTGGGCATCTCCATCATCGGAGGCACCAGCCCTGCGCTGTTTTGGGCTGCCAGCACCCGCATCTATGCCATCAAGCTTGATGGCTCATTGATCAGCGGTTATCCCTATGATGCCTTCCCCCTCAGTTTCAGCCCCCGGGAACATGTTTACAGCCGGATAGCCTACCGCTCTCTGGAAGCCAACGTTCGTGCCGATCTGCTTTTCCTGCCAGTTGCCGGAAGAGGCCATGTTGCCTATTGGGGAGAGAATGGCATCGCCATCGCTTGGGATAAATCAATGCTCACCACCACCAACGCCCATCCCGCCCATTTCCACATCGAACCGGTCAGCAATTCGGAAGCCCGGCTGTTCTGGTATTATATGGACTTGACCGGCGATCTCTATATCCACAGCATCGACTTTGTGTCCCTATATTATGGCATGGCCTGGAATGGCTATCGCAATGCCGCCTCCGGCATGATCGGGCTGCAGGGCAGTTCCGATACTCCACCCTTATCTACAGAATTCTCCGCCTGGGTATACCCCAGCCCGGTGCGTGGGGATCAATACCGCCTGCGGGTGGTGAATGCCGATGCCGATGTTCAGATCAAGCTCTACAACATCAAGGGCTCGCTGATCTTCAGCTCCACTGCCGAAGACAATGGCTTGCCGGAACGCGACATCCAGTTGGACAGCTCCAGGCTGGCTTCCGGGGTTTACATTCTCAGCCTGAGCAGTGGAAACAACCACCGGCGGATAAAGTTCGCTGTGGAGAAATAGCCTGTATGCTTTCACCTGATCTAACTCAATCCAGACAGGACAAGCGATCCCTTCACAGGTGGCAGAAACGGCACCTACCCTTCCAAGGGATCCGCAGCATATACATTCCACCCTTTAACAAATACTTGTATAACGGAGTCATTATGAAAAAGCTAATCTTACTCATGGTCTGTCTGGCACTGGGCTTGTCCCTATTGGCACAGGGTTCGCCCCGCGGCATTGATGATCTGATCTTCGGAGAGGAGAAAGAAGAAACCGAGGACAGCGGCATCATCCAGGTTCGATTCCAAAAGAAGGATGCCCGCCGGGCGATGGTCTATTCCGCCATCCTGCCGGGAGCAGGGCAGTTTTATGCGGATAGAAGTTCCTTCACCACCTACCTCTTCCCCGTCCTGGAAGTTGCCATGATCGGCGGTATCATCTATTTCTATGGCCAAGGCAATAAAAAAACCGATGAATTCGAGAACTTTGCCACCGGCGAGACGGTCACCCACACCTTTGAATACACCGTAGATGGTGTACCCTATTCCTACACCTACACCGGACCCCGGTATAACCGGACCTACCAGACCCGCATCGAGAACTGGATCAAGGCTGTGAATGCCTATGACATCTATGACGACACCTTTTTCCGGCTCGATGCCACCAATACGCAGCATTTCTATGAGGATATCGGCAAGTATAACAAGTATGTGTTTGGTTGGGCAGATTGGTACCACAATTTCGCCACCGACCCCCGTATAGGCAACAATGCCGTTGATAGCGACGGCAACCCCATCGATCCCTGTGTCTTTCCACCTTATGATCCAAATGAGGACTATAGCGCCACTTGGGTCTGGGCGGGCAGTGATGATCCCCAATTAGCGCATTTGCGGCGCTGGACCAGCAATATCCGCATCGAGGATTATCTGAATGGGTATTTGTATCCCATCCTCCCCAGCACCACCCAAGCCTCCGCCTGGAGGCAGGAATACATCCAGATGCGCAAGGATGCCAATGCCCTCTATGGTTATGCCCGGCTCTTCACATTAGGCTTGGCATTCAACCATATTGCCGCAGCGGTGGATGCCGTGCTGCTCACCCAGAAAGTGAACCGGATGGCCATCACCCAATCCGATTTCAGATTGCATTACTACACCGATCTCCGAGATAATCAGTTCACTCCCATGCTGGGCGTCACCTACTCATTTTAGCATTGCTGCTTATGATCAGAAAGTTCCTGCTGCTCTTGCTCCTGTTGTTGTTTGGCCTTCCTCTTGCCGCTTTGCCCCGGATCGCGTACATCGGGATGTCCGTGCTGGTCCCTGGCAGCGGGGAACTGGCTTTGGGCAAAACCAACCGGGGTGCTTTGTTGCTGGGTTCGGACCTGCTGGCCCTGACCGGGTTCTGGGCAACTGAGCGCCAGAAGGATGATCTGATCCGATCCTACAAACAATATGCCCAAACCTATGCCGGGGTTCCCATAACTGATAATGACAGCTATTATCAGCACATCCAGCAATATATGAGCAGTGCGGAATTCAACCAGTTCCAGGAACTGATGGCACGCAACTATTTCCTGATCTATCTCTATGATCCGAATGGTTATGCCTCCTACATCGCAGCCAACACCTATTCCCCTGAGGAAGCCTGGAATTGGCAGAGCGACCTGCATTTCAAGCATTATCGCGCCCTCCGCAGCAAGACGCAGAAGACCAAAATGTATCAGAATCTCAGCCTGGGCATGCTCATCCTGAACCGGGTGGTCAGCGCCATCGATGTAACCTTTATCTCATCAGACCGGAAGCGCCAGACGCCGATCTATTTCTCCGTCTTTGGTGAGGACGGCATAATGCTGAACTACCGTCTCGATTTCTGAAGGATGTCGAATATGAAACCCTATTTACTGCTCTTGATATCGATTCTTCTTGTTCCGGGGCTTTGCGCCCGCAGCCGGGGCAGCGATTTTCTACAGTCTCTACTGGTGCCGGGCCTGAGCCAAGTGCGCAGTGGCAGGAACTATGGCTATGCAATGATGGCAAGCGAGGTGGGCATCATCTCCACCATGTTCTACCTGAGCACCGAGCGCCAGCTCAAAACTCAGGAATACTATGAATATGCCCTCAAATTTGCCCATATCGAACCCGGAACCTATTCCGACCAATACTACCGTGATCTCAGCCGTTTCAACAGCAGCGGGTTCGAGGCGGGGGGTTACAATGCCATGATCCGCCAGCAGGCGATCCAGCTTTATCCCAACGATCCCATCCAGCAACAGCTCTACAT
>Ga0209609_10002527_pt1 | contig 10440 bp, 8 predicted proteins | sample LakKivw325mmetaG_FD_184136 | JGI IMG/M metagenome (GOLD analysis project Ga0209609, IMG submission 184136) | Anoxic lake water microbial communities from Lake Kivu, Rwanda to study Microbial Dark Matter (Phase II) - Lake Kivu water 325m metaG... | ecosystem: Environmental > Aquatic > Freshwater...
GGCTTACACCGGGGAGATCTCGCCGCTGATGCTCAAGGGCCTGTGCCAGTACGTGATCCTGGGCCACTCGGAGCGGCGCGCCTACTTCGGCGAGACGGACGAGGGGGTGAACCGCAAGATCAAAGTCGCTCTGGCCCACGGCCTGACGCCCATCGTCTGCGTGGGCGAGAGCCTGGAGCAGCACGACGCCGGCCAGACCGAGGAATGGGTCAGCGGGCAGGTGCGGGCCGCGTTGGAGAGCCTCACCGCCGAACAGGTCCGCTCCCTGATCATCGCCTACGAACCCATCTGGGCCATCGGTACGGGCAAGGCGGCCACCGGCGCCGGGGCCAACGCAGTCATCGGCCTGACCATTCGCGGCACCATCGCCGACCTGTACGACCAGGCCACCGCGCAGGCGGTGCGCGTGCAATACGGCGGCAGCGTTAGCCCGGCCAACATCGCCGAGTTCATGAGCCAGCCGGACATTGACGGCGCGCTCGTCGGCGGGGCCAGCCTCAAACCCGACTTCGTGGACATCGTGCGCATCAGTGCCGAGGTGAAAGGCGTGTAGCAGTTTACCCTCCCGCAGGCTTCACCGTGAGCGTTCAGCCGAACGGTTTTGGAACCTGCGGGAGGGGTTCTGCACCCAACTCGTGGTAAAGTACAGTTGAATACAACGCGGCACATCTACCCCGTATGCAAAAACGAGAGGGAAAAAGCCGGTGAGTGGCTACCTGCCCGCTACTCGAGGGCACCAGGACGGCTATCCCTTCCCGGCGTCGGGAGATGGTAGGGAAATGGAAGTTTTTAACCAATTGGAGCAATGCCAGCGCTGTCGAGAATGTTGTTGGAATCCATATGGTAAAATGACCGTTATCTTCACAGACGCAGAAATTATGTCCATCCGGGAAGTTTGCCGGGTAATGCCTCGTTTTCGGCCTTACAGAGGTTCAAATAAGGTATTCCAGGTTGAGTTAAGGCGCGTAACAGCGGATACCGTCTTCTATGCGTGCCCTTTCCTTGACACGAAAACCCACGAGTGTGTTATTTACGAGAAAAGGCCATTCGATTGCCGCTCCTGGCCTTTTTTCTTTTCCGAAGGAAAGATCGCGGGAACCGTCACATTATCCTGCTTCGCCGGGGCCTGCCCGGCGATGCGCGAGGCCGCAGAAGAAGATTTGATCGCCTACCAACAATACATGATCAACCTGCTCACCTCGGAAGAATATCTGGGGTTGATCAGGAACTACCCAGAACTCATCTGGGAGTACAAAGACAATAGCGCCTGTCAGTTGATGGAAGTTACCGACCTGTTGAGACTCAAGCACGGATAGACGATCACCCTACTTTGCCAATTTGGTTCCGGCCTGTCCGGGTGTTCACTACCGGACACTTTTCCTGGGAGATCGAATCCTTATCACGAATAGCACGAACTCTCCGAATCTCACGAATGATTTTTCAAGATTGTGACCCTACTTGTGTTATTCGTCCATTCGTGTCATTCGTGATTTAAAAAGTGTATAGTAGCGAGTCCGGGTGAGGGGTGATGATTCCATTTAAGTCGTGCCACTCTCCACTCATCCCAGGTGAAAGGAAGAGCAAGTTGGAAATGGTCTAGATTGACCAGGGGACTTATTTCGCCCATCAAATCAACTACGCTGACTCCTTTCAGTCGCTGGCGGGCCTCTCGTTCTCCATCCGCCGAGCAGAAGACCAGGTCCCTGTCCTCGGGATCAAACGAGATTTCTACTTGCCCTCCCTTCCACAGCACTACCAGGCCATAGGTCTGTTGTCCCAGGGAAACAGTGCCAACCTGGCTGATCTGTCGAAACCATCGTCCCTTGGCGAGATAGGCGTAGACCCGCGACAGCTCCAACAGTTCTTCTTCCCACTCTGGGCGATACAAGCGGCGGGGGTGAAAGGCGTGTAACGTTTACCCTCCCGCAGGTTTTGCCGTGAGCGTTCAGCCGAACGGTTTTGGAACCTGCGGGAGGGTTTTTGCCGCAAAAAGGGTTGACTCCAGACTCAATTTGTGGTAAAATGTGATTGAATACGACGTGACACATCTACTATGCACGCAAGAACGAGGAAGGAGAAAGCCCCGTGAACGATTGACGGCCGGCCCCTAAGCCGGGAGCGATGTCGGTGAGTGGTCGGCTGTTTGTTAGTTGAGGGGCAGAAGATGCCCAAAGCGACGATCCCTGCCCGGCGCTGGGGAATGATGGGAAAAGGAGTGGCAGGCACATATTGGACTGGTTTGGCGAAGACGTGATCGGATGAATCTGTATGTCCGCATATAAGTACGTTTGTGGTCATTTGCGACCACAAACATGTAGTTGGGCGCACAAGAGTTAGGAGAGGCTGTTACGGTGGTTTAGTTGAAGGTTCTGTGTGCTTCAGAAATTGCCTAATAGTCTGCCAAAGTCAGTTGTTGGAAAAGGAGGCGCATCATGGCCACGAAAGTTTGCCCTAAGTGCGGGACAGAAAATATAGATTTGGCATGGAAGTGCAAATCTTGTGGTACAGAATTTGTATCACAGCAGAACTTGCACACGAAACCCAAACGAAGCAAGAAAGCTAATGATAACATTTACTTGGGGATATTTCTAATCGCTATCAGTTTATGTAACCTTATCAGACTTGCCACTGGCAAGTTCGAGTTGACATCCGATGCTTCATCTTACGGGATATTCTGCTCCCCAATTCTTCTCATTATCGGCATCGGTGTTCTTGTTAAAGGCCTGTCTGAAAGTTCTGACTGAGACAGAGGTTTCAAGACCTGAATACGAACAATGAGGCCAAGCGTTTCAGACAAATTTCAAAGTTTTGGCGCCCAACACCGGCTCCACCGGACGGAGCTTCGCCCCGAGAGTCTGCGGTGCGTTCGCTGAGTTTCGTGCCATAATGATTGTGTCGGCTCGTCAATCCGCCCCGCCGGTGAGCCCAGCCGTTGGGCAGCATGGAAAGGAGGAGCTTGTGAAGGAAGAAGACTTGATCACTTACTGTGGTGGATATGGCGGAACCTGTGCGCGATGGTGTGGTTACAGTAGATTCAGGGATCTTGTTGCTCTTTTGGCTGAATGGGTAGATGCACAGGCATATCAATGCTGGATGCCACACGAGACGCAGGAATTTGACTACAATGAGTTTAGAAAGGGACTAGAGTTCTTCGGTAGCAACGACTCCTGGCTTGTCTGTCACAGGTGTTGCAAAGGGGGAGATGGAAATCCCGACTGTGAAATACGAAAGTGTTGCCGAGAACGTGGACTTGACATCTGTTTCGATTGCAGTGAATTTCCATGTGTGAAAGTCAGAGAAGATTCGGGGATGATTGAGCGAGCGCGGCAGTATAAGGCGCAGGGCAAGCTTGAGTGGTTGCGACAACAAGTCGAGAGAGCGAACCGCGGATTTGAGGGTCATACGAATAAGTTCTATGAGATTAGTGCTAGAGAGGATCTGCCCAACGCCTAAATGTCGCCCAAGTTATGGTCGTGCGACCCGTTCGCTCGAAACTGTGTAGGTACGTGTACACGGGAGATGAGCGGGAAAGTTTGACAGTCGGCAAATTCGGCTCGCCGACGAAGAACTTTCACAACTGTGTGCCCATGTAGGTGCGGCGAGGCAGTCTTACCATCTGCTTCGTCTACCCCTACCCTCCAAGTGGTGGAGTGACGGCATCACCCTACTGCGTGCGACTGGTCCTCAAGCGTGGGAGTGCAAGGGTGAAACGGGGCTAAACTGCTAGCCGAGAGCGGCGACCGCCTCTAGCCAGTGACGATGGACAGGCAACGAAGGTATGTTGGAAGCGTCGTGACTTAGAACCTGCCAAATCGGCTGTCCGTTAGGGAAAACAGGCAGGCCCAAAAGGGAATTGTCCCCTTCGGCCATCTAGTGACCATGTAGATGGTTAGCCACTCGAATCGTGGGACACGGCGTATAGTATCGTCCTAAGGTCACGTCAAATGGGCACACGGAACGGAGTAACCTGTTCAGGCTCTCTCACAGACCGACGAGCGGAGAGAGGTCTCTGCACGGCAACTAGAGTGGAGCAGGCGACCAGGCCGGATGCCTGAACAGTGGAGGATACCCCAAGAAGCAAAGGCTTGAGGGAAAGCCTCAAGATAAGCTGACGTGGGGCTGCTGCACGAGAGGACACCGGAGCAAGAGGGGTCTGAGTCTTATGACAGACGCGCAAGCGTATTGAAGACCGGACATCTGTCCAACTCCAAAGGCGCAGGTGTCAAACCCTGGGGATGAGCAATCATTCCCAATAGAGCACCTGTATGACAAAAGGCTCGTGTGGCAAGGAGCCGTGTGAGATCGAAAGACTCATGCACGGTTCTGAAGCAGAAGTGGGGGGAGGGATTCCCTTGCTTACTGTAACGGCGGGGCCAGCCTCAAACCCGACTTCGTGGACATCGTGCGCATTCACCCTCCCGCAGGCTTTGGAACCTGCGGGAGGGTTTTGCCGCAAAAAGAGTTGACCCCAGACTCAATTTGTGGTAAAATGTAATCGAATACGACGCGGCACACCCTGCAATGCAAGAACGAGAAGGGAGAATGCCCGATGAACAGTTGACAGCCGACCCCTAGACCGGGAGCGATGCCGGTGAGTAGTCGGCTGTTTGTTAGTTGAGGGGAAAAGATGTCCAGGATCGTCGTGCTCATAGTATCACTCAGATTTTGCGCAAAAATCGGGGGGTATCAAATCTACCCCGGCACTTTGACAACTGGGGTTGAATCCTGGCCCAGCACGGGCTATGGCCAGCCAAAGTGATCCAGCAGGCGTTCCAGTCCGGCAGCGACCTGGGGGGCATATGGGTGCAGTTCGTTCAATTGCACCTCGACCAGTCGCTCCTGGTTGAAGATCAAATGCCCTGGAATCGCCAGCGCGTCCTCAATGAGTCGCGTTGTGCCGAAGCAAGCCAGCGGCCCATTGGAAAACATCCAATGGGAAGCCCAAGCCAGGGCGTTATGAGCCACATCCGTTAATAGGACAAGCGCCTCCTGGGCAGCAACTCGTCTTTTGCGTCGCTTGCAAAGTCTCAACCCACTTTTGTCTGCTTGGATTTCGGTCTCACAAGCGCCCCGGTCATCGTAGTGCTCGATCACCTGAGCCATTGACCAGTCCAGGACGGAGCAGACGACGGTGCTGTGCTTCAACTCTCCTGTTTGTGTCCGCCAACGCAGCACCAAATGCTGAACTGGGCGCACGTAGGTGGGAGGAGCTACGGCTCGCGCGACCCAACGGTCGTCAGGACGCAGGGTGAGCCAGCCGTCGGATGGAATCTGTCGGACAAAAGCGCCAGGCCGACGACCTCCACTGCCTTTCGTCAACACCTGCCACTGTTCTTCCAGGGCGTGATTGATGTTGTGGTCACCGCCAAAGCCTGAGTCGGAGCGTAGGATGGTGCGTTGTTTCTGTGCCTGACTGAGTCCCAGGAACTGATCCACGGCTCGAAACACGGGTAGATACGTTGGGGCGCTGTGTTGTTTGCCAGGGTATAGGCGGGAGAACAGGGTTTCCTTGTACTGTGGGGCGTGAACTCGCGCCAGTTGGCGTCCATATCTGTTTTTTCCCCACCGATCTTGCCCTTGGTGCTCCCTTCGGCGTGTTTGGAGGCGGGCAAAGGCGTCAAGTCAATGTCCAACCACAGCCAGTCCTGAGCAAAATCGTGCCGCAATGCCCGACTCTCGCGCCGGAACAAGGCTTCGCTCCCTTGACGCAGTTGGGCAACGTGCTGTGGGGAAAAGGCATCCAATGTGCGGGCCAGCGCCAAGTCGGGACGAATCCGGGTGTTCACCTGGGAGATCGCTCGACAGCCAGCAAGAACGCTGACGAGCACGTCCAGCAGTTTGATCACAGGAGGGTAGTCAACCTCCTTGAGCGGTAAGGTCAGATCGGTGAACACGGGGGCAAGAAAATTGGTGCGTGTCAGGCAATACCCCATTACTCCCAAAGGCGCGAAGTTGGTATCCTGCGGCATCTTGGTCAGACGAATTATCGTAGCCATAGCACAGCTCCTTGCCAGGTTTTTTGCTGTGTATTCTAGCATCAGTTGTCAAGGTTCACAAGACCCGTTTGATACCCCCCGAATTTTGCGCAAAAATAGGGTGTTAAACAAAAATGTCCCATGAGGGTCGGCTACACCTATCACAGGGAGCTTGACAAAAACGCCGATATAGAAGGCGCCTGCGCCGTTGTAGTTTCAGCTTGAATCTCGTGGGGGTGGGAGAAAGGCGGAAACGGTGGAAGATGTTGATACTTTTCTAAGAGAAGGGATTGATGCTGTAAGAGCTGGACAATGTGCAAAAGCCAAAGCATTGTTGTGCGAAGTTATCAAGCAGCGCCCAAATGATGTAAATGCGTGGTTGTGGTTAAGCGGTGCAGTGGACACGGATGACGAACGACGTTTTTGTTTGGAAAGAGTTTTGGCGATTGAGCCAAAGAATTCACATGCACTAAAGGGCTTGGAGAGGCTATCTTCTGCCATATCCTCACGCACGACTTCTGAACCGTCTCGGATTTCTAATGGCGAGTTTTCAACTTCTCGATCCGAAAAAGAAAACTGTCCACATTGCGGTGCTACAATCCAGCGAGGGAAGAGGTTTTGTGCCATCTGTGGGGTAGAATTGGCCACACCGGTTGGGACAAGGGCAAAAAGACAACAGCACGAAGTCGTGCCAGCGGGTGATGAATCGCCAGCCCGTAAGTCGGCACCAATGGCTAAGACTCAGCGACAGGCCGCTACCAGGATGATCTTGACGAATCAAGGCCAACTGACTACGCTGCTAGGAGCCGTTGGGCTTGTTGTCGGAGCGCTTTTGCCTTGGGTCACGGTCGCGAGCGTTTTCGGTTCCATATCGGTCAATGGGTATGAAGGCGACGGCATAATCACTGGCGGCATTGGTCTTTTGATCCTAATATCAGCTTTGCTCACAAAAGGTAAGGCGGGCAAGCGGTACTCTGTTGCGAGTGCGATTTTGGGTGTCATTGCTACCCTGTTGGTCTTCTGGAAAATCTCAGATGTTGGGAGCTTGGCTGCTGAGAATACCGACTACGTGAGGACGTCCGTTGGCTCAGGATTGTATTTGAGTGCGGTTGGCACAATTCTAATCATCGTGGGCGGGTTACAACGTACACCCAAGATGACAAAATAGCGTCATTCACCCTCAGCAGCTTACGCCAACAAGTAGATGACTATGGCTGATACATGGCGAAAGCAAAAATGATGTGCGCGCCTAACCGGTCACTGCGACCAGCGGATGTGGCTATTGAGAATCCCTCAAAGTGCAGTCTTCGTTTGCGGGCGTTCTGGCGGTTGTAGAGCACACCGTGTCAGCCGCCACGCCGCTGAGCTCCAGGCCGTCGGGCGCTTTCTAGCGAGGTCATTATGACAGGCAAAAACCTGAATTCGATAGTTTCCGAAATCAACTTACTGGCGAAGACCCACCCGATAGGTAGGCTTCAAGAAATCCGGAGGGAACTGAAGGGGTTGCAACGCCTGCCCACGCACAACATCTTCACTCCATTAACCATTTCAGAAGAATGGGCCTTCCACCATGGCGGACGGCAAGAGCTTCAGTTCAATATTGGCATCGAGCGCTTAAGTAGCGCTGATGAGCTGAGATATGGTGTCGCTTTCTCGCTCGAAACAAGTCAAACATTGCCCAAGATTGATGTGCTTATTCCAAAAGTGAAGCTCTTCAATGATTTCATACAATTGTACCCGGAGCAGTACGCAGACATGCGTATGTGGCATTATTATGGACAGCGAAATCATAAACAGCGAAGCACCGATTATATGCCGACTTCCATCCCCCCCGAACTCATAACTGAGGGCGTGTTCATCTTTCTTGGCGAGCGGCAACCTCTCGAACAACTAGATTACGAAGCCCTCCTAAATTGCCTCAATAGGCTCTTGCCCTTGTATCAATACATTGAGGGCGGTGGCGTTTTGCAGCCAATTTCGACCGTCACGGTGGTCCCGTTCGAGTTCCGATCAAAGTTTACACCCAAAACACCATCCACGCCAGCATCTCGCGCTGCGAAGGAGCTTGACATCAATCTGCGGCACAATGTTCTCCAAGAGGCGCTATACCATAGATTGGCAGACGAGTATGGTACAGAGAATGTGGGCGTTGAACTGCCGAGTGGGGTAGGTACCAGTATTGACGTTGTAGTCCGTCATAAGGGCAAGTTTCACTTCTACGAGATAAAAACTGCGCAGTCACCACGCGCCTGCCTCCGCCAAGCTCTCGGGCAACTTCTTGAGTACGCGTTTTGGCCCGGCGCGCAAGAGGCCATCCGTTTAGTTGTAGTCGGGGAAGCGGCATTGGATGAAGAAGGTGCAGAATATCTGCGTACATTGAAGAAGCGGTTTTCCTTGCCCGTTGAATATGAGCAGATTGTTGTCTAGCCACGAGGCAGCGCAATCACGCCTAACCAGTCTGTAGTGCGACCCGTTTACCCGAACCTGTGTGACACAGGGGATGGGCAGCAAAGAATTCAGTCGTTCGATCGGTCAAGACCAACTTTCGAGCCGACGTAACTACCCTCCCGCAGGTTTCCCGAACCTGCGGGAGGATCTGTGAAGGGAGGAAGACGTGGAAGAAAAGATCGAAGCACTGCTCGGTCAAATGACCATCGAGGAAAAGGTGACGATGCTGGCCGGCTCGGCGATGTGGTACACCACGCCCGTTCCACGGCTGGGCATCCCGGCCATCAAAGTGACCGACGGCCCCAACGGCGCGCGGGGTAGCGAGAGATTCGCCGGTGGCATGACGTCGGCCTGCTTTCCGGTGAGCATCGCTCTGGCCGCCACCTGGAACACGGCCCTGGTGGAGCGCGTCGGGCGGGCATTGGGCGAGGAAGCCAGGACTAAGGGGGCGCACATCCTGCTGGCCCCGACGGTCAACATCCACCGCTCTCCACTCGCTGGCCGGAACTTTGAGTGTTTTTCGGAAGACCCGTACCTGTCCGCCAGGATGGCGGTGGCGTACATCAAGGGGGTGCAAAGCCAGAACGTGGGCACGGCGGTCAAGCACTACGTGTGCAACGACTCCGAGTTCCAACGGACCACCATCAGCTCCGAGGTCAGGGAGCGCGCCCTGCGGGAGATATACCTGCCGCCCTTCAAAGCGGCGGTGCAAGAGGCCCACACCTGGTCGGTAATGGCTTCTTACAACAAGATCAACGGCGTCTACGCCGCCGAAAACCGCTACACCTTGATCGAGATACTGAAAGAAGAATGGGGTTTCGATGGCCTGGTCATGTCCGATTGGTTCGGCACCAAGAGCACCGTGGACGCGGCGAACAACGGCCTTGATTTAGAGATGCCAGGTCCACCCGTATGGCGCGGCGAAAAGCTGCTCCAAGCTTTCCGTGATAGAAAAGTGAGCGAAGAAGCGATTGACGATAGTGTGCGCCGTCTGTTGCGCATCATCATCAAATCGGGGGCCTTTAATCACCCAGAGGACCGCCCGGAGCAGGCCGTGGACAAGCCGGAGCATCGCGCCCTGGCCCGCCGGGCAGCAGCGGAAGGGATCGTGTTGCTCAAGAACGACAGGAATGTCCTGCCCCTGAGCACCGATAGGATCAGGTCCCTGGCCGTCATCGGCCCCAACGCCAGGGTGGCGCGGATCATGGGCGGTGGTAGCTCCCACGTGAACCCCCACTACGCCGTCACCCCCTTTGATGGGATCGCTGGCAAGGTCGGCGACGCCGTGAAGATCGGCTTCGAGGTGGGGTGCACCAATCATAAGCTGCTCCCTTTGGTCAACCCGGCCTGGCTGACCCCGTCCGGCGGCCAGGTTGGTCGGGGCCTCACCCTCGAGTTTTTCAACAACCCCGATTGTTCCGGCCCACCCGTCAAGACAATGGTGGTCGAAGCCACCGAGCAGACCTGGTTCGGCGAGTTCACCCCGGAGGTCAACGCCGCCGAGTTCTCCGCCAGGTTGACGGGCCGGTTTACCGCGCCGGAAACGGGCCGCTATACCTTCGGCCTGAGCAGCGCCGGTCTGAGCCGGCTTCTCATTGATGGCCGGGAAGTCATTGACCGCTGGACCGGCCAGGAGGCCGGCAGTGGTCCGGCAGAGCTGACCTTTGCGATAGACATGGCCGCCGGGCAGGCCTGTGACCTGAAGGTAGAATACAGCAAACAGAGTACCGTGCCGCTGGCCAGCCTTCGTCTGGGTTGTCTGCCGCCCGTTCCAGAGGACGCCATGGATCGCGCCGCAGCCCTGGCTGCCGCCTCGGACGTGGCCCTGGTTTTCGTCGGCCTGAGCGACGAATGGGAGAGCGAGGGCTTCGACCGGCCAGACATGGAATTGGTCGGAGACCAGGTGGCGCTGATCGAGAAGGTCGCGGCGGCCAACGCCAACACCGTCGTGGTGCTGAACACCGGCTCGCCGGTCACCATGAACTGGCTGGACAAAGTGGCCGCCGTCGTGCAGGCC
>Ga0209609_10002532_pt1 | contig 10422 bp, 6 predicted proteins | sample LakKivw325mmetaG_FD_184136 | JGI IMG/M metagenome (GOLD analysis project Ga0209609, IMG submission 184136) | Anoxic lake water microbial communities from Lake Kivu, Rwanda to study Microbial Dark Matter (Phase II) - Lake Kivu water 325m metaG... | ecosystem: Environmental > Aquatic > Freshwater...
GGCGTAGTCCTCTAAGGGTGTGTCTCGGGCTTGTTGGTGAGCACGAGAAGGGCTGTGGAAAGCGCATGTGGAAAAAGGTGTTGAAACCAGGCAGCGCGTGACCAACTTTGCCATGCGTGACAGTTGAGAACGACCATTTATGTATAGATATAGATGTTAAAACCTATACTCTGACATGGCCATAGGCCTTGGGTTTTCTCCACAGGTGACCATCAGCAATCCACACCATGCCAGACCATTGGTGAGCGAAAGAGTGCCATGATGAGCAACTGGGTGTCCCATCCCGACGACGTAGACAGCCTGGTGCGGCAGTGGGAGCAGGACTGCCCCGACTTGCTGGAGGTCGAGCACACGACCCAGTACGCCGGGCGCCCGGTCTGGATGCTGACCGTGACCGACCGCGGCCGCCCGGCCGAGGGCAAGCGCAAGGCCGCGTTCTACAAGCCGCATGCCCACGAGCCCGCGCCCATCGCCGGCCAGATGAATGTCATCAGCCAGCTGCTCACCGGCAAGATGCTGGACGGGACGCCGACCGAACTGGAGCGCGACCGCTTCCTGGCCGAGGCGCTGTTGTGCTTCATGCCCGACGCCAACCCGGCCGGCACAGCGGCCGCGCCCGTGACGGCCTGGGACGGCAGCCAGTACACCAATGAGGAGTTCTGGGCCTGGATGCGCGGGGTGGACCCGGAGACCGGGAAGATGTGGAAGCGCGTAGGCATCTGGGACGACACGAAGGAAGACCCGCTGCCCACCCGCTACGGCATCGTCTACGAGCAGGTATCCGAGCACGAGTACGTCGAGCCGAACCGCCACCTGCGGTCGTCGCTGATGCAGGGGCTCTACCGGCTGCGCGAGCGGTACGAGTGGGATCGGTGGCTGGACCTGCACCAGACGGAGTTCGTCGGCAGCGACCGCAACTGCATGATCATCCTCCCGGCCGGGATAGGCGAACAGCCGGCGGAGCGGCAGGAGATCGAGCGCGGCGTGGCGGAGGCGATCCTGCAGGCCTGGAACGAGCTGCCCGGCGGGCGGCCCATCATGAAAGCCGAGCCGCTCAACTACACCGGCGAGCAACTGCAGTACTTCCTGGAAGTGTGGCGCGATATCCGCCAGACCTGCAACTTCGTCACGAGCGAGATCCAGAACAACAGCCTGCTCACCCCGCCGCCGCTGCAGCAGCAACTCAACGAGGTCGCCATCGTGACGACCGTGCGGCACATGTTGGGGGGATAGTCGTTAGGAGCGCGGGCTTTCCAGCCCGCGGCCTTCGGTGTCGCATGAGGAACGGCAACGGCCGCGGGCTGGAAAGCCCGCGCTCCTACGGCTGTGGCAGGACCCCCTCCCCCCGCTGCCGAACCATACACCACCACGACTCCCCTGAGGTGCAAAGATGCGCAAGGCTCTCTTCGTCGCCCTCTGTCTGTTCGCCGCCGCGGCTTTGGCGATGGCCGCCCCGACCACCCCGGCCGTGCGGCTGCAAGGCCCGGTGCAACTGGACGGCGTGCTCGACGAGCCCGCCTGGCAGCAGGCCCAATGGCAGACTGGCTTCGTCTCGGCCAGCGCCGCCGTCGAAGGCCAGAACCCGCCGATGCAGGTGCAGACGCGCTTCAAGGTGCTCTTCGACGATGATGCGCTCTACGTCGGCGTCGAGTGTGACGAGCCCACCCCCGACAAGCTGGTCGCGCGGTACAGCGAGCACGACCAGGATGTCTACGGCGACGACTGCGTCGAGGTCTTCTTCGACCCCGCCGGTGAGGGGCGCTACTACCATCACTTCGTGGTCAACACGAAGGGCGCGTGGTATGACGACACCGGCGCGGACTACGGCCTCGTCCATGCCAAGCTCTGGGAGTTCCCGCTGGAGGTCGGCACGAAGGTAGACGCCGCCGGCAAGCAGTGGCGGGCGGAGCTGCGGCTGCCCTACGCGGCGATGAACTTGCCGCCGAGCGCGCCGGCCGACTGGCTCTTCAACGTGACGCGCGAGCGCTATGCGGGCGGGAAGCACGAACTCTCGACGTGGGCGCCGCTGAAGGGCAACTTCCACACCCCGAAGCTGTTTGGGACGCTCACCGGCGTGACCGTGGACTTCCGGCGCTTCGCCTGGAACCTCGCCGAGCCGCAACTGACCGTCAGTGGCGACGGCAGCGGGCGGCACCTGCTGCGGCTGAACACGACAGTCACGAACAACTCGCCGCAGGGCGCCAAGGTCGTGCTGACCGCCCAGCCTTTCCTGGGCAAGACGCCGCCGGTCAAGAGCGAACTGCACGAGATCAGCCCCGGGGCTTCCGCTGCCATCGAGCTGCCCGCGATCAAGCTGAGCGGCAACCCGCGCGAGGCCGTCATTCAACTCAGCCTGCTCGACGCGGCCACGCAGGCGCCGCTGAAGATCGCCGTCAAGCATCTGGACAGCGAATACAGGCCTATCGTGCTCGACGTCATCAAGCCGAACTACCGCCAGAACATCTACGCCACCCAGAACGTGCCGGAGTTGGTATTCCGCGTGCAACTGGCCCCCGACATCGCGGCCAAGACCGCGCAGGTCGTGTACGCCCTCCACGACGCCGCGAGCATGCCCGTCCTGCGGGGGAAGGCACTGGCGGCGGACCTGGCCGAGCCGCTCAAGCTGGACGTGGGCAGCCGGCCAGCCGGACTCTATGAGCTGTATGTCCGCGCCCTGGACAAGGACGGCAAGGCCGTCACCGAGGCCAGCGCTCTCATCCGCAAACTCATCCCCGCTGCCGGCAGTGAAGTGCGCGTGGACGAGCAGGGCAACCTCTTGCTCAACGGCAAGCCGCATGTGTTCATTGGCTGGTATGGCGGCGTCCCGCTGGACGACCCGCGCCCGGAGGTCGTCGCCCTGCAGGACCTCGTGACGCCGGTGGTGCTGCCCGGCGCCGACCCCAAGCCCGTACGGGAGAACTTCGCCAAGGGCATCTACTCCATCGTCAGCATCGAGCCGGGCCGGATGTACTACACCTTCAACTGGTGGCGCGACAGCAAGATCCAACTGCACCAGGAGATCACGAAGCAGGATCAACCGAGCGAGGAGTTCCTGGGTTACCTGCGCCAACTCGTCAACTCCGTCAAGGACGAGCCGGGGCTGGTAGGCTACTACCTGGCCGACGAGCCGGAGATCAACAACGCCCGCTCCACGTATATGGAGGCCATGTACCGGGTCATGCAGGAGCTGGACCCGTACCACCCGGTCACGATCACCAACGACACGCTCGACGGGATCGTGACCCACGGCTACCGCGCCTGCGATGTGCTCAACCCCGATCCCTATTCGCCCGAGCCGGAGTACATGCCAAACTTCATGAAGCGCTGCCACGAGGTGATGGGGCGCGGCCACGGGCTCATGGTCACGCCATGGGCTTCGTCGGGCGAGGCGCACTTCACCACTGCCTGGGGCACGGCCCCGCCTTACTCATACCGGACGATGCGGATGCAGTATCTGGAGGCCCTCGCGTATGGCTGCCGGGGCTTCACCGGCTACACCAGTTGCTTCTTCATGCCCGAGATCGAGCTGCGCTACGGCCTGCCGCACATCTGGCGGGAGGTGCGGCTGCTCGAACCGGCGCTGGCGAACCCCAATGCGAAGCCGAAGATCGAGGCCGATGCGGAGATGATCGCGTGGAGCGGGACAGCGGACGGGGCCACCTACGTCATTGTCGTCAACCACAAGCCCGGCCGCCGGACGGCCAAGATCAGCGACCCGGGGCTGGCCAAGATGCGGAGCGTGACCGTCGTCAGCGAGGGGCGCAGCGTGCAGGTCAACAATGGCGTCATCACCGACCAGTTCGCGGAGGGTGAGGCGCACATCTACAGCACCAGCGCGGCGGGGCGGAGCCTGCCGACCGTCGCCACCGTTGAAAAGGAACTGGCCGATCGCAAGGCCGCCGGCGTCAAGCCCGGCAACCTGCTGCACAACTCCCTGGGCATCCGCGCCCGGGCCTCCGAAGGCGCCTACGCCCCGTGGTTCCACCAGTTCTACTACTACGCCATGAACGGCATCACCGACGACCTGGGGTGGAACCTGTCGCACACCGACAAGCCCTCGTGGCTGGAGATCACGCTGCCGGAGGCCAAGAACATCGGCCGGGTGGTCGTGTACACGCCGAACGTGAAGGACTACGACCTGCAGTTCCAGGGCCCCGATGGCCGGACGTTCGTGGCCGAGGTGCGCGGCAACGAGCAGGAAGTGGCGGAACACAACTTCGGACCTGCCATGTCCACCCTCAAGCTGCGGATGACGGTGCTGGGCGTGCGCGATGGCCCGGGCACGAAGGACGCGACGGTGCGGGAGATCGAGGCCTACGAGAAGCCCGGCGCCGGGGTCGTCACGCCGGTCAAGATTGCGTCGGCCGCCGGGCCGGCCATCGCCTTCAAGGCCCCCGCCAGCGAGACTGAGGGACAGCCCGCGCTCTGGCGCGAGGACTTCACGAAGTTCGAAACCGCGCCGAAGTACAACTGGGACGGCAAGGACACCAAGTGGGTGCTGAACGCCGAAAAGCTGTCGGCCCAGGTTGTGGGCGGGGCACAAGGCCCCGCCCTACAGGTCGCCTCGACCGCGCCGGAGGGCTATGCGGGCATGACGCACTTCTTCCCCGTCGACCCGCAGTACCGGTACTTCCAGGTCAAGATCAGCAAGATCGAGGGAGAGGGCTATCGCTGGGCCGTCGTGGGCTTCGGCGAAAGCTCTGGCAAGATCCCCTGCCGCGGCGGCGTGCACACCACCAAGCCCGGCATCTACACCGTGGATACGCACTATGTGAACGAGGGGTTCGTCAACGGGAGCATCAAGCAGGTCTTCCTGACCATCTCCGCCCCCGGGAGGAATGGCACGCCGAAGTTCACGTACGATTGGCTGCAGCTCGTCCGCCGGCCGGTGGACGGTCTGATCGTGACGCTGGCCGATGGCGCGCCACTGCCCCCGGTGCTCAAGGCGGGGGACGAACTGCTCTATCGCGTGTTCCTGGACAAGCCGGCGCTGGACGTGACGGTCGAGGCGCTGGGCGGGTCAAACTACAGCCCGGTGCTCATCAACCGGGAGCCGTACGTGCAACTCCTGAAGGTCGGCGCGGGCGACGGGCGCGAATGGGCGGCGCAGGTGAAGCTCGGGCCGGGGACGACCAAGTTCGACGGCAGCACGGGCTACCCGGTGTTGTTTCGGGCCGCCATCGCCGGCGGGGCCATCCCGGACACGAGCCAGACCGTGAGCGTGAAGTTCGAGTAACGGCCGGGACTCGGAACCCGGGACTGATGTTGGAGAGGCCGGCTGCCAGCCGGCCGGCCGTTGCTGACGAGTGCCACTACCAGACATGGGAACCCACATGAGAACCGTCTGCTTCATCGCTCTGCTGCTGCTCGCGAACTGTGTTGCTTTCGCCCAATCCCCCGTCCCCAACGCCGGCTTCGAGACCGGCGCCGGCGACCAGCCCGAGGGCTGGTCCTGGCGCACCGGCGAGGGCGGGCAGGGCGACTTCGAGTGGACCGGCGCGGTCGTCCACGGCGGACAGAAGGCCTTCCGCGTCAAGCGCATGGGCGCCACGGGCTACACCGCCCTCGACAGCAGCGACATTCCTGTGACCGCCGGGAAGACCTACCGCGTCTCGGCCTGGATCTACCCGGTCAAGCCCGTGCGCCGCGGCGTCTACTTCATGGTCACCCAACACAAGCCGGGCAGCAGCGCCGACGAATTGCCCAACACCTTCGGCACCACCACCGCCACCTTCGTCCCCAAAGTCTGGCAGGAGGTCACGGTCAAGGTCACCATCCGCGAGGGCCTTGACCACCTCCGCATTCACTGCATCCAGGCCTTCTTGCCCTCCGAACTGTACTGGGACGACTTCACTGTCAAGGAAGCCGGCGACGAACCCAAGCCGCGCTACGAGCCGCCCACCCCCGAAGTCGTGCCGCCGCTGACCCCGGAGTTGGAGGCGACGGTCGCCAGGCGACCGCGAGCGACAGCGAAGGTCGAGGGGCGCGGCGAGCGGCCCCGCCTCATCGTGGACGGCAAGCCCACCCCCTTCGCATGGTATGTGAGCGCGTTCGGCGGGCCGGGGTTCTTCAGTAGCACGCACATCGGCGACTTCGCGAAAGTCGGCGTGCATGTCTATCTGGCCCCGTTGGTGCTGGGTAACGGCCTCTACGGCGCGAAGGGCCCGTGGCTGGGCAAGGACCAGTACGACTTCAGTGTCGTGGACGACATCATCTGGCGCGTGCTGCGCGTGGACCCGCAGGCCCATGTGATCTTCTACATGTGCTGCGACCCGTATCCCGCCTGGGGCGCCGAGAACCCCGACCATGTGACCCAGGACCAGAACGGGCAGAAGGCCATCGTCTGGATGCACCCCAAGCGCTGGGGCGACGACCCCACAGAGGGCGAGCGCTTCGCCCCGAGCCTCGTGTCGCACCAGCTGCGCGATGACGTGGCCGCGACGCTCAAGCGGCTCGTAGCCCATGTCGAGAGCGGCACTCCGGGTCGGGCCGTCATCGGCTATCACGTCGCGGGCTTCAATGACGGGCAGTGGTTCCAGTGGGCCAGCTTCAACCCGTCGGACCTGCACCTGGCCGACTACTGCCCCGGCGCGCAGAACGCCTTCCGCGAGTGGCTCAGCCACCGCTACCACACCTCGCCCGACGGGCCGATCGTCTGGAGCGAAGAGCCCTTCCAGAAGGCGTGGAACAACCCCCACGTCACGACCATGGACGCGCAAGTACCGGGTATGGACAAGCTCTGGGCCGACCGCGTCTTCGTAGACCCGAAGACCGAGCGGCAGGTCTCGGACTACCAGCGCTTCTACTCCGAGGGCGTAGCCGAGAACATCATGGCCCTCGCCGGGTTGCTCAAGGCCGAGAGCAAGCGGCCCATCATCTGCGGCACGTACTATGAGGACATCACGTGCAACAGCCCCAACCACGTCGCGCTGGGGCGCTTCCTGAACTCCGACGCGATTGACTACCTCGCCGGTCCGGCCGCCTACGCCATCCGCATGGCCGGCTGCCAGGGCGCCGTCCGCAACGTGTTCGGCTCGACGACGCTGCACGGGAAGATGTACCTCACCGAACAGGACTGGCGCTCGTGGCATTCGGTGCCCAATCAGCCCGACCAGAACTTCTCGTGGGGCCGGGCCGAAACCGCCGACATCCACAACGCGATGGTGCGGCGCGAATGCGGCATGATGCTCGCCTTCGGCCTGGGCACGTGGTGGTATGACATGAGCGGCGGGTGGTTCGCCGACGATCAGATCATGGCCGGCATCGGCGAGGCGACGCGGGCGTTCAACATGGAGCTGCAGGACACCGACGCCCCGCAGGCCGACCTGGCCGTCTTCGTCTCCGAGGAGAGCGACAGCTTCATCCGGATGCGCTACGGCGGGCAGTACCGCTACCAGGGGATCCTGCAGCAGATTGAGGAGCTGAACACGGCGGGGGTGCCGTACCGGCTCTACCTGCAGTCCGACCTGGGCAAGATGAAGCTGCCCGACCACAAGGCGTATCTCTTCCTGAACCCCTATGTCATCACGCCCGAGCAGCGGAAGGCCATCGAGGGCCTCAAGCGCGGGGGCAAGTTGCTGGCGTTTGTCCATGCGCCGGGGATCATCGGCAGCGACGACGCGGCGAAGATGGCGTCGGAGATCACGGGGCTGAAGCTGGCGGCGCTCACTGATGGGGTAGAGCGGGTGTCCCGCCCGCCCACGGCTCAGGCGGGCGAGACGCCCGCTCTACCACTCCTGAAGGGCCTCGAGGATGAGGTCATCATGTCCCCGGCCGCGCCGGCCAACGCCTTGCAGGTCGTGGACCCGCAGGCGGCAACGCTGGCGACCTATGAGGGCAGCCCGGCCGTCGGCTGCGCGGCGCGGGACTTCGGGACGTGGAAGAGCCTCTTCATCGGCAGCCCGTGGATCGGCGCGGGCTTCGCGCACAACCTCGCCGAGTGGGCGGGCTGCTGGACGACCGCGCCGCCGGGCGATGCCGTCTATGCCAGCCAGCACTTCCTCACGATCCACGCGCTCTTCCCCGGCCACAAGGTCCTGCGCCTGAAGCGGCCGGCGAAGGTGACGGACCTGACCAGCGGCCGGGTCATCGCGGCGCGGACGCCGACGGTCGAGGTGGACATGGAACGCGGGCAGACAAGGTGGTTCCGGCTGGAGGAGACGCGGTGATGCCGACGCCGAGAGTCACCATCGGCGCGCCGGCGGTGGGCGACCTCATCGCCGCCATGCGGCGGGTGCCGGTGGCCTACCATGGGCGCACCATGACTGTCGGCGAGTGGGTGGACTACTGCAAGCAGTGCGTGCATCAGTGGCGGGCCGAAGCCGGTGAACTCGAGATCTTCCAGCGGTTTCTGGCCGCGCTGCTGGAACGACAGATGTCCGGGGAGACGTACGAGCCAAGGGTCGAGCACTTCCGCGAGCGGCTCGCGCATCCCGGCAAGCTGACCATCCGCAGCGCTGAGCGCATGCTGCGCAACCTCGGCTATCGCTTCTGGCCACAAGGCGCCCGGACAATGGTCGAGTTCCGCGACCTGTGGGCCGAACTGGGCTGGTCGTGGCGAGAGTACTTCGCCGTAGCCGAGGGGCACTGGGCCACTGGCTTCCTCGAAGACCCCCTGCTCGGCGTGAAGGGCATTGGTCTCAAGACGCGCGACTTCGCCCTCAGCGAGTTCTCAGATTACTTCTGCGCGTTTGACGTACATATCTCACGGCTCATCGCACGCACGGGGCTGCTGCTGCATGGGTACGGCGACCCGGGTCTCGGCGACCTGTCCTATCACTTCCTGCGCCGGCTGGTCGTCCGCTTCTGCCGGGAGGATGGCTTTCCCGAACGCCCCGAGGCCCTCACACCCGCCGACTTCGACCGCACGCTGTGGTTCTTCGGTCAGGGCTTCTGCGGGGCCACCGCTCCCTGCGCCGACTGCACCGTGGCCTCCGTGTGCTTGACCGGACGGCGCCGCTGACCGGGCCTACGGGGCCGTAACCCGCCGCAGACGACCCCCGGCGTACACGCTCCTCTGGGGAAATGAACATAGCAGAAAAGCACCATAGAACACATGAAGCCTCCAGAACGAATTGCCACGTCACGAGAACCAGTGCTATAATTGAGGCTGGCAGACTACCTGTAGCAGACATCGCAGCCACCATCGGAGACGCCTCACATGATTCATATGCAAGGGGTAGGCCTGGTCTATCCCGACGGCACCCGGGCCCTGCGTGGGATTGACCTGCACATCGGGCGCGGGGAGTTTGCGTTCATCGTCGGGGCGTCAGGCAGCGGGAAGTCCAGCCTGGCCGGGCTGATCTACCGGGAGCACGTGGCCAGCGAGGGCCGCGTGATCGTGGGCGGGCAGGATGTGGCGCAACTGCCTCCCAACCGCGTCCCGGCCCTGCGGCGCAAGGTGGGCGTCATCTTCCAGGACTACCGCCTGCTGCCGGACCGGACGGCGTGGGAGAACATCGGCTTCGCGCTGGACGTGATGGGGGTGTCGCGGGCGGACAAGCACCGCCGGGTGCCCATCGCGCTGGAGCTGGTCGGCCTGGCCGACAAGGGGAGTTCTTTCCCCCACCAGCTCAGCGGCGGCGAGCAGCAGCGCATCTGCATCGCCCGGTCGCTGGTCAATACCCCGCCGGTGCTGGTGGCCGACGAGCCCACCGGCAACCTGGACCCGGACACATCGTGGGACATCGTGCAGCTCCTGGCGCAGATCGCCGAGGACGGCACGACCGTCGTTGTCGCAACCCATGACAAGTACATCGTGGACCGGCTGAACCGCCGGGTCATCAGCCTGGTGCAGGGGACCATCGTGCGGGACGCCCGCGAAGGGGGGTCCTACGATGGAAGCTAACCACACCGAACTCGTGCTGGCCCAGGCGTGGACGGCGCTGCGCCGGCACAGCCTCGTCGCCCTCGGGGCGGTCGCCAACATCGCCGTCTCGCTCTCCATTCTCGGCGGGTTCTTCCTGACGGCGACCAATCTCGAGCACATGGCGCGGGGGCTGGCCGAAGAGGCCACGATCACGCTGCAACTGGGCAAGGACGCGGATCACCAGACACTCGAGCAGCAACTCAAGAGCGACCTGCGCGTGCAGGAGACCAAGTACGTCTCCAAGGACGAGGCGCTTAAGGAATACGCGACTGCGGTCAACATACCGTACAAGGACCTCAAGAGCTCCATCAGCAACCCGCTGCCGGACGTGATCCGGGTGCGGGTCAAGAAGCCTGAGGACCTTCAGCCGGTGGTGCAGGCCGCCAAGGCGCTGCCGGGCGTGGTGAAGGTGCGCTACCAGCGCGACGTGGCCGAGAAGCTGCTGCGCGTGGCGCGGGGGGCCCGGCTGATGGGTCTGATCCTCGGCGGCGTCATGGCGCTGGCAGCCCTGATGCTGGTCAGCACGACCATCCAGCTCGGCGTGCACTCGCGGC
>Ga0209609_10002534_pt1 | contig 10417 bp, 8 predicted proteins | sample LakKivw325mmetaG_FD_184136 | JGI IMG/M metagenome (GOLD analysis project Ga0209609, IMG submission 184136) | Anoxic lake water microbial communities from Lake Kivu, Rwanda to study Microbial Dark Matter (Phase II) - Lake Kivu water 325m metaG... | ecosystem: Environmental > Aquatic > Freshwater...
TGGGCGCCTTGAGGCGTCCGGGCGGTCACACCGGCTCCGCGCATGAGCGACAGGACCATCCCGATCCGAGGCCTACTCAGCCATGTCGGACCGGTCAGGCGGCCGCGGGACCGGAAATCTTCCATCTTCGGTTCCCGCGAGAGCCAATTAGTGTCCAAAGTGTATTCAATCCTTGTCAGCCATGTCAAGAAAAAATTGGGGACATCGGGCTCTCCCATATGGGATACCCTGGCTGCCTTGACTTGCCCTGGTGCCTCTGTTAAATTCGGGCTCTCCAAACACGCGCGAGGGATAGGACTGTGGATTGGGATTACCTCATCATCACGGCTTCGAACGCCCCTCAAGCCGAGGCCTACCGCCGCCAGATCGATCTCAGGCGTTCCCTCGGCTTCATCCATGATGTGGAGAGGATCCTCGTCGTCCCCGATCCCGCTGGCATACGCGTCGGATCGGGCGGGTCGACCGTCCATTGCCTCCTCCGGGTCCTTGACCTCGAGCTCGGCGGAAAGCCCGGGGGCAAGGCCCGGGCCCGTTCCGGCGTCGAAGCATGGGCTTCGATATTTTCCCGTCTCCGCATCCTGATCGTCCATGCCGGAGGCGATTCGCGGCGCCTGCCGCCCTACGGCCCGTGCGGCAAGATCTTCGTGCCGGTGCCGGGAGAAGCCGGCGGCGCGGCCGGGACGACGATCTTCGACCGCCTCGTCCCGGCCTATCTGCGCCTGCCCCGGCCGGTCGACGGCCGCGGCCAGGTCGTCGTGACCTCCGGGGATGTGTTGCTCGACTTTGACGCGGCCTCGGTTTCATTCTCGGCCAAGGGCATTACGGGCGTCGGCGCGTTTGTCGGGCCTGAGGTCGCCCGGAACCATGGCGTTTACTGCCGCGAGGAGAGCGGCGAGGTCCGTTTGTTCTTGCAAAAGCCTACACCGGCCCGTCAATCGGCCGCCGGGGCCCTCAACGGTCAGGGACAGGCGATCCTCGACATCGGCGTTCTGAATCTCTCGCCCGAAGCCTCGGTCCGCCTCCTCGAGCTTTGCCGGGTCCGAAATGCCCAGCACAAAGGCCGTCCTGGCCTGCGCTCGTCCGGCCCGCTCGCCGGGGCGATCGAAAAGTCCGGCCTCGACATCTACCGGGAGATCTGCTGCGCCCTCGGTGGCGAGACCGATCTCGGCGGCTACATCGACCAGGTCCGCGAGGCCGGTTCACGCGTCGATACCGGCGTTCTCAAGTCCCTCTATCGCGGCCTGAAGTCCCTCCCCTTCTTCGTCGACGTCGTGCCCCGCTTCCGCTTCCTGCATTTCGGGACCCTCCGCGATCTTATCGACAGCGGCCGCAGCCTGGTCGAGTCGGAATCGGCCGAGCCGGTAAGAGCGGCCGGCGTCTTCGTCAATTCCCTGACGGCTCCCCGAGGATCTATCCACGGAGCCGCCTCCTGGGTCGAAGGCTGCCGGATCGCCGCTCCCCTGACGCTCGGCGGGGACAACGTCCTCGCCGGCGTGGATATCGAGATTCCGATGTCGCTCCCTCCTGGCGGCTCGATCGATCTTCTCGAGGGCGCGGGCCGCGGCGGACGTCGCGGCTGGTTCGTCCGTCTCTATTCGACCGACGACGCCTTTCATCTCCCTGCGGACAAAGGAGGCCGTCTCGCCGGCGTGCCTCTCACGGAGTGGCTGAAGGCCATGGGCGCCGAGCCGGAGGAGATCTGGCCGGCGGACCTTCCGGAGACCGAACGAACGGTCTGGAAAGGCCGTTTCTTTCCCTTCTTGCGGGACCGGCAGGGATATCAAGACTGGCTTTGGCTGCTCGAACCGGGCCAGGCGACGGCCGCTCAAAAGCAGCAATGGCGCGCCGCCTCCCGCTTTAGCCTCGAAGAGATCTCCGCCAGGGCCGACCTGCGCGCCTTCGAAGCGCGGCGGCTGGCGATCCGCTCCGAGCTCGCTTGGGGGGCGCTTGCGCGCACCCTGAGCCCGGCAAGCGACCTCTCCGCAGCCGAGATCGCCTTCTTGATCAAGAGCGCCCCCGCCGGAAAGCGGTCCGAGCGTGTCGCCGCCCTGGTCCGCGAGGCCGCCCGGGCGGCGGGCGAATCCAACCGGCTCCAAAGCGGCGGGCTCGAGGCCCTCGGCTTTTCCCGCGTCCTGCACACGGCCGGCTCGGTCCTGGCCGAGCTCTCTGACGGCGGTCGCGGCCTCAGGGTGGCCCGCGATCTGAAAGAAGACGCTTTTCGCCATCTCGGCCGGACCATCGTCTATCGCGGCGGCCGCGTTCCCTCCCCGCCCCGGAACGTCCTCAGAAGCGACGAGATCGTCTGGGGCCGGGCCCCGGCCCGGCTCGACATCGGCGGCGGCTGGACCGACACCCCGCCCTACTCTCTCGAGCGCGGCGGGCGCGTCATCAACGCCGCCGTCAACCTCAACGGCCAGGCCCCCATCCAGGCCTATGCCCGGGTCATCGAAAAGCCCGAGGTCCGCATCAACTCGATCGATCTCGGCGCCCGGGTGGTCGTCGGTTCGCTCGACAAGCTCCTCGATTACCGGAAGCCCGGGAGCCAGTTCGCGCTGGCCAAAGCGGCTTTGGCGCTGGCCGGTTTCTCCCCCGCTTCGGCGTCCTGGCCGCGCGGGGTCCGGAGCCTCGAAGGGATGCTGCGGCGGTTCGGCGGGGGCATCGAGCTGACCACGCTCGCCGCCATCCCGAGCGGCAGCGGCCTGGGGACATCGAGCATCATGGGCGCGGTCCTGCTCTCGGTCATCGGCCGGATGATCGGCCGCCCCCTCTCGCCGCGCGACCTCTTCCACGCCGTCCTCCAGCTCGAGCAGGAGCTGACCACGGGCGGCGGCTGGCAAGACCAGATCGGGGGCGTGGTCGAGGGGGTGAAAGTGATCGAGGCCGACCGGGGCCTCGTCCCCGACCCGCGCATCCGCTTCGTCCCGGCCGAGCTGCTCGACCCGGCCGCGAACGGGGGACGGACGCTTCTCTACTACACCGGGTTGCGGCGTCTCGCCAAGAACATCCTCCACGAAGTCGTCGGCCGCTACCTCGACCGGGACCGGCAGGCCATGGAGACGCTGCGGCGGCTCCATGCCTTCCCGCCGCTCATGGCCGAGGCCATGGCGATGCGCGACGCGGAGAGGTTCGGCGAGCTGATCGATGTCGCCTGGCGTTTGAACGTCGACCTCGATCCCGATCACACGACCCCGGTCATCGAACGCCTTCGGGGCCGCATCCGGCCTCACATCCTGGGCGCCAAGCTCCTCGGGGCGGGCGGCGGCGGCTTTCTGCTGATGGCCTGCCGGTCGTCCGAGGATGCGCTCGCGGTCCGGCGGATGCTCGAGAAGGATCCCCCCAACGACAAAGCCCGCTTCTTCGACTATTCGATCAGCCGCGCCGGCCTCGTCGTCACGGTCTGTTGACGGGGCGCCGACTCAGGCCGCTTTCGGCCCGGGCAGGAACTCGTCCTCGAGGAATTTCTTGAGCGCCAGCTCGTGGATCCAATAGCGGCCTTTCTCGAAGCGGATCTCCCCGTCCCGGCCGATGATGTAGACGCCGGGCACGCCGTCGACCCGAAGGTCCTCGGGGCGGTCCATCAGGCAGATGATCGAATACTCGATGATCACGTAGCGGCCGTCGAGGCCGTGGACCATGTCGACGACGAGCTGCGGGCTACGGACGTGGCGCTGGACCTCGAGGGCGACGCGGATGGCCTCTTGTGGAAGGCCTCGCCGCTCGACCGTGTTCATGCCCGACGCCCGGAAATCGCCCCTCGGGACTCGGCGATAGTAGCCGAAGGCCCGGTCGCCGACGAGGATGACCCGGATGTCGAAGCCGTCGTTGGGGACGAACTCCTGGAAATAGACATAGCCTTTCTGGCGGCGCCACGGCACGTGGGTCTTGCGCCCGGCCCTCGAGAAGGCCTGCCGGACGATCCGCCGGGCCCGGCGAACGTCCGGCACGAGCTCGACGCCCATCGAACCCGACGAATAGTCGATCTTGCTGACGAGCGGATAGCGCGCCGTCTCGATCGTCGCCAGGGCGTCTTCCCGGGCATGGGAGACGAAGGTCCTGGCAAAAGAAAGGCCGCAGCCGGCGGCGATGTAGGCCTCGAGCGACTTGTTCTCGTAGAGCCGGACCTGGGCGGCGCTCGGGTAGCACCGTTTGCCGAGAAAGCGTTCGAGGAAGCGATACTTGACGCGCGCCTCTTCCAGCCGGTCGAAGTCGTTGGAGACGATGTTGATCACCGCGTCGAGGAGGGCCGCTTTCTCGATCCAGTCGGCGGCATGGAGGTCGTAGATCTCGTAGGGAAAGCCGTTGTTCTCGAGGAACCGGCGATATTTCGTCCAGCGGGGCACGGCTTCGAGGTCCTGGATGATCCCGAGGCGCGGCTTGGCGACACCCGGCGGCCAGTCGATCCGGACGATCTCGGCCTCCTCGATGGCGCGGCCGTCGTCGATGGCTTGGGGCTCGGCCATCGGCAGATATTGCCGCAGCCGGCCATAGGCCCTGGTCTTGCGGAGCTTCCGGACGATCCCCCGCGTTTTCAGCGTCGTCAGCATGCGGGCCTCTTGGCGCCGGCGCGGGGGAGATAGTCGTCGAGCAGGAAGCGCTTGAGCGCCAGCTCGTGGACCCAGACCCGCCCCGGCTCGAACCGGATCGCCCCGTCGTCGCCGAGGACATAGGACCCGGGCCTGCCGTCGACTTTGAGCTGCTCGGGCGTCTCGACCTGGCAGACGATGGAGAACTCGACGATGGCGAAGCGGCCGTCGAGGCCCCGGACCATGTCGACGACGATCTGGGGGAGGCCGAGACGCTCCCGGGCCATCAGGGCGATGCGGACCGCCTCCTCGGGGAGGGCCCGCTTTTCCACCCCTCCCATGCCCGAGGCCCGGAAGTCGCCGCTCAGGACCTTCCGGTAATACCCGAAGGCCTGGCGGCCGATGGCCATGACCCGGACGTCGTAGCCGTCGTTGGGGACGAAGTCCTGGAAGACCACATAGTTCTTCTGGCGGTCCCAGGGCAGGTAGGTGCTTCGCCCGCGCCTCGCGAAGGCCTGCCGGACGATCCGCCGCGCCTGCCGGGGCGTGCGGACGAGCTCGACGCCGAGCGACCCCGACGAGTGATTGACCTTGCTGACGAGCGGATAGGCGGCCCGCCCGGCCATGGCCAGCGCGTCCGCTTTGTCATGGGAGATATGGCTCCCGGCCATCGGGAAGCCGCGGACCTTGGCGACGTACGCCTCGAGGCACTTGTCGTCGTAAAGCAGGGCCTGATCGGCGCTCGGGTAGCAGCGCTTGCCCAGATAGGTCTCGAGATAATGGTACTTGGTCCGGATCTCCTCGAGGGGCCCGATCTCGTTCGAGACGAGCCCGACGACGATGTCGAACGCCTTCGCTTTCTCGATCCAATCGTGGGCGTGGATGTCGAAGATCTCGTGCTCGAAGCCGTTCGTCTCCAGGAACCGGCGGTGCTTGGTCCAGCGCGGAAAGACCCCGATGTCCGGAACGAGCCCGATCCGGGGCTTGGCGACCCCGGCCGGCCAGTCGATCGTCACCGCGTCGGCGTCCTCGATCCGGCCGCGGTCGTCGACGACCCCGACATCGCGCATCGGCAGGCGCTGCCGCAGGCGGGAAAAGAGCATGGACTTCCGGACCTTCTTGACGATCCGCCGGTCCTTGAGGCCCATGGACGCGGCCCTCCTAGAACTTCGCCTGCGGGACTTGGCCGTTCAGAGACTCGATCGTCTCCTCGACGAGCCGGTCGCCGTCGAAACGGAACCGGGCCAGCTCGAGGTTGGCCGGGAAGCTCGCGAGCGACGGGATGCAGCTCAGGCCGCGCAGAAGGCCGTGGAACAGCTGCAGGAAGACGCCGTGGGAGACGACGAGGACGCTCCGGCCGCGGTAGCGCTCGAAGAGAAAGCGCCTGAACCTCTTGGCCCGCTCCCAGACGTCCTCGAACGGCTCGGCCCCTTTCGGATCGACGGTGTGAAGGTCGCCGCCGACCTCGATCATCAGGACCGGGGGATCGAGCTTGAGGACCTCGTCCCAGGTCAGACCTTCCAGGATGCCGAAGTTCCGCTCGTTGCAGAGGGGCGTCTCGACGAGGCGGGTCCTCTCCCCCACCAGGAGCCGGGCCGTGTGGACGGCCCGCGATAGGGTCGAGGTGATGGCCACGTCGAACGTCCGGTCGGCGAGCTTCCGGGCGGCCCGACGGCAGTCGGCGACGCCGTCGTCGCTGAGCGGCACGTCGATCGAGCCGGCATAACGCATATCATGGTTGTAGGCGGTCCGGCCGTGGCGGATGGTATGAACGAGGGTCTCAGCCGGCATCGCGGCCCTCTGTCAGGCGGATGATCTCGTTCAAGCGGGCGACCGAGGTGAAATCGCTCGCCAAGGGGCCGATCTTGACGGCGTCGGCGCCGAACAGGCAGGCCAGGAGCGACAGGAACGTCGACTCGGTGCTGATCGACCGGTGGGAAGCGATGGCGACGTGTCCGGTCTCCTTCGCCGCCTGGAGGGCCCGCACGACCGCCGTCACCGTTCCGGCCTGGTTCGGCTTGATCACGGCGCCGTTGGCCGTCCCCCGGGCGGCGCCCTCGCGGATGCGGCCTGCGTCCGAGGAATACAGGTTGTCGCCGACGATGACGCACGACGGCTGCGAAGAGGTCAGGGCGCGCCAGGAATCGAAATCCTGCTCGTGGAACGGGTCCTCGAGAAAGCGGAGGCCGTAGTCCCGGATCAGGCCGGACCAGTAGTCGACGAAGGCCTCGCCCGAGAACGCCGTGCCGTCGGTCAGCCCCAGCCGATAACCGTCCCCGGTCCAGAGATCGCCGGCCGAGGCGTCGATCATCAGCTCATAGCGGTCGGCGAGGCCCAGTCCCCGCACGACGTCCAGGAGAAAATCGAGCACGGCCCGATTGTCGAGGGCGGCGAAGGCGTTGACGAGATGACCCGCGGCCACGGCCTTGGCCTGCCGGAGCTGCCGCTGGGCGACCAGGCGCTGGATGGCATTGTGCTCAGGCACGACCTCGGCCAGGTCCCGGCTCTTGGCGACCAGGAGGAACTCGGAAAAATCGCTGAGCACCGGGTTGGTATAGGCGAACCGTCCGCCGTTGAGGATGTTCAGGGCCAGGCGGGGCGGCTCGAGCTTCCGCGGCGCGAGCCCGAAGAGATCGAAGGCCGGCCGGGCCCGATGCCTGGCCGTGAAGAAGGCCAGCGAAAGGGCGAAGGCGTTGTTCCGCCCGAAGGCCGGGATGCGGGCCTGGAGGTACTCGTCGAACGTGGCCTGGGAGATCTCTTTCCCGAGGAACCCCTCGTCCGCGATGGTCCGGATGATCGACGGAGGGGTCGTGGTCGACCGCCGGCCCTCATAGATGCTGATCGTTTCGCCCTGCGGCGAAGCGCCGCAGCCGACCGAGCCGTCCGCGAGCTCGACGACGAACTCGGGGGTGAACTCGACGTGCGAGTTCAGGACGGCCCGATAGGAGATCGATGAGATGGCTGGCATGGATCCCTCATGATCCCCTTTTACCAGAACGACTCCGGGACGTAGACGACGTCGCCCTCCTGGAGCCGCATATCCACCTTTTTTCCCTTGATGATATCCTTCAAGTTCACTTTGAACTTGATTTCGCTGCCCGCCTTGTCCTTGCGCGAGACCGTGATCGCCGTTTCCTTGGCCCCCTGGGCCAGCCCGCCGGCGCCGGCGATCGCCTGAAAGAGGGTGAGGCCCTGGGACAACTTGGCCGGGACCGGTCCCGGGGTGTTCACCCGGCCCATGACGAAGACGCGGATCTCCCGGTCGATGGGGATGTTGATGACGTCGTTCGGCTCGATCGGGATATTGAGCTCCTGATGGCCGCGGACGATCAGGTCCTCGAGATCGATGGTGATGGTCGTCGGGCCGCCGCCGTCAGGCTTCTCGCGAAGGATGAAAGCCTGATCGCCGGCCGCGTCGGTGATGCCGCCGGCCATGGACAGGACCTGAAGCAGGCTCTTGTGGCCGACGAGCTCATAGCTCTTGGGGCTCGTGACCGCCCCGATCACGGCCACCTGCCGGCTCCGGTATTCCTCGATGAAGATCGTCAGCTGCGGGTTCCGGACATATTTGGCCTGGAGGAGGCCCGTCAGCTTGTCGACCGCGCCCTGCTGGGTCAGCCCGTTGAGTTCGACCCGGCCCAGGAGAGGCAGCGAGATCGAGCCGTCCTGGGAGACACGGACCCTCGTGTTCAGATCCGGGACCTCGAAGACGCTGATCTGGAGCAGGTCATCGGGACCGATGCGGTAGGACCGGACGAACTCGTCCCGGGGGGCCGGGGCCGGCGATCCTCCGGAGGCGGCGGTCTGGGCCAAGACCGGGAGCCCGGCCAGGGCCATGATGACGGCAAAGCCTACAACTCGCTTCATAAGCGTCCTCTGAAAGGTTTAGTCGCGGGTCCCGGCTAGAAGTCGTACGTCAGATTCAGCCCGTAGAACAACCGCTGGTCGTCCTGTCCCTCGATATTCGAGCGACGGTCCCACCAGCTGACGATGAATCCGAGCGCCGTCGTCCTCATGATCCGGAAATAGACGCCGCCCGAGTGGATGTTGTAGAGGTCGTGCCGGGTCGGGTCCTCGCTCGTCCCCACCGGGTAACGGTTCGATCCCCTCGAGTAGTCATAGTCCAGGCGGATGAAAAAGAGCGGGTAGAACGAGACGCCGGCGCCGGGCCGCGTCTCGATGTAGTAGGCGTCGCCGTACCAGATCGAGAATTGGACGTCGCGGAGGTAGCTCCCCCGGACGGAAATCATCCGGTTCAGCCGGGCGGACAGCTGGGTGTCGCCGACAAGGCCGTCATAGGGGGGAGTCTCCGGATTCCTCGGATCGAACCGCTTGTACCCGAGGCGCAGCCGTCCCCGGACGCGGCCCTGGACCTGGGTGAACTCGAGACCGCCGAAGACGGCCCCGCTCTCGGCGTTCCGCAGGGCGGCCTGGGTCTTGGACTCGAAATCGAAGCGGCCGTATTCGACATCGATGAAGAAGCGGCGGAACTCGGCGGCCTGATAGTAGAACGACATCGTCGCGTAGTTCTCCCGCCGGTTCAACCGCTCGCGCAGGTCGAATCCCGCGTATTCGAGGCTCTCGTAGTCGTACTTGACCGCGCGGTAGCCGAGGGCGAACGATGTCCTGTAGCCCAGCCTCAGGAGCGTCGAGGCGCCGCCGCCGAGCTCTTTGCGCCGGGGCCGAACATCGACCTCGGTGCTGTAGCGCTCGCGGGCGTCGGTGTAGACGCCGTCGACGCTGAAGAAGGCGTTCTTCAGGTTGATCTGGGCCGCTCCCCTGAAATAATAGTTCCAGCTTCTCTCCTGTTCGGTCTTGGAGTACCAGACGTATTGGGGCGACCCGTAGAGCGAGAGGACGAACGCGCGCCGATGGACGGGGACGTAGAACGTCGCCGCCGGCCCGGCCGTCAGGGTGAAGTCCTTGACGGGGTTCGTCGGCTGGTAATACACGTTCGAATCGACCCCGGCGTTGGCGATGACGAGGGACGGCTGGATCAGGAACGGCCCGAAGCGCCAAGGCGCGTTGTCCATGAGCCGCTCGAGCGCCTGGCCCCGCCACGTCTGGGCGGAGAGGGCCGCCGGGATGAGAAGGAGCGCCGCGGCGAGGATCCGGACCGTCCTCATGTGTAGGTCTCTTCGTGGAAGCCGAGGCCCATCTGGCTCAGGTGCTCGATGATGCGGGCCCGGTCGCCGTCGACGGCGGCGTCGATGATGCCCCGGAGGTTGAACTCCCGGCCCTGGAGCATCTCCGTCGCGGGGGCGACATAGATCCGCTCGAACTGGGTCGTCCTGTTCTTCTCCTTTTCGACCAGGATCTCCTCGAAGAGCTTCTCCCCCGGCCGCATGCCGATGAACTTGATCTCGATATCCTCCTCCCGCTGTCCCGAGAGGCGGATCAGGGTCTTGACCATGTCCAGGATCTTGATCGGCTCGCCCATGTCCAGGACGAAGATCTCGCCCTTCTCGCCGAGGGTGTTGGCCTGGATGATCAGGCGCACAGCCTCCGGGATGGACATGAAATAGCGCCGGACCTCGGGATGGGTGACGGTGACCGGCCCGCCCTTGGCGATCTGCTTCTGGAAGAGCGGGATGACGCTGCCCCGGCTGCCGAGGACGTTGCCGAACCGGACGCAGGAGAACTTCGTCCGGCTGGTCTTGGCCACGAGGGCGGGCAGGCCGGGCTCGTAGATCGGGACCTCGCCCCCAGACAGGGCCTTGATCTTGGCGGCATCGACGTCCATGCCGACGACCCGGATGCCGAATTCTGCCAGGCAGGTGCCGGTCACGAGGCCGACGTAGCCTGTGCCGATGATGGAGATCGTGTTCATGGCAGCATTATAAACCAAAGCACGCGGTTCAGGGAACGTTGATTGAGTCGGCCCGGAAGGCGAA
>Ga0209609_10002536_pt1 | contig 10416 bp, 5 predicted proteins | sample LakKivw325mmetaG_FD_184136 | JGI IMG/M metagenome (GOLD analysis project Ga0209609, IMG submission 184136) | Anoxic lake water microbial communities from Lake Kivu, Rwanda to study Microbial Dark Matter (Phase II) - Lake Kivu water 325m metaG... | ecosystem: Environmental > Aquatic > Freshwater...
GGATGGCATGATCCCGCAGGTCCCCTTCCTGCTCCACGCGCAGACGAACTGATGTTGCCTCTTCGTACAGAGCTACAATCAGGCTTTGGTTACCGCGGGCCGCATCATTCTGGATGACGAGCGTGTGCTCATCGGCAATGATCTCACCTGCCAGCCATGCCGAAGTCGGATACGTCCAGCGCACAGGGATGCTGTCCTCTTGAGCCACTAGGCGCATGTCTTCCGACACGACCTGCACACTCACCTTGTAGCTGCCTGAAACGGGGGCCTGTGCCTGCCAGTACAGCATGACCGTGAGCACACCGCCGGGTTGCACCACGGAGGAGGACAGATCATAGCCCAGCAGCGTGATGCCATGCTCGAAGTTCAGCCCCACGGCATGCTGCATCTGTGGGACCTCGAAGCGGTGCTCACGCGCAGCAACTTGGATCCTCACCAGTGAAATCGCGCCGCCTCGCAGCCCGGCCTGCAGGTGGTAGTCTCCCCCGGATAAGTCAGATGGAATCGCCAGGCGATAGACCGCACGGTTGACCTCCCCGGGAGGCCAGTCAGCGCGAGTTGGCAGGATGGGCTCCTGACCTTCCCACGCCACCGAGCCCTTGCTGTCCAGCAGTCGGAATCTCACCACTTCAGCGGGATCGCCGGGTGGTGAGGCAAATGCGCGCAGCCACCAGAGCGTCACTGACACGTTGTCGCCTTGATGGTAGCGCGTTTCCTGCAGGTCAAAGCCCAGGAGCTGCAGCCCGTCACCCATGTCGGCCTGCATTGGATGCTCTGGCTGCACTGGGAGTGAACTCAACTCCGACTTGGAGATCGGCAGATCTTCCAGAAACAGCACCTGTCCCTGAGGCGCCCCTTGGGCATCGAGCAGATCGAGGTTGTCCAGGGACACCGGGTCCAGCACTTTCAGGTACACACGGTAGGTGAGCGCTGGCAAGTCAGCCGGCAGCAGAAGATCAACGCGGCAGCGCAGCGTGGTGCGCAGTGGCCAGACCGGCGGCAGGAAGTAGTCGGTGCAGAGCGCCTGATCCTTGCGCAGGTACTCGTTTCCTGCCGCGTCCTGCAGGCCGATTGTCAGGCCGTAGTTCCGGGTCAAGGGCTGCATGGCCTGCCAGTGCAGCACATAGTGGAGACGCCCTAAGCCGCCATCAAGGCGGTCGAAACCAAGCAGGCCCAAACCCGCTCTGAATCTGGCGTCAAGGGCGGTTGAGGGTGGTGGATTGAGCGTCGGTGCGGCAGCAGCTCCGCGGATGTCAAAGGCCCTCAGTCGGTAGCCCCGGAACTGCTGTGCAACCTCGATTTCTTGGCCCACCCGCAACAGATCTGTGACCACCACGTCGGTTGGGTCAGCAAACTCGTGATGCCACTGGACCAGCCAGACGCGCTTGGGTGCGGCCCTTAGCATAGTGTTCAGGATGTAGATTTCCTGGGCAAAGTCTACCCCCACGTGCAAGCCGTACATGGGAACTGGGCCTTGATAGTAGTACTGCAGTGAGTATGGGGCATTCTCCACTAGCAGTATTGCGTCGCCAGGTCGGGCGTTCTGGGTCAGGTGGGCTGCCACGCTCCGCGCGTCGTCTCGCGGGTTCTCCCGTCCGTCCGCCACGGCCAGCGCGGAGCGCAATGAGAGTGCCACGGCGGCGAGGATAGTTGCGGCCCAGACGGCGCGGCCAACGCGCCGGCGGCCCAGCAGGGCATATAACGCCCAGGCGGCGACAATGTAGGACGGCGCAGCTGCGGCAATGGCATAGCGTGGCACGAACTTGGGCGCCAACCGGACAGCGGGATAGGTCAAGGCCAGAGGCACCAGGGCGCACAAGAACACGAGCGCTGCCCTGCGTACCGGGTCAGTTAGTCGCAGTTTCTTGCGCAGCGCCAGGATGGCCAGCCCAACGGTGACCAGGGCCGCCGTCAGCACACCCCAGAGCATCCTGGTGTTGGGCAGAAACGCATTCCACATGGCGCGCAAGAATGCTAGGACGTCAATGCGTGTGTTGACCCAATAGTCCGGGGTGCGCAGCAGACGCGCCACTTGCAGGTACGCCGCTGGAAGCCACGGTACGCACAGCAGGCCGGCCAACAACGTGTAGCGCAACGTGCGGGGCCAGGATCTGCGGTCCAAGAGCAGAGCATAGACCCAGTAGGCCGGGATCAGAAAGGCCGAAGTGTAGAGGGTGTACAGGCTGGCGGCCAGCAAGGCGCTGAAGAAAAACCACCAGCGCCGACCGGGTTGCTGAATGGCCTTCAAGTAAGCCCACGTGCTGGCCAGCGCCCACATCACGGCCAAACTGTACATGCGAGTCTCTTGGGCGTAGTAGCCAAGAAAAGGCGAGCTGGCAACCAGGGCAGCGGCCCCGATGCCAGTCGCTGCGCGCAGCGCTCTGTTATGTGCTTGTTGCCCCCAGACTTCAGAAGCCACGGCGTAGGCTAGAGGCACCAGTAGGATGGCGGCCATGGCTGAAGGCATTCGCACAGCGATCTCGCTCCTGCCGGCGAGCAGCATCCAGAAGTGCAGAACCAGGTAGTGCAGGGGCGGGTGAAGGTCTTCGTAGATCAAGGTGTGTATGAGCTTAGGCAGAGGACGCGAGGCAAAGACAACGCTCAGCCCCTCGTCGAATCCGAGGCTTTGGCTGCCCAGCGCGTGTACCCACAACCAGAAGGATGCGACAGCCAGAGCTGTCACGCCGGCGAACTCAGCCCAACGGAACCGGCGCACAGACACAGTCCGCGCTCGCAGTTCCTTGAGAAGATCGGCTTTCTCAGTCATGCGTTCCTACTCGTGCACGCGAATGCTGCTGAGCAACAGATGGTCTGACTGCGCCTGCCCACTGACATCCAAGACCTGCAGCCGGTCGCCCGTTTCTGCAAGGTACGCTCCAATCTGGATAGAGTACACTCCCAATGCCGCGCTGGAAGGCACAGTAAGTTCGTACTCATCGCGAATGCGGTTGCCAGGTTGCCAGGTAGATGTGGGTGCATTGCCTTTTTGGGGCCAGCTGTCCATCTGGGCTACGCGCTCTCCATTTGGAGATATCAGGTACGTGAAGACACTATAGTTCTCGCGCATCGGCTTGACCCCACGCCAGTATAACACCAGGTGCAGGGTCTGTCCAGGCGCGAGGAGCCGCCGATCCATCTCGTAGCCAACCAGCGCCATCTGGCCGCCCAGGTTGATCTCCAGCGGGTTAGGGGTAGATCCAGTCTGGACTGGTGCGACCACGAGCCTGTCAAAGCGCACGTTGTCTCCCAGTGGCTGGCCCTGGTCGTCGGTCGCCTGCAATCGCCTAGTTGAGACATTCTCGTAAAGCCCTACCTCTATCTGTGCCTCATCTGGGGTGTAACTGGTTAGCGGCAAGGCCAGCATGTGGGTGTCGACCTGGACGTGCCCTATCTTCCACCCACGTGTAGGGCAGGCGCCCAGGCAGGGGTAGCCATCGTGCTGAGCGATGACCAGATCGTGCTGCCCCAGAAGGTGGACGAAGACAGCATAATCCGTGTTCATGCTGGACAGGCACTTCCAGTACAGCGTGACGTTGAGGACCTCACCTGGATGCAACGCTGTAGCATCCAGGTGGTAGGCGAGCAATTCGGCCTTGTCTTCAAAGCGGGCGTGCAGCGGGACTGCGTTTGCCGGAATCTCGCCGCTGCCAACGTCCGCTACGCGCGCGGTCTGGCGCTGGTAGATCGTCACTGGCCCGCCCCAGAAGCGTGCATCCTCAAACACCTGCACCGGCTTGTAAGCCAACTGAAACCATGCGTCCGCGCGCAGGTCGTAGGAGTAAAGCGGATTTACGCGCGTCAATACCACATAGTCCGGCTGGTAGTACAGCAGGGCCCAGGCCATGTCTCCGCGATTGAGAGCGTCCACAACTTGAGGGCGCAGCAGCCCCAGAAAGTCCACCATCGTTCGCTGAGAGTAGTAGCCGATCACGCCCACCTCGGTCACGCCGATCAGAGCATCCGGCTCAGTGTTCTGCTTCAGCCATTCTCCCACGCGCCGGTAGACCACCACCTTGGCCTCGGGCAGCACCTTGTAGCGCACGTCCTCTGGCTGCACCAGGCCAGGCTGCCGCAGGGCGCGGTGCATCTCGGCGTTGACGATCAGTTGCGGCGCGAGCAGCATCAGTCCCAGCACTGCCATCGTAGCTGTGGCCAAGCGCGTTCGGCCTGGCAATGCATGTTGCAGCCACCCTGCCGCGGCTTCCGCACCGAACGCCGCAAGCAAAGCCAGCGCCGGGACGAGCGGGGCGTAGTACCACTGATAGGGTGCCACGCCCAGCGCCTGATAGCTGACCAGATAGAGCGCGGACCATGCCAAGATGGGCAGGAGCCAGCGGCAATTCCTGAACGCCTGGCACAGACCAAGCAGCGCCAACGGAGCCCACAATACGAACAGAACACACCAGCGCAGGTAAGCTTGGGCCAGAATCCACAGGCCCTGGAAGAAGGTGGTGTGCGCGTAAAAGCCGGTCACCCCAAGGCGGGCTTGCGCCGCTTTGGCGCTCAGCGTCACCGGCAGCGGGGACCCGAACTGAGCCGCGAGGTACAGCAGAAAGGGCGCGCTGACGGCACAGTAGAGAGCCATGCTGCGCCACGGCACGCGGCGCTTGCTGAGAAGGTAGTGCAAGCCCAGCACGGCTGCTATCACGAGTCCGTCACCGCGTGTCAGGAGCGATAGCGCCAGAAGGATAGCGGAGGTGAGTAGACGATCCTCGAAGTAGAGGTAGAGAGCTCCCAGCACAAGCGCCAGGTACAGTGCTGTCTCGAATCCAAGACCAAGCCACAGCAGCGGCGAGGTGACGAAGAGCAATGCGGCCAGCCCGCCGGCCCGGCGCTGCTCAAAGCGTGCAGCCAACAAGTACAGAAGGCAGCCAGCGATGAACAGCATGAGCACATTCAGCCAGTTGCTGAGGGTCGGCAGTTCCAGACTGGAAACGCCTTTGCAGAGCAGGCCAACGGCGGCCAGCGCCACGGCATAGAACGGAGCGGTAGTGCTCAGCACACGCTCGCCTGGGTTGTAGACCAGGCCTTTGCCCTCCAGCAGATTGCGCGCGTAGCGGTAGGTGACAAAAGGGTCGTCCAGGGTCATCGAGCCCAGGAGGATCGCCAGCACCAAGACCACGACCAGCAAGCCCAGGACGGGGCAGAGGTAGACCCTGCGCTGAGATTCTGGTGGCATAGGACTAGGCCCCCAGGATCTCGGAATAGAGCTGCGCGGTCTGCGCCGCAATGCCTTCCCATGAGAACTGTGAAGCCAGTTCAAGGGCTCCGTGTCGCAGCCGCGTGCGCATCTCCGGAGATGCCAAGGCCTCTACGGCATCCGCTGCCGCGGTGTGATTTGCAGGGGGCACCAGCCACACGTTCTCTCCGTGTAGCAATGATTCCACAGGGATGCGGGGCGTCGTACTGACAATCGGCATCCCATGCGCCAGCGCGGCCATGAAGCTGCCGCGGCGGTAGGAGGCGCCATCACGGTATGGCAGCAAGCAGATGTCACCCGAAGCAAAGTTGGCCGAGACCTCCTCGGTGCTGGTGTAGCCCGTCCACAACACGCGCTCTGTCATGCCCAATTCTGCGATCAAGCCCCGGACGCGCTCAAGGTAGGTCAGGTTGGTTGGATCGCTGTCTCCCACCTGGCCACCGATCATCAGCAGTTTGACCTGTCTCCCGCGCCGCGCCAGTTCTGCCAGCGTCCGGACCAGGGTCTCGCCGCCTTTGCTGTCGTTGAGGAATCCAAAGTAGCACAGCAGGGTCTCGTCCTGGGAGACGCCCAGGCGGGCGCGCCATGCTGAGCGCTCGTAGCCCTGCGGAAGCTGCGGATGAATGTTGCTGCCGATGGGGATGAGGCGCAATGCCCTGCGGGCAAGCGGCCAGGCAGCAAGGGTTTGGTGGTCCTCTGAGTTGGTGGCGACGACCGCATCGCAGCGGCGCGCCAGTTCTCGGTTGATCCAGCGCCGTACGGCCCCGGCCTTGGGGAAAAGGTAGGGTACACGCAGGTCGTGGAAGGTGACCACAGTGCAGGGCCGGCTCTTCTCGAGGCGGAGTCGCAAGGGCAGCAGGTTGATGGCGGGGTGCATCCCATATGCCGCCGTCTGATACTGGACATGCAGCACATCGGGACGCCATTCTCGCGCCGTTCTCAGAATGCATGCCCAACTGCTCCAGTTCCAGGATGCCACCACCGGACGCAGCTCTGGCTCGAACGCATCTTGTGATGCGTGCGGCGGCTGGGGAGATGAGGCTCTGCTGGAGGTGATCGCAAGCACTGCATGCTCCAGTTGCCGCAAGGCGCGCCCCAATTCGCGCGTGTAATCCCCCACACCGCCCTGCATGGGTGGATACTCTCCACTAATGAAACAGATTCTCATCACAGCGCCTCGCCGTGCTTGCGCAGACCAGACCGCAACACACGCTGATAGGCTGTGATGCGCTCGCGACGCAGGGCACGCTTGTGCCCCACCAGCCACTTGGCCGCTTCACGGCACAACTGGTACACGTACGTGGCCAAGAGGAACAGCCGCAGGGCTTCGCCGGCCACCAAGCCGTGGTGTTTGTGGAAGTAGAGAACCTTGCTGCTCTGGAAATAGATGTGGCGCGCCGGGACCACCTGAGCACTGCTCTGGCCCTCATGATGCACGACGCTAGCCGAGGGCACGTAGACAACGCGCCAGCCGGCCGACTTGGCGCGGCGGCACCAATCGAGCTCCTCGGAGTACATGAAGAAGCCCTCGTCCAGCGGCCCCACCTGGTCCCAGGCTTGCCTGCGCAGCAGGAGACAAGCTCCCACCAGCCAGTCCACGTCCTGTTCCTGGTCGTCGGGGCGGTCCTGGATGTAGTAACGGGCCAGCACGCGGTTACGCGGGAACCACTCTTGGAGGATTGTGCTTTCCAGAAATGCCGTGGCCAGGGTGGGGAAGCGGCGCCGTGAGGACTGGACCTGCCCGCTGGGCCGCAGCAGTCGCGGCCCCACAACGGCGATGTCTGGATACCTGTCCATGCAGTTCAACATGGCTTGCAGCGCGTCTCCGAGCACCTCGGTGTCCGGGTTGAGCAGCAGGATGTAGCGTCCATGGCTGCGGGTCACGCCCAAGTTGTTTCCTTTGGTGAACCCGACGTTGACGCCAGTGGCTAGCAGTTGCACCGCAGGAAAGCGTTCCTGTACCATCTCCGGGCTGCCATCGCTTGAACCGCTGTCCACTACGACGATTTCGCAGCTCAACGCGCTGTGCTGACAGCTCGCCAGTACCGAGATCAGGCAGCGCTCCAGCAGTGCCTTGACCTTCCAGCTGACGATGACAACGGAGAGGTCCATTCACTCCTCGTGCCGCGCCAGCCAGGGCCTGACAAGCTCAAGCGTTCCCAACCCGAACAGGCGCTGTGCATTGGCCGTTGTGACCGACGCAACCTCTTCCAAGCTGAGCCCCTTGAGTGCCGCGAGCTGGAGCGCGACCAGGCGCACGTAAGCTGGTTCGTTGCGTTTCCCACGATGGGGGTGTGGCGCCAGGTAGGGGCAGTCCGTCTCAACTAGAATGCGCTCCAAGGGCAGAGCGCGCACCAGCTCTTGCAGGCGGCGCGCATTTCTGAAGGTAATTGGGCCTCCAAAAGACAGGTAGAATCCCATCTGCATGGCTTGCTCGGCCATCTCACGATCGCCAGAGAAGCAATGCAGTACACCTGGGACGGCCCGCCCTGGGGTGGTGCCCAACCAATCCCGCAGTATGGCGAGGGTCTTGGCGTGAGCCTCGCGATCGTGGATCACCACTGGCTTGTTCACTCGTCGCGCCAGCTCCAATTGCGCCACGAAGCATTTCTCTTGCACCGCCGGCGGCGAAAAGTCGTAGTGAAAGTCCAGTCCGATCTCGCCTATGGCGACAACGTCGCGGTCGCCTGCCAGATGTTCCAATTCCAGCAGGGCGTTAAGCTCGGCGTGGGAGGCTTCGTGTGGGTGAATGCCGACCGTGGCATACACTCCGGGGTGTGCCTGTGCCAGGGCGATAACCTCGCGACTGGACTTGATGTCCCCGCCCACACTGATGATTGCTCCGAGTCCCGCGGTCCACGCACGCTCGATCACCTCATTGCGGTCGGCGCCAAAAGCGTGCGCGTCCAGATGCGCGTGAGTATCGACGAGCATGGCTGATCTGCCTACTCCTCGAGGCCGACGACCCTCTTGCCATCGGCCAGGATAGCCTGCACCTTGTCCTTCTGGGTGGTCTCCGTGTAGATGCGCATGAGTGGCTCGGTGCCGGAGAAGCGGATCAACAGCCAGCCGCCGTCTTCAAGCATGTAGCGGAAGCCGTCGAGAGTGTCCATGCCGGTCACTTTCAGTCCAGCGATCTGCTCGGGTCGGGCGCTTTGGGCGTGCGCCAGGGCGGACTGCCGGAGCGCCGGCGTAAGTTCGATGTCAATGCGATCGTAATAGTGCGCACCCACCTTGGAGTACAGGTACTCGATGAGTTGGGACGGTGACTTGTTCAACCGAATCATGAGGTCAAGCAGGAACAAGCCAGCCAGCACACCATCGCGCTCGGGTATGTGCCCCTTGAACCCAAAGCCTCCGCTCTCCTCCCCTCCCATGATGGCTCCGGTCTCCATCATCTTTGGTCCCACGTACTTGAACCCCACCTGAGTCTCGTAGACCGGGATATCGTACAACCTGGCTAGTTTCACAGCCATAGCCGTAGTCGTGACGGTCTTGACGATGGGACCGCGCAGGCCGCGCACCTCCAGCAGGTAGAGCAGCAACAGGGCATACACCTGCAACTGGTTGATGAACTCTCCTTGCTCATCCATCAGGCCAATGCGATCTGCATCGCCATCCGTGGCCAACCCCACGAGCGCCTGGTTCTGGGCGATGGCCGCGCGCAAGGCAGCCAGATTGTGGGCAATGGGCTCGGGATTCTGCATGCCGGGAAAGAGGGGGTTGCGCTCGCGATTGATCTCGATCAGGCGTAGGTTGCCGCCGTTCAGGAGAGTGGGGAAGTAGCCGATGCCGGCTCCGAACATAGCGTCCGCTACGACAGTGATCTGAGCGGCCTTGATGCTCTCGAGATCAAGCAGGGAGGTGATGTGCTTCAGATAGGCGGGTGCAGGGTTAAAGGGCGCGATCGAGTTCTGGCGCAGGGCCTCGGCTTGGTCCATGCGCTTCACCTGGGCTTGTCCAGACTGGACGGCAGTGATGTTCTTCTCCACGATGGCGATGATCTCGGGAGATGCGCTTCCCGCGTATTCTGGTTTGATCTTGAAGCCACTCCATTGAGCAGGGTTGTGGCTGGAGGTGATGATCACGGCGCCGCCGGCATGCCGGTCGAGGATGGCGTACGAAATCGTGGGGGTGGGGGCAGGTCGATCACACAGATAGGCGCGTATGCCGTTCCCCGCCATCACCTCCGCCACCGCCATGGCAAAATCCTCGGAGCGGAAGCGTGTGTCATAGCCAATGACCAGACCCTTGTTGGCTGCTCCTTTGTCCATCAGCCACTGAGCCACAGCCTGCGCGCAGATACGCACGTTGTCAAAAGTAAAGTCTTCGGCAATAGTCGCTCGCCACCCGTCCGTGCCAAACTTTATGTTTGTCATCCTGACCCTCCCTGACTACTACAGCCCGTTTTCCCTCTTGAGCAGTGCCATGTCCGCGTCTACCATGATGCGCACCAACTCGGGAAAGGAAACCACCGGTTGCCAGCCGATGACCTTGCGCGCCTTGCTGGAGTCGCCGACCAACTGCTCCACGTCGGCGGGCCGGATGAATTGCGGATCCACCACCACATAGTCCTGCCAGTTCAGGCCCACGTGCGAAAAGGCCACCTCGCACAACTCTCGCACTGCATGGGTCTGTCCGCTGGCGATCACATAGTCATCGGGGTGTTCTTGCTGCAGCATTAACCACATGGCCTGGACATAATCGCCAGCGAATCCCCAGTCACGTTGGGCGTTAAGGTTACCCAGGTGCAGGTCCTTTGCCAGCCCGAGTCTGATCTTGGCCACTCCGTAGCTGACCTTGCGCGTGACGAACTCCAATCCACGCCGCGGCGACTCATGGTTGAACAGAATGCCTGAGCAGGCGAACAGGTCATAGCTCTCGCGGTAGTTCACGGTAATCCAGTGTCCGTATACCTTGGCCACGCCGTAGGGGCTGCGTGGGTAGAAAGGCGTCCTCTCAGTCTGAGGGACTTCGCGTACCTTGCCGAATATCTCGCTGGAACTGGCCTGGTAGAAGTGGATGCTGGGGTCCACCATGCGCACGGCCTCGAGCATGCGCGTCACGCCCAACGCGGTGAACTCGCCCGTCAGCACCGGTTGCTTCCAGGAGGTGGGCACGAAGGACTGTGCCGCCAGGTTGTACACTTCCTGGGGGCGGTGTTCGCGCACGATATCTACCAGAGAGCTCTGGTCTAGCAGGTCGCCCTGCACCAG
>Ga0209609_10002537_pt1 | contig 10411 bp, 6 predicted proteins | sample LakKivw325mmetaG_FD_184136 | JGI IMG/M metagenome (GOLD analysis project Ga0209609, IMG submission 184136) | Anoxic lake water microbial communities from Lake Kivu, Rwanda to study Microbial Dark Matter (Phase II) - Lake Kivu water 325m metaG... | ecosystem: Environmental > Aquatic > Freshwater...
GGAGAAATCTCCGGTGGAGAGGTCCAGATTAGCCAGGCCAATGCGGCGCTTTTCATCCTCGAAATAGATGGCACACAGATAGTTGTTGGCGCTGCCCTCGATCAATGCATGATCCAGCACCGTTCCGGGAGTGATGATCTCCACCACTTCCCGCTTGACCAGTCCCACCGCCTTTTTGGGATCTTCCACCTGTTCGCAGATCGCCACCTTGAGGCCAGCCTTGATCAGCTTGTCCAGGTAACTATCCAGGGCGTGATAAGGGAAACCAGCCAGGGGAACAGGATTGTCATCATTCTTGTTTCTGGTGGTGAGGGTGATGCTCAACACCTTGGAAGTGGTGTAGGCATCCTCGAAAAAGGTTTCATAGAAATCACCCATCCGAAAGAGGATAAGCTTGTCCGGGTGCTGCTGCTTCACTGCCTGAAACTGTTTGAGCATTGGCGTCAGTTTGTTTTCCGGAGGCTGGGCAGGAATCATGGGCTCAGTATTGGGTGATAAAGCAATCTATGTTGTTGCTGATCAGTGTGCTGCGGGCGGTTTCCGCTTCGCTTTTGGTCTTGTAGGGCCCGCTTACCACCACCCAGGGCATGGTCTTGTTGTTTTTGTCCTCAAAGTAATTGGCTGCCAGATTAAGCTTGCGGATGTTGAAGGATAGGCTGCTGGCATTGGCTTCCACACTGAAGCGGCCGGCTTGAACATAGAATCCGCCGGAAGGACGGGCGGGCAGTTTCAACAAGGTGTGTTCGACCACCGGAGGCAGGCTGGGAGGTTCTGAAACCGTTGTTTCAGTTATGGTAACTGGCAGATCGAGCTCTTCATAGGGATAGAGGAATCCGAGGTCGATCCTGCTGCCATAAGTACTACGCAGGTCGAACAGGCGATCCTCGATCTGGAATGCCACCTGGGAATATTTGTTCAGTTCCAGGCCTGTCTTATAGTTCTGCAGTGCTTCGGAGTAATTTCCAGCCAAATGATGGGCATTGCCCAAGCGGTAGTGGAAATACTGTTCGTCAGAGGGAAAACCGCGCAGCGCTTTGAGTTTGTTCAGAGTGGTGATGGCGCTCTGGTATTTCTTCTGATCCAGATACACTTCAGCCAGCAGGTAATGCGTTTCCTGCACATAAGCCCCCTGGGGTGCCAGGCGGAGGTAATTTTCCGCATGGTTGATGCTGGAGGCGAAATCATTTTGCATCTCGGCACAGACCGCCAGCCAGTAGTAACGCTCCAGTAGTGATGTGGATGTGATCTTCTGCAGCAGAATTCTGGCACTGGCCACATCCCGCTCCAGGATATGGATCTTGGCTCGCTCCAGCATGCTTTTCTGGCCATACAGGGTTTGGGGATAGCTGGTGATAGACCTGTCCAGCAGAGCAATGGCATCTGATCTTTTCACCTTGAGCATGGCGCTCAGGTAATCCACCAAAGCCCTTTCCTCATCGTGGTTTGGCCTTGCGCCCAACAGAGCGGCTGCCAATTCATCCAGCTTTCCCTTGTTGTAGAGCTCTTCCAGGGCGGTGAATTCTTTACGCAGATTTGCCAGAAGGCTGCCACAGATCGTCCCGAGCAGCAGGATCAGGACCAGGAGCTGTGCGATTTTCGGCATCGCTGAAATCCTCGGTTTGCTTGGTGAAATCAGCGCTGAAGGGATCAATTGCTCATGGAATTGAGCAGCTCGAAATTGGTTTCGGTGGCTTGCATCTTCTTGCGCAGGGTTTCGATACCCTGCACCGGGCTGACAGTCTTCAGGAATTTGCGCAACACATACATCCGGTTGATCTCGTTTTGGGTGAGCAACAGCTCTTCCCGGCGGGTTCCACTCTTCACCAGATCGATGGCGGGATAGAGGCGCATGTCCGAAATACTGCGATCCAGCACCAATTCCATATTGCCGGTGCCTTTGAATTCCTCAAAGATCACCTGGTCCATCTTGGAACCGGTATCGATCAGGGCGGTGGCAATGATGGTGAGCGAACCAGCCTCTTCGGTGTTGCGCGCGGCGCCAAAGAACTTTTTGGGTTTGATCAGACCGTTGGCATCGATACCCCCGCTGAGGACTTTCCCGCTGGAGGGAGTGATGTTGTTGTAGGCCCGTGCCAGACGGGTGATGCTGTCCAGAACGATCACCACGTCCTGATTCAGCTCGATCATCCGTTTCGCCTTTTCCAGCACCATTTCGCTGACCGCAGTGTGGTTTTTGGGGGATTCGTCAAAAGTGGAGGAGATCACTTCACGGTTGCCGGGACGCAGTATCTTCTTCATTTCCGTTACTTCCTCCGGACGCTCATCAACCAGCAATACGATCAGATAGACCTCCGGATGGTTGGTGAGGATGGCATTGGCAGTATCTTGAAGCAGGGTGGTCTTCCCAGTTCTGGGAGCTGCCACGATGATGCCGCGCTGCCCTTTTCCGATCGGGGTGAACAGATTGATAATGCGGGTGGAATAGTTGGTGGGATCAAATTCCAGATTCAGGCGTTCGGTGGGGTAGTAGGGTGTGAGTTCATCGAAGGTGCGGATATCCTGCATCGCGGTGGGCGCCATATAGTTGACTGCCTCCACCCGGAGCAGGGCATAGTATTTTTCCCCTTCCTTGGGCGAGCGCACCGGACCCGAGACCACATGCCCGGTCTTGAGACCAAAGCGCCGCACCTGAGTGAGCGATACATATACATCATCACGGCCGGGATTATAGTTGTTTTGAGGAAATCTCAGAAAACCGAAACCGTCATCCATGATCTCCAAAACTCCCGTAACGAAGGTCAGGCCTTCCTGGGCGGCTTTGAATTCCAGCAGTTTGAACACTAGTTCGGTTCCCTTGAGTTGGGTGTATCCGCTGATGCCATATTTTTTTGCCAAGCGGGTGAGCTGGGCTTGGTTCAATTTGAAGAGATCGTCTTCTATCAGCATTATCTATCTCCTTGTTATTTTGTGCTTTTGGTTTTGGGAAGCGGTTTGCTGCCGGTGATCAACAACCGGCTGGCGCTGGCGCAACCCACTTGTTTGATGCGTTCGATCAGTTTTTGCCCTTCCAGCAGCAGATCTTCGTTATCGGGAAGGTTCTCCAGACGTTTAAAGGTGTCTTCGCAGTTTTTGCGCAGGGCTTCGCAGTTTTTGGGATCTGTGGGATTATCCACCGGATAGTAGAAATCCTCCACCTTAAGGTGTTTCAGGTTCAATTCCCTGGCCATGGCCAGAAGTTCATCCCGGGTGTAGGTTTCCTGGTGAAAGACGCCGAAGCGGCGGTCGATCGAGGCGATCCAATGATGCATCAGGATATGGGTTTTCTGGGCTTCGCTTTGATTCCCGTCCTTATACATTTCTGTGATCAGAAAGGTGCCCCCGGGTTTGAGGACGCGCAGCATCTCCGAAAACACCTGGTCCAGATGTTCGATATGATGCAGGGAATTGGAGATGCAAACCAGATCAAAGCTGGCATCTTCAAATTCCAGATCCTCCAGATCCATCTTGTAGATCTCCACATCGTTCTCTGGAAACACGGACTGGGCAAAATTCACACTTTTTTCCGATGAATCCACTCCGATGATCTGAGCATAAGATCTCAGATTCTGTTTCAGCACTTGGATAAACTCACCGCGTCCGGTGGCTGCGTCCAGAACAAGGGAGACGTCCAGATGATGGAGGATTTGGAAAGCGTCTTTCATAAAACTATTCCTCGTGTGTATTGATGATTGGGATGATGAGCTCTCTCATTATTTCCTGTTTCAGTATGCTATAACGCTTGGATCAATTACAATCCAAGACTAATCATTTTGAACCGCTGGATTTCGTCAAGCTTTTTTCCAGTTACCGCTGCAGATTTGATTCCCAAGGCTTGCTTGTTACACCTCCGGATGGTGATGGGGTACGCACAAACAGGAAGGGATCGCAGCTCCAGATGATCCATCAACTATTTGAATCCCCCCTGGTTGCCCCCTTTTCCGAAAGTATTAATCAAGTCTTTATCAAGCCTTAATCAAGCGTTAATTGTTAAGGCTTGATTAACGCTTGATTAACGCTTGATTAAGGCTATCAGAAGAGAAGAAAGAGGGGAGGGATCGGTTATTTTATTTGATGATAATGGATTAGCCTGCTGATACCGGCACTCGGGATGAGCCCGTTCCAGATGCTAAGGAAAAAAAAGCTGGACATTATGCTCAGGTGCACAGATAAGGAAAAAATCTTATAAAATACGGTTGTCCAATTGGCCTCAGACATGGGTAAAGCCATTTAATACAAGGAGATTTGATGATTCAGGTGCAAGGCTTGGTGAAGGAATTCACCAAAAAGGACGGCAGCCAGTTCCGTGCCGTGGATGGAGTTTCCTTTCAGGCAGCGGATGGTGAGATCGTCTGCCTGCTGGGGGTTAATGGTGCGGGCAAGACCACCACGATGCGCATCCTGTCCACGGTGTTCAAACCCAGTTCCGGCACTGCCGCGATCGAGGGCTATGACATCCTCTCCCAGGCGGACAAGGTGCGCGAGCATCTGGGCTTCCTCTCCGGCGATACCGGGCTTTACAACCGGCTGCGCCCCAATGAGTTCATCACCTATTTCGGCAGGCTCTATGGCATGGAGGACCGCATCATCAAACAGAGGATGGAGCAGATGGTGGAGCTGTTGGATATGAGCGATTTCATGGACAAGAAGATCGAATTCCTGTCCAGCGGGATGAAGCAGAAGGTTTCCATCGTGCGCTCCATCATCCATGATCCACCGGTCATGATCCTGGATGAGCCCACCGCCGGATTGGACATCCTCACCGCCCGCAATATCGTGTCCTTTATCCGCGATTGCAAAGCCCGTGGCAAATGCGTGCTCTTTTCCACCCACATCATGCGTGAGGCGGAACGCCTTTCCGACCGCATCGTGATGATCCACAAGGGCAAAATCCTGGTCTGCGGCACTCTGCAGGAGCTGCGGGAGGCTTCCGGACTGAGTGATCTGGATGATATCTTTGTATACTATGTGAACCAGGTGCAGGGCGAAACGGAGGTGCAAGCCCATGAATTTTAAGAAAGCTGTCGTGGTCTATCAGAAAGAGCTGCTGGAAATGCTGCGCGACCGCCGCACTCTGTTCACCACCCTCATTTTGCCGGTGATCCTCTATCCATTGCTGTTTATCGGGATGAGCAGTATCATGAGCCGCCAGACAGCTGTGATCGAAAAACGCGGCGCCGCCATCGTATTGCGGGACAGCCTTATGGTGAGGAACGAGCTCTCATTGGCGGTCAAGGATACGATCTATTCCGAGTTGCAGAGGACAAACTATTTCAATCCGGTATTCGTGGACCATCCCACGCCCCAGAAACTGTATGCGGATAAAGAGATCCAGGCGATCGTGACCCTGGCCGACAGCACCACGCAGTCCGGACTCCAGACCTATCGGGTCGCCGTGCAATATGACGCTTCTGGTGAACGCGGCAGCCTGGTCTTCAGCAAGGTGCAGGAAGTGGTGCGCAATGTGGAGAAAGGCTTGGTTACGGATAAACTGCTGCGTCAGAACGTCGATCCCCGGATCATGGACCTGTTTGATATCGAACGGCGGGACACCTCCACCACGCAAAAGAAAATGGGCATGTTTCTGGGTATGCTGTTGCCCTATATGATGATTCTGATGCTGGTGGCGGGGGCTTCCACCGTTGCCGCGGATCTGGTGGCGGGCGAAAAGGAACGCAAGACCCTGGAAACCTTGTTGGTCGCATCGGTGAAGCGGGGCGAGATCGTATTAGGCAAATATCTGACCATCATCACCATGGCGATGGTGAATGTGATGGTGAACCTGATCAGCATCAGCCTTTCGGCCAGGTATCTGCTGTCCCAGAGCGGATTGGACACCTCCGGAACGCAGCTTCCGGTGAAGGCTTTTCTGATCCTGCTGCTGGCGCTGCTGCCCTTGGCAACTCTGTTTGCGGCGATTCTGCTATCGGTCTCAACTTTTTCCCGCAATATGAAGGAAGCCCGTTCCTACGAACAGCCGATCATGATCGGTTCCATGGTGCTGGCGATGGTGAGTTTCTTTCCTTCGGTGGAGATCAACACCCTGCTGGCGCTGATCCCCATCGTGAATATCGCCCTGCTTTTCAAGGCAGTGATGATCAACGAATACCAGCTGCTGCACCTGCTGCTGGCCATCGGGGTAACCGTGATCCTGGACCTTGTGGCGATCTGGATGACGGTGAAGCTCTTCACCACGGAATCGGTTCTCTTCCGCACCGAGGAGGAAGGCAGCCTGAAGCAGGTCCGCACCCGCCAGCGCAGCCTGTTCAATTCCTATTATGGGTTGCTCTATTTTGCACTTGCGCTGGTGGCATTGTTCTATCTCGGCACTGCCTGGCAGGGCAAGGATCTGCTGCAGGGATTGGTTAAGACCCAACTGCTCATTATCCTATTGCCGGTGTTTGTGGTGCTCAGGATCTTTAAATTGAAGCCTGTCCAGATGCTGCGCCTGAAATTGCCCAGGCTGACGGAAGTGGTGCTGATCCCCTTCATCGCCATTCCGGCGGCGCTGATCGTGGCGTTGGTCGCGCAATACATCAACACTGTCTTTCCCTTTCCGCAGGACTATCTGGAAAACATGCAGAAACTCTTTCAAATGGATGCTTCGCTACTGGTATTGTTTGCTGTAATAGCGCTTGCTCCAGGTATTTGCGAGGAAATCCTGTTCCGGGGATTCCTGGTCCGTTTCTATGAAAACAAGGGAATATGGTTCGCGATCCTGATCAGTGCCTTGCTTTTTGCGGTGTTTCATCTGGATCCCTTTCGCCTGCTGCCCACTTTCGTGCTCGGCATCCTGCTTGGATATCTGACCCTGCGCTCCGGATCCATAGTGAATGCCATGCTTTCACATACCATAAACAATGGTCTGGCGCTATTGGTGGTTAGCTATGCCGGCACACGCTGGCTGCAACCCTTCATCACCACCAAAGGCGACCTGGAATACTGGCTGCTGGCTCCGGCGTTGCTGCTTCTGGTAGCTGCGCTGTGGGCTTTTCATAAAATAACCGCTCCCAAGGAAATGTAATTATGTGTGGAATAGTTGGATACATTGGACAGCGCAATGCCCTGCCCATCGTGATCGAAGCGCTCAAACGCCTCGAATACAGAGGATACGACAGTTCCGGCTGCGCCCTTCTGCATGGTTCCGAACTGCAGGTCTACAAAAAACAGGGCAAGATCATCGAACTGGAACGCTCCCTGCCCGAACCGAACCGCTGCAGCGGAACCATCGCCATTGCCCACACCCGTTGGGCAACGCATGGCGAACCCAATGAGGTGAATGCTCATCCCCATCTGGATTGCAGTGGCGATCTGGCGATTGTTCACAATGGCATCATCGAGAATTATAAACTCTTGCAACAGAGGCTGATCGAACTGGGACACAAATTCACCAGCGAGACCGATACGGAAGTGGTGGTGCACTTGATCGAACAGTTTCTCACCAGCGAATCCAGCCTGGAGGATGCTGTCCGCGAAGCTTTGAAAAGGGTGGAGGGCACCTATGGCCTGGTCATCCTCTCCCGCAAGGAACCGGAAAAGCTGATCGCGGTGCGCAAAGGCTCTCCACTGATCATCGGTATCAGCGATAATGAGCACTTTATCGCCAGCGACGTCAGCGCCATCGTGATCCACACCAAGCGGGTGATCTATCTGCAGGACAACGAGATTTGCATAGTGGGGCGTGAGAGTTTTGAGATCACCAATATGCAGCGGCAGCAGATCAAACCCCAAATCTCGGAAGTGGATTGGGATATCTCCGCCATCGAGAAGGGGAATTTCAAACACTTCATGCTGAAGGAGATCTTCGAACAACCGCTCACTGTGGACAATGCCTTCCGGGGCAGGATAGATGACCAATTGGGTGTGGCTCGGTTGGGGGGGCTCAATCTTCCACCCCGCGAACTGCGTAAGGTGAAACAGATCCATCTGATCGCCTGCGGAACATCATATCATGCGGCTTTGATCGGAAAATACATTATCGAGGACATGGCGCGTATTCCTGTCCGTGCTGAATATGCCTCTGAATACCGCTATCGCAATCCCATCCTGCCAGAGGACACCCTGGTTTTCGTGATCAGCCAATCCGGTGAAACCGCGGATACCCTGGCAGCCCTGCGGGAAGCGAAAGCAAAGGGTGCCACCGTGCTCGGTATTACCAATGTGGTGGGATCCACCATTGCCCGTGAAAGCGATGGCGGTTCCTATATCCATGCCGGCAGCGAGATCGGGGTGGCCTCCACCAAGGCTTTCACCTCTCAGGTGACCATCCTTTCCCTGTTGGCGGTGCTTTTAGGCAGACAACGCAGCCTTTCTCACCAAATGGGGATGCGGTATATCCAGGAAATCATGAAAATTCCTGCCAAGATCGAACAAATTCTGACACTTTATGATCGGCTGCGGGAGATCGCACACAGCATCAAGGATTGTACCAACGCACTGTACCTGGGAAGGGGAGTGAACTATCCCGTGGCCCTGGAAGGTGCACTCAAACTGAAGGAGATCTCCTACATCCATGCCGAAGGCTATCCCGCTGCTGAGATGAAACATGGACCAATCGCCCTGATCGATGCCAATATGCCGGTGATCGCCATTGCCACTCGCGATCCTCTCTATGACAAAGTACATTCCAATCTTCAGGAAGTGCGGGCTCGCAAGGCCAGGCTGATTACCATCGCCACCGAGGGCGATACTGAACTGGACAAGATCTCCGAACACGTGATCCTGATCCCGGACACTCTGGCCAACCTGCAACCTCTGCTGACAGTCATCCCTTTACAGCTGCTGGCCTATCATGTGGCAGACCTCAAGGGTTATAACGTCGATCAGCCCCGCAACCTGGCCAAGAGTGTTACTGTCGAGTAAATCACAAGCGGCGGATGATTTTACTTGACACAATGACTGATGTAAAATATAAAGAATAACAAGCAAGTTTGGGAGTTCGAATGAAATACCGTGGCTTGATTTTGTTGCTCCTGCTGCTGGGAGCCTCTCTGGCGCAGGCAGCGATGCAGCCAGTGGCCATGATCACAGCCGATATAGTTAAAACCAACGGTCTGTTGCCACAGGCACTATATGTGCATGGAGATTTGCTCTATCTGGTGGATGATTACGAAGGCATCGTAATGCTTTGGAACATCAGCAAAAACCGGATTCAGAAATCGGAACTGATCCTTCTGCCGGCAAAAACCAAAATCACCGACCTTTGCCGTGATGAAAAACAGATTTACCTGTTGGACAGCCGCAACTCCTCCATTTTGATCCATAACCTGGACGGCAAACCGCTGCGCAGGATAAACACTCGTGGGGCTTTGGAGAGTTCGTTCAAGGATCCCATCCACATCGCTGTGAACTATCAGGGTTATATCTATGTATTGGATGCCGGCCGCTCGGAGCTGCTCTCTTTCACCAATGAGGGGATGTTTTTGGGCAAGGTGAAAGTGCCGGGTGCCTTTGCGCTGAGCATGGGGATCGATCAGCAGCTGCGGGTGCTGCAGAATAACAAAAAGAACTATCTGATCAGTGTCTTTGATGCCCAAATGAATCTGACCTCCACCATCCGGGTTCCCGAACTGCTCCCTTCCCGGAACAAGATCAAAGACCTTACCATCAATAGCTATGGCGAATTCTACATAATCGATGGTAAGAAGACCCAGATTGCCAAGCTCGATCATCTGGGCAAACTGATCCGCACTTCCTATTATGGCTCCCGCAGCAAGATACCCAGCAAGAATAGTTTCCGCACCCCACTGCAGATCAGGAGCAGCTTCTTTGGCGGAAGTGATTACATTTGTGTGCTGGATGAGGGACATAAGGCGATCAAGATTTTCCAGGACAGGGATTTTCCAACCCGGAAAATGATGCAGCGCCCGGATTATATCACCCGACCGGAACTGATGGAATCCAACAGCGGCTGTTTTATCGATCATCTGGTGGCGGACAGTCTGGTTTATCTGGTGCGCGATGGTGTGAACAAAGCAAATAAGAAGAGCCGTCAACTGATTTGCAGAAAGGAAAGCGGCCAGAACCGGTTTTCTCTTTATGCCATCGATTTCAAAGACCGTGGCATCCGCTCCTTTGATGCCATTGCCGTTGCCAAGGACAAGATCTATGTTCTGGACCAAGCCGCCACGCGGGTGCATATCTTCAACCGGTTCTCGGGTGACTATATGGACAGCTTTGGTGATAAGGGTAAAAATGATGGATCCTTCCGGAATCCAGGCGGGATCGCCACCTCCGTTGATGGAACAGTATACATTGCCGATACCGGAAACCAGAGGATTTCAGTGTGGAACGAATTCGGTGCCTATCGGAGCCAGATCAATCTATCCTCCCGCAAACTGAATCCCCGCCTGTTGCGCTCGGATGACAAACATCTCTATGTGCTTTCCAACCGGGGCAGCCTTCACCGTATGTC
>Ga0209609_10002540_pt1 | contig 10405 bp, 9 predicted proteins | sample LakKivw325mmetaG_FD_184136 | JGI IMG/M metagenome (GOLD analysis project Ga0209609, IMG submission 184136) | Anoxic lake water microbial communities from Lake Kivu, Rwanda to study Microbial Dark Matter (Phase II) - Lake Kivu water 325m metaG... | ecosystem: Environmental > Aquatic > Freshwater...
TTCCTGCACTCGCTGCGGCAGCTCGAGGGCAGCTATACCGTGCTCGCGGTCCGTAAGGGTGAGCAGAAGCTCGTGGGTGCACGGAAAGGGTCGCGGTCGCTCAGTATCGGGATCTCAGACGATGGCATCTTCCCCGCGTCTGACGTGCTCGCCTTCCTCGACTGGACGAATAAGGCGGTCTACCTGAAGAGCGGTGATGTCTTCTTCGCCGATGACGAGTCGGGCCTGAACATTTACAACCTCGCGGAAGAGCGCTACGTGGTGCGACCACTGGACATTGTCCGCTGCGCGGTGGAAGAGGTGAAGAAGGGCGAATTCAAGCACTTCATGCTGAAGGAGATCAGCGAGCAGGACGAGACGGTGCTCCGGGCGCTGCAGCAGGACGAGCGAGTGGTCACGGAGATCTGCGAGGCGATCCGCCGTGCGCGGGGCACCTTCTTTATCGGCTGCGGCTCGAGCTATCACGCCTGCCTTGCGGGCAGCTACCTCTTCTCGAAGATCGCGCAGGTGCATGTGAACACCGTGCTGGCCTCGGAATTTGAGCATTACGAGGACTTCTTAACTGCGGATACGCAGGTCTTTGCGATCTCGCAGTCCGGCGAGACTGCGGATGTGCTGGACGCCGTCGCCGCGGCAAAGCGGCGTGGTTGCAAGGTGGTGGGGATCGTGAATCGTGACGGCTCGATCCTGACCCGGGATAGCGATCGCTGCTTGCTGATGAACTGTGGTCTGGAGTTCTGCGTGCTCTCGACGAAGACCTACACCTCACAGGTGGTCTTGATGGCGCTGCTCGCGTACGGCCTCGTGAACCGCTACGAGGAGGGTTTGAAGAAGATCGGGAGCTTATATCTCGATGTTTACAACTTAACCTCACGGTCGATGCGTGAGCACCTTCATTCGCTCGCGGCACTGCTCTACGATAAGCAGCACCTCTATCTCATCGGGCGTGAGCTGCAGTACGCCACCGCGCTGGAGGCTGCACTGAAGATCAAAGAGGTCTCGTACATTCATGCGGAGGCCTTTGCCGGCGGCGAGCTGAAGCACGGCCCACTCGCCTTGATCGAGGATGGAACACCATGCATCGTCTTCGTGGCCGCGGAGAACCGTGCTAAGATCCTTGCGAACGCAGAGGAGGTGAAGAGCCGGGGCGGGTATATCATCGGGGTCGCGGCGGAACGCGAGGCGATCTTCGATTTCTGGATCAAGGTGCCGGAAGCGGAGGAGCTGAACCCTGTCATCCAGATCATCCCGATGCAGGTGCTCGCGTACGAGCTCGCAGTTCTCCGGGGGCTCGATCCGGACAAGCCGCGCAACCTGGCGAAGAGCGTGACCGTGACGTAGCTAGCGATGGGCATCTTCAAGGCATACGACATACGGGGGCTCTATCCCGCGGAGCTCGATGAACATCTCGCGTTCCAAATAGGTGCGGCATTCGGGTCACTCAATCCCGGCACGATCGCGGTCGGCTGCGATGCGCGCTTGAGCGGTCCGAGCCTCAAGACGCAGCTGATCCGCGGTATCTGCTCGACGGGCTCTGACGTGGTGGAGGTCGGGCTGACCACCACACCTATGATCGTCTTTGCGACCAAGCAGCTCGGCGCCGAGGGGGGCGTCAACGTCACGGCATCGCACAACCCGAAGGAGTACAATGGTTTCAAACTATTCGATCGCGCGGCCATGCCGATCAGTTACGAATCGGGTATCGCGCAGGTGGAAGCGCTCGTGGAGCGCGGCGAGTATTCGGAAGGTGCCGGAGCCTCATCTACCCGATCGATTGCAGAGGAGTACCTCGCCTTCCTGAGGGCGAGCGTGAAGCCGAGGAAGCGGTTGTGTATCGTGCTTGATGGCTCGAACGGCCCGGCGGGCAGTTATGCGCCCGCGGCTTTTCGTCAGCTGGGCATGACGGTTCACGAGCTGAACTGCACGCCGGACGGCACGTTCCCCGGGCATGAGCCCGATCCGACCAGGGCGGAGAACCTGGCAGAAGCCCAGCGGCAGGTGCGGGAGGTCGGTGCGGATCTCGGGTTCGTCTATGATGGTGATGGCGATCGTCTCGCGGTAATTGCGGAAGACGGGCGTGCGATAGAGTCGCGCCGCATCTTCTCGCTCCTCGTGCAGCAGATGCTCACGGAACGGCCGGGCGCGAAGGTGGTGCACGATGTGCTGATGTCGCAGATGGCGCTTGATACGATCCGGAGGTACGGTGGTGTGCCGATCGCCTCGAAGGTCGGGCATACGTACATCGCGCAGCGGATGCAGGATGAGGCCGCGGCACTCGGTGGCGAGCTCTCCGGGCATTTTTACTTCAACGAGACGCACTACGCGGATGACGCGATCTTCGCGAGCCTGAAGGTGCTCGAGCTCGTGGCACGAGAAGGCCGGCCAATCTCCGCGCTCGTTCAGGACTTCCCGGAGTACCTCACGGACAATGTGCGCGTGGCGATACGAGACGTGGAGAAGTTCTCGTTCATCGCTCGCCTGCGAGCTGATCTGGAGCGAAACGGCTATGCGATTGAGACACTGGACGGTGTGAAGGTGCGGTTCGAGCACGGGTGGGCGCTCTTCCGAGCATCGAATACCGAGCCGAAGCTCTCCATCGCCTATGAGTCGCGTGATACCGGTGAGTTTAACAGGATCAAGCGCTTTGTAGAGTCAGTTATCGAGAGGGTGCCGCAGGACGATGAAGGGCGTCATACTGGCCGCGGGTAAAGGCGAGCGATTACAGCCGTTGACGGATCGTAAGCCGAAAGCGCTGCTGCCTATTTGCAATAAACCGCTCATCACGTATCAACTGGACCTGCTGCGCGCGCACGGCGTCGAGGAGATCGCGGTGGTGGTTGGGCATCTGAAGGAGCAGTTCGACCTGCCGGACGTCACCCTCTACGAGGACCGGCTGATCCAGGGCACGGCTTCGGCGCTGCTCGCGGCCAAGGATTTCCTCGACGAGGAGTTCATCCTCCTGTATGGCGATCTCTTCTGTGATCTCAGCAACTTCAACGCGCTCATCGCGGAGAAGACCGCGCTGGGCGTGACGCGGGTGAAGGATGTAGCGCGCTACGGTGCGGTTCTGGTTGATCAGGGCAGGCTGATGGTAATCCAGGAGAAATCGGGCCGCGGGCCCGGGTTAGCCAATGCGGGCATGTATCATTTGACGCCCGCGGTGGTCGAGCTCGTGGAGCGTACCGAAGCGAGCGCGCGTGGCGAATATGAGCTGACCGATGCGCTCATGGCGCTGAACGAGCTTGAGCCGGTGCGCATCGTGCCGCTGCAGGGCTACTGGAATGACATCGGGTATCCATGGGACTATCTGGAGGCGAACCAGTACCAGCTCGAGAAGGTCGGCTTCGCTGTTGGCGCGACCACCGAGCTCTGGGATTCCGCGATACTGCGGAAGCCCGTCGTGATCGGAGATGGCTGTGAGATCCGGAACTGCGTGATCGAGCGGTCGGTGATCGGTGACGGTGGCGTGGTGGGCGAATTCTCGATCGTGAAGCGGAGCGTCGTGATGGCGCATTCGCACGTCCCGCACCTGAACTACGTTGCGGATTCCGTCATCGCGGAAGGCTGCAATCTGGGCGCGGGGACGAAGATCGCGAACCTGCGGTTCGACGACCAGGCGGTCAAGATGAGCATCAAGGGGCAGCGGATCGACTCAGGGCGGCGGAAGCTGGGCGCGATCATGGGCTACAACGTCAAAACGGGGATCAATGTCTCGATCTATCCGGGCGTGAAGATCCGGAGCGGCACGTGGATCGAAGCGGAGACGTTAGTGAAGCGGGACGTATGAAGCGGCTCGCGGCGGTACGTCATGCGGCTTTTTAGGGCTGAGGGGCTGAGTGAGCAATGGCTGATGGGGCAGTGGCACGTTTCCCGGCAGATCTTGCGCTCGTGATACTCTGGACGCTCACCTGCATACCGTTCGTGCTCGTCCCACCGCTGAACGCGACGCCGGTACGGATCGTGCTGGGCTTGCCGCTCGTGCTCTTCCTCCCGGGCTATGCGCTGATCGCGCTGCTCTTCTTACGGAAAACTGATCTAGACGCTATTGAGCGCATAGCGCTCAGTTTCGGCCTGAGCATCGCGGTCGTCCCGCTGATCGGGCTGGCGTTGAACTACACCCCGTTCGGCATCCGCTTATCACCGGTTCTCTTCTCGCTCGCGGTCGTCACAATCGCGCTCGCGCTGGGCGCTTGGTGGCGGCGGCGCACTGTTGCGTCAGGCGAGGCGTTCGCGGTTGAGTTCCGTGCCGCTTTCAACGCGTTGAAGGAGTCGTTCGCGGCGAGCGAGACGCGACTCGACCGCATCTTATCGGTGCTCCTGGTCATTTCGATCCTCGTGGCAATTGGCATGGTGGTGTACGTGATTGTCACGCCGAAGCAGGGCGAGAAGTTCACGGAATTTTACATCCTCGGGCCCGGTGGCAAAGCGGACGATTATCCCACCACTCTGCGGGTGGGTGAAGAAGGGCGGGTGATCATCGGGATAGTGAACCATGAATACACGACGGTCGAGTATCGATTGGAGGTGCGGCTCGAAGATGCACGGCTCACGAACGAGAGCTTTCCGCTCAGGCATAACGAGACCTGGGAGCGGCCCTTCGCGTTCCAGCCGGCAGTGGTGGGTGAGGATCAGAAGCTGGCATTCTGGCTCTTCAAAGCGGGTGCGAACGAGACCGAGCCGTATCGCTCGCTCCATTTGTGGGTGGATGTGAAGCCGTGAGTTTAGTGCCCGAGCGCTCAGCGGTCTCTTCGCTTGCGAACAAGGAGATACGCGCCGATCACCATCGCCACTGTTCCGGCGAGGCCGAAAGTGGGGATTAACTTCCGACCCCCCTCGTCGGTGATCGTAAGGGAGCCGGCAACGACCTCGAAATCCCCGTGCTCGACCAGCACTTGCCCCTCATTATCGGTGAGATCGATCACGTCCAGCCCCAGCGTGGTCTGCTCGCCCGGTTTTCCAGCCGCTTTCAGCTGCAGCTGAGCGAACGTCGCGTCGCCGGTGAGCCCTTCCGCACCGGTTTGGTACCCGATCATCCGCACCGTGCCGCTCTCGATGTTCGCCACGAACTCATCAAAGTCGCTCGTTTCCGCATTCGCGCTCAGCACTTTCACGATCTTCGGATTATACGTGAGCGTGATTCGTGCGGAGCTGAGCCCTACGGCATCTATGCCCTCTATGCGGATCGTAGCGGTAATGGCATCGCTGCTCGCCACGGTGAGATCATCGATACGTACGCTGATGATACCCTGCGCGGGTGATGGTAAAGGGCTTGGCTCAGGCGTCACGGATGCGGAAGGAGAGGGAGCAGGAGAAAGTGAAGGAGAAGGAGAAGGCAAAGGTGAGACTATGCCGCCCGAGCCCCCGCCACCGCCACCACCACCACCAGCCGGTGACGGTGACGGAGAAGGTGTGAGCGTTGGAGAAGGCGAAGGTGTGGTTGTGCCGTCCGAGCCGCCGTCGGCCTTTAAGAAGATGTTCAGTGGAGCACTGGAGCTATTACCCGTTCCGTCATCGCCAGTTATCGTAACATTACAGATTGGGATTCCCTTGGTGTTATACGAATATGAGAAATTACCGTTTCCGTCCACCGGAACATCCACTAATGCTGTGGTGATCATGGTACAATTATTCGTATCATTAACTGCTTTTCCAACCACGTCGATACTATAGGTACCCGCGAGAATGGAAGGGACTTCCCCACTGGTTACCGTTGAAGTGTTCGGCACGTAAACGAACTGGAAGAAGCTCGTTAAGCCCGGTTTAATTTCCCACCAAAAGCCCTTCTTTATGTACAGGGAGACGTTACCTGTAACCTCGCGGACGACAAGCTTGAAACTGACATTCTGAGGGAGATAGAAGTTCTCCATCGTGCATTGACATTCATTCAGAACTACGGGTTTATGGCACGTAACGGTCGCATTCAGTTTTACAGTACCCCCCGGGGAAAAGCCGGATCCATTTATGTACACCAAGTCTCCAGAGGTGATATTTGCTGTGGGCTCGATCTTAATCTCAGCAGGCGCAGCAGTACCGAACGCCAGAATGATGAGAGCACTGATGAGCAGCAGCTTGCCCACCAATCCCCTTGCCATTCCGAGTTCCTTCTCCTTCGCCGCCATATTAGAGCACCCCCATTACCGTCACAGCCACAATCAGCGCGAAACAGAACAGAAGCGGATAAATTGCGGCGCTGAGATTCCGGGCGAGCGATTTCGCCTTGATGATCGTGCCCGGGTGATTGCCTTCCGCCTCTTCTTCCGCCGCGCCGCTTCGCTTCGCTTCGCCTTCTTCGCCGTAAGCGCTGAGCAGCTCCTTCGCAATGAGCAGCAGAATGAGGGTAATAACGGCGAGCGCGCCGAAAACGGAAGCGTGCGAGAAGCCCGCAGCCGCCGCGGCCGTCGTCGTGGTGGTCGTGGTGGTTGTCGTGGTCGTAGTCGTTACCGAAGATAGCATTTTTTTATCACCGTAGGAAGATACATGTTGAGGGGGTATATAAGCTTTTCGGTGATGTCCGTGGAGTAGAACCGTTCTGGTGGCTCTGTTCTACTCATACCCGCGCTTTATCCGCAGGTACCGGCTATTCACCGCTTCCGCGATCCGATCCGCGCGGCGATGCGCGCGGAAGAAGAAGAAGAAACCTTTACTTCCCAGCCCGCGCTTAGATATAGCCAGATGGCAGACTCGAAGCTCCCCGGTGGTGCGCCCGTGCGGGGCAGTGAATCGTTCTTCCGCCGCCGCACCCTTGTTACCCTACTGTACATCTTGCTCATCACTGCGGCGGAGCTGCTCACGGCGTATGCAGCCGTACACGGACCCGTCTTTGCAACGTATGGCATCGTCTTCCATGCGGGCATTCTCTTCACCTTGCTCGTTCATTCCGCAGTCATCTTACGAGCAGATCCTGAGTTCTCGCAGTTGTTGCTGGTGCTCATTCTGGCACCGCTGATTCGGATCCTCAGCCTTTCGATGCCCGTTGCTGAGTTCAGCTATATCGCGTGGTTTTCCATCATCAGTATCCCAGTTTACATCACGATATTCACGTGCGTGTACCTTCAGCATATAAAGCCACAGGATATCGGACTCGTTCTCCCGGCGGTAAAGCATCTGCCGCTTGAATTCGTCATGATACTTCTTGCAGCTCCGGTTGGCATCATGGAATATTACATCTTACAACCCGGGATATTAGTCGAGCCGCGGCTTGCAGCGTTAGTCGTACCCATGCTCATTATGGTGGTGTGCACTGGTTTTCTTGAGGAATTAACATTCCGCGGGCTCATGCAGTACCATGCGACGAGAACGATGGGGTTTGCTGGGATTGTGCTCATCTCTGCACTCTTCGGGCTGTTGCATATCGGCAACCTCACCGTTTTTGACGTCCTGCTTGCCGGGAGTATCGGCTTTATTTATGCGCTAGTGGTGCGGAAAACAGGGTCACTTTATGGCGTGAGTATATCGCACGGCATTATCAATACGATCTTGTTTCTGATTGCACCCGCGTATTTGTAGGTGCTCATCAGCGAAATATCACCGCCTGGGCGCGTCGTTGTACCTGTTGTACCTGCTTGTAGCCACAGCGCGCCGCGCTCGCAGCTGCTCGTCAGGTACGTGACCTTCTGGACGAGCGTGCTCGCAGTTCAGGATAGAAGATAACGGCGAGAGGCGCGAGGACGAGCAGGATGAGCGCTAGTTTGTCCGCGATAGAGCCCGTGGCGAGCGAGGTAAAGAGGACTCGCTCCGCACGCTGTACTTCAAACATGCAGGGGATCGTATCACTCATAAACTCTTTGGATACCTTGAGGATCCCCTCATAGGAGCCGTCAGTCGGTGCAAGTGCTTCGACACGAACCATGGTAATGGTATCAGAGCTCAATGGTGGCTCCTTCACGTAAAAGTAGAGCACGACCCGCCGTTCCGTGACCTTTCCCGTATCGGCCGCGTTCTTACTCACCACGAGCTTCTTCACTGACAGTAGCACATCATTGCGCTTCATATCTGCCTTGGACAGCCACGGGTCTTCGACCCAGCTCACGTTATGTACCGTTACCGTCTCCTTGCCCTCCTCCTCGATGGTATAGCCTAACGCGGGGTAACAGACAATGGGCGGGTGAAAGCTCGAACGGTTATTCGATTGCATAATGAGGAAGGATACCGGTTGGTAGAGTTTTGGATGCGAGTACACACGCATGAGCAAGACGTCCGCGTGCAGTGACTCTGCTACCCCGGTCGCGTTATAATCAAAGCCCGTCCACTCGCCAATCTTGCTTGGAAATGCCTGCATGTGCTCGTTATTACCCAAATCCAGCTTCGTACGCACCGGCAGTTCATCACCCGTGGCATAGGAGAGTTCCGTGCCGATCATCGTGACCCGCTTGGCGAGGATCATGGAGGGCGTGGAGAAGAGCAGGATAATCACGAACGCAAGCATCAGCAGTCCAATGATCTTTGCATAGTCTTCGAAGAAATCCCTCCAGATCTCTCCTTCTTTGTCAGTAACCATAGGAGATGCTCGACAGATACTAGACGTGGACGTTGCAGCCCATAGGTATACTGATAATAACCAGGCAGATAAAAGCGATGATGAAGAGGAGCGGGCTGAAGAGCGTATGGTAAAAGCCGCTCGCAGTTCCCGCGCCGTACGCGTTAGCGATCAGGAGCAGCGCGGTGACGCGAGTGATGTTCGCGAAGATCGCGACGGGTACAGCGGCGCAGAGGAGCGCGGCCTTCTTGTACCACGGGCACTCGAGCAGGTAGACGAAGAGCGCGGCGAGCGCGAGTAGCGCGATGAGCGAGTTCATCCCGCTGCAGGGCAGGCCAACGACGAAGGCTGCATCAGCTAGATAAACCTCGGCACCCACCCGCGTGATGGGGATACCGAATACCTGGAGCAGCACTGCGGGATAGCGCGCGGAGATCTCCTGGAGAATGTAGCCCGCCCTATCCAGGAATTCAACGGGCAGTGGGATGGCGAAGCTGAGGTACGCGACAGGGAAGAATAATGCACGCATCACGCTTTTACCATAAAAATACAGGAGTAAGCCGCTCAGCGTGAAGAGGAGCGAGACGGTGATCAGAAACGGGAAGATGGTGATGAACCCGATCGCGTAGATGAGCAGTCCGCAGGCGAAGAGGTAAAGGCCGGTACGGTACGGGCTCCGATTGACTTCGGGCTGAGGCGTGCAGGCAGCACGGATCGCGCGCCAGGCGATGAATCCTGAGATAATGATAACGAGGAACCCATGCGAATAGTACGGGTCAGTGAGCCAGGCAGTGACGAGCCAGTGGAAGATGCGGAAATAGAGGAGCGCGAGGATGAGGAGGATAAGAAGCGGAACTTTCGGGATCTTCATAGCGTACTTCTCTCACGGTTTAAGTACGTACCCAAGGATATTCTGTAAAGATATAGGCCTTCGAGGTTCCTTTTCGAGGCCAGTTCCTCATGCACGTCTTTGAGAATACCGAGTACCTGAGCGTTGCATGATTGATGAGCAGAAAGCTACCCCCGAGTAACGGGTAGAAGTGGCGGCGCCGCGGTGTCGATGAGATGGTGGTCGTGGCGAAGGAAGAGAAAGTTGAGATCTTTCCACGGGACGTGGATTTGTCAAAATACGTGGATTCGGTCGACGTAGAGGTTGGCAAGTTTGATGACTATCACGAGCTGTGGAAGGCACTGAGGCAGAAATGAGGTTCATTGATACCACTCACTGGTTTCATCTACGCGGTGTATCAACGATGCGCTTGCTTTCGTATCTTATCATGAGAAGAAAGGGTATAGAGGAGATTTATACCGTTGATAACCATTTCGGGAACCTGGATGTTCGTGTGGTGAGGTGATCACGCGGCATTGCTCCTTCACCGCTTCTCGTACAAAATCTGACGCATCCAGGTAGTGGCCTTCTTCAACCAGGGATGCAATCTCGGCCCAGCACAGCAATGAACGTTGGCGGAAGCCGATTCGAGCGTTCACCAGACCTATCCTTACCATACGTCTATCGTATTCTTTTTGGTTTTTCTCCCAGTTTAGGATTGATTGGTGTAGCTAAAGCTCCTGTGAAATACGTTATTCGACGGAAATGTGCCTTGAATGGAGCTCTTTTCACTGTTCAGAAGAGGATTGATGTTCGCCATTTGAGCAGTATGGCCTCCACGGGGTTCAGCATGAGATAACGTGACCTAGGACGTACACGCACCACCGGCGAATATCCTATCTCGCGGAGGCGAGGATCTCCTGCGGAGGTGGCGGGTTCTCACCAAATCAGCGATCTTGAGCTGGGAATGAAGCAGGCTCTGGTTGGCGAGTTCACCACGAGAAGCCCTCAAACATACGTTTCTCCCCCAATCAATCCTATCCTAAATCGGGAGAAGTGCCACTTTTTTTTCCGAAGCATGGGCTTCGCTGTCTCACGAC
>Ga0209609_10002542_pt1 | contig 10401 bp, 7 predicted proteins | sample LakKivw325mmetaG_FD_184136 | JGI IMG/M metagenome (GOLD analysis project Ga0209609, IMG submission 184136) | Anoxic lake water microbial communities from Lake Kivu, Rwanda to study Microbial Dark Matter (Phase II) - Lake Kivu water 325m metaG... | ecosystem: Environmental > Aquatic > Freshwater...
CAGTAGCACATAGAGCAAGCCGGCCAGCGCAAAGATGTAGGCGTAGTACCAGGATGAAAGAGCGCCAAGGGCGTAGAACAGCGCTGCCAGCAATGCATTCGATGCCCGCCGTTCCACAACGGTCTTGTCGAGGTATAGCAGCAGCAGTGGCAGCCACTGCGTGCCCATCAGCGGCAGATGGCCTGCGCCCATGTGCGACAGGCGATAGGGGGCAAATGCAAAGATCACTGCACCAACGAACGCCGCGGCGCGGCTCGCTGTGTGGTGTAGGATCAGCAAGTATGCGCCCAGGCCTGACAGGACGAAAGACAACAGTAAGATCAGATTGTAGGCCACGACTTCCCCGCAGGCTGTCACTAGTGGCAGAGCCGTTAGCGTGTTGGAAAGCGTGGTCTCGGACAACGTCAGGTTGTAGCCGAACGGATAGAACATGCCTGGGTTGAACATGAGGCGCGACAAGGGTGTCCGGCCGAAAACGCCGTCCCTCAACCAGCGCATCAGGTAGATGTAGTAGAAGCTATCCCCGGGAGCGGGGGCGCCGAGCACCCGTTCGCCAAGATGGGCGGACATGGGCCACGTCATCGCCACGCTCAAAGCAATGAAGACAACTAGCATGACCCAGTAAGTGCCGTATGGCGCGGTTCTGGAGGGCGGAAGCTTCCACCCTCCAGAACCATCATGATCCACAGGTGCTGCAACTTGCCGCATGCGCTCAACTACCTGCTGACTAGCCAGACTCCGAGCAGGATCAGCAGTACCCCTGCCAGGCCGGTGATCTTGAACTGCTCGCCCATCAAGGTCCAGTTGAAGATGGCCACGATCACATACCCCAGTGAAAACATCGGATAGGCGAAACTCTGTGGCAGCTTGGATAGGGCAAACAGGTAGAAAATGAAGCCAATGCCGTAGGCACCAATCCCAACGAAGACGAATGGGTTCAGGATCATGTGCAAGAATACGGCCGCGCTAATGCTGTTGATTGCCCCTACCTGGTTCATGCCTATTTTCATCAGTACCTGACCGGTGACGGCCGAGAAGACCGCCAGAAACAACAGGACCATGGGATTCATCCGAATTCTCCTCTCCTATTCCTATCAGTTTACGCGCCACACGTAGGTGCGGGGCGCGTCGGTCTCATAGACCAAAGTGAGCGCTCCAGGCTCTGACGCCTGCCATGCCCGAAGCGCTGGTTTGAGATAGTCCACTGTTGTGGGCGTCCAGAGGAACGCGTCTTCGATCACAAAGGACACGGCGCTGTCGCGCGCCGCCTGCTTCAGTCGCCCGGGGTCCGGCGAATATGGATACTCAAGCGCTTTTCGCCCTGTCAGTACGTACATTAGGTCAGCCTTGCGGCAAATCACGGTGGCGTCAGATGTACTGTGTGCAGCAATCCACTCCATGGCTGCGAGATAGTTGCCCCATACAGGATCCCGGGCATAGTCCACCGCAACCGGATGGCCTAGCCCGTAGCGCAGGTTGCGCCCGATCTGTCGGACAGTGCTTATCAGACTCGAGACCAGCAGCACGCCGCAGGCCAGCGCCAGTGCGTACCTATGCAACGATGCGCTCTTGCGCACAAGGAGGCGCAGGATGGCGTCGCCCGACCTTAACACATAGTAGACGGCGAACGGTATCAACGGTACGACCAGTCGGCTCTGAGCCCAGATGTAGCCCACGCAAGAAGCGAAGAACAGCACCACGTACCATTCGGTCGCCTCGCCACGCCTGATCTCAAGCAAGAAGCCCAGGATGACCAACAGCGAAACGGCAAGCGCGATGTAGATGCCCAAGTGGCCTGCCCAGGTCTTGGCACTCAAGGCATGCGGGAACAGGATGCCTGGCCAGATCTGCAGAGCAAACGTACGCAGATTTAATTCGAGGCGGCTCGACAACTCTGAGAGACTGGCCCTCTCCGTCCCGTACGGATCGCTGGAGAGGTACAGAGCAAAGTATCCCCGCCCCAAACCCACAGACGTACCCGTTCCGGGCATCCGGCTGCTGCGAACGAACCATGGCGCCGTCAGTAGCACCACGACCAGAGCCAGCAGCAGTGCGTGTTTGAAACGGCGACGTACAAGCAGGTACAGTACCAAGGCAACGGCCATGACCAGCGCAATGCTGCGCACGTAGAAGGCCAGGCCGAGGCACAGAGCCACCCACAACAGCCGGCGCCCTCGGGGTTGCGGCTCTCGCCAATAGCGCTCAAAACACACCAGGCAAAGCAAAGACAGCATCAGGTAAGGAATCTCTGTACCTATCTCGGTCGCAAAATGCAGTATCTCGGTATTCACAGCCACCAGCAGCATAGTCATCGCGGCCAGGGTCGCGTCTCGTCTTCTGAAGAATGCCCACACCAGCACCAAGCATACGAGGTACAGGAGAACAGACAGCAGTTTTGAAGGCACAATGGCAGCCAGCAGGTTCTGCGCCGTGCCTGTGATCCCCAGAAGGCCAGCTAGCAGCAAGGGGTAGCCTGGAGGATACAGCCCCATCTCAGGCATGCGTGGATCGCTGACCATGCGGTAGCCCTGGCCGGTAACCAGAGACTGGCCCAGTACCAAGTAGGTGGAATTGTCGCCGCCAGGCACCAGATGTGCATTCACTAGCAGCGCTGCCAGAGCCAGCCCAAGCAGCATGACGCAGCCCAGTCCGTACCAGTGCAGTCGCTTCATCTCGTCCATTGGTTTCTATGATTGGGGATGGACAATAGCAAAGAGATCCACCTCTATCTGGGTGAAAAGTCTTTCCGATACCAGCTGCGTGAAGCGGGAAGTCCTCAGATACTCTTTCGATAGAAAGTTGTCGGTGTGAGACAGCACCAGCCAGATACGCCTGTCGGTCGCCAGCAGCGGCCCGATGCGCGCGGCTAGCAGGTCGCGGTCGGTCACGCCGCGGCTGATCCCCACACGCGGGGTTGCGCCGCGATAGTAGTGTTCAAAAGGCAGCCAGATGTCCTCATCGACCAGGATGATCACATCGCCTGGCTCTTCCAACGCGCAGATGTAGCCGATCGCGCCGCGCCAGTCCTCTTTCTGCTGGTAGCGGTACAGGTTGGCAATCGGCCAGACGGAAGCCAACACGATAGCGGCAATTGCCAAGACCCGGAGCACCCTGCCGGGCATGCGCTCAACGCCGCGGGCCACGATCATACACCAGGGTGGCAAGAACGGAAAGATGTAGCGCAGCACCCAGAAAGACTGGAATTGTGAAAGGACAAAGACCGTTCCCAAGGGCACGAGCAAGTACAGTACGGCGAACAAGAGTCCGTCATCCAGCACCAGGCGCCGTTTCTTTACATCCACCAGGCTGCAGACGGCGCAGAAGCCGAAAATGAACAGCCCACCAAGGTAGAGCAGCCTGTTCTGTACGGTCGTTCCCAGGCTGAAACTGAACATCGTGCTCAGCACATCGCGTAGCGTGGGTGCCCCGTGCCATGTATCCAACAACCCCCACCAATAGGTGGTCTCTGAACTGAATACCCCTGCGAGGCCAACGACTGAAAGCGCTCCGACGCCCAACTGGCCGAGGAGCCAACGCCACCACAGGCCGGGGCGGAGGCGTCTGCGCCACAGCAGGTAGAATACGAACAGATTCTGGAATGGCACCAGAAAGAGGGCGAAGTAATGCGTGTTCATCGCCAGAGCGGTGCACAGGACGTACGCCAGCCAGTGCCAACGCTTGCCTTCATCCAGAATGAGGAGCATGCAGTATGCGGAGCCAAGGCCCAGCACAGCCAATAGGATGTACATGCGTGCTTCCTGGGAGTAGGCGATGTGCAAGGGCGAGATTGCCAACAGAAAGGCGCTGATGACTCCGACGACAGCATTGAACAAACGGGCGGCCAGGGCATAGATGGCCAGAAGCGACAGCACCCCGAGCAGCACTGAGAGGAGCCGGACGACGAACTCGGAGCTGCCTAGCGCCAACCAGACATGCAGTAGCATGTAGTAGAACGGCGGGAAGATGCGCTGGGTGCTCTGCACGAATTGCCAGAGCACTCCGTGCCTCGCCACCCATACGCTGTAGGCTTCGTCAAACCACAGGCTCTCGCTTCCCAAGGACGACAGTCGAAGTATGCTCCCACCCAGCAGGACCAACGTCACAAGCAAGCGGGATTGCCGCGTCGACAGCATGGGCGCACGTCCTGCGCTCAAGTTTTGTGTCTGTTCGGGTAGGCAGGCAGATGGCATAGCTAGCGCCCCCCACTCGTAGACAACTCGTATAGGAAGAGGCTGTGGATGCCCTGGAAGTCTCGGGTTTCCACGAGAGTGGCTCGCTCATCCAGGGCCAGCTTGGCCATGCCGGATGAATCACTGTAGTGCCCGCGCTCCCAGAACAGCCACACACGCTGGTAGCGCTGAGACAGGTCAGCTGTTACTTGCTGCGCCGCTGTCTCCGTCACGGGGATAGGCAGGTCGATGTTGACCGGTATGCGTTGGCGTGCATAATACTCGAACGGCTTCTCGTCCCAGCGTGGCGAGAAGAGCACCACATCTCCTGCTTGCGCCTGCCTCAACACCAGAGCGCTTGCGCTGCGCCAATCGGCGTTGCGCGGCGTACGCCAGGCTGCATAGTCACCCAGCAGGGCGGTCAGCGCCAATAACACCAGCGCCAAGATACGTACTCCACTCCACGGCAGTTGATGGATGCCTTGAGCCACCAGGATATAATAGGCTGGCAAGAAAGGCAGTAAGTAGCGCACCGTGTACATCGGCTTGAACTGGGATAGGAGCCAAACCGTCATCACTGGCACCAGGATATAGGTGACGCAGAACAGCAGGCTTTCGCGTTGACTGTTTCGTCCTTCCACGAGCTCAGCTCTTGTAGTGGCTGGCGCCAGCGCTCGAAGGCCTGACAGAAGGCAGAGCGCAAACACCCCGTACGCCAGGCGGCGAAGCCACACGGGATACAGCTGCCTGTCGGGACCGATGCTAAACTGCACCCAGGTATCTGCCAGCTCTCGCCATGACGGCTGGCCCACGGACTTTTCCACCCAGCCTCCGCCGCCTGTGGTGGACTGGCGATACAGGATGGGCAGCCAGGGCAAGAACAGCACGAAAATCGTGCACAGGGCCAGCAATATGAACCACAATTGCCTCCTCTGCACCCGCACCTTCCATACCCGGCCGATGAGGAACGACACTTGAAAAAGCAAGGCGAAAAGCGCAAAATAGTGTGTGTATAGCGACAACGTGGCACAGACCACGTAGCCCAACCAGTAGGGCCAACGTTGACGTCGCAAAGCCAGCAGCAGGAAGTAGCTCGCCAGTAGGCTCAAGACCGCGACCATGGCATACATGCGTACTTCTTGGGAATACGGAATGTGCATTGGTGATAGAGCAAGCAGCAACGCTGCATACATTCCGACGCGCGATCCGAACAGCTCCCTTGCCAGCGCGTAGGTTGCTGCTACGGTCAAGACCCCCACCACAGCAGAGAGCGCGCGGACAGCAAACTCGCTTTCTCCGAAGCGCAGCCAGAAATGCAAAACGAGGTAGTAAAGAGGTGGATGTATGTCGCCTGCGGCCCAGGCCACCACCGAGGGCAGGTTCAAGCGGGCAATGATGATGCTGGTGGCTTCATCTAGCCAGATGCTCTCATCGGCAAGCCCTGTGAAGCGCACGACTGCGCCCAGGAGCACCATCAGTGCGGGCCCCAGGGCAGGATGCCTCCTGGGAAGCACTTGAGTTGTATCGAGAGGGGACTGCCCAGCCTTGGCAGGCTGGTTTTCGAGAGGTGCTTTCATACCCAAGCCGTCTCAGTGTTTGGGGGCATTGCCCTGTGATGAGAACGGCGTCGGTCTCCACCAATTCCATTCCACACACCTGCTGCACGACGGTACGCTTTCCAGTTGGCCCTCGAGGTGCTTACGCCGCAGCTCAACCATCTTCGGTCCGTTCCAGGCCTTCATGACTCCATCGCGCACGTTGCCCAGAGGGTTGAGCGCGTTGTAGTCACGATCGCAGCAGACCAGCGTTCCGTCCCAATAGATGTGGACATGGTACCAGAGGTTCGGGCAGGGATAGCGTTTCTCAGGGAGGGCGACGGCCTCATTGTCCGTGCGCAGTTGGCTGATCTCCTCCATCTGGTTGCCCCATGAATCAAATGCCTTGACATACACGCGATCCACACCGGGGATCTGCCAGGCTCGTTTGAACTCATCGACTTCCGTGGCAGTAGGGCGGATATTGATGATCTGTATACTCGTGCGCGGCCCATTTCCGCGTTTGGCTTTGAGTTCGGCGAAACGCAGGATGTTCTCGCGGGTCTGCTCAAAATCGGCCCTGCGGCGGACACGCTCATAGGTTTCGCGCGTGGTGCCATCCAGGCAGAGATAGATGGCACCCAGCCCTGCGTCTAGGATCTGGCGGCTGCCCTCTGCGGTGAGAAGTGTGGCATTCGTGGAGATCTCCGCGTGCAGGCCGTGGCTGCTGCAATAGGCCATCATGTCATAGATCCTGGGGTGCAGCAGCGGCTCGCCCCAGATGTGCAAGGTGGTCGCCTGCAAATGGGGTGCCATTTCATCGATGATCTGCCGAAAGAGCGCATAGTCCAGCATGCCCTTGGGACGCGTGATCTGCCCCAATCCGTTGGGACACATCACGCACTGCAGGTTGCAGATGTTGGTGGATTCCAGGTACATCCGATCTGGATAGGTGTGCAATCGCGAGCGCCCACTGACGTAGGAGAGCCACTTGGCGAAAGACACTGCCTGTCGGCGGTAGCGCTGCAGGCGGCGCCCGACCTTGCTCTGCACGCCACTGAGCGGGCCTAGGACCATGCCTTCATCTCCCCCACTCGAAGCCTGGCGAACCTCTTGAACAGACCCCAACCCATCAGCCGCCGTGCGATCGCGCGCACGGGTCCCAGACGTGAGATGCGCCAGAACAGCGGCCCCAGGCGGCCTCCGAATGCATGCAGGTATACGCGTCGAGACTTGGCTTCCGTCAGGAGCAAGCGGGTCCTGTCAAGCCACTGACTCAAGACCGCGTCAGAGACCTCAGACACGTTCAGGAATGGAACGAGGTCTTCATCCGGATCGCTGTAGTAGTAGGCCTGCGTAAAGTCCTGATTGTACTCGATGCCAGGCCTCTTCTGGACCAATTCCTCCCATAGCCGTGTGCCTGGAAACGGAGTAGTGAGGCTAAACATGGCCTCATCCAAATCAAGTTCGATGGCCAGGTCCACCGTCTGTTGCATGGTCTGTTCGGTGTCGCCAGGCAGGCCCAGCATGAAGTAACCCTTGACTTGCAGACCCGCCTCTTTGGCCCAGCGTACGGCTTTTCGCACCTGCTCCAGTTGGATGCCCTTGCCGATGCGCTGCAAAATCCCCTGATTGCCAGATTCGATGCCGTAGTGTATGCGTCGGCAACCAGCAAGGTACATCTTGCGCAGAACTTCGGCATTGACACGGTCCACACGACCCAAGCACTGCCAGCGGATATCGAGCTTCTCTGTAATCAACTGGTCCGCGATGAGATGCAGTCTGCGCAGGTCAATGGTGAAGAGGTCGTCTATGAAGTAGAAGTTGCGCGCTCCATACTGCTCAATCACCTGCCGGATTTCGGAGAGGATGTTGTCCGGGCTGCGCTGCCGATAGGTACGTCCCACGATGCCTTTGAAGCAGTAAGCGCAGTTGTAGGGGCAGCCACGACTGGACAGCAAAGTGAACATGGGCTGCCCTTCGGGTGTGCACAACCCATAACGTCCCAGCTCGAACAGATGCCTCGCCGGGAAGGGTAGTGAGTCCAGATCCTGGATCAATGCCCGATCAGGCGTAGAAATGATCTCGCCACGGAGGCGAAAGGTCAAGCCTTGGATGGTGCCCACATCCTTGCCCCCGGCGTCGAGGGCTTGAACCAGCGCCAGAAAGGTTTCCTCTCCCTCGCCTCGCACTACGTAGTCAATCACGGGTGACTCATTCATCACACGCTGTGGGTAGACCGTCGCGTGTGGCCCACCCAGCACGATCGGTCTGCCCAAGGCAGCCTTGAGCAGAATTGCAGTCTCCAAAGCGCTCTGGTAGACGCTGGTCATGGCTGTGATTCCCACCAAATGGGGAGCATAGGCGCATACGTGCTGAACGCCTTCCCTCAGGGGCAGGTCGGGGTCCAAGCCAAAGTCAAAAACAGCAACCTCATGTCCTGCGCGTTCCAGGACTGCTGCTAGGTAGGCCAAACCCAACGGTGGGTAGTCATTGGCCCGTTTGTTCCACTTGGGGGATATGAGGGCAATCCTCATGCTATGCTAGTGCTTCCTTCGCCTTTGTAGTTGCAGTGCTCGTACCTCAGAATTTGCCGCACGCACTCGTGACTGATTCGATCCACGATGCCGCGCTTGGCTGCTTGCTGTGCCAATTTGTGCAGCGTCCAGCGGGTAAAGTTCAGGCCCAGGTCTCGCGGCCTGGTCTGGGCCAAGCGCACGATATCCCTTCTCTGCTGAGCTGAGAATCGCAGCCGCGGTCCACCCGAGTGTACGGTGCGCAGCCCTTGGCATCCGTGTAGGTTGAAACGATGGATCCATTTGCGCAGATTGGCCGGATGCGCTTTCAGAAGCGGGCCGATCTCTGGCACACGGTAGCCCTGCCTCGAAAGCAGAACCACGCGCGCCCGATGCCTCATTGCAGGGTCTCCGCCGGCTAGCCAGTGTCGCAACTGGCTTTCCTCCCCGTCAGTGAACTCGCGCACGTAAAGCGCCATGATTGCTTCTCCCTTCATCTCTAGCAAGGTATGTCGGCTTGCCCGATATGCGCAGGCGGGCCACTTACATTCTAACCTTGAGAGATGAATGGCCGATGAAAAACGGCTGCCCTGGGAGTTACAATCCGCTCATCTGCGCAGCCTTTTCAAGCAAATCATGGGCGCATTTCTTCAAATATATTCATATTCGTTTGAAAGGCCAAAAGAGGGATGGGATGCCCTTAGTCCTGCCCCTGGCTGGGCAGGCTCGAGAAGTCGAGCAGCAACTGGTTGTCTTCGGCGGCGATGTGCTTGGGCAAAACAAAGAGGAACGTACTGCCCTTGTTCACCTCGCTTTCGGCCCAGATTCTACCGTGGTGGTACTCTACGATGTGCTTGCAAATCGTGAGACCCAACCCGGTCCCTCGGTAGTGCCGAGTGGATCCACTGTCGACCTGGTAGAAGCGATCGAAGATCCTCACCAGCTCATCGGCCGGAATGCCGATGCCCGTATCGGAGACGGATATCTGCACCTTCTCTCCCAGATCAACAGCTCGGATCGTCACCTGGCCAGCGATCGGAGTGAACTTGATGGCGTTATCCACCAGATTGGTCAACACCTGCTCAATGCGCATTGGGTCTGCTTCAATCGTGGGGAAGCCGGCTTCGATCTGATTTACCAGCTTGACTTGCCCTTGATCTGCCGCCGGCCTGAGCTTCTCTGCAACCTTGGAGGCAACTTCCGAAAGCGACAACTCAGTCGGCCGCAGTTTGACCTGGCCGGATTCCAGTCGCTGGAATTCGAGCAGATCTGAGATGAGATTCTGCAGGAGGGCCGTTTGGTCGCGGACCGTGCCCAGGAAGTCAGATTGGGTAGCATTAAGGGGGCCAGTCTTGCCCATCAGGATAATGTCCACGAAGCCCTTGATGGAGTGTAGAGGCGTCTTGAGTTCATGCGAGACCACGGACAGGAAATTGGACTTCATGCGCTCCAGTTCTTTCTGGCTGGTGATATCTCGCAGGACGGCTACAACTCCGCGGGTCTTGCCCTCTGGGCCGGATACTCGCGATGCGAGGGCTTGGTAGATGGCGGTCCTACTGCCTCCGTCTGGTGATAGCGTGATCTCGCGCACGGTAGGCTCCGCCTGTCCCAGCAGTGCACTTCGAAGCAGAGACAGCAACTCCGCATGCGGTATGATCTGGGAAAGAGGTGCGCTTGCGGTTACGTCTGGCCCCACCTGGAAGATGTGAGTGGCGACAGGGTTCATCAGCAAGACGCCCAGTTCCGGGTCAGTCACGATCACCCCATCGCCAATGCCACGCAGGATCGCCTCGAGCTCATTACGCCGTTGCTGAACCTGCTCGTAGAGATGGGCGGTCTGGCGCTGCTCCTGAGCGAGTTGCTCGTACAACCTGGCATTCTTGACCGCGACAGCGGCCTGGTCGGCGAAGGCGTTCAGCAAGTTCAGGTGCTCGGACGTGAAAACGTCTCGATCCGGACTGGTCGCGATCAGTGCTCCTACAGCCCGGTTGCCGAAGAACAGTGGAACGCTGATGAGTGATGCGATGGAGTAGGCGTGTGCCTTGACGACAGGGCTGTCGGGCTCTGCCTCTGTGCTGAGAAGCGGTCGGTTACGGTGCGCCACCCACGCGGCAATACTACGGTCGAGCCCGAGCCTATCGTCAGTCAGGGCCCCCTCTCCAACATCGGAGGATGCCATGG
>Ga0209609_10002544_pt1 | contig 10399 bp, 6 predicted proteins | sample LakKivw325mmetaG_FD_184136 | JGI IMG/M metagenome (GOLD analysis project Ga0209609, IMG submission 184136) | Anoxic lake water microbial communities from Lake Kivu, Rwanda to study Microbial Dark Matter (Phase II) - Lake Kivu water 325m metaG... | ecosystem: Environmental > Aquatic > Freshwater...
GTACGGCGGGACCTTGTCCTGGGTCGGCCGGTAGTTGAACTGGAGCAGGTAGTCGTCGCGCCGCGGGGTGAAGAAACGGGTCCTGGACATCAGGTAGATGACGAGGCCGATGAAGAAGGTGCCGGCAACGGCGACGGTGTAGAACCCGACGCCCGCGGCCATGCCGATGGCGAGCGCCAGGAACACGTAGACGATGTCCTGGGTGTTCTTGACCGCGTGGCGGAACCGGACGACCGACAGCGCGCCGACCAGCCCGAAGGCCCGCGCCAGGTTGTTGCCGATGACCATGATCATGACCGCGGTGGTCATCGAGAGCAGGATGAGCATGTTGGTATAGGCGACCGAGTAGCCCGGGCCGCGGTAGGTCTTGCGGTACAGCCAGGCGATGGCGATGCTGCAGACGAAGGCGACCGCGAGCTTGACGACCACGGTCGAGACGGTGAGAGGAAGCAGGTTCAGCTCATGGGCAAGGGCTCTGATGATTTCCATGTGTCTCCTACAGTTGTGGGCCTTGGGACACGATACGATTTGAGGACAAATCGTTCATGTCCCGCGTCCGGGGGGTATGTCCCGCGCCAGGGAATTCGACGGTGTGGCCGACGCCGCGCCAGAACTTGCCTTCGACGTTCTGGCAGTCAATGCCCATCCCGAACTTGGACACCGCCAGCCGTTCGAGGTCGAACCGGGTGAGGACCGAGCTGACCCAGCGCGGCAGGCAGCCGTCGTAGAACTTGACCTCGAAGACGAAGTGGTCGGGCATGATGAACTTCGCGTCCCGGTCCTGGTACAGCGAGCCGAGCGCGGGGTAGAGCCGGCTTCGGACGTTCTTGTCAAAGGTGAGGCGCAGGGTAGAGTCGAACTGGCTGTAGAACGCCTCGCGTTCGTAGGCGATGAGCACGACCGGCAGCATCTTGCGGCGGTGATAGTGGTAGAGGAAGCGCGAGGCGGCGTCGGCGGACTTGGAGCCGGGCGGAAACAGGGATTCGTGAGCGGGCTCAGGGCGCGAGACTAATTCCCCCTCACCCTTACCCTCAGGAACTGTCGGAACAGCACCCGCGAGGGGAGAGGGAGCAGGACGTGAACTCGGGCCGAGTCCCGCGTTGCGGCCGCAGCGTGAAAAGACGCTGGATATTTGGTCCCAGCGCAGGCGGGCGCGGTGCTTGCCGATGTAGTCGCCCTGCTTGTACTTGATTTCCAGAAACACCGGCGCGTCCGGGCTCGGCGCATCGTAGCCGCGGATGCGGAGTTTCTTCTTGAGCCGGAACCCGTCGAACTTCTCCTGGTAGCAGTGGAACCGGCGGTCGTCGTAGTAGATGCTGCGGACCGTGTACTGGTTGCCGGGCCGGGCAGCCGAGAATTCGTCGAGCCGGACGTAGGGCCGGGGCGCGGCGCGGAGTTCGGCCAGCAGGTCGAAGTGGACGAGGAACTTGTACTCAAGGCGCAGCGGGGCGAGGCGGGCGGAGGTGGTGATTCCCGGAGGGGACGAATTCAGATTGCAGATTGCAGAATGCAGATTGCAGAATGGGGACGTCGTGCTGTTCCGGGTAGTCTGCCCCGCGCCCGCCGTGGTCACTGTTACTTGGCGATGATGAGCTTGAGGAGGGCTGACCGTTCACCGCTTACCGCTGACCGCCCGGCGATGAAGTAGAGGCCGGGAGGGACAGTCGAAACGTCGAGGGAGAGCGGCCCAGCGGCCAAGTGGCCGAGCGGTCGAGTGAGGACGCAACGGCCAGAGGCGTCGAGAAGTGAGATTTCAGATGTCAGATTGCAGAATGCAGATTGCAGAATGAGGACGTTCCGGACGACGGTAGCGGGCCGCGAGCCGTCAGCCGCCGGCCGTGAGCCTTCCTCGATTCCAACCGCGGCATAGCGGAGCGTGGCGTAGTCGTTGCCCGTGCCTGAGCCGAAGCTCGAGCCGGTGACGATGACGCCGCCGGTCGGGTCGAGAACGATGGCGTTCGCTTCGTCGAAGTCATTGCCCGGGCCGTTGTAGCGCTGGGCCGATTCTTCCGTGCCGTCGGGCCGATAGCGGACCGTGGCGTAGTCCGCGGAGGTGCCGGTGCCGGCGCTCGAACCGGTCACGGTGGCGAACCCGCCGCCGTCAACCGCGATGGCCCGCGCTTCGTCAAACCCGGAGGCCGGGCCGTCGTAGCGCATCGCCCAGAGCTGGTTGCCGGCCGGGTCGTACTTGACCGTCGCGTAGTCAACGTCGGTTCCCTGGCCCTGGCTGTACCCGGTGACGTAGACGTTGCCGGCGTCGTCCAGCCCGAGCGCGTTGGCCTCGTCCGAAGAGTTGGCCGGGCCGTTGTAGCGCCTCACCCAGGCGGTCTCGCCCGCGGCGTTGTACTTGATGGTCACGTAGTCAAGGCCTGAGGTCGAGTCCAGGCTGCCGCCGCACACGAAGACGTTGCCGGAGTTGTCCACCGCGATGCCGTGGGGCTCGTCGTCTTCGCCGGCCGGGCCGTTGTAGCGCTCGGCCCACTGCTCGACGCCGCCTGAGTTGTACTTGATGGTGACGAAGTCCCAGGTCAGAAGATACGGGTTGCCGCTCGAACCGACGACGTAGACGTTGCCCGCGTCGTCGAGCGTGATGTGCGAGCCGAAGTCTTCGTAGTCGGTCCGGTAACTTGAGGCCCACTGGCGGACCCCGGCCGAGTTGTACTTGATGGTGACCACGTCCCAACTGGTGCTGTCGTCGTGGGCGAAGCCGGTGACATAGACGTTGCCGGAGTTGTCAACCGCGGAGGCGAAGCCCATGTCGTTGCCGCCGCTCGGGCCGTTGTAGGTCGCGCTCCAGAGTAGGGCGCCCGACCGGTCATAGGCCGCGGTCAGGACGTCGGTGAACAGGTTCGCGTCCGAGGTCGCGCCGGTGATTGCCACGGTGTTGCCGGAGATGGCGATGCCGCGGGCTTCGTCCGGGCCGTGGGTCGCGCCGTCGTAGCGGACGGCCCAGAGCGACTCGCCGGCCGGGCCGTATTTGACCGTCGCCGCGTCATAGGACGTGCTCAAGCCCCAGCTCGCGCCGGTGACATAGGCGTTGCCCGAAGGGTCGGCAACGACGCCGTAGCCTAAGTCTTCGTCGTTGCCCGGGCCGTTGTAACGGGATTGCCAGGACTGGGCGGAGAGGACGGAGAAAAGCATACAGCATACAGTAAACAGCAAACAGGGCGGACGGAAGGACCGGGACTTGTTCATGCTACTTTCCTTTCACGATTGGGCGGCTTTGGATGAGCCGGGTTGTCGAACCATTCAGGGGTGTTGTTTCCAGCCGGGCGAAGTAGACGCCGGCAGGCAGGCGCGAGCCGGCGAACCGAGCCTCGTGCGCGCCCGCCGGCTGCACGCAATCCGCCAGGCGTGCGACGACGCGGCCAGTGGCGTCATGGACTGTCAGTTCGACGCCGCTCGCGGACGGCAACTGATAGCGGATGGTTGCTGACCGGCCGAACGGGTTCGGGCTCACTTCGACATTCGGCATTCGGACCGCGCACTTTTCGCCGACCCCGGTGAAGTCGCGCGGATACTTGAGCGCGCGGCCGGTCCACGCGCCGGCGTTGTACTGCCAGACGACCTGTTTGTCATAGGTCACTTCGCTCAGCCGGCCGCTGACCGCTTCGCAGATGAAGGTGTTGTCATTGGGCAAGCGGTACGCGCCGGACATGTGGCCGGAGAAGAAGGTGCCGGGATTGGAGTAGGTCCAGCCCGGCGCTTCCGGGCCGAAGGCCGAGTCCGGGTGGATGTAGTAGTCGTCGTTCGAGTCGAGCGGCGGGGTGATTTCCTCCACGCTTGAGTAGTCGTCGGCCGTGCCGGGCCGGTCGCCGTTGTTGAACACCAGGATGTTGCCCGCGCCCCTGAGCCCGGGCGCTATCCAGTTCGCGCCGTGGACGACCCAGAAGTGCTGGTCGGTCGAATCGCCCCGGCGGTAGTTCTGCGGGTTGCCCCAGCGATACAGAATGTCGCCGCCCTTGCCGTGCCTGCCGCCTGAGTGCCCGGCGGCCTGCTCGGTCGTGGTCGAGTGGTCAATGACGTAGATTTCGTTCAGGAAGTGCGAGCTGAAGACAATCTCGTCGCGCTGCTCGTTGTGCTCGACGATGTTGGCGTGAATCCAGTCGCCGTATGAGAAGAGCGTGCCCAGGTTGATGTCAACCAGCTCAGGGTGGTCGCGGACCACGCCGTAGTTCGGCTTGGCCGAGTCAACGTCCTGAATTACGTGGTCCCACACGCGCCAGCGCCAGACCGCGCTGTCCGCCGCCGGGTCGTACTCGATGATTTCCTCAGGCCACATCTCGCCCGAGATGACGACCCGGCCCATGGCCTGCGCCTGCTGCATGGTCTTGCGCTCCCAGGCCAGCACCAGCACGTGGCCGTTGTCCATCGGGTGGATGTCGTGGTGCTGCTGGTGGTTCGAATCCGACCAGATGAAGCTCTCGATGATGTTGCCGTTCCAGGCGTAGTGCTCAATCTGGCCGCCGTACACGCCGCCGCGCATCGAAGCACCGGGATAGACGCCCGGCCGCCACAGGGTCGAGTCCGGCATCAGGTACGGCACATAGGCGATGGTGGTCGCGCAGTTCCAGGACTTGACGGTCTGGCCGCTGTTGTTGATGAGCTTCGTGGCCCGGTTGTACAGGCCGTTGTAGAGCGTGAGGCCGTCGAACGGCTGGGCATGCGCGCCGGACAGGAGCGCGAGCGCGACCAGAACAGCCGGCACGGTCGGGTCTCTGCCGGCATCAGCACCGTCTTCTGCGGATTCCATCCTGTGCCTCCTTCATCTGCCGCAACCGTCTGCCTCCTAGCGCGCCAGCACCATTCTGTGGTTCGACACCGCCCGACTGCCTGAATCCAGGGCAACCGACAGCCGGGCGAAGTACACGCCGTTCGGCAATCCGGGCCCGGGCGTGAAGCTCGTTGCGTGCGCGCCGGCCGGCTGCTCACCATCGGCCAGGCGCGCGACTAACCGTCCGGCCGCGTCGTGGACCACGAGCTCAACCCGGCCGGCGGACGACAACCGATAGCGGATGGTTGCTGACCGGCTGAACGGGTTTGGGCTGACTTCGACATTCGGCAATCGTACTTCGCACTTTTCGCCGACTCCGGTGAAGTCGCGCGGATACTTGAGCGCCCGGCCGAGTTGCTGGCCGGTGTTATACTGCCAGACCACCTGTTTGTCATAGCTGATTTCAACCAGCCGGCTGGCCGTGCCCAGGGTTACCATCGTGTTGCCGTTCGGCAGCCGGTAAGCGCCGCCCAGGTGCTGCGCGTAGAAACTGCGGCCGTTGGTGTACTGCCAGGTGGTCGCCCGCGGCCCGAACGCTGAGTCCGGGTGGATGTAGTAAAGGTCATTCGAGTCGAGCGGCGGGGTGATTTCGGTTGCGACCGAGGAGTCGCCCGACGTGCCGGACCGGTCGCCGTTGTTCAGGGTCAGCAAGTTACCCGCGCCCTGAAGCCCGGGCTCAATCCAGTTCGTGCCGTGGACCACGTAGAAGACCCGGTCAGACGACGTGCCCCGGTCGTAGTTCTGCGGGTTGCCCCAGCGGTAGAGGAAGTCGCCGCCTTTGCCGTGCCGGCCGCCGGTATGCCCGGCCGCCTGCTCGGTCGTGGTCGAATGGTCAATGACGTAAAGCTCGTGCAGGTTGTGCGATGTCAGCACGATTTCGTCCCGGACCTCGTTGTAGTCGACGGTGTTGCAGTGCATCCAGTCGCCGCCCTGTACCGAGCCCAGGTTGATGTCCAGGAGCTCGGGGTGTTCCTTGACCACGCCGTAGTTGGGTTTCTGCGGGTCAACGTCCTGGATCAGGTGGTCCCAGAAGTGCCATTGCCAGCAGACGCTGTCGCCTTCCGGGTCCCACTCGACGACCTCGTCCGGCCAGATGTCCGAGGTGATGTTCTGGCGGCCGAGCGCCTGGGCCTGGGCCGCGGTCTTCCTGTCCCAGGACACGACCAGCACGTGGCCGTTGTCCATCGGGTGGATGTCGTGGTGCTGCTGGTGATAGGAGTTGGACCAGGTGAAGCTCTCCAGCACCGTGCCGTTCCAGGAGATATGCTGCATCAGGCCGCCGTAGGCGGCGCCGCGCATCGTCGCGCCCGAATAGACGCCCGGGCGCCAGATGGTCGAGTCCGGCATCAGGTAGGGCACGTAGGCGACCCCGGTGTTGCAGTTCCACGACTTGACGGTCGCGCCGGAGTTGTCGATGAGCTTCATTGAGTTGCTGCCCATGGTGTTGACGAGGGTCAGGCCGTCATAGGCCTGGGCCGACGCGGTCGCGGGCAAGCATGCGAGCACGAAGGCCGCCAGTGTCATGGCGTAGATTCGGGTCATGTTGCACCTTTCAGGTCTTCGGTCGTTTCTTGCGCTGCGGTCATTCGGTTATTGCCAATCTCAGTGTGGCCGCGAGGCGCGTCAGGTCCGCGCCGCGGGCCGTGAGGCGGACGAAGTATACCCCTGCCGGAACGTCCGGCCGGAAACTAAGGGTGTGGACTCCTGCCGGCTTCGCGCCCTGGGCCTGGCGCCCGACAATGCGGCCGGCAGGGTCGAGGATCTTGAGTTCGACCCGGCCGGCAACCGGCAGCTCGTATCGGATTGTCGCCGAGCCGCGGCACGGATTTGGATTCACTTCGCAGTTCGCCATTCTCACTTCGCCCTTTCCTTTGACCCCTGAGAAGTCGCGCGGGTACTTGAAGGCGCGGCCGACCTGGCCGCCGGTGTTCAGTGTCCAGACCACCTGCTTCGCCGGCGTTATCTCGTACACCATGCCGGTCACGCCCAGGACCGCGAAGGTGTTGCCGTTGGGCAGCCGGTAAGCGCCGCCCAGGTGAGTGGAGTAGAAGCTCGTGCCGTTGGAGTACTGCCACGTCGCGAGCCGCGGGCCGAAAGCGGAGTCCGGGGCGATGTGGTAATCGCCGGCCGAATCCAGGGGCGGGGTTATCTGGACTACCGACGAGGAGTCGCCCGAACTGCCGGGCCGGTCGCCGTTATTGAGCATCAGGATGTCCCCGGCGCCTGACATGCCGGGCCGAATCCAGTTCCCGCCGTGTACGACGTAGAGCACCTGGTCCGCGGCAGTGCCCCGGTCGTACACCTGCGGGTTGCCCCAGCGATACAGGAAGTCGCCGCCACGGCCCCGGCGGCCGCCGGTGTGGCCGCGCGCCTGCTCGGTGGTGGTCGAATGGTCAATCACGTAGATTTCGTGCAGGTTGTGCGAGGTGACGATGACCTCGTCGCGCTCCCCATTGTAGTCAACGGTGTTGATGTGCATCCAGTCGCCGCCCTGCACCGTCCCCTGATTGATGTCGAGCAGTTCCGGGTGGTCACGCACCACGCCGTAATTGGGCTTCTGCGGGTCCACGTCCTGGATGAGATGGTCCCAGAAGCTCCATTCCCAGACCGCGCTGTCCGCTTCCGGCGCCCACTCGATGACCTCGTCCGGCCAGATGTCCGAGGTCAGGTTCACCCGGCCCATCGCCAGGCCTTCGCTCCGGGTCTTGCGCGCCCAGGCCACGACCAGCACGTGGCCGTTGGGCATCATGCCGATGTCATGGTGCTGCTGGTGGAACGAGTCGGACCAGAGGAAGCTCTCAATCAGGTTGTGGTTCCAGCCGTAATGAGTCATCAACCCGCCGTACGGCCCGCCCCGCATCACCGAGCCTGAATAGACCTCCATGCGCCAGACGCTTGAGTCAGGCAGAAGATACGCCATGTAGCACGGGTTGCCCGAGGTCCAGGAGTTGACCGTCTGGCCGTTGTTTGACTTCAGGTAGGTGGTGCGGTTGTTGATGGTGTTGTACAGCGTGAGCCCGTCCAGCACCTGGCAGAATGCCGCCGCGGGCAGGCACAGCATCAGGGCGGCGCGAACAACTCTCATTGTCTTTGCCTGCTCACCTTCGTCAACTTGAGGGTCTGGGTGAGGTCGGAACCGGAGGTCGGTGAGACGCGGAGGCGTACAAAGTACACGCCCGAGGCAGGCGCGGGTCCGGTTGCGGGAAACGCCGCCGTATGCTCGCCGATACCCTGTTCAGCATCCAGCAGCCTCGCGACCAGGCGACCGGAGCGGTCGAACACCTGTAGCGTTACCCGGGCCGGAGCCCGCAGGGCGTAGCTGATGTTCGCCGTGCGCCGGAGCGGATTGGGAAACGAGCGCAGTCCAAGGTCCGCGGATTGGAGATTGGCGCTTGGAGATTCTCCGATTCCTACCGTGCTGTCATTGGCCGCGGCGAAGGTCGGGTTCATCAGCCGGAACGCGCCGATGCCGTTCGGATAACGGCCGAAAGAAACGTCCGCGGTCTGGGGGCCGTAGGTCACGCGGTCAATCGGGTGCCCGTCCGGGTCAGACAACAGGAGCATGCCCGATGAGCCGGACAGCTCGAAGTCAGCGTGCAGCCCGGGTTGGGTGGTGTCACGGTCGGCCCAGACCACAAGATACCGGTTGGACGGGATAATGACATCCGGAAACTGCCAGCGGGTCTTGTCAGTCGAGTCGTTGGTCAGAAACCAGCCGTCGAGCGAGAGGATGGCCCCGGTGTTGTTGCGCAGTTCAATCCAGTCGTCGAACTGGCCGCTCGGGTCCTGAACCGTGCTCACGTTTATCGCTTCGAACTCGTTCAAGACCACGTCGGCCGCGACCGGCACGGTGAAGTATTCGTGCTCCGCGCGAGCGGGCGAGAAGCTGCCCGCGGCGCTGTTCTCGGCATAGACGTAATACTGGCCGTCGCCGGCCGCGACCGGAAGCGAAACGCCGTAAATGCCGTCGGATGCCGCGCCGTCGCCGTGCCGGCCGTCGTCATACATCACGTTGCTGACAAAGCGCCGGGCCGGGTCTTCTCTGAACCCGAGCCAGACCGAGTCAGCGTCGGCGACCCGGGCGAGGAACTGCACGTCCGAATTCGGCCGGGCCGGGTACGGAGAGCCGGACACGTCCGTGATGACCGGCGCGGCCGCCTGGAAATCCGGGCGGGAAAGGACAAAGGTCATGCGCTGGTTCATCAGCTCGGTCAGGCCGACGATGGCCAGGGGGCCGGAGCCGACCGAGCGGGTGACGTTGTTGTGAAAGTCGTTGTAGGTGTAGAACTTGTTGCGGTCGGCCTGGACGAATGAATCAATCCCGTCCTGGATTTCGTACGCCCGGTCCCGATACCAGTTGTCCGCAAGCACGTCGGCAATCATAGTCTTTGAGTGCGCGACGTACATCCGTTTGCGCCGGGCATCGTTCAAAACCATGCTCGAAATCGGGTAGTCCGGGTCGGTCGAGCGCAGGAACGGGTCGAGCTGTTGCATCTGGGCAAGGCTCAACTGGCCCACGCCCTCAAGGTCGCGGTACGCGCCGAAGCTCTCGTTCAGGTCCCAGACGCTCGGGCAGAACCGGCCGGATGCGTCGCGGTACAGGTAGTGGTTCTGGGGCGTGTTGATGGGCGAGTCGAGGTTCACGAACAGGACGTCGAAGGCCAGCATCCAGAGAAGCTGGTCGGTGTTCACGACGCGGTCCAGGGCGGAGTTGTGGTTCGACAGAGTGTCGAGCATGGCGATGAGCTGGCGCCAGCCGGTGTCGGATTCGAGCTCGAAGAAATCGAGGTAGGGCGCTGAATCGGGCCCCAGATACTTCCAGCCCATCATCGCGACCGAGTCGAACTTGACCCGCGCCTTGAACCTGGGGTTCTCGTCACAGTAGTAGAACCGGCGCATGAACAGCCGGTCCGGGTCCTCGTCGTTGGTGTACAGGCCGATGAGCGTGTCGTTGATGAACACGCTGGCGAAGCTGGCCCGGCCCGCGGGCATGAACATCCGGGCAATCTCGTAGCTCAGCACCTCGCGTACGAAGCTCGGGTCCTTGTACACGTTCGCAAGCCGGAGCGTACCGTGGCCTTCGAGTTCCCGTCCGACGTGGACTTCGTCGAGCTTGATGTTCAGGGGGTTCTTCTTGCGGCCCGGGTTGTAGGAGCTGTAGCCCTTGTACCGGACGCCGACCGAATCGAACTCCTGCCCGTTGATGACCGCGGCGCCGAGCAGGCGGCCTTCTTCGCCCGCGGCATACAGGCTGTCGAGGATTTCGTCCCAGTTGGGTTCGGCAAAGGTCAGTCTGACTTCGTTCACCCGGCCGAGGTCGAAGAAGCCGGCGGCAGAAAAGCTCAAGCACAAGCTCAAGCCGAAGACAAGAGCAGCTCGATGCCGGGAGCTCGTGGCTTGAAGCTTGAGGCTGGTAGCTGTCCTCACTCGACCACTCGACCGCTTGACCACTGGGCCGCTCTCCTACTGCTGATTCGGCTTCCTCGGGGTCGGATGCGGCATGTACTGCCAGGCCGGGCCGGCGTCAGGATACCGGCCGAAGGAGGTGTCAGGGTGCTGGGGCCCGAAGGTCAGGGTGTCAACCAGCAGCGCGTGGCCGGCAAAGAGCTGCGACACGCCCAACTG
>Ga0209609_10002545_pt1 | contig 10399 bp, 9 predicted proteins | sample LakKivw325mmetaG_FD_184136 | JGI IMG/M metagenome (GOLD analysis project Ga0209609, IMG submission 184136) | Anoxic lake water microbial communities from Lake Kivu, Rwanda to study Microbial Dark Matter (Phase II) - Lake Kivu water 325m metaG... | ecosystem: Environmental > Aquatic > Freshwater...
CCATTATGCGAATAATATCTAAAGTGAACTAAAATATGATAGAGCCACTTGTCGACGACTTTCTGGAATATCTAGAAGTAGAAAGAGGACGCTCCCCACTCACAATACGTGAGTATAGACATTGCCTAGAGCGTTTTCTCGATTGGATTAAAACAAACACCAATGTAACGGAGCCTGCCGGTATAACACCGGACACGGTGCGAAAATACCGCCTATACTTAGCGCATCTACGTAATCCCGATGGGACGTTATTAAAACGCATTACCCAGACATACCATATTATCGCCCTAAGGGCTCTGTTGCGTTATCTGGTGGTCCAACGTAACATAGCCACACTATCACCCGACAAAATTGAATTGCCCAAGCAAATACAACGTTCTGTAGCTTTTCTGACACCGGAACAGGTGGAGATACTACTAAACAGCCCTAAAATAACGGATGAAGCTGGCCTTAGGGATAAGGCTATTCTGGAAACTCTTTTCAGTACGGGACTCAGGGTTTCTGAACTTGTAAGGCTGAACCGAGACCAAATAAACCTGGAACGTAAGGAATTTGGAGTTAGAGGCAAAGGAGATAAATTGCGAGTAGTTTTCCTCTCAGATACAGCGGCCGACTGGCTTAACCGATATCTGCAAACCCGCAAAGACAGCTTCAAGCCCTTGTTTAGACGCTACAGCGGCAGAGTTGATTCCGTTAAGGAAGGCGAAAATATGCGTCTTACTGCTAGGTCTGTTCAGGACATAGTTAACAAATATGCTAAAAGATGTGGTTTGCCGATAAATGTTACGCCTCATACTTTGAGGCACTCATTTGCTACGGATTTATTAATTGGCGGCGCAGACCTTCGGTCGGTACAGGAAATGCTTGGCCATGAAAGTATTCGGACAACTCAGGTCTATACCCACGTAACAAACAAGCATTTAAAGGAGATCCATCAGGCTTTTCACAGCAGAGATAAAAAATGAATGTGCAATATTATGTCAAGTTATTCCAGCGCCAACACTCCCCCCATTAGCTTCTGGGCCATTTCCCCAATGACACGTGGATTGAATGGCTTGGTTAAATATGGCTTTCCCGTGGAATCAAGGAAATCCTGCGTGGACTGTGTGATTGTATCACCTGTAATAAACATGACTCTGCGAGTTAAAGATGGATGTTTCTCAATCATGATTTCGTAGAGTTTCTTACCGCTTATTTTTGGAAGTTTCAGGTCTATTATATACAGGTCATAGGAGTTTTCTGCAATCTTCATCAGGGCAGTTTTAGCATCTGAAGCTGAGTCAATTCGATAGCCTTTTTCAGATAGAATCCTGGCTAGGATATCACGTATACCAGGTTCGTCATCGACGACCAAAACTTTATTGGTTTTCCTTTGATGCGAGGTGGAAACATATTGGGTCACTGCACTAGCTTCCATAATTTCAGCCTCTTCGCCGAACGCAATAGGTAGTTCTATGCTGAATGAGGCACCTTTTCCCTTTTCACTTTCAACATATATTTTGCCGCCGTGTGCGGTCACAATTCCATGGCAAACACTCAATCCGAGTCCCGTGCCTTTACCTACCTCCTTGGTTGTAAAGAAGGGGTCGAAGATTCTGTCTATGTCATTTGAGGAAATGCCGGGTCCATTATCGGTGATTATTATTTTCACGTGGTCTTTTACGGCATCGGTTTTTATGCTGATTTTGCCTCTTCGTCTCACCTCGTTTAATGCCTGTTCGGCGTTTATGAGTATGTTCAGTATAACTTGTTGGATCTGGTGATAATCAGCCTTTATTTCCGGTAAATCCGGCCTTAAATTTACACGAACGCTAATATTACTTACCTTGAGTTCATAGTTTCGCAAATCCAGTGTTTTTAAAACCAGATTATTTATGTCAAAATTGGTCTTCTCGGGCCGACGGCGTCGGGCAAAGCTGAGAAGGTTTTGAACTATCTTAGCAGCTCTCTGGCTCTCTTGATATATCTTGTCCAGGTCTTCTTTTATGTGGTCAGGAATATCATTCGTTTCAGTCAGGAGTTGCGCGTACCCCATAACGGTGGTCAACGGATTGTTCAGCTCATGAGCTACTCCGGACGCGAGTTCCCCTATTGAAGCCAGCTTGTTCGTTAAAAGAACTTGCTGCTCAATAGCTTTTCGGTCAGTAACATCATTCAGAATGCCCCTGAATCCTATTACTTCTCCCCGCTCATCAAACTTGGGAGCTATCGATGCCTCGATAAATCGTTTCTCACCGTTTTTAGCTTTATACTCCCAGGAGAACCATTTAGCTGGGCGTCTTGTCTTGAAAACGCTATTAGTGTAACCGTATATCTTCTCGGCATTAGCTTCATCATAGGCGTAAGAGCGATAACTTGTTCCTATCACCTCTTCACTTGAATATCCGAGAATGCGGCAGATTGAATCGTTGACAAAGATAATATTGCCTGCGAGGTTTGTTTCGTAATAACCCTTGTCCATATCTTCCAATATAGTCCGATAACGCTCCTCGCTTTTCCGCAAAGCCTGCTCAGCTTTCTTGCGCTTGGTAACATCAGTCATGAAAATGAGCACTGCAGGTTGCCCTTCGAAAGTCGTACCTGCCGAAGTTGTTTCAGCCCATTTTGTATCACCTCGTTTGGTGGTGATCCTGTATGTGTAGGGTAATGACATTTTTTTACTATTTATGGCCACCAGATAGCGTTTGATGGCGATTTCTCGGTCATCATTATGGATAAGTTCGATAAACTGCATGTTGGAGAGTTCGTTATTAGCATAGGCTAACAATCTGGAAGCTCTGGGGTTGGCGAATTTAATTCTCCCATCCTGAATCATTAAAATAGCTTCACTAGCATGTTCCTGTAAAAGCAGATATTGCTCTTCTGAGTCTAGCAGGGCCGCTTCTGTACGTCTTTTACTGGATAACAGTCTGTTTAGCAAAAGGCCAACAGAAAGACCGACGACGAACATTAAGGATATTTCGAGAATTACCTCAGACCAATTGACCGGTGTAGCTGGCGTATGAAATATCAGAGCCGGAATGTCAAAATACTCATCAGCTACTTCCAAAAGAGCAATCAGTGTAAGTCCAATACTAAACCAGGCGAGTACCAAGTTGGAGTTGTCTCTAACTTGCTGTTTATGTTCTTTCGACATTCTGTCACTGCCCGATAGTCCAGATCGATTCTTTCGATTCTATATTCCCGCTGATCTATTCAAATTCATTTCTTGTTTTGCTCTTAGCACCTTTCAGGAAATTCTCAGTAGACCTGAGTATATCCCTGGCACCGAACGGTTTTTTCATGACCCCGAAAGGAGCTTGTTTCAAAGCTTTCCTGAGCATTTCGCTGGCTGCGAATCCGGTAATAACAACTATTGGCACTGTCTTATCAATGCGTCGGATCCTGCGGAAAGTTTCCACTCCATCCATTTCGGGCATTTTGAGGTCTAAGAAAATTAAATCGAAGTTCCAACTACCGACCAATTTTGACGCTTTGCCTCCATTATCGGCAGTCAGTACGTGATAGTTGCTTTTTTCCAGCGTCTCTTTGAACAGCTTCCTTATCGGTTCGTCGTCGTCGATAACCAGGATGCGCTTCTTCGAAGTGGAATTATTGAAAAGCCATTCGTCTATTTGTTTTTTATCAAATCTGAAGTGCCCGCCGACCTTAATGGCCGGTATCTCACCTTTTTTAACCCCGCGAAGCACGGTCTCAGGTCTAAGTTTCAGATAATTAGCGACTTCCCTGGTAGTAAGTAACTCCGTCAATTTCCCCTCACACAACAAAGGTTGCTTTTGCAAGTAAAAGAACAGTACACACAATTAGGTATAATGGCATGGAAAATATGCGATGTCAATATAAATAGTCATAATAGCCAACAAAATATGACTAAAATACTATATGCAATACGTGACGCATCTAGTACGTTTGTCCTACATGATTTCATTCCTTGATGCCGATACAATGGTACTAGTCGGTCGAATATTATAGAATGAGGGTGATCAGATTATATGAGTATAAAAATTAGACGAGAAATGGGCAAATACGAGGTCATAATAATTGGAGGCGGACCGGCTGGCCTAACTGCGGGATTATATGCTTCCAGATCTGGTCTGAAATCGTTACTTATCGAGCGCGGTATTTTCGGCGGCCAGATTGTTAACGCCAGGCAGGTTGACAACTATCCGGGCTTCCCTGAGGGAATTTCTGGTTTTGAGTTGGCTTCGCTAATGCATGAGCAAGCGGTCAAATACAGCCTGGAGACCATGAATGGCGCGGTCACGGCAATTAAACGAGGAAAAACCTACAGCATTATTACCGCTGAACGTATTTTTGAAGCTGGTGCTATTATTATTGCTGCCGGCTCGGAATATCGCAAGCTCGGAGTTCCTGGTGAGGATGAATTCGTAGGCCGCGGTGTTTCTTATTGTGCTACTTGCGATGGCTTCCTGTTTCGTGACCAGGATGTAGCTGTAGTCGGCGGGGGTGACACCGCGATAACCGATGCTTTGGAGCTTGGTGAACATGCCAGCAAGGTCTACATAATACATCGACGGAACCAGCTCAGGGCCGGCAAAATACTTCAACAAAAGGCTCTAGCACAGCCCAAACTGGAGCCCGTATGGAATACGGTGGTCGAGGAAATCATTGGGGATAGTAAAGTAAGCTGTCTCAACCTGCGTAACGTAAAAACGGGTGAGTTATCCAAGCTTGAGGTGGCCGGTGTCTTTGTTGCCGTGGGTTCTGAGCCAAATAGCCAGTGTTTCGCGGATACAATAGAGCTTGATGAAGCTGGTTTTATTAAGACAAATGAATCGATGGCTACATCATCGCCTGGTATATTTGCCGCGGGCGATATACGTAAAGGTTCACCTCGCCAGGTTGCCAGTGCTGTTGGCGACGGCTCTACTGCAGCTCTCTCAGTATTTAAATATCTGCGGGAAACGGCTTAATTTTTGGTATGTCTGACACTAAAATAGAATTGAATTAATGGGCTCGGCAGGGTTCGAACCTGCGACCAACCGGTTATGAGCCGGTCGCTCTGCCACTGAGCTACGAGCCCATAATAACAGTGTTTTTTGGAAGTTTATCCGCCCTATCCCACCATCAGCCATAGTATATCATAGCGTCATGATTACATGCATTACCCAACTAATTTATTAAATACGTTTTGTTCATATATAATAGTGAATGAAGATACTTGACCTAAATTCGAATTTTGTATAAAATTAGCAATTAGAAAATGAGACTGCTAATTTATATCAGAGTATAACCAGCATAAACATAGTTCCTCTGGCTGCCAGGAGGTTATCCATGCCGATTTATCAGTATCATTGTGCAAAGTGCAATTTAAAGTTTGAACTGAAACAGAGTTTTAACGATGAATCTATTGTTGCGTGTCCCAGATGTAAGAATGGTGCACAGCGTCTCTTTTCGCCAGTGCCTGTTATCTTCAAGGGTTCCGGGTTCTATGTGACTGATAATAGAAAGAATGTTACCGCAGACACCAGCGACGTGAAGGTAACAAAGGCAAAGGAAGCCGATAAAGGCACCGAAGACAAGGCCAAACAGTAGTATTATTGAACTAAATCGACCTCTTGCCAGTTGATTTCTGCTGTGCTACACTCAAAACCAGTCCCTGTAGCTCAGTGGACAGAGCGGCTGCCTTCTAAGCAGCGGGTCGTGGGTTCGAATCCCTCCAGGGACGCATTTCAGTTTACCTTAGGCCATTAACTCTACTTCGCTTCCGTGATTTTTTCATAGTGCTTTTCCTATATTTCCGCATCCTGCATCTAGCAGAGCAATATTGCGCGCGCGGGTCGTGTGAACTGAAGTAACTACCACAAATATGGCACTTTACCAGCCTGATATTACCTCCCATCTCTAGAAGGAACATGAGCCATATTGCAGACAGTAGAGTATCAGGATAAATGTAAGCCTCCTGCTTTTCAAACTCCGGAATTCTTGGCGTTAATTTATTGGTTAATCGCTTATTTGATTCTACTGAAAGATAATATAGAGCGGGTCCTTTGGTATCACCTTTGTTCCATCTGGCCAGCAGATTCAAATTTGATCTTCTCACCAAATGTATGTCGCCGTTTTCCAGTCTAATTACTATGCCGTCCCTATGCCACAACACAACGTCTTTCAACTTTTTATCCTTAGAAACTATCATATCCCACAATTTCACACAGGAATGCATATCGTTAATCTCTTCCTGCCACCACACCAATGACTCCCCGATCTGAAATTGCCTGCTCGTATTAGGATTTCTAAAAATCAAATTATGAACAGCCTGATGACTCAGTAGACCATATTTGTTGGCGAACTTTAGTTTGTCATCATTGCCTTTTTTTGCGAGTCCTGCGAATTGCCTGTGCAGGGTGTAATCAACTGGTGCCATGCCGGCATCTGTCCCTACATCTCCACCTCTGGCAACGTGCATAAATCTTCGGCGTCTGATCGATTTGGGAACTATCCATAGAGGTTTTACCTCGGCTTTTCTAAGGCCAATGTTGAACACGCTCTTCAGTATTTCATTTTGATAACTGCCGTCGGTGGAAATGAGCGGCTGGAACTCATTTATCCTGGCCAGAACTTCGCCATCATCAAAACCCGGTACAGGTGTGTTACTAAATGAATAGCCGTCCTGGCACACGCTGGACCAGGACAAATATTGCCCTATTTTTACATCCCTCAGCATAGTTTGACCGTTACAGTTATAAATGTTACGGATTATTGGTCTAAGTTCGTAACACCATTCTATTTAATTAACCGCCTCTAAGTCAATGGATTTTGTATGGATACTTTGATTTACACAATGGCATGCGTTATAAAAATAGCCTATAATTCTTCATGTATATGGAGATAAACCAGCAGGATAGAGATTTAGCAAAATTAAGAGACAGTCTTGGACCATTACCTGATCCAGTGGATGAACCGGGCTTTATCCTAGTTAGCGGTTTACCAGGAACTGGCAAGACCTATTTCTGTGGAAAGCTCTGTGAAAAATATGACTTTTGTGTTCTAGAAAGTGACGCGCTCCGCAAAGTTATATTTCCCAAACCGAATTACAGTGCAGAAGAAAGTCGTCGCCTATTTTCTGCCGTACATAGCCTGCTAGAGTGGCTTCTTAATCGTGGGGTACCTGTCTGCTTTGATGCTACAAATCTATCAGAAAGCAATCGACAGTATCTGTACCGAATAAGCGAAAGGACCGGAGCCAGGCTCATTCTGGTAAGTGTTGAAGCGCCACCTGAACTGGCTTATCAACGTTTGCAGGCAAGAAAAAGCGCAGCTAATCCGGACAGCAATTCAGACGCTGACTGGGAAATTTACCGGCAGATGACGCCGAAAGCAGAAAAAATACGTCGCAACCACTTTGTTGTGGATACTTCACGGGATATAACTCCGGTTATCGATAAGATTGTTCGTAGTTTAAATCGTTGAGCTATAAAAGAGCGGCCATTCCCTTCCCGGGCTTTATAAGATAAAATAGGTAGTAAATCTGGATAAGCCACGGAGACCATAGAGCAGGCTTGTTGTGTTTTAGGAGGCAAAATTGGACATTAAAGTAATCACCGGTAATATTGCCACTGTAAAGGCCGACGCGATAGTAGTCAACTTTTTTGAAGGTGTAAAGAGTCCGGGCGGAGCTACCGGTGCTGTCGATAAAGCGCTCGATAATGCTATCACCGCACTTATCAAGCAGGGTGAGTTCAAGGGAAAGTTCAATGAAATCAGTATTATTCACAGCCTGGGTAAAATTCCGGCACGTATAGTGGCCGTTATCGGGTTGGGCAAAGAATCGGATTTAACAATAGATAGAATACGAACTTTAACCGCCGAATTCTGTCGTACTCTTCGGAAGCTCAATTGCCGTCGAATAGCTACAATCGCACATGGCGCTGGTGTCGGCGGAATGGAACCTGAGGCTGCTTCGCAAGCTATTACCGAAGGTGGCATACTGGGGCTTTATCGGTTTCAAAAGCATGTGACAAAAGAGGAAGAGGATCAGGAAATTTCAGAGCTTCTTATTGTTGAGAGGGAATCCACAAAACTATCCGCAACGGAGCGAGGCTGTAAGAAAGGAAAAATTATTGCCCAGGCTACATGCATGGCGCGGGACTGGATTAACGAACCCGCCAATTTCATGACGCCGACCGATATGGCGAAGGTAGCTCGCCAGCTGACGAGAGCCCAGAGTTTAGAGCTGAGGATACTGGACCATCAACAGATGGAAAGAGAGGGCATGGGGTCGCTGTTGGGAGTGGCCAAAGGCAGCTGCCAGCCGCCGAAGATGATAGTTTTGAGCTATAAAGGCGATAAGAAATCTCATGCAACACTTGGATTCGTTGGCAAGGGCATTACTTTTGATTCAGGCGGAATATCGATTAAGCCTTCTGAGAATATGGCTGAGATGAAAGGTGACATGGCGGGTGCCGCCGCCGCAATGGCAGCCGTAAGCGCAATTGCTCAGCTTAAGTTAAAAATTAATGTCACGGCGGTAGTTCCGGCTACTGAAAATCTGCCTGGAGGGAATGCTTTAAAACCAGGTGATATTTTGAAAGCTTTAAATGGCAAGACCATAGAGGTAGTAAATACCGATGCCGAAGGCAGGCTAACTCTAGCTGATGCCTTAAGTTACGCTGTTAAGCAAGGTTTTTCATTGCTGGTAGATATCGCCACGTTAACCGGTGCTTGCCACGTAGCGCTTGGAGATGTCTGCAGCGGCATATTCGGTAATTCCCAGGAGTTAATAGACAAGGTAGTTAAAGCCGGAACTGAGGCTGGGGAGCGATTATGGCAGTTGCCGATGTACGAGGAATACAAGGAGCAGAACAAGAGCGATATCGCTGATATTAAGAACAGTGGAGGTCGTTACGGAGGCGCTATAACGGCGGCACAGTTCCTGTCGGAATTCGCTGGCAAGACTCCGTGGGCGCATATAGATATTGCCGGAACCTCTATGACCGAGAAAGAGCGTGGTTACCTGGTAAAAGGAGCCACGGGTGTATGTGTCAGAACGCTGGTCAATTTTGCGCTGAGTTCAGCGACTTAAGCGAAATGGATTGACCCTAGTTTCACTTTCAGTTCATTAAAGCCAGGAGGCAAAACATGAAAATAAAATGGATGGGACACGCTTCTTTTCTAATTACTTCTGAGGCCGGAACCAGTATAATCACCGACCCTTACCCCCAGGGCAGCGGCCTGAGCTACATACCGATAAAAGAGCATGCGGATATAATCATCATGAGTCATGACCATTTCGACCACAACAATATCTCGGGGGTTCCAGACAAACCTGAGTTGATAACCGGCAGTATTACTAAAAATTTAAAAGGAATTGAATTTAGAGGCATCGCTACTCATCATGACCAATCGCAAGGAAAAGAAAGGGGCGCTAATACGGCCTTTTGCTTTTCCGTCGATGGTGTTAAGGTCTGTCATTTAGGTGACCTGGGTCATAGACTTAGTCCTGAGCAAATGACTGAAATCGGCAGTGTAGATGTACTTTTGGTCCCCATTGGGGGTGTCTATACCATCGACGCCAAAATGGCTGCTACAGTAGTTGATGATTTGAAGCCGAGAATCGCCATGCCCATGCATTACAAAACGGCTAAATGCAACTGGCCGTTGAATACGGTTGATGATTTTATCAAAGATAAGACGAATGTTAAGAGATTGAATTCGAGCGAGATAGAAATTAAATCCGATAAATTACCCGAATTGACTGAAATGGTGGTACTCGAGCCCGCATCTTAGAATCTATAGCGCTATTCAGCTGACAGTTGCTGCCAGGCTGAGCGTGCAGCATCCATCTCGGCTGCTCTCTTAGTTTTCCCGGAACCCGCTCCCAATACCTTACCTCCTAATCTAACTTCGACAGTAAAGCTTTTGTCGTGGTCCGGACCCGAAGATTGGACAACCTGGTAAGACGGCAGCTGTTTATGTCTAGCCTGTGTAAGCTCTTGTAGCAAGGCCTTATAATTACGCCCTATTCCTTTTGCTCTTGCATCCTCGAGCTGGCTGGCGTATTTGGCTAAAACGAAACGCCTGGTAACATCTAATCCCTGATCAAGGTATATCGCCCCGACTAAAGACTCAAAAGCATCAGCAATATTAGTGGGTTTAGTGCGTCCGCCTGTGGCTTCCTCTCCCCTACCGAGAAGGAGATAATCGCCCAGCTTTATTTGGGAGGCGATATCGGATAGGGTTTCCTGTCGGATTAAGGATATGCGAATCTCCGTCAGGTCGCCTTCACCGAAATCAGTAAACCGGCTATAAAGCTCTTCAGCAACTATGAAACTAAGTAAGGCGTCACCCAGAAATTCAAGTCGTTCGTTATCTGTAAATTTGCAGCCTGGATTCTCGTTCACGTAAGAGGAATGTACGAGGGCTTGTTTCAGTATTGAAT
>Ga0209609_10002547_pt1 | contig 10396 bp, 5 predicted proteins | sample LakKivw325mmetaG_FD_184136 | JGI IMG/M metagenome (GOLD analysis project Ga0209609, IMG submission 184136) | Anoxic lake water microbial communities from Lake Kivu, Rwanda to study Microbial Dark Matter (Phase II) - Lake Kivu water 325m metaG... | ecosystem: Environmental > Aquatic > Freshwater...
GGACCAGTTGGAGTCCGGCGCCCATATCGAGTCGAGCAATTCGACCAGCGAGTCCGAGCTGTAGATGTGGATGTACCCCGTCCCTCTGCACGTGACGTAGAGCCGGTTGTCGCTTGGGTTGTAGGCCACGCCGCTGGGATTGGTGGTAGACGGATTCCCCGGCAGGCCGCGGAGTTCGCGGGCCGCCCAGAGCGACTTCCCGCTGATTCCGACCCGCAGCGCGATGGGGTACGTCCAGGTCGTCTCGTTGCAGGTGAGAGCCAGCGTCAGGTTGGGGATGTAGCCGAGCGGGCAGGACGGGTCGGCATGGAGAATGAACGGGTCGGTTGCGGTATTGGCCGTGTCCAGCCCGGGCAGCAGCCCGACGTTCGTGGCCGAGTCGAGTATCGAGACAATAGCGTCGCCGCCGCGCAGCACACCACGCAGATTGGTTGCCGCATACCGGCCGGAGTTGCGCAGCCGCAGCACGAGGTCCCCGGTCTCGCCCGGCTCCAGCGTATCGTTGTGGTTTCCGTCGTTTGCGACCCAGACCGCGTCAACCCGGACGAGCGGTCGGGCCGGCAGGGTAAGGGTGTCGAGCGCGCGCCGGCAGTTGAGCCGGCCCCAGCCGTAGTTGTTGTTTGGATAGGTCCCGCCCTGTGGCACGTGGTCGGCGCCGTTCGTTATCATCTGCATCACCTCGTCGTGGGTGATGGCGGGGTACTTCTGCTTGAGCAGGGCGCAGCATCCCGCCACCTGCGGGCAGGATACGGAAGTACCCGGGTACCAGGCAAAGGTGTTGCCTCGCACCGCCGACATCACGCTGTCGCCGGGCGCCGCGACCGAAGGGCAGACAAGGTCCCAATCCGGGCGTGGCCAGTTGACCGGCTCGTTCCACGGCCACTGGTTTGGGGCCGGGCCGCGCGATGAGAATACCGTGATGTCGTCATCGTAGTCGGTCGCGCCGACGCAGATGACGGTCGGGAAACTGCCCGGCGTGCCGACGGTTCCCGGCTGCGGACCGTCGTTGCCCGCCGAGAAGACGACAATCATACCCAGGTCGCGCAGCCGCCTGATTGACGCCCAGCAGAAGGTATCTTGCCCCGGCGCACCCCAGGAATTGGACAGGACGTCAGGACGGCCGGGGTCTGCCATCCAGTTCAGGCACTGCTCGACCCACGACCCGGTGCTGTTGCCCTGGGCGTCGAAGCACTTGGCCGCGATGAAGGATGCACCCGGGGCAACGCCGATGTCGTACGGATACGAACCGGGGCCGTCACCGCCGGTCAAGAGACCCATGCAGAACGTACCGTGGCTCACCTCGCTGTCATCGTAGGGCGTGGAGCGACCATTGACGGCATCAAACCAGCCGTTCTCCTCGCGCCAGCGACCGCCGAACGCCGGGTGAGTCACCTCCACGCCACTGTCAATGTTGCCGACGACGATGCCATCCCCAACGTAGCCGTCGGCCCAGCAGGAATCGGCCTTGATTCTGGCCATATTCCAAGTCGGGCCATCGGTCGCGTCGCGCGCTGAACGGTTCGGGCGAACCGGCTCCAGCCGGAACGTATCGTCCAGCCAGACCGTTGCCATGTCGTCTCGCGCCGCGAGAGCAAGAACGACGTGGCGCGGTGCGTGCAGCGCGACCCGGCTGACGAGCCAGAACGGTCTGACTTCCTCGACCGAAACCGACTGCAGCCACTTCAGCAGGTCTTGCTGGGCCTCGGCGGCAAGAGCTCTCAGGTACGCGACCTTGTCATCGTAGGAACTCGTCGGAGGCAGGCTGCCCAGGTCGGCCTGGGCGCGGGTGTCGACGATGACCGGTAGCAACGCATCCGCAGGTGCGTCTCTTAGAACCCGCTCCAACTCCGGCGCAAGTTGCCCGGCGTTAAGCCCGGCAGCGAGCGCCGCGATGAGACTGACTGCGCGGAGCTTCGCATGAACTCCCAAGGTTATCTCCTATCTTGCCAGTATGACCTTGCGGACGGTGCCGTCTGACGGCCCGGAACGGACAAAGTAGACGCCCGGCGTGAGGCCTGACAGGTCATTCGTGCCTGGACGCAAGTCCGCGACCTTGCGCCCGCTGATGTCCAGCAGCCGGCTTGGGTTTGTGCCCTGAGGCAGGAACAGCATTCGACGGACGAAGGTAGCTCCGGAGTTCATCACTCCGCATTCATCATTCATCGTTTCCGCTATGCCCGTCTCGTCATAGTAGTGGAGTGCGACGTTCGCACCGTAGGTCTTGTACCCGAACGCCCAGCCGTGCGTGCCGGAGTTGAAGGAGACGGTGTAGAGATTCGCGTCAGCGGGGTTGGGTACGAACGGTTCGAGATGCCACGAGTCCATCTCCATGTGCAGAATCGTGCCGGAGTCGCCGACCGCCCAGGCTTCACCGCTGGTGCCGGCAACGGCAAGGCCGCGCAGGTTGCGCGTGGTGGGCGAGGGCTCAAGGGTCCAGGAGTCTTTGAAGCAGCGGAGGATGGTGCCGCCGTCACCGACCGCCCAGCCTTCGGTGTTCGAGTACATCGCCACGCGGCGGAGAATGCGAGTGGTGGGGCTTGCCCTCTGTTTCCACGAGCCATAGTCGTAGAGGAGTATCGCGCCTGAATCGCCGACCGCGTAGCACTTGCCGTACCAGGTGGAGAAAACGCCGCAGATTATCCGGCGCGTGGTGAGCGCGGAATCGAGCTTCCATTCGCCGTCCGCATACTTCATCACCGGATGCTGCGTGACCGGAGCGGCGCCGCCGGCGTAGCCGTGCGCCGAGTCGGAGAACGATACCGCCTGCAGGGCGCGGTCGAAGGGCTCGGACTCGTACTGCCAGTGCTCGCCGTTCCAGCGGAACACGATGCCGTCCGGGAAGTTGAACTGCTCGCCCACGGCCCAGGCGTCGTTGCCCGCAAGGCTGATATCATAGATGAGCTGGTTGCGGAACGTGTCGGCCAGTGTCCAGTTGACGCCGTCCCAATGGAAGAAGCCGGACAGGTAGCTGCCGGCAGTTCCTGCGGCCCAGGCCTCGCTGTCGCTCGCCACCGCGACCGTGTTTATTGAATAGGGGAAGCTCACCTGGTGCCAGGCGGGCAGCGCGAGCGCGGCCGCGAACAGGATGAGTGCGGCGGCGGCGGTGTTTCTCATGCTGATTTACCTCGTGATGATGACCTTGGTCATTGTCGAGCGTCGAGTGCCGATTGTCGAATGCACGAAGTAGACGCCCGGGCTGAGACGGCTGACATCGTTCGCGCCGGCGTGAAGCGTCATCACATTGCGCCCGCTGATGTCCAGCATGTATGCTGAATACTGTCTACTGCCTGCTCCCAGGTGAAGCACGCCGCGGACGATGGTTGCTGCCGACTGCGGCTCTGCGGCAGACCTCTTTTCTGCCACCGCGTTCACACACCAGTAGTACGGCCCGAAGTAGCGCGGGTCATCCCACTGCGCGAGCTCCAGGCTCTGCGGCCACCAGCCGTAGCAACTGTCGCCGCGCCAGTACGAAATCGCGGCGCCGCTCATGTCGCCGCCCGAGTTGATGTTCAGGTCGCTACGTCGCGTGCCGATGGGAATCGCAATCTCGAACTGCAGGTTGCCGCTCGCGGTGCCGGATGCCGACCTGCCGCCCGGGCATTGCTGCCCCGGCAGCCACGAATAGACCATCGAGTCAGTGCCGCCGCTGACGAAGGCAGTGTATGTCCCTTCGCTTGAGTCTTCTTCCCAGACGCCGTCCGCGTCCTCGTCGAACTTGACGATGACGCGGTCCTGGTCCCCGCGACTGTGGGCGGCGATGGCGTCAACCGCGATGTACGTGGTGTCATAGGCGTGCGTCACGCAGATGAGGCAGCTTCCGTGGGGCCTTATTGTTCCGGCCCGGCCAGCCGTATCGGATATCTCCGATTCCGGCCCGTATGGGTCGCCGGTTCCAATCAACCCGTCCAGAACCGGCCCTGAGGACCAACCTTCGGACAGCAACTCGTTCGCGTAGTACGCGAGAACCAGGGTGCAGGTCCCGTACACCGTGTCGTTGGCCCGATTCTCGTCGCTGTCGAGCGCAGTGAATGCGGTGACCGAGCAGGAGTAGTAGCCCGGCGTAGCGTGCCAAAGCGGGAAGCCTTGAATCGAATGCTCCTGCCCGGGCCACAGGTTTGCCCACGCATCGCCTGACCCCTCATAGACCCGAACTCCGCACGAGTCTATCCAGCACCAGACCGGGAAGTCCCGCTCGACTTCCGTACCGTAGTTGTAGACGGAGACCGCAACCCCGAACGGCCCCCGTCCGTAGCATTCGTAGCAGGGAGACTCGATGCGAGTTGCACCGATGTCGTGTCCGGCCATTGCGACCGACGTAACAAGTAACGCTGCCAGTATTTCCAGTGCGCAACGCATAGTTGCCTCCTATTTCAAGAGCAGCGCTTTTCGGGCGTACACCGTGTCCCGTGCACCGTCAACCGTGACGAAGTAGACCCCCGGCGCGAGGCGCGAGACGTCGTTCGCGCCGGGGTGGAGGCCGAGGACCCTGCGGCCGGAGACGTCGTGGACGGATGAAGGATGAGGGATGAAGGATGAAGCCGGCAGGAAGAGCACACCGCGGACGACGCTGACCAAAGCCGGGTTGCGGGCGTCTTTGTACTGCGCCGACTCTTCGATGCCGATGCGCAGCCAGTCCCACGTTCTACCGCCGTCCGTGGTGCGATACAGTATCGAGTCGCCGCAGGCCATGCCGTGGAGCGTATCCCCGAAGTCAATGTCTCGCAGGACGTTGGGTGACGGCCAGCACGACGGGGTCTGCCAGTTGCTTCCCCCGTCAGTCGTGTAGAGAAAGTAACCTCCGTCGCCGCAGATTCCGCCAAGCGTCGCGTCAGCGAAATCGACGCCACGCAGGAGACCGGCGGACCCCGGGAAGTTGGCTGGACTCCACGTCGCGCCGGCGTCGCTGGTGTAGAGCACCACGCCGCGAAGCCATGCCGTATCATTCCCTCCAACCACAACGCCGTGCATCGAGTCGCTGAAGGCTATGTCGAAGAAGTCATACACGGTGTCGCGGCGATTGAGCGTCCACGAGTCGCCGCCGTTCGTGCTGTGAGCGATGTAGCCCTGACCCAGCCTCCATGTATCGCCTTCGGCGGCTCGGCCGCACACGAGCCAAACATCCTGCTGACTGGGGAGCGCGGCTCCCTGGAAGCGCACGGAGTCGTTACCGAACAGCAATGGCAACCAGATATTCTCCCACGTTGCCCCGCCGTCGGTGGTGCGAAGCTGACAGGCATTGTCTCCCGCGGCCCAGCCACGGAGCGTGTCCAGAAAGGCCAGCCGCACCGCACTGAAAGGCCCGCCGACGCTCTGCGTCGTCCAAGTAAGCCCCTCGTCGCTGCTGAACCAGATGTAGCCGACCTCACCGCACGCCCAGAGCTTCCCGGCGCCGACGTATTCGATATCCTCGACCAGCCGGTGCGGGGAAAGTTCAACGCTCTGCCAGGTCGAACCGAAGTCCGTGGTGTGCAGGACAAGACTCCCGTTGTCCTCCTGAGCCGCGACCCAGGCATTCATGCCGTCAGGAGCCACCGCCACACCCGCATAGAAGAGCGTCGCGTCCAGCAGGCCGGCGGTCGTAAAGAGAGCGAGTGCGAGTTTCACACTACCTCCTTGGTACTAATCCTGAATGATCACCTTCCGACTCAGGCTCGGCCCGGTCCGGACAAGGTAGACGCCGGGGGCGAGGTGCGAGACGTCGTTCGCGCCGGCCTTCAGCGCCATCACCTTGCGCCCGCTGATGTCGAGCATCTCCGCCCTGTATGCTGAATACTGTCTACTGTCTACTCCCATGTTCAGCACCCCGCGGACGATGGTCGCTTCGGGCTTGTAGCTTGGGGCTTGAGGCTTGCGGCTTTCCTCAATCCCGCCCGGCACGTCGCGGAGCACCGATATCGAGTGCCCGCGTTCGTTGGCGATGTAGGCACGGTGCCTGCCCGTGCCCCAGTATGCGGTACCGGGCAACTCGCCAACCGTGACCCGAGCGAGAACCGAGTCGCCCGCGCCGTCGAGAATGAACGTCTCGTTTGTCTCGCGGCTTGTACAATAGACGTGGCCGGTTACCGGGTCGGCACAGATGCCCCACGGGATGCTTGGGAACTGAATGGCGGCAAGGGCCGAATCCGACGCGCAGTCGATGATGGTGACGTTGGAGCCAACGGTTGCGCCGACGTAGACCTTGTCGGCGGCGGAGCTGTAGCCCACGACGTGGGGCCACAATCCTACGCGGATGGTTTTCGAAAGCACGGTGTCGGCCGAGCAGTCGACGGCGACGACCAGCGAATCCAGACTCATGGTGCAATAGAGCCTGTCCTGACCGGTGCTCAGGCATATCGCACCATCTCCCGGAAGGTCGATCTGCGCCGCGATGGTGTCGGCCGTGCAGTCAATCACCACGAGGCCGGACCCGGCCAGAACGTAGAGCTTATGCTCGGCGTCGTTGAGGACGAGGTAGCCGGCCGCAGTGGGCAGTTGGATGCGGTGGAGTATCGAGTCCGTGGCACCATCGATTGCGACGATAGTCTGGTCGTCGTAGCTCGTGCAGTAAATGCGGTTGCCGGCCGCGTAGTAGGTTGGGAGGCCGGGGTATCGGCCGGTGTTGATGTTCCTGAGTACCGTGTCCGCCGTCGCGTCGATAACCGTTATCCTGCCTTCCGGGATGGGGACGTAGAGCTTGTCGCCCGCCGTGTTGTAGCAGAGCCATCCCGGGCTTGAGCCGCAGGGTATCTTCTTCAGCAGGGTGTTGGTAGTCGCGTCGATGACGTAGACGCAACTGCTGTCCGAGTTGACGTTCGTGACATAGAGCCTGGTGCCGGCAGGGTTGGCCACCATCGAGATGGCGATGGACACAATGGGCAGCTCAATTGTCGCCTCCAGCCACTGGCCGGAGGCAGTCGACACAAGGCCGACGGCGGCAAGCAGGCACGCACCGATGACGAGAACAGCGTTTTTCACGGCACCTCCTGCTTCAGATTGTAACGCCCGCCCGGCAGCCGTCAAGCGGCCGAGAGCACCGTTGATTCCCTCGCGGTTCGAAGCCGGCGAGGCTTTTTGCGGGTCTAATCAGTCATGCGAGCAAGAAACGGACCATCAGTCTATACGGTCGGGCACTCGAACCGACCAATCGAGGGTTTTCTGGGGCTGCTCGAAGCGCACGGAATCAGGATGGTGGCAGACGTGCGCACGATTCCGAGGTCCCGCCACAATCCCCAGTTCAACCAGGATGAACTGAAGAAGTCGCTGGCCGCAGTGCGAATCCGGTACCGGCACCTGAAGGCCCTTGGCGGCCTGCGCCACGCGGCCAAAGATTCCGTGAACCTCGGTTGGCGCAATCTCTCCTTTCGCGGGTTCGCCGACTACATGCAGACCGACGAATTCGCCCGCGGTATCGAGTTGCTGGAGACCATCGCCCGCAAGCAGCCGACCGCCGTCATGTGCGCCGAAGGCAATCCCTGGCGCTGCCACCGCTCGCTCATCGCCGATGCGCTCACCAAGCGGAAGTGGCGGGTCCTCGAGATTTCGAGCCGCCGGACCGCCCGGCCCCACAAACTGACTCCGTTCCTGAGGATGCGTAAAGGAAGACTGGTCTATCCGGCGGCGCCGGTCGTCTGATTGCGTACGGGCCCGAATCGAGCCGCCGTGGGTCTCGTCTAATACAATGACATGAACATCGACAGGTTCACTGAGAAGGCGCAGGAGGCGATAGCCTCCGCTCAAGGCATTGCGGCTCGGTTTCAGCATAACGAGATAGACGCGGAGCACATCTTGCTGGCTCTCTTGGAGCAGCCCGAAGGGCTGGTGCCGCAACTGATAAAGAAGGTCGGCGCTGACCCGGCGGTCATTCACCAGCAAATCCAGGCCGCGCTGGCGGACCGGCCGCGCGTCACCGGTGGAGATAACCAGGTTTATATGTCGGCGCGGGCACGGCAGGTGCTGGCCGAGGCCGAGAACCAGGCCAAGCGGTTCAAGGACGAGTACGTCTCCACTGAGCACCTGTTCCTGGTAATTCTCGGACTGAAGGACGGCGACTGCGCCCGGGTCTTCAAGGCGTTCGGTGTGGACGCCGGCAAGGTTCTCGCGGCGCTCAAAGAGGTCCGCGGCTCCCAGCGCGTCACCGACCAGGGCGCGGAAGAGCGGTACCAGCCGCTTGAGAAGTTCGGCCGGGACGTTACCCAACTGGCAAAGGACGGCAAGCTCGACCCGGTCATCGGCCGCGACGACGAAATCCGGCGGGTGATGCAGGTCCTTTCGCGCCGGACCAAGAACAACCCGGTGATGATTGGCGAAGCCGGTGTCGGAAAGACAGCGATTGTCGAAGGCCTGGCCCAGCGCATCATCCGGGGCGACGTGCCGGAGTCCTTGAAGGACCGCAAGGTGGTGGCCCTGGACATGGGCGCGCTCATCGCCGGGACCAAGTACCGGGGCGAGTTCGAGAACCGGCTCAAGGCGGTGCTGAAAGAGGTCGCGTCGTCCGAAGGCCGTATCATCCTGTTCATAGACGAGTTGCACACGGTCGTCGGCGCGGGCAAGGCCGAGGGCGCGGTGGATGCGGGTAACATCCTGAAGCCGATGCTCGCCCGAGGCGAGCTGCGCTGCATCGGCGCGACCACCCTGGATGAATACCGGCAGTACATCGAGAAGGACAAAGCTTTGGAGCGCAGGTTCCAGCCGGTGTTCGTTGACCAGCCGAGCGTGGAGGAGACCATCTCGATTCTGCGCGGCCTCAAAGAGCGGTACGAGGTGCACCACGGCGTGCAGGTGACGGACGCGGCCCTGGTCGCGGCCGCGGTCCAGTCCAACCGCTACATCTCGGACCGGTTCCTGCCGGACAAAGCGATTGACCTTGTGGACGAGGCGATGGCCAAGCTGAAGATGGAAATCACCTCCAAGCCGGTGGAACTGGATGAGGTTGACCGCAAGGTGGTGCAACTTGAGATGGAGAAGCTGTCCCTGGCGCGGGATAAGGACGAGGGCTCAAAGAAACGGCTCAAGGAGATTGAAAGGGAAATCGCGGGCCTGAAAGAGGAGCAGAAGCGGCTGACCGCGCAGTGGGAGACCGAGCGGAAAGAGGTTGAGCAGCACTCGAAGCTCCAGGAGGAAATCGAGCGGGTGACGAACGAGGTCGAGGCGGCCAAGCGCAAGTACGACCTGAATAAGGCGGCTGAACTGGAGTACGGCCGGTTGGCAGAACTCAAGAAGAAACTCGCCCAGGCGCAGGCCAAAGAAAAGAAGAACCGGATGCTGCGCGAGCAGGTGACTAAAGAGGACATCGCCGAGGTGGTGTCCAAGTGGACCGGGATTCCCCTGAAGAACCTGCTCGAATCCGAGCGCGAGAAGCTGCTCAGGCTCGAAGACGAGATTCACAAGCGGGTCGTGGGCCAGGACGCGGCGGTGGCCGCGGTGGCCAATGCCATCCGCAGGGCAAGAGCCGGAATCGGCGACCGCAAGCGGCCGATAGGCTCGTTCATCTTCCTTGGACCGACCGGCGTGGGCAAGACCGAGTTGGCCAAGGCCCTGGCCCAGGTGCTGTTCGATACCGAAGACGCGATCGTCAGGCTCGACATGTCCGAGTACGGCGAACGGCATACGGTTTCGCGCCTGGTCGGCGCGCCGCCCGGATACGTCGGATTCGAAGAGGGCGGGCAACTGACCGAGGCGGTCAGAAGAAGGCCCTACCGGGTCGTGTTGCTGGATGAGATCGAGAAGGCGCACGCGGACGTGTTCAACCTGCTCTTGCAGATTCTTGATGACGGCCGGCTGACCGACGGCCATGGCCGGACCGTGAACTTCAAGAACACCATTATCATCATGACCTCGAACATCGGGACCGAGCTGGCCAAAGGCGGCAAGGTCGGCTCGGACGAGCTCTTGCCGCTCCTGCGCCGGACGTTCCGGCCTGAGTTCCTGAACCGGGTGGACGAGGTGGTGGTGTTCAACCCGCTGTCCAAAGCGGACGTGCGCAAGATAGTTGACATCCAGTTGGCGAGGCTCAAGTCCATGTTGACAGAGCAAGGGGTGGAGCTTATAATAACTGCGGGTGTGGAGGATGTTCTCGCAGAAGAAGGCTATGACCCTGAGTTTGGGGCCCGGCCGCTGAAACGAGTTATCCAACACCAGCTTGAGAACCCAATAGCTTTGCTGGTTCTTGAGCAAAGACCGCAACAACTGAAGGCAGCAGTCAAGAACGGTCGAGTCGTTCTTTTGTCCTAGCCGATTGAGGCTGGGCGGACAATCAGGCAATTAAGACTGTCGGGAGCGGGTATCCCTCCTTCCCAACCCACCAAAAAACCCCCTTGTTTCCCCGCTCCCGACGCCATTTTGAAGTGAGAGCCCGGCTTCCGCCGGGCTCATTGTCTTGCGCGGGACACAGAGCTTGTGCGAATACTCAGTTCTACGG
>Ga0209609_10002548_pt1 | contig 10394 bp, 11 predicted proteins | sample LakKivw325mmetaG_FD_184136 | JGI IMG/M metagenome (GOLD analysis project Ga0209609, IMG submission 184136) | Anoxic lake water microbial communities from Lake Kivu, Rwanda to study Microbial Dark Matter (Phase II) - Lake Kivu water 325m metaG... | ecosystem: Environmental > Aquatic > Freshwater...
GCCTGAAAACGTCCTCGACCGCATCGTCGAGGGCCAACGAACGAAGTTCAAGGACGAGGTCGTCCTGCTGAGACAGGCTTACATCCGTGATGAAGAAGTCACGGTGGAGAAGCTTCTACTTCAGAACATCGCTGCCATCGGCGAGAACATCGTTATCCGGCGCTTCCAGCGCTGGGAGCTGGGCGAGAGCATTGCTGCTGAGTGATTGAAAGGCCAACCGTTTGGTTGGCCTTTTTCGCCCCCCTTTGTCCCCCCATTTTTGTGTTTCGAAATTGGGGGATGAAGAGAGGGCAAGGAGAGCGAATGGCAAATTTAAAATATCGTCGTATCCTGCTTAAATTGAGCGGCGAAGCGCTCGCTGGGCCTGATGGTTTCGGCATTGACCCGCTGCAGGCCGAGGCCATCGCCGGCCGTGTCCATGAGGTTCACCAAATGGGCGTCGAGGTGGCGATCGTGATTGGGGCTGGGAACCTGTGGCGCGGCAAACAGGGCTTGGATCGCGGCATGGATCGCACCACAGCCGATTACATGGGCATGTTAGCGACCGTGATGAACGCCCTGGCGTTGATGGATGCGCTCGAACGAAGGAACGTTTACACGCGCGTCCAGTCTGCCATCGAGATGCGCTCCGTGGCCGAACCGTATATCCGGCGGCGCGCCATCCGCCACTTGGAGAAACAGCGTGTGGTCATTCTCAGCGCTGGCACGGGCAATCCCTATTTTTCGACCGATACGGCCGCCGCCTTGCGGGCTATGGAGATCGGCGCTGACGTATTGATCAAAGCCACCAAAGTAGATGGTGTGTACGATTCCGATCCCCAGAAGAATGCCAATGCCAAAAAGTTCGATCAGTTGACTTACATTGACGTTCTGAACCGCCGTCTGGAGGTGATGGACAGCACAGCTATTTCCTTGTGCATGGAGAACAACCTGCCCATCCTTGTACTCAATCTCTGGGACCCACGTGCTCTTGAGCGTGCCTTGCGCGGCGAACAGGTTGGCACGTTGGTAACATCCTAAAGTTCTCCTCCCCTGGTGTTTTTTGGGATAGGAGTGGGGGATGATAACCTCTGATACCTTCTGAGAGGGTTTATCTGTCACAATCCTGCTGGTGAACCCCGCTCGTGTTAGTAGCGTATTTTGGCAATTTGGGGTATCCTTATGGCAATATCTTACCGTTCGACCCAACCAGGAGGTCACCGTGATTAAGGATATCCTCAAAGAAGCCGAAATCCGCATGCGTGCGGCGACCCAGAAGCTGGAAGAAGACTTGACTGGCATTCGCACCGGTCGTGCGAGTCCGGCACTGGTTGAGAAACTACCCGTTGATTACTACGGCACACCCACGCCTTTGATCCAACTGGCTGCTATCAGCGTACCGGAGCCGCGCGGTCTGCTCATCCGACCCTTCGACCCGTCCAGTGTCAAGACTGTTGAGCGGGCGATTCTCGCCTCCGACCTGGGCCTGACGCCCAACAACGACGGCAAGCAGATCCGCCTAAACTTGCCCCCGCTGACTGAAGAACGCCGACATGAGCTCGTCAAGATCGTTCACGGTCGGCTTGAAGAGGGGCGCGTTGCCATCCGCAACATCCGCCGCGATCTGCACAACGATATGCGCGAGTTCGAGCGCGAGAAACTTATCTCCGAAGACGACTTAAAGCGGGGCGAAGAGGAACTGCAAAAAGTGACCGACCGGTTCATCGAAGATATTGGCAAGGTCGGCCTGCGTAAAGAACAGGAGATCATGGAAGTCTAGACCAAACTATGGGAGATAAGAATACTTCCTCCGCTTCTAAGATCCCTACGCATGTCGCCATCATCATGGATGGCAATGGGCGCTGGGCGCTCTCACGTGGCCTGCCGCGCCTGATCGGCCACCGTGCCGGCACTGAAAACTTGCGCCGCATCATCCGGGCCTGCGTCGAGTTTGGCGTTAAATACCTGACTATCTATGCTTTCTCGACCGAGAACTGGGGCCGCCCGAGGGAGGAAATAGACGGTTTGATGCACATTCTGGAGGATGTGATTGACAAAGAATTGGCCGAGTTGCACCAAGAGGGCGTCCAGTTACGTCACATTGGCCGGCTGGAACGTCTGGATCCAAAGATCCAGGAAAAGGTCCTGCACGCCATCGAATTGACCAAAAACAACCAGCGGTTGATCCTGAGCGTAGCTTTCAACTACGGTGGTCGGGATGAGATCATTTGCGCCATCCGTAAAATGATCAAGGATGGGATCGAGCCAGAAGCTGTGGACGAAGAACTGGTCAATCACTATCTATTTACCGCGGGCGTCCCGGACCCGGACCTGATCATCCGCACCTCGGGCGAGCTGCGCATATCGAACTTCCTCATCTGGCAGGCAGCCTATTCTGAGTGGTACGTTACCCCCACGTATTGGCCGGATTTCAACAAAGAGGAATTCCGCAAGGCGTTGGATACTTATGCCCAGCGCGACCGACGCTTTGGCGGCCTGTCATCCGTGGTTGAGGATAACTCTTCTCATGCTTAAACGCACCCTCGCCGCGATCCTCCTGGCTGCGGTTAGCATCCCGGCGATAATCTTCGGAAATGTACCTTATTTCATTGTGATCGCTGCTTTCTTGGGGATAGCTACCTGGGAATATGTAAGAATATTTCGCATCGTAAACCTATCGCCGTCCATGCTGTTGACTGTGGGCAGTGTTTTATTTCTTCTGGCAGCGCGGGCGTTTTTTTCAGCTCTGGCACCGGCCGCCCTGACCCTGCTCGTCTTGATAGCGATGACATTTCACCTGATTGCCTATGAGCGCGGGCGTGACCAGGCTGCCACGGATTTTGCTGTCACGTTGGGTGGGATCGTCTACCTAGGCTGGATTGGCGCCTACCTGCTTGACCTGCGCAACCTGGATGACGGCCTGTGGTGGCTGTTGCTGTCCTTAGGCTCGGTCTGGATCGCCGATTCGGCGGCCTATTTCGTCGGCTCGCGCTTCGGGCGGCACAGGCTCAGTCCGCGCCTCAGCCCGAAGAAATCCTGGGAAGGATATTGGGCCGGCGTCTTCTTTGGGACACTGGGTGGTGTGGGCTTGGCGCTACTCTGGCACGCCGTTGGCGGTTTGGAAGTCACCTGGTGGCAAGGCGGCGTATTAGGCCTGGTAATGTCTGTCTTCCCTACACTCGGCGACCTGGGCGAAAGCATGTTCAAACGGCAAGCGGGCGTCAAGGACTCTAGCAACATCATCCCTGGTCATGGCGGTTTCCTGGATCGAGTTGACTCCTGGCTATGGGGCGCGGTCTTGGGTTATTATCTGATCGTCTGGTTTATTCGATAAGCTTTCGCACGGGAGGTGGAGCATGGATTTCGAACCGACACGCAACCTGGCACTGGAACTGGTACGCGTGACCGAGGCGGCCGCGCTGACAGCCGGGCGTCACATGGGTCGTGGCGATAAGGTAGCTGCCGACCGTGCCGCGGTCGAAGCGATGCGTCTGGTGCTGAACTCCATCCAGATGACCGCGATCATTGTCATTGGCGAGGGCGAGAAGGATAGTGCGCCAATGCTGTTCAACGGAGAGCGCGTCGGAAAAGGCGGCGGCGCGGAAATGGATATTGCTGTTGATCCGATTGACGGCACCCGCCCCCTGGCCGAAGGCACGTACAATGCGCTCTCGACTGTCGCGCTCGCGCCGCGCGGGACGATGTTCGACCCTGGTCCGTTCGTTTACATGAATAAGATTGCCGTCGGACCGGCGGCGAAAGGCAAGATCAACATCGAAGCCCCTGTGGCTGAGAACTTGCAGGCCATTGCCAAGTCCACGGGTAAGGCGGTCGAAGACCTGACCGCTGTCATCCTCAACCGTCCGCGCCATCAGGAGTTGATCGCAGAGGTACGCCGTAACGGCGTGCGCATCCGCCTGCTTTCGGATGGCGACGTGGCCGGCGCGCTGATGACCGCCTGGCCGGATTCGGGCATTGACGTGCTCTTCGGCATTGGCGGTACGCCGGAAGGCGTGCTGGCCGCCTGCGGATTGCGCGCCATGGGTGGCGAGATTCAGGGCAAGCTCTATGCCCGTAACGAAGACGAGTTGCGCCGTGGACGAGAGATGGGCTACGACTTCGAGAAGGCCTTGACCATGGACGATCTGGTGGCTTCCGAAGATGTCTTCTTTGCAGCTACTGGGATCACCGAGGGGGAACTGCTGCACGGCGTCCAATATTTTGGCACTGGCGCCCGCACCGACAGCCTGGTCGTACGCGGTCTGACCGGCACCGTGCGCCAGATCACGGCCACCCATCGCTGGGATAAACTCAGCCGCCTGAGCGCGATAAAGTACGAAGGCTTGACACCCGATTAGCTTAACCGTATAATCCCGCCTGCCACCAAGGTGGCGGGCCACTCAGGCTTCGCCGTGAGCGCTCAGCCGAAGGGTGGCTTACTTTCCTCGCTAGCTCAATTGGCAGAGCGGGCGGCTGTTAACCGCTAGGTTCGAGGTTCAAGTCCTCGGCGAGGAGCTGATATAGCCTATCTTTAGACTGGATAGGCTATTTTTTAGCAGGGTGGAAGAGCGCGCTGTTCGCCTTTTCCGGCCATTCGCGATACAATCGCTTTGCGATGCCTTATCTGATAGACGGTCACAACCTGATCCCTTGGCTCGGCTTGCATCTGGATTCTCTCGATGACGAGCAGATGCTGGTGGCACGCTTGCAGGAATTTTGCCGCCTACGCCGTGCTCAGGTAGAGGTTTATTTCGACGGCGCGCCGCCCGGGCAACCCGCCCATCGCAAGTTCGGCGCAGTGACCGCCCACTTTGTCCGCCAAGGCTCAAGCGCGGACGCGGCCATCGAGAGAAGGCTGGCAGAACTGGGGAATGCCGCCCGGAATTGGATCGTGGTCAGCTCGGATCATCGCGTCCAGAATGCGGCCCACGCCGCAAATGCCCGGGTTACCTCATCGGAAGAGTTTGCCAAGTTGGTCGCGGCTGCGAAACCTGCGCCGGAAGCTAATCCGAACGCTGATCGCGGCCTCAGCCCGGAGGAGGTTGAGGCGTGGCTGACATTGTTCGAGGGGAGACGGCAATGAGGTCGTTACTTTCATTGGATTACAACCCAGTCATTGTGCAATGACCACTGCCTGTGTGCTTGTCCCATCTCCTACCCACGCCTACCCCGACCACCCGGAAGAACCCGGGCGGTTTTCCATGTTAGGGGATTGGCAGGCGAAACCATACGCCAGCGCCCTCAAATGGCTGGATACCGTGCCAGCGACTTTGGAAGAGATCGCCGCTGTCCATACGGCGCGGATGATCGCTGCCTTGGAGGCGGCCTGCGCACAAGGGCCGGGTATCGTTGACTTTGCGCCTACCTACGTCACGCCGACTTCCTTCGAGGATGCCCTCAACGCCGCAGGCGGGATTCTGGCTTGCACCCGGGCGGTCTTGTGCTGTGAGGCAGACAACGCTTTCGCCATCGTCCGCCCTCCCGGACACCACGCTGTGCCCGAGGGGCCGATGGGCTTCTGCCTGTTCAACAACGTCGCCATTGCGGCGCGGGCGGCGTTGGCGAGCGGCTTGGAGCGCATCCTGATCGTGGACTTTGACGCCCACCACGGCAACGGCACGGAAGCCGCTTTCTGGAACGAGGAGCGCGTCGCTTATTTTTCCACCCACCAGGAGGGCATCTACCCCGGCAGCGGGCGGATCGGCGAAGCGCCGCACGCCCGCGGGCGGATCGTCAATCTGCCGCTGCCGGCCCGTTCCGGCGACAGGGTCTTTGCGTTGATCGCCGAGGAAGTGCTCACGCCGCTGGCCGCGCATTTCCAGCCGCAGATGATCTTCGTCTCGGCCGGGTACGATTCGCATTGGGATGAGCCCATCACCGCGCTGGGTCTTTCCTCAGCCGGTTTCCTGGCCCTTTCGAGGTATCTCGTCGGACTGGCAAATCAGTACTGCGAGGGGAAAATTGTCTTCACGCTCGAAGGCGGCTACAAGCCCGAAAACGTCGCCTCGGGCGTGGACGCAGGCCTGATCGCGCTGACCGGCGTGGAATTCTCCCCGCCGGGTGATCCTTCGCCTTATCCGGAACCGGAGATTGGAGAGAGGCTGGCGAGGCTGCGGCGGTGGCATGGGTGGGAGTGATGCGCTAAGCGTGCCGGTCGCCTGACAGGGGTGTTAATGTATTCGTAGCCCATTTCCTTTTGTCTATCACAGGAGGTGTTCGATGAAAGCCAATTCGACCCAATCCAAGTGGCGGCCCAGCACACGGCTGGGTTGGTGGGCGGTGGGACTGGCAGCCGCGTTCGTGGTGATGTGGATCATCAACGCCACGGTGTTCATGCCCACGACTGTACTGATCCCATGGCGGCAGGCAGTACTGCCCTTCTATGGGATTTTTATGATGCTGTGCGGATTGGCGGCGGGAATCGTCGGCCTAATCGCGGTGGTGCGCCGGCGCGAACGTTCATGGCTCGTCTGGCTTACCTTGCTGCCAGGGCTGTTTGCTCTTTTCGTCTTGCTTGGCGAGCTCCTCGTGCCGCATTAGGTCTCCCCATAGGAACAAGGGAGGAAGTGCCGTAGTGACGACTTTAGTCGTGCCAAGCACGAGCAGCGATTGAAGTCGCCACTACTACGCTACGCGGTTATCGCACAACGCGCTAGATTTAGAACAGCAAATATCCTAGAATCACCGCGGCCAGCGTGACGGTGATGTTGTCCACGTCGCGCAAGGGGAGAGATTCGACGGCCATCCCGGCTAAGGCGATGAGAGTGATCGGGACGAGGTAGCCGGCGAAAGGTCCGGGAAAGATTCCGGCCAGCACGAACATGCCCAGGATAAACGCCGCCAGCGCCCATCCGCCGATGAACATCCCCAGCGACCCGGCCCAGGATTTATCCTTGTTCCAGGGTAGTTTCGGGGATTTGAGTCCGCGCCCCATGATCTCGGCCAGGCCGTCGCCGCCGCACATCAGCATCAGGGGGACCATGCCGATAGGGGAGTCCTTCCAATAGACCAGGGTCATGACGACGAAGACGATGCCGTAGAAGAGCGGTCCGCGCAGGATCTCGCGCCGGTCGCCGGTACGGGACATGGCCTGCACGGCGGCCTCGTCTTTCATCACACCCAGGCCGACCAGCGCAAACTGGGCAGTGATGAGCAGCGGCACCAGCGCGGCCAGCCAGCGTGAATACCAGACATCCGGGAACATCAGCCAGCAGAGCACGAAGATCGGCCCGGTGCCAATATGGATGATCTTGCGGCTGAGGCGCGATCCGATCCAGCCGCGATGGGCGGCAAAGTCCATCAGCCGCAGCCAGGCGAGGGCGATGACAAAGGTCAAGAAGAGGGCAAGGAAGGGATTCATAGTAGGCACTCCTGATATGGATATTCCGGAGAAGGGCATGAGAATTATAGACCAAAATCGGGTTGGAGGGCGCACGGAGTTTTTCAAAATCCCGTTAATTTGGGAAAGATCATGGTGTTAGAATATACACTGGTCACCGGGAGCATCATTCGTGCCGGAATATACTCATGCCTCGACTTCTGCTCGCTACCAACAACCGCGGCAAAGCCCGCGAAATGCAGGCCCTGCTCAATGATTTGTGCGTGGAACTGCTCCTCCCCGCCGACATCGGCCTGGAATTGCACATCCCTGAAGGTGGGCGGACCTACGCCGAGAACGCAGCTAGCAAGGCGTTGGCCTTCGCCCGCGCCAGTGGACTGATTGCCCTAGGCGATGATTCTGGCCTGGAAGTGGATGCACTGGACGGCCAACCGGGACTACATTCTCATCGCTTTGCCCCCTGGCCGGATGCCACCGATGCCGACCGGCGCGTTTATCTTTTACAGCGGCTGCAGGGCAAGCCGCGTCCCTGGAAGGCGCGTTTTCGCGCCACGGTGGCGGTCGCTACGCCAGCTGGCGAGGTGCGTTACGCCTTGGGTGCGTGCGAGGGTGAGATCATCCCCGAGGAGCGCGGGACGAATGGATTTGGCTACGATCCAATTTTCTTGATCCCCGCTCTTGGGAAGACGATGGCTGAACTCAGCATGGACGAGAAGAACCGCTTGAGCCACCGCGCTCGAGCAATCCAGAATGCGCGCCAAATTCTGAAAGATGTGCTTGGGATTTAGCCTGATTACATCCCTGGCGTATACGGTACTGTCTTCAAGAACACATTCAGTGCCCCAGCTACGCGGCGCGGTTCTTCCAGCATGACCATGTGACCGGCACCATCCACAGTCTGGAGCGCGGCACCGGGAATTTGAGCGGCCAGGGTTTTGGAATAAAGTAGAGGGGTGAGTTTATCTTCTGTACCGCAAAGTACCAGGGTAGGGACGCGGATTTCACTCAGACGATCCATGACATCGAAGGCATCACACGCCAGCAAGTCGCCATGCAGTACAGCCGGGCGCGTCTCTGCCATGCGGCGAGCGGCCACGGCCTTCAGACGAGGTTCAGCCTGCGGCCCGAAGGCCCACTCGTTGATGATCTGAACTGCCAGCGAAAAGGTAGCCGGGTTGGCCGTGTTGTTCAATACAAGAGGGTTCACGCGCAAGCGCGCACCTGTCGCGATCAGGCCGAGACCGGCGACACGTTCGGCGTGATCGAGGCCTAGCGTCAAGGCGATGGCACCTCCCATCGAGTGCCCTACGATGACCGCCCGTGAGAGTCCGACATTATCCATGTACGTCACGAGGCTGCTGGCGTAGTCGCGGATAGATTGGAGTCCAACACCACTGGATTTGCCGTGCCCGGGCAGGTCGAGGGCCAGGACGCGAAAACCAGCCAGCCGTCTAAGCTCAGGCGGCCAATACAGGTGATTTCCGCCTGCCCCGTGGATCAGGATCACGGGCGGCCTGAATACATCGCCCTCTTCTTGAAAGAAATAATGTATCCCGGCGGCGAATGGCATAGCACCTCAGATTTATAGATAAGGGGGATTCAACCAATACCTGCGGCGTGGTGCAGGCGGTCGGCAACCTCTTCGGTCAAGAGTAAACCCGGCAGGCTCACCAAGCGTCCGTGGAGGGACAGGGATACCGTCAACCCCAGGATGGTCAACCAGCGTACGGAGATTACAAACCAGTCAGCAGGGGAGGAGTCGGAGGTACGCATAACTTAGGGATCGTTCTTCGACGAGGCGCGCCATAAGGCGCCTGCGGCGCTTACTATCCCCAGCGATATCCACAGGTACGGAAGAGCAAAGGTGTCTGTACTAAATCCCTCAAAGACCAATGCGAGCAGGACAAAGATCCCAAACCAGCCAACTGTCCTATTAAGCCAGGAAGTGCTGCGCTTTAAAGACCACCCCGATCGCAATAGCAGGTAACACCATGTGATGAATGCAGAAAAACCAGCAATGCCCGTCTCGGCTAACAGGCGCACCCATAGGCTTTTGATGTTGGGAACGACCGTCGAATGATAAAAGATACTCACTACTTCGGGCTGACTCCAGCCGTAGACAGGCACAGCGCTCTGGAAGTAAAAACCGGCGTTTCCCAAGCCGGTCCCAACGAGTGGATGAACGCTGAAAACATTCCAACCACCTACCCAGTAGACATAACGTTCGACGAAGGTCAGGTAGTTGAAAAAGATATATATGTTCGCGGTGATTGATTTCAGTTTCGCCAGGGAAGTGATCTCAAAGAAACGACCTAGCCTCCAGTCGACATGGGATAGTGCGTACACCAGGGCTGATGCTATCAAAGCATAGGTTGCCAAAAAAGCGATCAAAAAGACAACTGGCAGTAAATAAGAAAGGATCCTCCGCAGGATGGAGGACAACCGGACAAGGTGCTCCAGCACCCATTTTTGAACCCATCCGGCCAGAGCGATATTGAAATAGGCTCCCAGGAATGCCAGAACAGCGAGGAAGGACAATGTGCCGATGCGGGAGGAAAGGAATAAGATCACTGCACCGACCACCAGCAGCAGGTTCTCAAGACGAAATTTCCAGAGGCGGAAGGAAAAGGCAGACTGGCCGGTCAGGGAAGCCGCCAACCAGAATGGCAGATAGAATAAATTCAATTGCTGTGCCAGCCAAGAAGGCTCGAAAGCAAAGCCGGTCATCCGTCCCCTAAAAAGCCCGCGGATGGAAAAGAACGACTGCAGCCTGACAATCAACTCGGGATAGTTATTGTGGAATACGTAAATGAAAATCCCCTGTACGGCGCTCCAGACAAGCATGATCCCGCCGCTGATATCGATCAACTTTAATGTGAAAGTCAACTTGCTATGTGAACTGGTAAGCCAGGCGGATGCTGTAAAGTAGAATGCTGCACCGATCATGAGCGCAAGAAGTGCTTTTGTCTCCTCCTTGAAAACCGTCCCCATCTTGTAGGAAGGAATCAAAAGGAAAAAGGCAAAGGCGCTGGCAACAATGGCAATGGATACAAAAAGGATAAATGGGACCGTCTCG
>Ga0209609_10002550_pt1 | contig 10390 bp, 7 predicted proteins | sample LakKivw325mmetaG_FD_184136 | JGI IMG/M metagenome (GOLD analysis project Ga0209609, IMG submission 184136) | Anoxic lake water microbial communities from Lake Kivu, Rwanda to study Microbial Dark Matter (Phase II) - Lake Kivu water 325m metaG... | ecosystem: Environmental > Aquatic > Freshwater...
CGGCATCCCCGGCATCCCCGGCATTCCGCCGGGGCCGCCCGGCGCGGCGCCCGGGGTGCCACCAGGGGTCTGCCGTCGTGCCGGCGGCTGGGGCAGAGTGTACTGCCACACCAGGCGCTTGTCCGCCGGAGTGCTCTGGTCGGTGCTGAGCGCCACCAACAGGCGGGGCCCGCTGCGGAAGACCACGCTGTCGCCCTGGACGGACGGCGACGAGGTGATCGGCTGCAGGGCGCCCTGCTTCGGGTACCGCCAGATGGCCTTGCCGTTGCCGGCGTTCAGGCAGTATAGGGAGCCATCCGCGCTGCCCAGGAAGATCATGCGGTCCTTGAGCGCGGGGCGGCCGGCGACCATGCCGTAGGTCTGGAAGCTCCAGTCTACGGCGCCGTTGGCAACGTCCACGGCCAGGAGCGAGTTGCCCGCGCCGATGAGGATGCGCCCGCGCGCGACGACCGGCGCCGAGAAGATGTCCTTACTCCCCAGGTTGGTGTTCCACACCTGGTGCCCGTCCTTGGTGCTCAACGCATACAGGTAGCCGTCGTCGGAGGCGCAGTACACGGCATCGCGGTAGTAGGCCGGCCCGCCACGGATCTTGCCGCCGGCCTCGAAGTACCAGCGAAGCTGGCGGCTCTCGAGGTCGAGGGCGAAGAGACGGCCGTCATCGGTGCCGAAGTACAGGACATTCTCGAACAGCAGCGGCTCCCCGCGCACGGCCGCCGTGGTGGGGAAGGCCCACAGGCGCTGCCCGGCCTTGGCGCTGACCGCGACCAGTTGCTTGCTCTCCGTGCCCACGTACACGACGTCGCCGGCCACGACGGGCGTGCAGAAGCACTTGCCGCCCAGACTCAGCTTCCACTTCTGCTGTCCAGTCTGACGGTCCAGGCCGTAGAGGTTGCTGCCGACCGGGGCGTAGACCAGGTCCGGACCCACGGCCACCGAAGCCACGGGCTCATCCGCGTTCTTCTCATCGGTGGTGAACTGCCAGGACAGGACCGGGGGGAACTTGAAGTCGTAGGGGCTGACGCCGGTGCGCAGCACATCATAGCCGGCGAGGTACTCCTGAGCCGGTTCCTGCGCGCCTGCCAGGGCGACGGCGAGCACGAGTGCCGCCGCCACCGTGATCACGACTACACTCAATCGCATGGGGAGCCTCCCGCAGTCATGACCACACCGGGCCGGTCCTACAGCGGCGGGCCGCCGACCTGTACCCAGATGTTGCGGTCCTGCAGCCACCGGGTGGCTGCTTCCACCTGCGCGACAGTCACCTGGTCGAACATCGTCACCAGATTCACCTGGTGGCCCTGACCAGGCCGCAGCGCCTCGAACATACCCAGATAGTGGGCCACCTCGCCGTTGCGCTGTCGCCCCAGCAGGTAGCTGCCCGTCAGATATGCCACCGCGCGCTGCACTTCCGCGGCGGAGGGCGGCCGGCTGGACAGCCCCGCCACCTCCGCCTGCATGATACGAAACACTTCAGGGGTCTGTTTGGGTTCACAGACCACCATGATTTGCAACATGCCACAGAGGCGCGAGGGCGCCAGGTCGGTGCGCACGGTATACGTCAAGCCCCGGGCCTCCCGCAGCGCCTGGAACAGCCGTGAGCCTTCACCGGACCCCAGCACCGCGCTGAGCACGGCCATGGGCGGGAACTCCGAGTGGCTGGGGCCGGGACAGAGCGCCGCCATGATCAGGACCGCATTGTCGCCCTGCCACGGCGCGTGCAACACGAGACTGGTGCGGCGGGCACTGGCCCTCACGGTCGGCTCGGGTACGCTCGGGCGGGGCAGTAACGGCCCCAGCACGGCCTGCGCCTGCTCCCGTGCCTGCTCCCAGCGCACCGGGCCGCTGATCACGACGATCGCCCGGTTGGGCGCCTGGTGCAGGCGCCGCAGCGACTGCAGGCGTTCGGAGCGCAACGCCCCGAGCGCGAAGGTGCCGACCGGCGGCCAGGCGCACGGCGTGTTCCCGCACAGCGCCTTCAGCGCCATGTCCTGGGCCAGCGTCTGCGGCATGTCGCGCCGGCCGGCTATCTCCCGCAGGACCTCCTGCCGTCGCCGGCTGAGGCTGACCGGATCAAGCCGCGTGTCGGACAGCACCTCGCGCACGAACCCCAGCAAAGCCGGCAACTGGTCCCCGGTGCCCTGGAGCAGCACCTCGGTATAGTCCGGCGTGGTCTGCAGTTGCATCTGGGCCGCGGCGTCGGCCACCCGCTCCTCCAGCCGCCGCCCGCTCGCGTCGGGGAGGTCTAGCAGGGCCTGGTGCAGCAGGTTCCGCCAGCCCGCCGTCTCCGGCGTTTCCATCAGGGCGCTGACCCGCAGAAAGCAGGCCACGGCCAGCGTCAGGCTGCCGGGGTTGTCGTGGTGCAGCAGGACCAGGCCGTTGGCGAACTCCGTGCGCTGGTCAGGCCCAGGCGCCGCGGAGGCGGCGACGGCCACAGCGAGGACGAGGGGGCCGGCCCACAGGCCGGCCCGGCGATGCGGGGGCGTCCGGATCACCCTACTGGCCTGCCTGTAGCCGCTCGAGACCCTCCTTGGCCGCCAACGAGTTGGGATCGGCCTTTAGGGCCGCACTGTACGCCGCGATGGCCTCATGCGGACGGCCTTCCTTTTCGAGCATCTGGCCCAACTGCACGTTGATGTCCGCGTCCTCCTGGGCTCCCGCGGAGTACTTCAGCGCGTCCTCGAGGACCTGTTGCGCCGCGCGGTATTTCTGCTGGGCCTCGTACGCCTGCGCGAGCTGGCGAAGGGTATCCAGATGGGAGGGATAGCGGCCCAGCGCTTCGTTGAGCGCCTCGACCTCCTGCGGGTACATCGCCGTCGCATGGTAGGTGCGGGCGATCAGGTAGTACAGGTAGGCTTGCTGCTGGGCGGTATTGGCGATGGTCGCCGTGGGGATCCGGTCCAGCGCGTTCTTGAACTCCCGCCGCGCCCGGTACCAGGACTCCATCTGGTAGAAGGACAGGCCCAGGTTGACGTAGCTCTCCCACCGTCGCGGGTCGGCCGCCACCGCCCGGCTGAAGTACTCCGTCGCCTCACCCAGGTCGTCACGGTAGTACATGTACACCATGCCGATGGTGTTGAGCGCATCCACGTTCTTCTTGTTGAGGTTCGCGGCTGTGTGCGCCTCGCTGGCCGCCTCATCCGGCTGCTCGAGGGCCAGCAGCACCTGCGCCAGCATGGCGTGCAACTCATCGCGCTTGGGCTCGAGGGTCAGCGCCTTGTTGAGCTGGTCCCGCGCCTCCTCCACCTTGCCCGACAGCAGCAGGCAATCGGCCATGTTCCGCATGGCCCGGACGTACTTCGGGTCCAGCTTGAGCGCCTCCTGGAATTCCTTCGAGGCGTCGTCGGGGCCATGGGAGGTGATCTTCAGTTCCGGCTTGGAGGTGTAGGTCTTGGCCTGGAACAGGTAGATCTCGCCCAACGCGTTGTGCGCCGGGGCGTAGGCCGCGTTCTTCTTGATGGCCTCCTGGGCCTGCTTCTCGGCATCCTTGAGGATGTCAATCATCTCGAACAGCAGGCTCTGGTCCAGGAAGACGCTCTTGGCCTGGTCGAGTGAGGCTTCGGAGATGAGCGTGTAGGCATCGGCGTCGGAGGGGGAGCCGCGCTTGTTCTTGTCGAGGGCCTGCCGGTAGGAGGTGCGGGCCGCGGACCACTCCTTGAGGGCCACGAGACTGTGGCCGCGCGCCTTATTCAGCGTCGGCCACAGCCCGAGCACCGTGCCAAACTCCTGGGCGCGCCCGAACTCCTGGGCCAGCCGCTCCTCGATCGAGCCGATCTCGCGCTGCTGCGCCGGAGTGATGGAACCCTTGGTCTGCAACTGCCGCAGGCGTGACAGCCGCACCACCAGGCTGTTCCATTCGTCGAGAACGGTGTTGGCCAGATCGTAGTACTTGACAGCCTGCGTGTGCCGGCCCGCCGCCGCGTGGCTCAGCCCCAGGTAGTAGAGGGCCTCCACGTACTGGGCGTCCTCGGCCACGACCTTCTCCAGCGTCGCGATGGCCTCGGCCTGCCGGCCGGCCTGGTACAGCGCCCGCCCCAGTGCGCTGAGCACCGGCAGAATGTCCTTGCCGCGCCGGTACCGCAGCTCATCCTGGTAGACCTTGACGGCCTCAGTGTACGCCTGTTGGCTCTCGTAGATCTGCCCCACCATCAGGCGCGTGCCCGGGCGCGTGGGCGCCAACTCCACGGCCTTCTGGAAGGCCGTGAGCGCACCCTCATAGTCGCTCAGCTTCAGACGGGATAGTCCCAGGTAGTACCAGGCGGACTCGAAGTCCGCCTGGGCCGTCGTGGCCGCCTCGAAGGACGTGGCCGCGTCCTGGTATTGGCCCTCGTCGTACTGTTTGACCCCATTGTTGAAGTCATCCAGTTGCGCCCACACCAGCGGGCTCAGCAGGCAGCACACGAGGCAGAGGAAGGTGGCGTGAATCAGGCTTCGGCCCCTCGCCATCCGGCAACGCTCCCTTCGAGCGGGGAGGAATCACTCAGGTTGCGATTATATGGGATACGGACAAGGCTTGTCAACGAAACGAACGCCGCGACCGGCCGATGGTGCGGATCGCAGCCCGACCCGTGGTTCGCTTTCCCGCCGGCGATCTCCTTCCTGCCGCCCAGCCCCGCGCCGCCCGCGCTTCCTTGCCAAAGCCCCCTCCCGTTGGTATACTCACCGCATACTGCAAGACCTGCCGCCGTCCGCTGCCGGAGGGAAGACATGGCCGCTCTGAAGACCTACAGCTTCGTCCTGACGGTATCCGAAGGCAAGCGGCTGATCGCCAAAGCCGTAGCCGCGCTGCCAGCCGTGCAACAGGCCATGCAGAGCGGCATCGTGGTCGTCACCAAGGGCACGACCAACGCCTACGTGGCCGAGGAGCTGCTCGGCGAGAAGATTGCTAAGGGCGCCTACGTCCTGGGGCGCACGCTGCCGGCCAAGTCGGACACCGCCGGCGTCTTCTCCGGCAGCATCCCCGAGGTCATCTTCATCAAAGGTCAGCAGACTCAGTTGACCCTTCAGGACGTCGTCCTGCAAATGAAATGCGGCGACGTGCTCATCAAGGGCGCCAATGCCCTGAACTACGACCAGGGCCTCGTCGGCCTGCTCGTCGGGCATCCGGAGGGCGGGACCCTGGGCACGATCATCGGTTCCGCTTACGGCAAGGGCCTGCACCTGATCTGCCCCGTCGGCCTCGAGAAGGAGATCGCCGAGGACATCCAGGCGCTGGCCGAACTGATCAACCAGGATCCGGAGACCAGCCGCCAGGGCATGCCCTCGCTGTGGCCCGTGCAGGCGGAGATCGTGACCGAGCTTGACGCGCTGGAGCTGCTGACCGACGTCGAGGCGCACCAGATTGGGGCCGGCGGCGTCTGTGGCGCCGAAGGCGGCAACTGGCTGGCGGTGTGGGGCGACGAGGAGCAGATTGAGGCCACCCGGACCCTCATTGAGAGCCTCCAGGGTGAGCCGGCGTTCGGGGCGGGCTAGTGGTCTGTTGGGCGTGATTCTGGTGCAGGGGTGGAGGGCGTCGCGGCAGGGGTGGAGTCGCGGGGCCCCGCCCCTCGACTGCGCTCGGGGCACCCCACGACTCCTCGCCACGCCAAGATTCATCACTGACATGGCACAAGGGGGCTGCTCCTCACCGGTGGAGGTGGCGCGCGTGCCCGAACGGGAGACAGACCTCGCGGAACGCGAGGCCATGTTCTACGACGTTGTGGGAGAGCGGACGGACTGCCGCCTGTGTCCGTGGCGCTGCCATATTGCGCCGGGCCAGGTCGGCCGGTGCCAGGTCCGCCGGAACGTCGGCCGGCGCTTGGTCAGCCTCAACTACGGCGAAGTCACCTCGGTGGCGCTGGACCCCATCGAGAAGAAGCCGCTGTACCATTTCCATCCCGGCGCGTTGATCCTGTCGGTAGGGACGTTCGGCTGCAACCTCAAGTGCGGGTTCTGCCAGAACTGGCAGATCTCCCAGGAGCGCCCGCCGACCCGTCGGCTGCTGCCCCAAGCCGCCGCCGAACTGGCCCGCCAGTACGCCGCCGAGGGCAACATCGGCCTGGCCTACACGTATAACGAGCCGTTCATCTGGTACGAGTACGTGCGCGACACCGCCCCGCTGATCCACGCCGCGGGGCTGTACAACGTGCTCGTGACCAACGGCATCGTCGAGGCGGAGCCGCTCGAGGAGCTGCTGCCCTTCGTGGACGCGATGAACGTGGACATCAAGTCCATGAGCGATCAGTTCTACCAGAAGCACTGCCGGGGCCAGGCGCTGCCGGCGCGCCAGACCGTCGAGCGCGCCTTCGGCCGGACGCATGTCGAGATCACCAACCTGATCATTCCCGGCGAGAATGACTCGGACGACGAGTTGCGCGCCCTGGTGGACTGGGCGGCCTCCGTGTCACCGGAGTTGCCGGTGCACTTCTCGGCCTATCATCCGGACTACCAGTGCGCCGCCCCGCCGACGCCGCCGGCGACGCTGCAGCGGGCCTATGGGCTGGCGCGGGAGAAGCTGAAGTTCGTGTACGTGGGGAACCTGCGGCTGGACGGGACGACCGACACGGTCTGCCCGCAGTGTGGCCAGACGCTGGTCGTGCGCCGCGGCATGACCGGCACGATCACCGGTCTGGATGAGCGAGGCAGGTGCGCCGCCTGTGGCTCGGGCGCCAATGTACGACTCTAACGAAGACGTCACCTACGAGACCTTCCGCGGGCGCACGCGTTCCTGGGTGCGCCGCTTCACGCATGCGGCTTCGGTTCTCGCCCGTTTCGGCTTCACGTATGTCCTCCACCAGTTGGAGCTTCCGTTCCCGCGGCGGCGGCGGCGGCCCATGGACGAGGCTGTCGCCCGCCTGGAGATGCCCGAACGCCTGCGTCACGCCCTCGAGGAGCTGGGGCCGACGGCCATCAAGCTCGGGCAGGTGCTGTCCACGCGCGCCGATCTGGTGCCCCTGCCCTACATCCAGGAGCTGCGCAAGCTGCAGGACGATGTGCCCGGCTCGCCGCTGGAGGAAGTCGAGCAGGTCATCAGCGAGGAACTCGGCGGGGCGGTTCAGGACCTCTTCGCCGAGTTTGAGGAGACGCCCCGGGCCGCGGCCTCCCTCGCCCAGGTGCACTTCGCGCGGCTGGCGGATGGCTCGCCGGTGGCGGTCAAAGTCCAGCGCAAGGGCGTGGCCGGCGCGGTCGAGACGGACCTGGACATCATCCTGCGCATGGCGCAGTTGGCCGAGCGCTCCATTCCCTGGGCCGCTGAGAACGGCCTGGTGCAACTGGCCCAGGAGTTCGCTCACGGCTTGCGCCAGGAACTCAACTTCCTGATCGAGGCGCACAACACCGATCGTCTGAACGAGAACCTCGCGGACGATGAGGGGGCGAGCGTCCCCCGGGTCTACTGGGACCTGTGCACCCGGCGGGTGCTGGTGGTCGAGTGGGTCTCGGGCGCCAAAGCCGGCGAGGCGGACGAACTGGCGCAGTTCGAGGTGGACAGACCGGCCGCCGCGCGCAATTTCGGCGCGCTGATGATCCGCCAGATCCTGCGCGACGGCTACTTCCACAACGACCCGCACCCGGGCAACGTGCTCTTCCTGGGCGGCGACCGGCTGGCGTTCCTGGACTGTGGGAACGCCGTATCCCTGGACCGCACGACCCGGGACACGCTGCTGGCGCTGCTGATGGCGGCTTTGACGGACGACCCCCAGGAAGTCACCGACCACCTGCTGGCCCTGGGGATTGCCAGCGACCGCACCGACCTGCAGCAGTTGACGGCCGAGGTCGGCCGGCTGCTCTCCTACGTCTCGGGCTTCGAGAGTAGCGCGCAGATGGGCTTGGGCAATCTGCTGGATGATCTCCTGTCGGTGGTCCTGCGCCACGGGGTGCGGATGCAGCCCGCGCTGGCCGCCATCGCTAAGTCGCTGATGGTAACGGAGGGCGTGTGCCTGGAGCTAGATCCGGAGTTCGACTCCCGGGCTCTGGCCCGGGCGGAGGCCCAGGCGCTCATGTGGCAGCGCCTGAGCCCCCAGCGCCTGGCCACCGACCTGGTGCGCATCGTGCGCAGTTCGTACCGCTACGCCATGCTCCTGCCGCGCCAGGTCAACCAGGTGCTCCAGAAGCTGCAGGGCGGGGGCGTGCGGGTCCGCATCTTCCACGAGAACATTGACCGGCCGCTGCACCGGCTGGACCTGATGGTCAACCGCATCGCCTTCGCCATCGTCGTGGCGGCCATCATCGGCTCCTCGACGACCCTCGTCACCAGCGAGAGCGTCGGCAGTCCGTTGGGCTTCTGGTTGATCTATGTCTACTTGTTCGCCGGCATCGTGCTCGGCGGCTGGCTGCTGTTCTCCATCCTCCGGTCGGGGCGCTTATGACCGCCCCCCGGCGCCTGGTGTTGGCCTCGGCCTCGCCGCGGCGGCAGGAGATACTGCGGCGGGCGGGAATTGACTTTGAGATTGCCGTCAGCGACGCCGAGGACTCCGTGGCCACCCGGGGCGCGCCCCGGGCCGTGGCGCTGGCCGGCGCCCGGCTCAAGGCCCGGGACGTAGCCTCGCGCATGCCGGGCCGCCTGGTGGTCGGGGCTGATACGGTCGTCGCCGTCGGGCGGCACGTGCTGGGCAAGCCGGCCGACGCGGCGGCAGCGCGGCGGATGCTGGAGCTGCTGTCGGGCCGCTGCCACGAAGTGCACACCGCCTTCGCGGTGGTGCGCGGCGGCGAGGACACCGTGTTGGCCGAGGGGTGCGAAACCTCGGCCGTGACTTTCCGCGTTCTAGACGCCGCGACCATCGCGGCTTACGTGGCCTCGGGCGATCCGCTCGACAAGGCCGGCGCCTATGGCATCCAGTCCGGCGGGGCGGCGTTGGTGGCCGAGGTCATCGGGTCGTATCTCAACGTCGTGGGACTGCCACTGGCGCGACTACTGCAGACGCTGGCCGAGGTTGACAGGCCAGGCGGGTTGACATGAAAGCAAGACGGCTCGTGGGTGTCAGTCCGGATCGCCGCTCGCCCTTGACGCGGCTGACCCATCAAATGATGCACTGGGTGTCCCGGTTCTCGCCGGACCTGGGCATTGACCTGGGCACGGCGAACACGTTGGTACACGTCAACGGACGGGGCATTCTCCTGCGCGAGCCGTCCGTCGTCGCGGTGGACACCGTCACCAATGAGGTCCTGGCCGTCGGCGAGGACGCCAAGCGGATGGTCGGCCGCACGCCGGCGCGCATCGCGGCGGTCCGCCCCCTGCGCAACGGCGTCATCGCCGACTTCGACGTGACCGAGGCCATGCTGCGCCACTTCATCCGTAAGATCCAGCCGCAGCGCTGGTTCGCCCACCCGCGCATGGTGGTCGGCGTGCCCTCAGGCATCACCGAAGTGGAGCGGCGCGCGGTCGAGGACGCTTCACGGCAGGCCGGGGCGTACGAATGCGAGATCATTGACGAGCCGATGGCCGCGGCCATCGGCGCCGGTCTGCCCGTGGCCGACCCGGTCGGCAACATGATCGTGGACATCGGCGGGGGCACGACGGAGATCGCGGTCATTTCGCTGGGCGGCATCTGCACGCAGCGCTCCATGCGCATCGCCGGCGAGGAGATGGACGAAGCGATCGGCGCCTACATCCGCCGCGAGTTCAACCTCTTCGTGGGCGAGGCCACGGCCGAGTGGATCAAGATCCGCATCGGCTCGGCCTTCCCCCGGCAGGAGGAGGAGCAAGTGGAGGTGCGCGGCAAGGACCTGCTCAGCGGCCTGCCGCGCAGCATCGTCATCAGCTCCGGCGAGATCCGCGAGGCGATGCACGCGACCGTCAATGCGATCGTGGAGATGGTCAAGGAGACGCTGGACGCCACGGCCCCGGAGTTGGCGGCCGACGTGATGAACCGGGGCATCGTGCTGGCCGGTGGCGGGGCCCTGCTGCAAGGCCTCGATCAACTCATCAGCGCCGAGACGGACATCCCGGTTTACGTGGCCGAGGACCCGCTGACCTGCGTGGCTCTCGGGGCGGCCCACTACCTCGAAGAGCTGCGGGCGATCAGCAGCAGGTAGCGCGCCGGCGTCGGCGAGAGCAGCCACCGACATCCTGCCCAGACCAGCCACTCCCACCCAGCCCGGACCGTTAACCGTTTGCTCATGTTACGCCGACCACGCTCCACTCCAGCCACGCGCCAGTTGGCCCTGCTCATCGGGCTGGCTCTGCTGCTGACCGCCTGGCAGCACCGGGCTGACCGCCGCCCCGGCGAAGGCGGGAAGGCCAGCCCTCCCGAGCGGCTGGCCGTCGCCCTCTCCTGGCCGCTGCAACGGGCCTTCGCGGCGGTGGGGTCCGGCCTGCAGAGCTTCGGCTCCGGCCTGGGCCAGTACCGGCGTCTGGCCGAAGAGAACCGCCGACTGCGGGCCGAGAAGGACGAACTGGCGGCGCAGAAGCTGCGCC
>Ga0209609_10002558_pt1 | contig 10374 bp, 11 predicted proteins | sample LakKivw325mmetaG_FD_184136 | JGI IMG/M metagenome (GOLD analysis project Ga0209609, IMG submission 184136) | Anoxic lake water microbial communities from Lake Kivu, Rwanda to study Microbial Dark Matter (Phase II) - Lake Kivu water 325m metaG... | ecosystem: Environmental > Aquatic > Freshwater...
ATGGAGCTGGGCGAGAGCGCCGACGAGGCGGTGGTCCGTGAAGTGCGCGAGGAGACAGGGTTGGAGGTGGAGCCGGTGGTGCTTATCGGCGTCTACTCCAACCCTGATTATGCTATCACCTATCCCAATGGCGACCAGGTCCAGGCGGTGATAATCTTCTTCGAGTGCCGGGTGGTGGGCGGCACACTTCAGCCAGATATGGAAGAAATCCTGGAGGCGCGCTACTTCGGCCCGGATGACGAATTGCCTCCGATGTACCCCTGCTGCGTGGCTAAGGCTCGCGATGCGTTTGTCTTCGATGGGCGGGCTTTCTTCCGGTGAGGCTCAGGAGGAGCGCTGATGATCAGATACTCAAAGCTGTTCGAGCCTGGCCTGATCGGGAAGATGAGGCTGAAAAATAGATCCGGGGTCGCCAAGGCCGTTTGATGGAGGAGGTGAGCAAAATGGTACGAGGTCGTGGAAAAGGTCAGGGCGGTGGCGCTGGTCGAGGGCAGGGCCGGGGGCCGGGACGTATGGGCGGACCCCAGGCTGCCGGACCGGGCGGAGAGTGCGTGTGCCCCAACTGTGGACACCGTGAACCCCACGTCGCCGGACAACCCTGCTACCAGAAAAAGTGCCCCAAGTGCGGCACGCAGATGATCCGCGAAACGTAGTGGAGGCTGATACCTACGGAGCAAGAGATATGAGAAGGGGGTGAGAAAGGGAACCAAGGGTGGTTTTTGAAGCGACGACCTGAAGCCGTCACAAATCCTTTGAAAGGGGTAAAAAGATGGAAAAGGAAATCTATGCTGCGATAATGGCCGTGAACTCAAATGTGGAGTACACCACCAGCGACCGGATTGAAGCTCTGACCAAGGGACACGGGATGCTAAACCTGGCAGCCCTATGCGCCGCCAACGCGATGACGGTCGAGATCCTGAGCGGGCGGAGCATCGAGTTGAGTGATGCGAACCTGGAGGAACTGCCCCTGGATCATGTAGTGGAGATGGGCGTCAAGGCGGCTATGGAGGCAGGTGCTGCACCAGCGAATGCGGCGCTGATTACCGCTGCTTTGCTCAATATCGCCGGCACAGCACCACGGGCCGGGGTCCCGGCTGGCAACCGCAAGCTGGGGGCGATGGCGCGGATGAAGGCCGGAGCAAGCCGCGCAGGTGTGGCCGCCATCCCCACTTCCAAGTTGACCAACAAGGTCTCTGGCTTCGCCGCGGTGCAGGCTCTTTATGAAGCGATGCAGAAAGGTGAGTTGGTCCGCGTAGACGGCGCCGATGTGCCCGCTTTCGTGGCCGGTGGGGCTCCTATGGGTCACAGCGTGCTGGGCGAGGATATGGTCTACGTAGACCTGTGCATGAAGGGCGGCAAAATAGCAGTAGAGGCGATGATGAAGGCCTATCGCGGTGTGGGCATCAGCCCCAGTCCCATCCAATGTGCCATTCTGGCCGCGGCTGCTGTGCTGGAGATCATCAATCCCGATGGGATGATCGGTGCCGAGTACGGCGAATTTTTTGTCCACGGCACGTGTTACCTGGCCGGCAAGGGCGCGGCAGAAGCAGCCGGTCTCCCGGAGAAACTCCACCTGAGGGGCACGGGCAGGGAATATGACACCGCTAGCCTCGTCGGCGGCCTGGGCATGATCCTCAAGGACGTGGGAGCGCCTTCGGTGATCGGCATGATGACTCTGAACGAGATCCTGGCCGCTTTCATGGAGGCCCCGATGATCGGCGCGGGCTTCGGAGGCGGGCCGGTCAACCCACCGCTGGCTCACTTGGTAGCCGATGGGGTCATCGCCATGAACCTGCTCATCGTCAACCACGGCGACGTTGAGGCGGCTGCCGATGCCTTGAGAGAGGTGAAGCTCACCCAATGGATTGACCCGGAGATCGCTGCCTTCTCTACCAACACAGTGGCCCGCAAGGCCGAACAGATCCGCCGAGGGCCGGTCACCGAGACCATCATCAAGGCTACCGATGGCATTCGGGCCAATGCCGTCTACCGCCGAGCTCGATACGCCTACGACGAGATGAAAGCCGGTAAAGATCTGGCAGACGTCTGCTTCGCCCTGGACAAGGAACGGCAGGCCAAGGTCGAGGCCAACGCCTCTAAGATCCTCAGCGCCTTCTTCGGTAAAGACATAACCATCAAATTTACCAAGATCGCTGGCGGGGCACGGCGTGACCATCCCTTTGCCCAGACCTACTGGGGCTTCGATGCCGATGTAGACTGCGAGGTCACTGTGGATGGCGAGAAGTTCGTCTTTGAGGGGCTTTGCCATAAAGTGATCCCCGACGCCGTCCTGCATAAAAAGGCCGAGCTCTCCTTGCCCATCACCGTGGCCTCAGCGGTGATCCAGGAGATCATGTACATTGGCTGCTGCACCATCAATATAGTCATTCCCGCTGCCATTGCTGCGACCATGGGCAAGTACACCTGGAAAGACGCCGGGAAGGTCGCCGAAAAGGGAGCCAAGATCACCGCTGCCATCCCAGGAGCGAAGGAAACAGCCCGGGAGGTGGCCAGGCTGGCCGTGCGGATCATGAAAGACCTGGAGGGCTAGTCCTCCGCTAACCTCAAGGGTAGGGGCGGAGTGGCTCGATCCGCCCCTACCTCTATCATAGGAGATATCATGCTGGTAGTGGTGAACGTAGACAACGTGGCGGGGGAAGTAATCCCCTACATCATCGAAAAGCTTATGGACCTGGGAGCAGAGAGTGTCCACGCCATCCCCGCCATCACGAAAAAGGGGCGGCTGGGATTCATCTTTCTCATTGATATCGCCCGGGAGAACGTGGAGACCATCGGCGATTTCCTGGTCAGAGAGGTCAGTACCCTGGGGTTAAGGCTCTTTGAGGAGGTCGAGCACATAAAGTTCGACTGCGAGATGAGGAAGGTCAGGCTTGCCTTTCAGGGCAAGGGACTGAGCCTGGCCCTCAATGTTAAAGTAGTCCGGGATAGCCGGGGCTTAGCTGCTGCGGTCAAAGCGGAACACGAGGAACTCAAGGCGGCGGTTAATGCACTTGCCGATGCCGGGGTAAACATCTCCTTAACGGCCCTGAAGGAGATGGCCGAAACTGCTACCCTCAGCGGGGAAGGCCAGGTTTACCAGGGCCTCAGCGTGGATTTAGAGTAGAAGCGCGGTCATGTGCCCGGCCAAAGCGTGAGACTGTAGCCGTCGTAGGTCGGATTGGCAATCCGACCTACTCTCGCCCCGAGTTTTTTATAAGCCACCTGTAAGGAGGAACAATGAGACTGATTTGTCTGGTGGACAACGCCGTTCTTTCCCACTCCCCTTTCTGGGGCGAACATGGCCTGGCTTTCCTGGTGGAATCAGCCGATGGGCGGGTGCTCTTTGACACTGGAGCCAGCGGGACCGTGCTCATGCACAATCTGGAGGTGGCAGGGATCGCCCCAGAGACGATAAACGCCCTGGTGATCAGCCATGGCCACCACGATCACACCGGAGGGTTGGCCGCATTCCTGGAACGACGACCAGGTCTACCCTTCTACGCCCATTCTGACCTTCTACGAGAGCGATTTTCGCAGCGGGAAGGGGAAATGCGCGCCGTCGGCATACCGCTGGCCCTGGAGACACTACGCCACCTAGCTGAACTGCGCCTCAGCGCGGAGCCCCAGGAGGTTCTGCCCGGCATCTGGACCAGCGGCGAGATCACCGACCGGCCCGAGCCGGAGGGCAGAAGCGCCCATCATTTTGTCCGTGGCGAAAAGGGGTTAGAGCCTGACCCCTACCGGGACGATATGGCCCTGGTGCTGGAAACGGAGCGAGGGCTGGTGCTGCTCTGCGGCTGCTGCCACGCTGGCCTGCTCAACACCCTGGCCCACGTGGAACGGACATTCCAACAGCCGGTCGTGGCCATTATTGGCGGCACTCACCTCATCAGCGCCGACGCCGACCACCTGGAGCGGGTCCGCCAGAAGATGCTGGAGATGGAGTCGGTGCGGGACATCTACCTGAACCACTGTTCCGGGGAGACGGCCTTCCTCACCCTGTTGATGACTCTGGGGCCCGGGGTGGTGCACTCCTGCCCGGCGGGGACGCGGATTGACCTGGAGGGGCAGAGATGATTATCACCGTAGCTAGCGGCAAAGGGGGTACCGGTAAGACCACGGTGGCCGTCAGCCTGGCCCTCAGCCTGGCCGATAGGTGCCTGTTCCTGGTGGACTGCGACGTAGAAGAACCCAACGCCGCCCTCTTCCTCAAACCTGTTTTCGAGCAGCGTGAAGAGGTGGGAATACTCATCCCGGAGGTGGACTTCAGCAAATGCACCTACTGCGGTCGCTGCGCCGAGGTCTGCCAATACCACGCCATCGCCGTCGTCGCCCAGAAGGTGCTCATCTTCCCAGAACTGTGCCACGGCTGCGGGAGTTGTACCCTCAACTGCCCGGAGGGGGCCATCCACGAGGTGCTGAACGTGACCGGCGTGATCGAGATGGGGCACGCCGGCCCCATCGCCTTCGGACAGGGGGTGATGAACGTGGGCCAGGCCATGGCCGTGCCTATCATCCGGCAACTGAAAAAGAAAGCCATCCCGCCCGATACATCGCAGCAGGTGGTGATCCTCGATGCGTCGCCCGGCACCTCGTGCCCGGTGGTGGAGAGCATGCGCGGCGCGGACTTTGTGTTGCTGGTCACCGAACCCACCCCTTTCGGCCTGCACGATCTGCGCCTGGCCGTGGAGGTGGCCCGTGATGAACTGGGATTGCCCGTCGGCGTGGTGATCAACCGCGACGGCGTGGGGGATCGGGGCGTGGAGGAGTACTGCACCGCCGAAGACATCCCTATCCTGATGCACATCCCACTGGACCGGCGCATCGCCGAGGCGTACTCCGAGGGCGTGCCCCTGGTGGAGGCGTTGCCGGAGTACAGAGCGCGCATCCGCGAGCTCTATCAGCGCATCGAACGGGAGGGGACACGATGAAGCAACTGGTGATCCTCAGCGGCAAAGGGGGCACCGGCAAGACGACGGTTGCGGCAGCGCTGGCCCATTTGGCTTCCCAGGAAATCCCCATCATCCTGGCCGACGCCGACGTGGACGCAGCCAATCTGGAGTTGGTGCTCTCGCCGACGAAACTAGAAGAATACGATTTTATCGGCGGCCAGGTGGCCATCATTGACCCCGAAAAATGCATCGCCTGTGGTATCTGCGCCGAGGTCTGTCGTTTCAATGCACCTCACCCACTCCCCTCTGCGCCCCCCTTTCCCTCTCCCACAGGGAAAGGGAGAGGGGGGATGGGAGGTGAGGGTGAGGTCTACACCATAGACCCCATCGCCTGCGAGGGATGTGCCTCTTGTTTCTATCAGTGTCCCGAAGAAGCCATCCGCATGGAGGAGCAACTGGCCGGGCGCTGGTTCCGCTCCGACACACGCTTTGGGCCGCTCTTCCACGCCCACCTCTTCGCCGCCCAGGAGAATTCCGGCAAGTTGGTGACCCTGGTTAAACAGCAGGCGCGGCTGTTGGCCCTCGACGCCGGAGCCGAACTCCTTATCGTGGACGGCCCGCCGGGCATCGGCTGCCCGGTCATCTCGGCCAGCGCCGGGGCCGACCTGGCCCTGCTGGTCACGGAGCCCACCGTCTCCGGCGTGCACGACCTGGAGCGGGTGCTGGCGACAACCGACCATTTTGGCGTGCCCGCGCTGGTGTGCATCAACAAGTACGACGTCAACCCGATCAGGGCACGGGAGATCGCCGCCTTCTGTGCGGACCGGGGCATCGAGGTCGTGGGACAGATTCCTTTCGACACGGTGGTGACCGAGGCCATGGTCCAGGGACTGCCGGTGACCGATTTCAGCGATGGCGCGGTGAGCCGGGAGTTACGGCAGGTGTGGGCACGAGTCAGAGGAAGGTTAAATCAATGAGCGATCAGACCTTGCGCGAACGGGTGCTGTCGCGCCTGGCGAAAGTTATTGACCCCGAAACCGGCGTGGACGTGCTGCGCATGAGGCTCATCGAGGACCTGGCGGTGGACGAGGGCGGGAAAGTGCGCTATAAGTTTCGCCCCTCATCGCCCCTGTGTCCCCTGGCCGTGACCCTGGCGCTGGAGATCAAAGGCGCCGTGGCGGAGGTGGAAGGGGTTACGGCGCAGGACATCGAAGTCGTTGGCTACGTCGGTGCGGACGAGTTAAATGCACTGCTCGGGGAGTGATGCGGGCCACTGGAGCATCACCACAAGAGCGGAAGCCGGATGAATCGGTTGCTTGCTAACCCCTTCACCAACCCGACCATCGTGGCCAGCTATGAAGCCTGGTACGAAACCACTGGGCGCCGGGCTGACCATTTGGAAAAGGCCCTGCTGACAAGGCTGCTGGCTGGCTTTTCGCGGGTGCGCACCCTCTTGGAAGTGGGTTGCGGTACTGGCCACTTCACCCGCTGGTGTGGCGAACAAGGTTTGCAGGCGATGGGGTTGGACCTCTCGTCGCCCATGCTGGCTGAAGCTGCCCGACTGGGGAGCTCTCCCTACGTGCAGGGCGACGCGCTGGCCTTACCCTTCCCGGCCGGGGCTTTCGACCTGGTGGCCCTGATCGCGACGCTGGAGTTCGTAACTGATCCGGTTCAGGCTCTGAGTGAGGCAACCCGAGTGGCCCGACACGGATTGATCCTGGGAGTGTTGAACCGGCAGAGCCTGCTGGCCTGGCGGCGAAAACGTTCGGGGGAGACGTTGTGGCAAATGGCCCGCTTCTTCACGCCGAAAGAATTGGCCTATCTGGTGGAGCAGGCTGCCGCAGGGAAACGGGTGAAGATTGTGTGGCGAACGACCCTGTGGCCGGTCTGGCCTAGGGAGCTATCACTGCCATGGGGTGGATTCATTGGTATGGCGGTAAGCATAGTTGACTCGCGAAAAGCGGAGAGGAAAAGTAATGGGCATCGCCGCTCAGGTTAGCTTGTACCCTTTGCGACAGGCGTCTTTGTCACCAGCCATTGACCAGGCACTCCATATCTTTCGAGAGCACGGCCTCAGCGTGGAGCCAGGCCCCATGAGCACCCTGATCGCCGGTGAGGATGCCGAGGTATTCGCCGCCCTGCAAGAGGCTTTTCACTGTGCCGCCGAGCAGGGCCAGGTGGTGATGGTGGTGACCTTCTCCAACGCCTGCCCCGTGCCAGGGGCAACGACCGGAGAGATCACCGCTTATGAGAAGGATTGAGATTAATGAAAGCGAGGGCAGCATGATCGCCTTTGGCCCTGTTCCATCCAGACGCTTAGGGCGCAGTCTGGGCATTAACAATATCCCGCCCAAGGTGTGCACCTACTCCTGTGTGTATTGCCAGTTGGGCCGCACCATAAAGCTGCAGGTTGAACGCCGTGCGTTTTACCAACCGGAGGAAATCTTGAAAGATGTCGGGAGGAAAGTAGAAAGCGCGAGGGAAGCCGGGGAAGCCATTGATTACCTCACTTTCGTGCCCGACGGGGAACCCACTCTGGATGCCCATCTGGGCCGCGAGATCGAGTTGTTAAAGCCTTTGGGGATTAAGATCGCTGTGATCACCAACGGTTCCCACATCTGGCGCGAGGATGTGAGAGAGGACCTGATGAAAGCAGATTGGGTCTCGCTAAAAATAGATTCTACCCGGCAAGACGTCTGGCGTAGAATCAATCGGCCTTATGGAACGCTGCAACTGCCCTCGATTCTGGATGGGATGCTCGAATTTGCCAGGGCCTACAGCGGAGAGTTAGCGACAGAGACGATGCTCGTTGAGGGTGTCAATGACAGCGATGATCACCTCAGGGAGATTGCCGGCTTTTTGGCCCGCCTGAGGCCTGCCACGGCTTACCTGTCCATCCCCACCAGGCCACCCGCAGAGGAGTGGGTGCGCCCTCCCGCCGAGCAGACCATCAATCGGGCTTACCAGATCTTGAACGAGAGAGTGGATCAGGTGGAATACCTGATCGGCTACGAGGGTAACGCTTTCGCTTTCACGGGCAACGTTGAGGAAGACCTGCTGAGCATCACTGCCGTGCACCCCATGCGGGAGGAGGCCGTGAACGAATTCCTGGCGCGGGCCGGGGTTGATTGGCCCTTCGTTTACGAGCTGATTGAGGAAAACCAGCTCGTCGAAACGAGGTACGGAGGGAAGAGGTTCTACATGAGGAAGCTTCGGGAAAGAATAAGCCATGAACGTTGAGCGTTGGGGTTGGTATTCCATCGCTGTAAATATCATCCTAGCGCTGATCAATTTGGTCATCGCCCTGGCCTCCGGCAGCCTGGCCGTGGGCGCGGAGATGGTCCACAATCTGGTGGACCTGCTGACGGCGGTTGGGGTGCTGATCGGGCTGAAACTCTCGACGCGGAAGTCCAAGTCCTTCCCTTATGGCTTGTACAAGCTGGAGAACGTGGTCACGGTGGTGCTGGCGGTGATGATTTTCTTCACCGCCTACGAGATCGCGCAGGACGCACTCTTTTCCCCGGCTCGCCAGGCCACGGTGGATCTCTGGATGCTGGGGGGCGTGGTGGTGGCCGCGGCCATCCCGCTGACCTTCAGCCACTTTGAACTGCGCGCCGGACAGACGGCCAATTCCCCGGCGCTCATCGCCGACGCCAAGGAATACCGCGCCCACGTCTTTACCACCGGTGTGGTCTTCGCCGCGCTTCTGGCACAGTGGTTCAACTTCCCGCTGGACCGCATCGCGGCGCTGGTCATCGTCGTCGCCATCGGCAAAACGGGTTGGGAGTTGCTCTCGGATGGGATGCGGGTGTTGCTGGATGCCTCCCTGGACGCCGAGACGCTGAATCGCATTCGGGAGATAATCACCAGCGAGCCGGGCGTGGCCGAGGTGAAATGGGCCACCGGCCGCAACTCAGGGCGCTTCCGCTTCATCGAGGCGGAGATCGTGCTCCGCTTCCGCGATCTGGAGAAAGCCCACGCTGCAACCCAACGCATCGAGAAGAACATCCGCCAGGCCGTGCCACACGTGGACCGGGTATCGATCCATGCAGAACCGTTGGAGCGCACACACCTGCGCTACGCCGTCCCTCTGGCCGATTTGCAGGGCACGGTCAGCGAGCATTTCGGAGAAGCGCCCTACTTCGCTCTGGTTACCTTGCGTCTGGCAGATGGTCAGGTGGAACAACAGCAGATCGTCGCCAATCCCCACACCGCTGTAGCCAAGGCCAAAGGCATCCGCGTGGCCGAATGGCTGGTGACACAGAAAGCCGACGCAGTGTTGTTGAGAGAGAACTTGCAGGGCAAAGGGCCTACCTACGTCTTTGGCGACGCCGGCGTGGAGATGGTGCTCACCGAAGCGAAGACACTGGCCGACGTGCTGACCACGCTCGCGCGCGAGCACCCAGCGCAGGATGCCCCACCAGATCAACAGGAAGGCTGAGATGAACTGCCACCACTGGGTTCGACCGATAATCATAACCCTGACCGGACTGGCTTTTCTGTGTGGCTGCCGATATGATGGGGCGTTGACGACGGAGCCGACAGCTCCTCGGTTCACTGAGACGCCGACTCAAAGGGAGATGGCACCACAACACACAGCCACCACGGCCATGACACCCACACCAACCATGCTGCCCAGTCCAACAGTGGCTACAGAGGGTAAGGAAGTGATTATCACCGTCGTGTACGATAACAACGCTTACGATCCGCGACTCCAGACCTCGTGGGGTTTCGGCTGCGTGATCGAGCGGGACGGGACGGCCGTTCTCTTCGACACCGGCGGGGACGGCGCGATCCTGTTGAGCAACATGGCCGCGTTGGGCTTCGATCCCCGCGTGGTGGACATCGTCGTCCTCTCGCACATCCACGGCGACCATACTGGCGGGTTGGGCGACCTGCTGGACATGGGGGTGCGGCCAACGGTCTACGTGCCAAAGTCGTTTCCTGCCAGTCTCAAAACGCAAGTGGAAGCGATGACCACATTGCAGGAGGTTGCTGGACCACAGGAAATCCTGCCCGGCATCTACACCACCGGCCAGATGGGAACCAATCCGGTCGAGCAGGCCCTGGTCATTGAGACGTCCCAGGGGCTGGTGGTGATCACCGGTTGTGCCCATCCGGGCATCGTAGAGATGGTGCGCCGCGCTGGACAAATCGGCGAAAGTGGAGTATACCTGGTGCTGGGCGGCTTTCACCTGGGGGGTGTGAGCAGTCACCGCGTCGCAGACATCATCGCCGCTTTTCGAGAGATGGGCGTGCAGAAAGTGGCTCCCTGCCACTGTACTGGCGACCAGGCTGTGAGCATGTTCGCCGCTGAATACGGCGAAGATTTCATCCAAAACGGCGTGGGCCGGGTTCTGGAGATCAAACCATAGACACGGGAGTGGATTGAAGAATGGATTACACCGACATCGTGCTCGACCACGCCCGCAATCCGCGCAACGTGGGTTTCATCGAGGATCACGACGGTATAGGTACCTAC
>Ga0209609_10002560_pt1 | contig 10373 bp, 6 predicted proteins | sample LakKivw325mmetaG_FD_184136 | JGI IMG/M metagenome (GOLD analysis project Ga0209609, IMG submission 184136) | Anoxic lake water microbial communities from Lake Kivu, Rwanda to study Microbial Dark Matter (Phase II) - Lake Kivu water 325m metaG... | ecosystem: Environmental > Aquatic > Freshwater...
GCGGATTAGGGGGTGTACGGGGGAAGCAATCTGGGTTCCCCCGTCGGGGTAACAGGGCGAAGCCCGTCATAGGGGCGTGAGCCCCTTGAAAGTAATCCCGACAGGGATTATCTTGTCGCCGTTCCTTCGGAAAACGGTGCCCGCTCCTCAAACAGACGCCCGCTTCAGAAACCACCCGGCGGTGCGCCAGCAGGAAAGGCTGAAGGGACTACATAATGAGAAAAAGGGAAGACTTTACTGGGGCTTTAAAGGGGATTGAGGTTTTTCAGTTGACAGAAGATGATAAGTGTAACGCCTGCCACATCTACATGGAGGCGCAGATATTCACTCCGGACTCAAAGAGGTTTGTTCTTCACCGTTCGGCCACGGCCCACGGCGGAAAGAAAAACGACCCTGGACACAGGTATCTCCTGTGCAATATTGAGGATAACTGCAGTCTTACCCCTCTCACGGACGAAATTGGTGTGACAGGGCCTTCAGTCTCTCCTGACGGCAGATATTTTTACTACTTTGTTGACGAAACCGAAACAAATGCCGGGCGTTTGACCCTGAAGCGGAGGGGTCTATCAGACAACATCAGGGAAACAATTCTTGTTATGGATAAACCCCTGTCTGAAACAGGTACCAGGCCCAGCCGGATATACCCCCTCTCCACGATATCCTCCGATGGCGCGAAAATTGCCATATCCGGATTCATTGGAGACGGCATGGAAGATAATGCACCGTTTGGCTTGATGGTAATTGACATAAAGAAAGCGTCATTTTCCCTGATAATTCAAGGACAGACATGGAACAATATGCATCCCCAGTACTGCCGTTCCGGTGATGCTGAACTGAAGAGAAACATACTTATACAGGAAAACCACGGCAACGTCCATGACAGATACGGACAGTTCTCGGTATTGGTGGGCGGCAACGGAGCGGATATCCACGTGATAAGGGATGACGGCACGGATTTCAGGACAATGCCGTGGGGAAGAGACGGGAATGAATTCTGCACGGGGCATGAGTGCTGGAGAGGAAAGAGCGAGTGGGCGATAACGAGCAACCTGCAGATGGATACGCGTGAGACCCGTCTGGTTGAAGGTAAAGCGGCAGAGGATAAGGGGCACGTCGGATTGAACACTCCAGGCGGTATCAGAAATGATTTGAGCAGGAAGTTTGAAAAACCGAAATTCAACCATTTTGCCACCGATGTTGAGGGGAGACTTATAATTTCAGACTATTTCGGACAAGACCTGTACCTGGGGAGATTGCAGGAAGCCGGGAAAGGTCCTGTCGCGAACTGGACGCGTCTTCTCTCAACCAACAACTCGGGTACCAAGGAAAATCACATCCATCCGTTCCTTTCTCCCGACGGAACAAAAGCTTTTTTCAATTCGGATGAGACGGGAATCTTGCAGGCTTACATGATCACCGGCCTGCCGGGTTGATTTTCCGCCACTGGGACTTTGGCGGACTTGCGCATCCGGATAACATCGCTGGCAGCGGCATCAGGCTTCCTCGGCGTATGTCTAATACGCCTCGTTGCCTTCGCCTCGCCGTCTTGCTCTCCGGCGAACTGAACCCGGCCAAACGCCGGATTGATTTCGTCCGGCATCTATTTTATAATAAGGGAAATGAGAACGGGTCTGGGTTTTGACATCCACAGGTTTGCGGAAGGCAGGAAGTTCATACTGGGAGGCGTGCACATACCTTTTGAGAAGGGCCTGCTGGGGCACAGCGACGGGGACGTTCTTCTCCATGCTTTGAGCGATGCAATTCTCGGGGCGCTTGGAAAACCTGACATAGGTACCTTCTTTTCTGATACCGACGCCGGTATAAAGGGTATTGACAGCAGTAAGATTCTTGAAAAGGCACTACGGGTAATGCAGCAGGAAAAAAGCCGCATAAATAATGTGGATATTGTAGTCATATGCGAAAGGCCGAAACTGCTGCCTTTCTACGAAACGATAAAGGAAAAATTATCCGGGATGCTTGGAATTGAAAAGGGAAGGATCGGGCTGAAGGCAAAAACGTTTGAAGGACTGGGTGAAATCGGCGCCGGCAATGCCTGCGCCTGCATGGCCTCGGTTCTTCTGGAATAAAAGTCATAATCCCTCATTGTGATAGAGATGGAGGGGGCAATACAGTACAGGGAGGTTTATGGTGAAAAGAAGAATTTTTCTTGTTGTGTTGCTCACCTTGATAGTGTTCCTTCCTTTTGCGCTCATCAGAAGAAAAAGCGACGGTTCTTTTCTGAACTTTAAGCCGAGGTACCAGGTCGTTGAAGGAGTCGTCTCCGAAGGAGACGTGCTGGGAGATGTGCTTGCCGCCCAGAATATCCCTGCGGAACAGGTACCCATGATAACAGCTGAATTGAAAAAAGTCTTTGATGTCAGGAGATGTAATATAGATGACAGGTGGGAATTGTATTTTGACAAGGCGGGAGCGTTCAGGAAATTCATATACTACGACGGGCCGATTGACTACTATGTTGTGGAGTTCAAAAGCGAAGAAAATGCTTACCTGGCGTCCGCACTCAAGATAGAAGCGGAAAAGATGATGCGGGGGGTTCGCGGGGAGATAATGAGCTCACTGTACGAGAGCATGACCAACGTCAACGTGAACCCGGAGACGATAATACAATTTGCGGAGATTTTTGCTTCAAAGGTTGATTTCTTCACGGACTGTCGCACCGGAGATACTTTCAATATTTTGTGGGAATCCTACTTTGACAGGAAGGGGAACGTTCTCAAGGATGAACATATATGCGCTGCATCTTACAGCGCCGGGGAAGAAACCCATTATGCATTCTATTTTGAGACGCCCGAAGGCAAGGCCGGCTACTACGACGAGAAAGGAAAAAGCGTTGAGTCCGCCTTCCTCCGGGCGCCCCTGAACTACAGGAGAATATCGTCTTATTTTTCTTACAGAAGGCTGCATCCAATCCGGAGGGTATACCGTCCGCATCTGGGCATAGACTATGCCGCGCAGAGAGGCACTCCTATCTCTTCAATCGGAGACGGGAGCGTCATATTTGCCGGAAGGAGAGGCGGTCTGGGCATTGCTGTGATAGTCAGGCATCCCAACGGCTATACCTCCTGGTACGGGCACCTGTCAAGGATAGCCAAAGGGGTAAGAAGAGGTGCGAGGGTGAGAAAAGGGCAGGTCATAGGTTTCGTGGGAGCTACGGGCGTTGCAACAGGACCGCACCTGGACTTCCGTATCCAGAAGGGCGGCAGGTTCCTCAACTTCCTTGCGCTGAAGATGCCGCCGTCCTATCCGCTTGACAAGAAATACATGACACAGTTCAATGAGATGAAAGATGTTCTGATGGGCAGGATGGAAGGATTGAAGAGTAAGGAACAGACCGTCTTCCCAAACAGCTGATACCGAATTGAATCTGCTGTTAGCCGCATCACCGACCGGCTTTCTTCAGACGGGAAAATGTCCCGCACTTTATCCGGACAGCTTTCTTCGCAAGGGACGTTTGGCCGACTCCAGCGGTCGGCCTGCACTTGGAGAATCGCCTCACGACCCCGCAATAATACGCGGGGGACCAAGCTCGTTCGGCGCTTCACACCCGCTTCAGAAACTGTCCGGATAGTGCGTGATGTATAATAAGAGGATTAGAGAGAAAGATATGGGAATAATACTGGCGTCAAAGTCACCGAGGCGAATGGAGTTGCTCAAGCGTATCACGGAAGATTTCACCGTGGTTGCCGGCAGCGTGGAAGAAAGTGCTGTTAAAGAAACCGACCCCGTGAGGTTTGCGGTGGAAGCCGCGGTGCTGAAGGCAAAGGATGTGGGCAGCCGGCATCCGCAGGATATTATCATAGGCGCGGACACCGTCGTTGCGCTGGACAGGGAGATAATAGGCAAGCCGAAAGATCGTGATGACGCTAAAAGAACACTGGGGTTGCTCTCCGGCACGAAGCATAAGGTCATAACAGGGCTGGCGATCTACAAGAAGGAGGATGACAGATTACTTACCGGTTACGAAATTTCCCGGGTACAGTTCAGGAATCTGACCGAAGAGGAGATTGAGGAATACCTGTCAAAGAACGAGTACATGGATAAGGCGGGGGCATATGCCATACAGGAAATCGGAGACAGGTTCGTGGAAAAAATCAAGGGAGATTATGACAACATCGTGGGACTGCCTGTCAACAGGCTGAAGAAGCTTCTGGACAGGTTTCTGCTTCCCGAAGTTGAGACAGAGATAACGGATGTAGCATTTCCCAAAAAGTGGGCGGTGGGCAGGACGGAGGGGAAGGTTGTATTCATTCCGGGCGCAGTGTACGGGGACAGGGTGAAGGTTCGGCTCATTGACAAAAAATCAAGGAATTACTCCTACGGCGAGGTCGCCTCAGTCGTTCAGCCGTCTCCATACAGAACCGAACCGGCATGCCCGCACTTCGGAACCTGCGGCGGATGCGCCTTCCAGGACCTGAAATATGAAAAACAGACCGAGTTGAAAGAACGCTATTTCCTGACGACTCTCCGGCGCATAGGGGGAATTGACGCGGAAGGCGTTGAGGTGCATCCCATCATTCATTCCCCGGATACGTTTTATTACAGGAGCAAGATGGAGTTTGCATTCGGTGCTGACGGCGGCCGGGTGTCGCTCGGGTTGAGGGAGCGAAGTTCGCCGTTTACCGTTTACAACAGGGAGAACGTACCGTTGAGGGAGTGCCTGATATTCAGCCGTGCCGTAAAGGAGATTTTTCCGGTTTTCCTTGAACTTGCACAGGAGACAGAACTGGGAGCCTATGATCCCCGGTCGGGCAAGGGGTTTTTCAGGCACCTTGTCTTGAGGGAGGGGAAGAATACCGGTGAGCTGATGGCGATACTTGTGACGAAAAGCGGGCAAATCCCCGACATGACAGGACTTGCCGCAGGGCTGAAAGAAAAAGTGCATAGTCTCTGGTGGGTGGAAAACGACCGGGTATCGGATGTTGTGTCCTTTGAAAAAAAGCACCACCTTTACGGCAGGCAGTACATAGAGGAAAGGATGGAAGATTTGAAATTCAGGATATACCCGCAGTCATTCTTCCAGCCAAACACGCGCGCGGCGCAAGTCCTCTACGGAAAGATAGGAGAGAATGTAAAAGAATTGGCGGCAGGGAACAGAAAGGTTCTCGGATTGTATTGCGGCACGGGTGCGATTGAAATATTCCTGTCCGGATGGGCAGGCGAGGTGACCGGGGTAGACTCGGAGCAGGCAAACATCAACAACGCGGAGGAAAACTGCAAACTGAACAGGATAGCCAATTGCCGGTTTTACCGGGGATACGTGGAGGATGTTCTGAAAGGGGACTCTTCTGTCGGCAGAGATGCCGGCGTTGTGATTGTTGACCCGCCGCGTGCAGGATTGAGCGGCAAAGCGCTGAAAAACGTCCTTGCGGTTGATTCTCCGGCGATAATCTACGTTTCATGCAACCCTGCCGCCTTTGCCAGGGATTCGGCGGAACTTAAAGCAGGGGGATACCGGTTGAAGAAACTCTACTGTGCGGATTTCTTTCCGCATACCACGCACATGGAGGGCATGGGCGTCTTTGTGAAACTATAAAGGTTTGATGCCCAGTTCTGTTACCAGGTCTGCTTTCTGGTATTTTGCGACAATCTCCACGAACTTCTCAAAAGGCAGGTCTTCTCCGGCAAGTTCCCTGACATCCGCTATGAAGTTGAGCAGGGCATCGGGCGACAGAAAACCCTCTCTTATCCTGATGTAAAGCGTTTCAAAATCTTCCCTGTTCAGGTTCTTGCTTACCGTCATTATCTCTTCGTATATGACCGCTTTCTTCTTCTCGTCAATTATAGTGGCAAGCTCTTCCTCAAGGGCCTTCTCGGCATTTATGCCGAATTCATATCCCGTGAGCAGGCGTTCTATTTTCTGGAGCCTCTTCTGTCTTACCCGGGCCGCCCTTCTGACACAATAGTTCCCGTAGAGTATCGGCATGACGATCAGGGGAAGGCCGAAATACAGTCCGGTCCATGCAAATCCTATTGAGTTTCCCAGGGCAGGATTGCCGTCGTATACCCTCTTTATGTACTCAATGAATCCTGTCAGGATACCTTCGTTCAGCTTGAATGTCCATGAGTATACAAAATCGGCAATGATAAGCACTATGCCCAGACTCACCCCGCGGAGGTACCCGTAGTCCTGCGCGTTTTCTTCCGTCAGCCTCACAGGGATGCCGAGAAATCTGTCCACGGGCGCCAGAAGCGTATTAGCCAGCACAAGCAGGTTTTGCCTGATCTCATCGGTATTCTGTGCCTCAAAGGAACCGTAAACCAGCAAAGTCTTGTTGTCGTTACCCCTGTATACGGCGGCGAACCTGTTTACCGGAGAAGAATATTCGGTGTTAAAATAAGGAAAGGAGAATTCCTTCTTGGTGTATACGGTCCACCTGCCGTGCGAACTCTCAAATTCAGTCTCCTTGTTGTATCCGAGATATCCCAGCAGCTGGTATGAACGCGGGTTTATATCCTTATAATAATGTATGGCGTCGTACGTCCTTCCAAGGTCTTCTTCCATGGCCCTATTTTATCCCATTACAGGTACAAGAGCAAGTGCTCAAAAGCAGTTTGACAGGGGACGGGAAAAAGGATATTATATGTCGTTTATCTTAAACTATCGGGAGAGTGAGTAAAAATGGACAACAGAAGTACACAGAAATACGATGCGACCACCATACAGGTGCTGGGCGGAATTGAAGCGGTAAGAAAAAGACCTGCAATGTACATCGGAGATACTGCCATCTCCGGTTTGCACCACCTCGCATACGAGGTTATAGACAACAGCATAGATGAAGCAATGGCGGGTTTCTGCAACGAGATCAGCGTCATTGTGCATGCGGACGGAAGCGTCAGCGTATTGGACAACGGCAGGGGCGTGCCGGTTGACATCCACAAGACCGAAAAACGGCCGGCACTTGAAGTCATCATGACGGTACTGCATGCCGGCGGCAAGTTTGACAAGAAGGCATACAGGGTATCCGGAGGACTGCACGGCGTGGGAGTTTCGGTCGTCAATGCGCTGTCCGAATGGCTGGAGGTGGAGGTCAAGAGGGACGGCAAGGTATACCACCAGAGGTACGAAAGAGGAAAACCCGTAACCGAGGTGACGCCGATAGGGAAGACCAAGACCACGGGCACAAAGGTTACCTTCAAACCGGATGAGGAGGTTTTTGAAACCCTGGATTTTGACGACAGTATTCTCTCCGGGAGGGTAAAGGAACTGGCTTTCCTGAATGCCGGTGTGAGGATACTGTTTGAGGATGAAAGAAAGAACCTGAAGGAAGAATACAAATATGACGGCGGGCTGATTTCTTTTGTTGAGCACCTGAACAAGAACAAGAAGGTTCTTTTTCCCAGGCCTCTTTATTTCAAGAAAGAGGAGGGGGAAGGTGAAGTGGAGGTGGCATTCCAGTATAACGACGGTTACAGCGAAACCGTCCTTTCGTTTGCAAACAACGTCAATACGAAAGAGGGCGGAACCCACATAGCAGGATTCAGGGGAGGGCTGACCCGTGCCATAAACGAGTACGGAAAGAATAACGGATTTCTGACTGAGAACCCGCTTGCCGGCGAGGATATCAGGGAAGGATTGACAGCAGTTGTAAGCGTGAAAATAGCCGAGCCGCAGTTTGAAGGGCAGACAAAGACGAAACTGGGCAACTCCAAAATAAGGTTCCTGGTGGAAGGGATAACGTCGGAACAGGTGGTAACCTTCCTTGAGGAAAACCCTGAACCGGCAAGAGAGATTATCAACAAGTGCATTGTGACCGCCAAGGCGAGGGATGCGGCGAGGAAGGCAAGGGAACTGACGCGGAAGAAACTCTCGGAAACAGGAGCCCTGCCCGGCAAGCTTGCAGATTGCACGGTGAAGGAACCCGAGAAAAGAGAGATCTTCATAGTTGAGGGAGATTCCGCGGGAGGCAGCGCGAAACAGGGAAGGGACAGGTTCTTCCAGGCAATTCTTCCCCTGCGCGGCAAGATTATCAATGCAGAAAAGGCGCCCATTGAAAAAGTCTTGAGCAACGAGGAAGTCAGGATGATGATAGGAGCCATAGGCGGAGGCGTGGGAGAGGAGTTTGACGTAACGAAGGCAAGGTATAGAAAGATTATAATCATGGCGGATGCAGACGTGGACGGAGCGCACATAAGAACGCTCCTGCTCACGTTCTTCTACAGGCAGATGACCGAGCTTATCAAGCAGGGATACATTTATATCGCCCAGCCGCCGCTATACAAGGTCAAGAAGGGGAAAAAAGAGACCTACGTGGATACAGAGGTGGAGATGGACAGGATGCTCATCCAGATAGCGAAGGAAAATGTCTCCCTGATGGTGCAGAAGAATGGCAAACCCGAACCCGCGGGAAACGACAGCGCGGTAAAACTTGGAACCTTGAGCAAAAGGCTCAACGAAATCCATAAGAGCCTGGAAAACAAGGGTATCAGCCTGGACAGCGTTTTCAAGTACCGGAAGGCGAAAAAGATCATTCCGCTTTACTGGATGAAATACGGAGACAAGGAGGAATTCTTCCCGACGGACAAGGAACTTTCCAGATTCATAGAGAAGCAGAACAAGGATCAGGTGGACCTGTTCTCCAACGGTGATGCGAATTACAAGCTGGTAGAGATTTACGAGGGGAGGGATATTGAAAAGATACTCAAACGGCTTGAGGAAAACGGGATAGAGATGGACCTGCCCTCGGACAAGATCTTCGTACTGGAAGATGGAGACGGCAGGAAGGAAAAATACAGTTTCATTGAATTGTATGAAGCCCTCAAGAGCAAGGGTAAGAAGGGATTGTCGGTGCAGAGGTACAAGGGTCTCGGGGAAATGAATCCCCTGCAGCTATGGGAAACCACGATGGACCCGGGCACCAGGAGGATGAAGAAAGTCACTCTTGAGGATGTGGTGAAGGCGGAGGAGATATTTACCGTTCTCATGGGAGAAGCGGTGGAACCGAGAAGGGATTTTATTGAGAAGTTTGCAAAGGAAGTAAAGAATCTTGACATCTAGACCAAGATGATTTCTTCTCTGCGAACTTATCTTGGTAGTTATGGAGCACAACAGGAGAAGGAAGAATGGGAGAAGAGGAGAGAATAGTACCGGTAGGCGTGGAAGAGGAGATGAGAGGGTCGTACATTGACTACGCGATGAGCGTTATCGTGGGCAGGGCGTTACCTGATTCCAGGGACGGGCTCAAGCCAGTTCACAGGAGGATACTCTACGGAATGCTGGAACTGGGCGTGGAACCCGGAAAGCCGTTCAAGAAGTCCGCGAGAATAGTCGGAGAAGTAATGGGTAAATACCATCCCCACGGGGATGCGGCGATATATGAGTCCATAGCGAGAATGACGCAGGAATTTTCCCTGCGCTACCCACTTATTAACGGGCAGGGAAACTTCGGTTCAATTGACGGAGACCCTCCTGCCGCAATGAGATACACGGAAGCCCGTCTCACTCCGATCGCGATGGAGTTGCTGGCGGACATAGAGAAAGATACCGTTGATTTCATGCCCAATTTTGACGAATCCCTGCTTGAGCCCGTAGTTCTGCCAAGCCGGGTGCCCAACCTTCTTATAAACGGCTCTTCAGGCATAGCCGTGGGTATGGCGACCAACATGCCGCCCCATAACCTGGGAGAGGTGGTGGATGCGCTGACCGAGCTCATCGGCAATCCTGACTTGACCATTGAGGAGATTATGAAGGTTCTGCCCGGCCCGGATTTCCCCACCGGCGCCACGATCTGCGGCAGGGATGGAATAAAGAGCGCGTATACGACCGGCAAGGGCATCATCACGGTAAGAGGAAAGGTCGAGGTTGAGGAGGACAGCAAGGGAAGGGAAAGCATCGTGATAAACGAGCTTCCGTACGAGGTGAACAAGGCGCGCCTGGTGGAGCAGATAGTCGGCCTTACGGGAGAAAACAAGATAAGCGGCATAAGCGAAGTGAGAGACGAGTCCGACAAGGAAGGAATGCGCGTCGTGCTGGAGGTCAAGAGAGGGGAGAACGCCGATATAATAATAAACCAGCTGTTCAAGTACACCCAGTTGCAGACATCTTTCGGTATAATCAACCTGGCCCTTGCAAACCAGCAGCCCAAGCTCCTTAACATAAAGCAGCTGCTCCAGCTTTTCCTTGACCACAGGAAGGAGATAGTCTTGAGGCGGGCGGCATACGACCTGCGCAAGGCGGAAGAGCGGGACCACATCGTTTCCGGGCTTATCATAGCACTGGATAACCTTGATAAGGTGATAAAACTTATCAGGGAATCCAAGACCGTTGACGAGGCACGCGCTTCACTGATGGCGAAATTCAAGATGAGCGAGAAGCAGGCGCAGGCGGTGCTGGCCATGCCTCTTACCAGGTTGAC
>Ga0209609_10002561_pt1 | contig 10370 bp, 8 predicted proteins | sample LakKivw325mmetaG_FD_184136 | JGI IMG/M metagenome (GOLD analysis project Ga0209609, IMG submission 184136) | Anoxic lake water microbial communities from Lake Kivu, Rwanda to study Microbial Dark Matter (Phase II) - Lake Kivu water 325m metaG... | ecosystem: Environmental > Aquatic > Freshwater...
GGACGGGTGTCCCGAAGCATACTGCTCGTGTTTGCCGGACCCATTCCGGCATAACGGCTGCGCGTCCCGCCAGCCTATCAGCAGGCTATCGCACGTCACAACCGCAGGATACTCACGTTTTCCGCAAACCATCGCTGGGCTTCCAGTACACTGTGCCTGGATGCGTGGCAGGTTAGCACGATCGCCTGTGTGCGCGACGACACCTCCTCGGCCAGATAGCGCATTCCTGATATGAAACGGCGGTCATCTGTGGCTATGAACGGGTCGTCAAGGATCAGCGGCATCTCCTCTGGTGTTACGGTTCCCGAGCGGAGCCGAGGGGCGGAAAGCTCGTCGGCTATCGCGATGCGTGCCGCGAGAAGCACCTGGTCTCTGGCGCCAGTGCTGAGCGCAGTGTCGATCTCGTCCGGCTCGATTATTCGTCCGTCGGATGCGCGCTCCAGTCTCATCCTCAATGAGTCATCGAAGCTGATGGTCTTGTAGTCCGGGTTGAGAGATGGCAGCACGGCGGACGCACGCTGATTGAGCGCTGTTGCCCACTTTTCCCTCGTGGTCTCTGAAACCGCGTTAAGCGCTTCGCTCGCCAGCGCGACCGCTTCACCAAATCGCCGCGCCACTCTAAGAAGACGGTTGCACTCCGCCAGTTCATCGCGAATCTGCGGAAAAGACTGTCTGTATGCTGAGATACCGCCTGCCATCTCGCGCTCGAGTGTCAGTATTCGGTCTGATACCGTTGCGACCTCCTCGCCGACGCTCCTTCGGTCTTTCTCTATATCGGGCAGCTCTCTGCAGGGCATGTCATTCCGACCGCAGGGAGGAATCTCGGGGGATTTCTCCCTGCGGTCGAAATGCCCATCCAGAGACTGCTGAAGTTCCCGAGCTTCGTTCTTCCTGGACTCGAGCTCATTTGGACTCACCAGCCGCCCTCTGGCGGAAGGTATGAGTCTGCTCGTGAGGTCGCGGTACCGGTTGTATTGTTGCTCTCTGTCTTCAAAGGCTTTCAGCCAGGTCTCACGCGGCAGGTCCGGGTCAAGACCTGCTTCCGATAGCACCTCCCGAACGGCCAGCGAATCGGCCTCAATGCTTGTCTGGGTTCCTTGAAGTTGCCTTGACTGGGCGGCCTGGTTCTCTCGCACAGAACTCAGCTTCGCGAGTCTGGCCAGATAATCGTTGAGACCGGCATTGAGTTCCCACAGCGCTCTTTCCAATTGTCCCGGTTCGGGCATATCTCCGTACCGCCCACAGAGAAACACGCCTTCATCTATGGCCGCTTTGTGCTGATCCGCGAGCTGTTGACGCTGCGCCAGAAGTCCGCGGATTCTGGCCAGGCCTGCAGACCCGGCCTTGAGCTTCTGGTAGCTCTCGAGCACGGCTTGAGGGCCCGGCAGCCCAAGACCCAATGCGATATCCGAGAGCTTCTGCTCGGCAGTCTGTCTGGAGTTCTCTCTTTCGGCGATGGACGCCGTGCACTGGCCGCGAGTGTGCTTCAGCGTTGCCAGTCTGTCAGCCTCGTGCCCGGAGCTTCGTGCAAAGCACGCAACACCTCCCAGTACAAAGAGAGCCGCAATCGCAAAGAGAGCGATCATCGCCGCGCCCGGAAGGCTCAGTAGGGGCGACAAGGCAACTGCCAGCATTCCGACGCCAGCCACGGCGATTCCCATACGCTTTCCACGTGTCCGCGCTTCGAGAATCTCCGCAGTCTGCCTGTCAGCCTTCTCGAGCTGAGCCTCGCTGCTCAGCACATCACGCTCAAACTCGATGCGTGACTTTTCGAACGTCGACAAGAACTCTTCTTCACGAGCCGGAAGCTTGGCGTACAGACCCTCCAACCGGGCTATCTCGGAGATATCCTGCCCGCAAGTCTTGTTTTCCTGGTCAATCTCCGCTTGCTTAGACTCCAGGTTTGCCCGGCAATCTGCGACTCGTGTCAGTGCGGAGCGGAGTCTCTCAGCGTCCTCAGCGGTCTTGCCGTCGAACCTTGTGCGATGCTCCAGCCAGTCCTGGATGACGCGCGCCTCCGAATCCAGGCCTTCCAGCCTGGCGCGCGACTCACCTGCCCTCTTCTGGTTTTCGTCGAGCCTCGTGGACGCGCGCAGCAAGTTCACTTTCCGTTCCGCAGGGAAGTTTGCGAAAGGTTCGAGGAGCTTTCTTTCCTCCTCAAGGCTGGCGAGGTCCAGTGCTGCCTTCTCGGCCTCCTCGATGCGGCTGGTGATCTCGCGCAGTCGCGCGGCCGCATACTCTGTCTCGAGCAGTTCCTGACGCTGTTTCAGAACGCTGGCCTGATCGTGAAGCGCGGTGAGCTCTGCCCACTGATGCTGCGCCTGGTCCATCCTCGCCATTACTCCTGCGAGAGCATCGTTTTTGGCTCTAGTCTCGCTTTCCAGTTCACTGACAGCAGTCTTTGGCAGGCGTGGGGGCTTGTCGGCGTAAGCGATCTTTGCGTTGTTCAGCAGCGCAACAGCCGCAGTCACGCCCGTTTCCCTGCCTGATCCCTCAACGACCGCGGCCAGGCAGTCCTGCAGGCTCCGGGATTCGCTGAGCCGTGAGTGTTCCTTGCCGGAGATCAGCGCTACTCTGCGGTAGTCATCGCCGGAGAGCCGCAGGAACTGCGCGCACAGGTCTTTGTCAGACTCTGCGGAGATCTCGAGCAGACTATCGGAGTGCCTGATTGAGAACCCGTCTCTTGAGGAGAAATCTCGCCTGACCCTGTAATCTCTGCCGCCTGCGTACAGGTCAAGCTCCAGCGAATAAGGTATTGCGGCATCCCACGGCCGGTAGCGGCGCTTCGGGTCGGATTTGTCGGCTCGGCCCGGTCGCGTTGGCAGTCCTCCCAGTCCGGCGAGCAGCGCTTCGGCAAGCGTGGTCTTGCCCCGCTCGTTGTCGGCGACTATGAGCGCCAGTCCGCTCTCGGGGAATTCCACCTTCCTGTTTGTCAGACACCCGAAACCGTCTATCAGCAGTCGCTTAATCCTCACATCGCGGCTCCGGTGTTCGGCCGTCCAACGCTGCAAGGCCGTAGTAGATTGCGTGGGTGATAGTGTTCTTCTCATCGTCAGTGTCAGCGGCCTGTCTGCGGGCGAGCAGTTCTCGCACAAACGCGGAGCGCACAGTTGATGCGGCGGAATCGGACGCGATCACATCAAGGTCATAGTCTGGAACCACCGAAGATGCGTCAGAGTTGAAGTGGAAGTACTCGCCGGTGGGCACAATCGAGCTGAGGAGGTCTGAGAGAGAAAGTGGCGCTCTTCCTGTGAATCTCAGGTCAATCAGGTCCGAATCTCTGGCGCCAGTCGACGCCAGGGCGTTCTCAAGGCGATAGTTTATCGTGGCGGTGTCGAGCGCGCCAGTGACATCAACGCATGCACTAATCACGCGCCTGGGGGCGAGCTCCTGAGTCTGGAGCTGCACTGTTCCCTCGGAGTCTATCGCAGCCTTGAGGACCACCTTGACGCCCGATTCATCAACCCCTCTGCCCATCGTGCATCCCGAGTATGCAGCCCGCACCTTGTCGTCTTGATCCAAAATGGCCGCGTGCTCATGGTAGTGACCGATCGCAGCGTAGGTGAAACCCTGGGCGAGGAGCTGCGCGTCGGTGAACGGCAGCACAGTCTCCTTCTCCGGCGGACGGCCAAAGTCGCGGCTGCCGTGAAAGACGAGCAGACTAACTGGCATCGCCGGTCTGGAGATTCTGGTCTCGAGGAGTCTGGATGAGGTGCCGGAATGTGCTAGTCCCAGGCCCGTGACCGAACAACCCAGGTCGTCAACAATAACGCTCTCAAAGCTCTCCGACCGGAAGATATGGACGTTATCCGGCCACAGCACTCCGGAGTCGGGCAGATACGGGCTTCCAGGGCAGAGGCTGTCGTGGTTGCCGGGCGCGATGAAGATATGGACGTCTGGGATGGTGCTGAACTGTTCGGCGGCGTAACGTGCGGTCTCGATGCGCACAGTCTCGAAGTCGAAAAGGTCGCCCGGTACCAGCATCAGTCTCGCTTCGAAACGAGAAGCCTCATCGCAAGCTCTGCTGACGCACTGGCGGAGGTCCTCGGCCAGCACGGCCCGCTTCTCCTCCGGCAGACCGAGCTTGCCGCCCAGGCGACTATCCAGATGCACGTCTGAGAACTGAACGAATCTCAACACAGTCGACTGCCTATGCCTCTTTCCTGCTTAGTCTCAGATTCTGCCGTGTCATTACGGGTTGGCAAGCGCAGCACGGCAGATACCAAAAAGCCGCAGCGTTTTACGACTGCGGCCATCAATTGCTAATAGAATCTCCCTGCCTCGCCTGCGGAGTTAGCTGTCGGGCTGGGGTAGGAAGAAGACCCCTTCGTTTCCGAACTCGCCCCCCTTTCGGATGGTTCCTCCGCTTCCTGCAATCAGGAAACTCGGCGCTCGATTGTGATTTTCGGTTTTCTATTCAGTTGTAAGGATGTTCAGTGGTGCGGCAGATCATCAATTCACCACACCATCCGTATTATACTACCCTCTGCAACGCTTGTCAACACTTTTTTGCAGGAATTTTACGGCCGCTGGAGTGGGCAGTTTGTTCCCGGTCCGAACCTCTCCTGGTATGCCGGATTCTGCCTTCTTCGGACACGGAAGAAGAAGAGGCTCCAAAAGCAACTCCAAAGAAGGAATTTGTGTCCTGCAGCAATAAACCTGTTCTAGCCACGTGCGAACACGTTAGAATTGAGGTGAATACATGTCTATGAGCGGCTATGAGCGTATGGTCAACGCGCTTGCGAGAAAACCGGTTGATATGCTTCCTGTCGCGGTCAGCCCGTGGGGCGACACGGTCAAGCGGTGGGTGTCAGAGGGACATCTCAAAGCCGATGAGGACCCGGCCCTGCACTTTGGCCAGGACAGTCGAGGTGGCGGGTGGCTAAACTCAGTTGCCAACCTTGACTTCGAGCAAGTCACGCTTGAAGAGACCGACGAGACCATACTCTGTCTTGACGGCAACGGGGCAACGCTTCGCAGGCACAAGCTGCACGACAGCACACCGGAGCACGTGGATTTCACCGTGAAAGACCGCGCCGGTTGGGAGAAGCACGTGAAGCCATTCCTGCTCGGCACCGACCGCCGCAGGATTCCGTTTGAGACCTACCGCGATGCCAAGAAATGCGCTGCAGAGCGACACTTGTACTTCACGTGGACGGGGGTTCCGCCTTTCGAGCAGATGCACCCCGTTTGTGGACACGAGTATATGCTGATGGGCATGGCTGAGGATCCGGAATGGGTGAAGGACATGGTTATGACCTTTGCCGACCTGACAATCCGCCACCTTGAACTGTTGTTTGCTGAAGAAGGCCAGCCTGATGGATTCTTTGTCTATGAAGATCTGGGGTTCAAGAACAAGCCCTTCATGTCCCCTGCAATGTACCGGGAGATTCTGCAGCCTGGTCATGCCAGGATCTTCGACTATGCCCACTCACTTGGGTGTAAAGTGATAGTTCACTCCTGCGGGTATATGGAACCGCTGGTTCCCGGTCTCATAGAGGCAGGTATGGACTGTCTGCAGGCAATGGAAGTGAAGGCCGGGATGAATCTGCCCAAGCTTTTCGCTGACTACGGGGATCGCATCGCATTCTTTGGCGGCGTTGACGTGCGCACGCTGATAGCCAATGACCGCGACGCCATCGTGCGCGAACTCCGCGAGAAGGTGCTTCCCGTGGTCAAAGGCGGCGGGGGATACATCCTGCATTCGGATCACTCCGAGCCCCCGGAGGTCGACTACGAAACGATGCGCTTCTTCGTAGACCACGGGCGGCGAATAGCCGAGTGGGGCTAGGAGTCCGCCGAAAGGACACTGGTTGAGCCGGTCTCACACGTGGGCCCGGCTCCTAGATCTTCTCCAGTATCTCACAGGCGGATTGCACCAGGCCGAGGCAGAAGGTGTCGTGGAGGTTGCGTTCTTTGAACTCTGCCATCCCCTCAGGGGTGCTGATATCCAGGCCCAACAACTCGCGGCAGACTATGGACCCGTTCTTCTCCCTGAAGGCTTCTACGAACTCGCCGGCCCTCTCGTAGACAGCGGCCTTGGCCTCAGGGTTGCCTATCGTCTGTCCGCCGCAGCGCAGGCCGAGCACCATCAGCGAGCCGGTGACCGCTCCGCAGGTCTCGCCCATTCTACCTATACCACCTCCAAACGTGGACGCGATCTTCAGGCAGGTGTCGCGTTCCAGACCCTCTGCCGGGCCAAGGGCTGCGAGTGTAGCCTGCGCACAGTTGTACTTCTGCCGGAACATTTCCGCTGCGTTATCTTTCGCTGACAATATCTAACCTCCATCCTTGGCGCCCTGACCGAGCGCGATGCAATATCCTACACCCTGTGAGCGACGTCAGGCAAGCTTGCCGTACGTTTGACAAAGCCGGTCATTGCGTTTACGCTATCAGTTGGACTCGAATACTTGTGAGGTTGAGATTGGCTATGGCAAACACGGATTGGTTCAGGGCGGCAAGGTGGGGAGTATTCATGCACCTGCTTGCAGGAGCTGCGGGGTCGGAGGAAGTAGGTCAGGATACCGAAATTGAGCAGTGGAACGCGACAGTAGACGCGTTCGATGTAGAGGGGCTCGCCGATCAGCTACAGGACTTCGGAGCCGGGTACTACTGCATCACGATAGGGCAAAACTCCGGGCACTATTGCTCTCCCAACGAAACATACGACAGGCTCACCGGAATTACCCCCAGCAAGTTGTCTCGGCGCGATCTTGTAAGCGACGTGGCCGACGCGATGGCCAAGCGTGGGATAAAGACGATGGTCTATATTCCAGCCGGTGCTCCAGGTCACGACGAAGTGGCGATGGAAAAGCTGGAATGGGAGTGGGGTTTCAAGGGAAAATGGCCGGATGCGTGGCCGGATGGGTGGCAGGATCCTAAGGATCCCGGGCGAACCGGGAAGCGCCTGGTCGAGTTTCAGCTCAAGTGGGAATCTATTCTTCGTGAGTGGTCTGTTCGCTGGGGCAAGAAGGTATCAGGCTGGTGGGTAGACGGGTGTTACTTTGGGGATGAGATGTACCGGCATCCGGATCCTCCAAACTTCCAGAGCTTTGCCGCGGCGATGAAAGCTGGAAACCCCGAGAGCATCGTGGCGTTCAATCCTGGGGTCTATACACCGGTTATCACGATGACTGAGTATGAGGACTATACGGCGGGAGAGATTTCGGAAGAGTTTCCTGTATGTCCCGGTCCCACACTAGGCAATGCGCAGTATCACATCCTGAGCTATCTGGGCAAGACGTGGCGCAGCGGCGAGCCGCGATTTGTCGATGAGTTCGTCCTCGGCTACACCAAAGACCTGATCTCGAAGGGCGGCGTGATGACCTGGGACGTTCCATTCACGAACACCGGTCTCGTTGCAGAGCCCTTCCGCAAACAGTTCAAGCAGCTCAAGTCGCTCTAGCTGCTGGCGAGAATGTGTGTATTTCGGGATTTGAGGGTTGGGTCGCCAAGTGCGGTCTGGGCACAGAGTGGAGAACCCAACCCGGAAACCCCGAAGTCAACCGGGTCATGCATGTTTCGGGACTTCCGTTCCTCCGAGCTCCACTTAAGGCCCGAAACAAAAAAAGGAAAAAACGGAAAAAGGGGTTTACTTTCGCTGAGGATTGTGGTATTATGATACCAGAATACCAGATATGTCCTGGTCAAGGGGATTTGAGTGTCCGGTTTGCTCAAGATAACTGATGCGGCGTCCATAGCAATGCACGTAATGGCGCATCTAGCTGGTGCGGGTGACCGGTGGGTTACCCAGCACGAAATCGCGCATGAACTCGAGATATCCGAGAATCATCTGGCCAAGGTCTGCCAGAGGCTGGTCAAATCTGGCTTCATCAGTGCACACAGAGGGCCGAGCGGCGGAATCAGGCTCTTCGCCGATCCCGAGCGGGTTACACTATTGGATGTGTATCAGGCAATAGAAGGGCCGATGACGTCGGACTACTGTCTCCTGAAGCGCAAGATGTGTCCCGGTCAGAAGTGTATCATGGGCGGGCTGGTGGAGTCGGTCACCGGCCAGATTACAGACTACTTCTCCAAGACAACCATTGCCGATCTGGCCACGAAGTAGCCAATTGGCGTGCGGGTCGAGTATTCCACGCAATCTCTGAAAGGAAAGCTGAAAATATGGGTAAAAGAAACATCGTAGTCATAGACGAAGAGAAGTGCAACGGCTGCGGACTGTGCATCTCGGCTTGCGCCGAGGGGGCCATCCAGTTGGTGGACGGCAAGGCGAAGCTCGTGAGCGACGTGTACTGTGACGGCCTCGGCGCATGTCTGGGCGAGTGCCCTCAGGACGCAATCACCGTCGAACAGCGTGAGGCCGCCGACTTCGACGAAGAGGCCGCCAAGGAGCACGTGGCGCGCATGCAGGAAGCAAAGCGCAAACAGCAGTCTCACGGACACACCGAGAAGGCTTGCGGTTGTCCCAGCGCACAAGCCAGGACGATTGACCGCTCAGCAGCGTGCTGCCCTGGTGCGAGCAGCGAATCCGTTCCGTCGGCGCTGACGAACTGGCCCGTTCAGATTCATCTCGTGCCGGCGAGCGCCCCTTATCTAAACGGAGCGGACCTGCTGATAAGTGCGGACTGTGCTCCCTTTGCCTGCGCCGACTTCCATACGAAACTGCTGCCCGGCAAGGTCTTGATGATCGGTTGCCCCAAGCTCGACGAGGCAGATGCGTATATTGACAAATTCGGGCAGATATTCGCCAGCGCCGGCATCAGGAGCATTACCATTGCCCGTATGGAGGTTCCCTGCTGCGGAGGTTTGAGCCACATTGTCAAAGAGGCTCTCGCGACCTCGGGCGCGGACATTCCGGTCACGGAGGTTACGGTTGGGATTTCCGGTGACATTATCGGAGAGCGGCGACTTGACGCCGTGCCAGTAAGATAGTAATCAAGAAGAGGATGAGTATGAGTATGAGACCTTTTGTAGATGAGGATACTTGTATCGGCTGCGGGAAGTGCGAAGAGGTTTGTCCCGCTGCTCCAAATGTGTTTGTAGTGGATGGAAAATCCAATGTAGTCCATCCGGAGGCGTGTATCGACTGCGGGGCCTGTGAAGAGTCCTGTCCGGTAAGCGCCATTGTGCTCAAAGAGGAGGATATCTAGCAATGGGCATGTTCTGCTATCAGTGCGAACAGACAGCAAAAGGGACGGGCTGCACCGTCCAGGGAGTTTGTGGCAAGGACGCGACTTGCGCGACCCTGCAAGACGTGTTGGTTTATGTGACCAAGGGCATAGCGATGTATGCGAAGAGGGCGGAGGACCTTGGGGCGACTGACCACGACATCGACCGCTTTGTCGCTGAAGCCTTGTTCACCACCATCACCAACGTGGATTTTGACGCCGACCGCCTTAGAGAGATGATCAACAAGGCAGTCGATATGCGCAGTCGTGCAAAGAACCTGTACGAGACGGCGGCCGCCAAAGCCGGAAAGCAGGCGGAGAAGCTGGATGGGCCCGCTTCTTTCGTGCCTGCCGCCGACCTCGCTGAGTTACTGAAACAGGGCGAAGCCGTCTCCATCCTCGCCAGACGGGAAGCACAGGGCGAGGAGATCACTTCTCTACAGGACCTGATTCTGTTTGGGCTCAAGGGTGCGGCCGCATACACGGACCACGCCCAGATACTTGGCAAGACCAGCGAGGAAGTGTTTTCAGGCTTCCGCAAGTACCTCGACCTTCTGACTAAGTCTAACCCCAGCATTGACGAGCTTCTTGGCGCGGCGCTGGGCGTTGGTGAATTGAACTTGAAGGCCATGCAGTTGCTGGACGCCGGCAACACTGAGACCTACGGAGCGCCGGTTCCTACACAGGTACGCATAACCCCTGTGAAGGGCAAGGCGATACTGGTGTCCGGCCACGACCTTAGAGACCTCGAGATGCTGCTGAAGCAGACCGAGGGCAAGGGCATCAACGTCTACACGCACGGTGAGATGCTGCCCACCCACGCCTATCCGAAGCTCAAGGCATACAAGCACCTCGTTGGAAACTACGGTGGAGCGTGGCAGGATCAGGCCAAAGAGTTCGATCAGTTCCCCGGCGCGGTTCTGATGACCACCAACTGCATCCAGAAGCCGCGTGAGACATACACTGGGCGCATATTCACCACCGGTCTGGTGGCGTGGCCGGGCGTTGTCCACGTTGCAGACAAGGACTTCACTCCTGTCATCGAGGCCGCACTGGCCGCACCAGGGTTTGCCGAGGATGAGCCGGAGAAGAGCATTATGGTCGGGTTCGGCGCAAGCGCCGTTCTCGGAGTGGCTGACAAGGTCATCGACGCGGTCAAGTCCGGAGCCATCAAGCACTTCTTCTTGATTGGTGGATGCGACGGTGCCAAGAGCGGCCGGAACTACTACACTGAATTCGCTC
>Ga0209609_10002563_pt1 | contig 10367 bp, 10 predicted proteins | sample LakKivw325mmetaG_FD_184136 | JGI IMG/M metagenome (GOLD analysis project Ga0209609, IMG submission 184136) | Anoxic lake water microbial communities from Lake Kivu, Rwanda to study Microbial Dark Matter (Phase II) - Lake Kivu water 325m metaG... | ecosystem: Environmental > Aquatic > Freshwater...
CCAGCACGGCTTTCGAAAAAACCAATATGTGCGTACCCAACAGAGGTTATTATGACAATATCGGGTTGCAGTATTGAACCGAGATATTTCAGCTGACCGTATCCGTTCATTCCAAGTTCAAAAACCCCAACATCTGTTTTTTCTGTAATTGAAAAAATACTTAAGGGAAGTCCTATTTCGTTATTAAAATTACCCTGGTTTTTGCACACATTTAATTTATATGAGAGCAGGTGTGAGCACATTTCTTTGGTTGTGGTCTTTCCATCGCTTCCGGTGATACCTATGATTGAACAGTGGAATCTTCTTCTGTAATTTCTTGCTATATCACCAAGGGCTTTAATTGTATCCCGAACAACTATCTGTGGAAATTCGTATCGCAAAGCCCTGCTTACCACAGCCGCCCTTGCACCAGCTTTTATAGCCTGGTATGCAAAATCATGACCATCAAAGTTTTTGCCTTTCAGAGCAATAAATAAAGAATCCCTGCACCCTGATCTGGAATCAGTGCTTATATTTTCAAAAAAAAGTTCTTTTCTGATATGCAGAGGATATCCTTCTGTCCAGTTGAGTATCTCCCTTAAAGAAACCTGTTCCATTAAACTTTCGCCTTTTTACTGATTAGTACTTCCCGAACAACCTTTCTATCGTCAAATGGATGAAAAACATTCTTTACAATCTGGTATTGTTCATGGCCTTTGCCTGCAATGACAACCCAGTCATTTTTCCCTGCATCTTTTAATGCCCTGGTTATTGCTTCCCTTCTATCAGGAATAATCTGACACTTCTTTCTTCGCCAGAAGACAATTCCTTTATATATGTCCGCGATTATTTTATCAGGGTCTTCGTTGCGGGGATTATCTGAAGTTATGTAAATTCTGTCAGCCATTTTTGCAGCAATTTTCCCCATCAATGGCCTTTTACTCCTATCCCTGTCGCCTCCGCATCCAAAGACAACAAGTATCCGTTCCGGTTTAAGATGTCGTACTGTTTTAAGCAATTCTTCAAGTGCCTTATGCGTGTGGGCATAATCCACAACAACCGTAAAAGGCTGACCGGCATCGACAAATTCCATTCTTCCAGGTATATTTTCGAGTTTTGAAAGAGTTTCAGCAATAATATCAATATCTATATCCATGGAAAGAGCTGTTGAAATTGCCGCCAGACAATTATAAAGATTTCCAGCCCCTAAAAGTCCTGTTGAAAAATTTTTTCCGTTCAGTGTAAAAGATGTTCCCCTGCGGTCAAAAGAAAAGGATTCTGGGTGATACTGCGCCTTTTTTGAAAAACCATAAGTAACAACATTCAATTTATTCTGCTTCGCAATCTTTATAAAGAAACTGGAATGACTGTCATCAAGGTTGATAATCGCATATTTTCCCTTCTTATGTCCGGCAGGAAGATACGATGAAAAGAATTTAGACTTCGCCATGAGATAATTTTTGAAATTCTTATGATAATCAAGATGTTCGTGTTCAGCAATATTGGTGAACACGCCAGCATCAAAATCGATAAATTCAATTCTGCCCTGTTCAAGAGCATGAGATGAAACCTCAATAACCGCATGGGTCAGGCCGTTTTCAAACATCTCTGCAAGCAGTGCCTGAATATCAATGGATTCAGGAGTCGTGTTGGTCGAAGGGACAACCCTCTGCCCTATCTCGTACTGGATTGTTCCTATAAGTCCGGTCTTAAAGGAAGCTTTCTCAAAAATCTTCTTTATAATAACAGATGTACTTGTCTTGCCTTTTGTACCTGTAATTCCAATAATCTTCATTTTCCCTGAAGGAAATCCATAATAGTTTGCTGCCATTTCAGCAAGCGCTCTGCGACTGTTCTCAACAACAACAATACCAACTCCTGAGGGCAGAATTAAGTCTTTTTTTTCGGTGACAATTACTGCTGCTCCTTTTTCTATCGCATTCTGAACAAATGCATTTCCATCTGAGGCTGTTCCGCGAATGGCAACGAAAATACTTCCTGGTAAAACTTTTCTGGAATCATAGAAAATCCCTGAAACCTCATAATTCAGGATTTCCTGAGGCTTCACAGATTTCACATTTTTAATCAGTTCTCTTATTTTCATATGTCTGAAAACCTGTCATTGCTATACTTGTTGATTGAGGCGGAACCTGCATGTATTGCATAATGCGCCATGCCACTTCCTTGAAGACCGGCGCAGCCACGGCTCCACCATAATAAGCACCCACCGGTTCATCCACATTAACAAGGATGGAAATCTTTGGATCTTCAAGTGGGATAAAGCCAAGAAATGACGCAATAAACTTGCTGTGAGAATAAGCACCGTTTATAAATTTCTGGCCTGTGCCGGTTTTACCGCAGATTGAATATCCATGAATTTTCGCCTTTACAGCGGTTCCTTCTTCACTGACAACTCTTGCGAGAATTGAATTCAGAGTCATAATATTTTCGCTGGTAATAAGTGGTTCACCTGTAACAGCAGAATGCAGAAGCGACGAATCAGATGATTCCACCTTTTTCAAAACATGCGGCCTCACAAGATATCCGCCGTTTGCAAACACAGATATTGCTCTGATCGCCTGAAGACAGGTCACTCCGACCTCCTGACCTATGGGAATTGCTGTAATTGAATAATCAGACCATCTCTCAACAGACCTGAGAATACCCCGTATTTCCCCTGGAAGGTCAATGCCAGTCAATTCTCCGAAACCGAATTTCTTAATATATTGATAAAGGGTTTCTTCTCCTATTCTCATAGCAAGTTTAACTGTGCCGATATTGCTTGACTTTATGATAATCTGCTGGAACTCAAGAGGACCATATGGATGAGCGTCATGAAGGATATGACCTCGTATGAACCATTTGCCTCCCTCACAGTTAAAAACCTCATCAAGTCCTGCCTTTTTTTCTTCAAGAACCGCTGCTGCCGTGACAATTTTGAAAATTGAACCCGGTTCAAAAAGATCTGTAACAGCGTAATTTTTTCTGTGTTCCGGCGGAAATCTGGAAGGAACATTAGGATCATAATCCGGTTTGTTAGCCATCGCAAGGATCTCGCCCGTTTTCGGATCCATCGCAATAACACTGATTTTTTTTGGACAACTTTTCTCCCAGCATTTTTCTATTTCTTCTTCAACAATCTGCTGAATTCTTTCATCTATTGTAAGATAAATATCCTTCCCTTTTACCGATGATCGAATCACCCTGCTTAAAGAATTCAAAACATTTCCCCGTCCATCTCTGGGAATTGTGATGAGACCTGTTTCGCCGGAGAGTATATCATTGTACTGCATCTCCACCCCTTCGATTCCAACACCATCAACATTTGTAAAACCAAGAATGTGACATGCCAGTTTCCCTTTTGGATAGACGCGTTTGTAATCCTCTTCGAAAACAATCCCTTTAAGTTTCTCCTTTTCAATAGCCGTATACTCCTCAACAGTAAGTTTTCTTTTTATCCTCGGGTATTTCTCTCTGAATTTTTTTTCAATTTCACTTACAGGTATTTTCAATATTGATGCCAGAATTTTCATTGTTTTTTCTCTATCATCAATATGCCTGGTATCAACATAAAGAGTTCTTGCAGGAACATCCATTGCAAGTATGTTGCCATTTCGGTCATAAATGGTTCCCCTCTGAGCGGGTAACTGTTGTTCTATAAACTGAATCTTCCCGGCAAGCGTGGAGTATTTTTCATACACTATGACCTGCAGATAAAAGAGCCTGCTGATCAGCGCAAAAAAACCAAGGTAGAGAAATATCTCAACCTGCCTGTTCCGTCTTGAAAATCTATAAGATCTATCTGAGCTCTTCCGCATGCGCGCTTTTATCCTTTTTTTCAATTTCAGTCTCGGAATTCGCAAGTGAAATAATTCTCCATGTTTCAGGAATTTCAAGTGAAAGATTCATCTTTTCTGCTCGCTGCTTCACCTTTTCAAGTGAAAGTTCTCTTAAAATCTGACTTCTATAATACTGATTCCAGTTCTTCAACTGCTTGCAGGTTCTTTCAAGATCAGAGACCCTGTAACCGAGAGCGACTGCCTTGCAATAAATTATCAGATAGCAAAAAGTAAAAGCCGCCACAAGAAAAAGATTCGTTATCCAGTCCGGCTTCCTTCTTCTGGTTTTCAAGGCAGTACCTCCCCAACGCGCATCTTGGCACTTCTGGCACTCGGATTCATGGTTTTTTCAATTTTACCCGGCACAACAGGTTTCTTTGTAAGCACATTTATTCTTTTTTCTGATTTAAAAAAATTTTTTACAATCCTGTCCTCGAGAGAATGATAGGAAATCACAATGATTCTTGCACCTGAAGCAAGAATATTCAGTGCTCCTTTAAGAGCTGTCTCCAGATTTTCAAGTTCTCTGTTCACAAAAATTCTTATAGCCTGAAACACTCTTGTCGCAGGATGAATACCTGTTCTTTTTCTTATATTTTTAGCCAGAAAATCAGCAAGTTCTCTCGTTGTTTCAAAAAATTTTTTCTTTCTTTCATCGCATATGAGTCGCGCAATCCTTTCTGCCTCTTTAATTTCACCAAAGGTGAATAAAATTCTTCTTAACTGTTCTTTTGAAAATCTGTTTACAACATCATAAGCACTGATTCCATAGTTTCTGTCAAACCTCATATCAAGTGGACCATCCTGCCTGAAACCAAATCCAGCTTCGGGGTCTGAAATCTGCTCGGAGGAAAATCCAAGATCAAACAGAATGCCATTTGCTTTTTTTATTCCAGTCTCCTGCATTATTCTTTCAATATTCTCAAAACCATCATTTATAAAGATTACACTGCCAGAAAAATCTGCAAGATATTTTTGTGCTCTCATAATTGCACGAGGATCCTTGTCCACACAAATCATGGTACAGCCTTTGTTTGTATATTCAAGTATCGCTCGCGAGTGATGTCCTGTTCCGCATGTGGCGTCTATATAAACATAACCTGGCTGAGGGTTAAGAAAATTTATAATTTCCTCAACCATCACAGGCTCATGTTCTCTCAACTGTTCATCAGAGATTCTGCAATTTTTGCGTATGATTCCTGTGCCCTTTTAGAATATGCGTTCCAGTTTTCCTCTGACCAGATTTCGAGACGATCACCAACACCAATAATTACAACATTTTCAACAAGTCCAGCGTAAACACCAAGATTCTGCGGAAGCGCAATTCTGCCCTGTCTGTCAATTTTAGATTCAAACGCTCCGGAAAAAAATAATCTTGTGAATGCTCTTGGATCACCTTTTGTAAATGGAAGAGTTTTCAGTTTTTCTGTCTGTGCAGTCCACATATTTTCTGGAAACACAAAAAGACAGTTCTCAAGACCTTTTGTTATGAACACACTTTTCACATTATACTGAAATAAACATTTTCTGAGTCTTGATGGTATTACAACCCTTCCTTTATCATCAATCTTACACCCGTATTCTCCAATAAACACCATTTTCTCCCATTTTCTACCACCTATATCTAAAACCATATCTGAATCTTTGTCAAGTCCCTGATTATAATCTGAATTTATCGAAATAATAGCGCAGAACTATTTCAGTTATGCTCTCTGTTTTTCTATCTTTTCCTGGTATCCACTCTGAATAAATGCTTCAACCGGATCAGCAGGTACTCCAAGTTCAATCCTTGCCTTTGCAACAACCGGTCGCACATCGGCATTTATTATGGCGTCATTGAATAACCTGTTGGCAGAAAGTATTTCATCGGCATCCTGGTGCCGGCAGATTTTTTCTGTCTGTACAAGCATTGCTTTTGCAAGAGAAAGCTGCAGGGAATCAACTGAATGCAGTAGCGCCATAATCCTGTTTTCCCTTCCGCCGCACTGGTCTATCATATATGCCCAGTTTTTATCATTATCAGTGTTTACAACCACATCTCCTTTTACAAGTTCATAAAAAATCCTTGCCATCTCAGGATTTGGTTCAACTGAATGGTCGTCATCAGCAGCATACCTTGTATTGAAATGAAATCCACCTTTCATACCTTCTGCGATAATCATAGCCACAATCTGCTCAATGTTTGTGCCGTGGTGGTGATGACCGAGGTCAACAAGGACTCCTGCATTTTCTCCTAAACTCTTTGCGAGTGCAAAAGATGTTCCCCAGTCAGGAATTGTCGTACTGTAGGTGCCTGGCTCAAAAACCTTATATTCTATCAGAATCACAATACCCTTCGGCATCTTTGAATATGATTCAAGCAGACAATTTTTCATCCTTTCATATGCTTTTTTTAGGTCTATCTGACCCGGATACATTGAACCATCAGGAAACCACAGAGTAACCACGCGATTGCAAAAATCCTTTGCAATTTTTCCTGCCAGAATCGTTTGTTCAATATATCTTTCCTGAGTTTTCCTGTCAGGAGATGTAAAACTTCCCATATGAGAACCTGTAAGAAAATATGTTGGATTTACCGCACCAAGTTCAACGCCTCTATCCTTTGCCTCTTTTGCAACCTTCTCAGCAATCTTATAATCAGCAACCATGCCATCAGTTGAAAAATCCCAGAGCATATGAGTTGCAAATCTTTTTGTGACACCTGTCAGACTGTTAATAAAAGCAGCATCATCAAGTTTTTCCTCTATGTTTCTTGCTGCACCTGGATAGATATAGCCGCCAAACCTTCCTCCCCCAAATGTTCCAAGGGCCCATCCGGGAATCTCAACCTGAAATCTTTTTACCGCATCTATCGCGCTTTTTATTTTCTCTTCGCCAAATTCCTCAGAAAGCATTTCCAGACCAATCTCAACCCATTTTTCATTTTTCGGCATCTTTTCCTCCTTAATCAAGACCTATAGCCTTTCGAAGAATTTTTATCACGTACATTCCAATTAAAATTTTTTTCATCGGTGCCCGTGTTTTGACATCCTAATTATACCACGATCTTTTTTCCGGTAATAAGATAAGCGGTGTGTCCGACCATAACATCATAAGGCCTCAATCTGTCAGGATTAACCTTGTATTTTCTGAAAAGTATCTCGCATATTTCAATATCAGCAACTGGAAGATTTTCAAAACTGCAAATAACTGCTGAAACCTGGTTTGCTGTGGGAACAACTATTCCAATGGATGAGCCTGCGCAGAGGCAATCAACAATCTTTATCAGGTATTTCTCCGGCTCCCTCACATCAATTATTGTAGCATCAAAATCCTTTTCTCTTATGCCATCTTCAATATCTTCTGTAAAAAAACTAACCCTTTTTTCAAGGCCAAAATCCTGTAAAAGTTCCTTTGCTTTCTTTGAAAATTCCTCTCTCCGCTCGTAAGTGAAAACTCTGCCTGTTTCTCCGACATAATGCGCAAGCAATAATGTCATTGCTCCAGAACCTGTCCCAACCTCAAGAATCCTCATCCCTTCTTTTATGCCAAGTTTCAGAATTAAATATCCTGCATCCTTTGGATAGATAATCTGCGTGCTTCTTTTAACATAATGAAGAATGATTTCTTCAAGGGAGGGAATGAAAAAATAAAGTTTCTGATTTATGTTTGTGTAAACAAAACCACCGGGCTTTTTACCTTCGATTTGACTTAAATCAATAATTCCTTCGTGTGTGCTGAATTTTTTATTTTCAAGTTTCACAAACCATTTTTTGCCTTCTTCTGACATCAGACAAACGATATCACCTTCTTTTAATATCCTCATTGATAATTCCTTCTCTTTCAAGTTCACTGAAAAAACATCCGCAGTATCTCTGGCTGTAAAGATGCCACTTTTTTGCGATGCTTTTTCCTTCCTGATAGAATTGTTTCAAATCAAGCGGTAAAAATTCAAGATTGTATCTGGCTGCCAAGATCTTCCCTTTCTCTTTTATCAGTTCTAAATCCTGATGGATGCTGGAAAACATGGTGGTGGTGAAAATTTTTATTCCGAGATTACGAGAAAATAAGGCTGTTTTTTCAAGTCGCATTTCATAACATGTAGAGCATCTTTTGCTTTTATCATGGGCAACAGGCAATGTTTTTGTGAACCAATCAATTATGTTGTACTGAAAATCCCATTCAATGGGTGTTTTCAGTCTTTGAAAAACATAACCTGCTGTCTGGAGTCGCAGTTTATACTCATTATACGGATGGATATTCGGATTGTACCAGTATCCAATCGGTTCAAAATCATTTTTAATAAACTCAATTGTTTTGATGGCACATATTCCACAGCACACATGCACAACTATTCTATCTTTCACTGAAAAACCCTCCAGAAAAGAGTTCCTGACCAGAAAATAAAAATGGAACCTGTCGCAAACTTAAAGATCCTGGTGTTTTTTAAGATTTTTTCAAATTTTCTTGAAATTGGTAGTGCAAGCATTGAAATTATTATCAATGGATTGATAAGATTTCCAAGACCAAAAACAAAACCCGAAATAGCACCCTGCAGGAAATCAGAGGCGACATAAGCAATATATACAAGCACACTTATAAAAGCGCTGCATGGAATAAAAGCAACCAGAAAGCCGGAAAAACACACAAATCTTTTTTTCATTTTTACTCTGAATGATTCCGGAACAAAAAAATTCAAAATGCCCAGAGCAAGAAAAAATAATGCCGCAGATAAGATAGAAATACTGCTATTTTTAAAATTTGAAACGAAACTGGCTGAATAACCAACGAGTCCACCTGCAATGGTATACGAAACAATCTTTCCTGAATGAAAAAGAAAAAACTTCCCGAGCGATTTTTTTATATTTGTTTCTTTTTCAAAAACAAAAGGCAGAAAAACCCATCCACACCATAAAGTGCAAACAGAACCACCGAGAATTACGCCGCTGAAAAAAAGATTCAGCAAAATCTTCAAGCTCACAGATGTCTCTCCGAAAAAACCTCTGCCTGAAAGATGTAGAGCTCTGTATCAGGTTTTTTCCAGGCATCGGGTTCAAGACCTGCTTTATGTGAGCACAGAGCGGAAAGAAATTGTTCCTTTGTCCATCCGGTTTCATCTGCAACCTGTGGAAGAAAAACTCCCTGCCTCCAGCCCTTTTTTACAATAACCCCATCCCGTCCCAAAACTATTTCATCCGCAGAAGAAACCTTAACGGGAACAGTTAAAACTGAGATTTCAATCTCTATTTCTTTCAACTCATCAGCTGTCACTGAAGGAAATCTTGGATCGCCTGTTGCAGACTCAATCGCCATTTCCCTGACAGCAAAAGCGAGCTCCCTCTGAGGAAGGATTGTTCCGATGCAACCTCGCAACTGGTCTTTTTTCTTCAGAGTGACAAAAACTCCCCTTTTTTCAAGAAGTACAGGATCCTTTATCTTCAGTTCAGGAAGTTTTTTCCCTGCCAGATGATACAAAAGAGTTTCTCTCGCGATTTTCAGTAATGTCTCTCTCTGGGATTTATTCAGCATTTTTTTCTCCTTTGTATCTGAAATTTTTGTTTTTACAGGGTATACTGCCAGCGCCGCATATCCAACAACCTGATTTTTATCTCCTGTTGTATCGCCTGAATTGGAATAATCGATAGATTTAATTTTCATCGATGAAATCTTTGAGATAATTTTCAAACCGAGATAAACTCCACTGGCTCCGCACGCTTCAATTTCCCCTTCTTTTACTTTTTGAAAGAAAACCGAGATATCGCCTGATTCAAGTATTTTAACAAGCTGCAAGTCTTTATTTCTGGCAACTTTATCAGGATGGTAATGAGATAGGTCCGTGCTTATAACAATGATTGAGTTTTTTCTGTTTTTTACAAAAGGCGCAAGATAATCAGCATAAATATCCAGTTCATTTTGATTCTCACAGCCAACCAGAATGGGAACAATTTTGAAATCACCCTTTATGGCGCACTGGAGAAAAGGAATCTGAACCTCAAGAGAGTGTTCAAGGTCCAAAATCCTGTAATCAACGCGAAATCCCGGTTTCACAACAATCTCAGAAACAAGCACTTTATCAACAGCAACATCTCCAAGAGGACTTCGCCAGCAGTCTCTATCATCAGTAATGATGCCGAGAAAATTTGCGCGGTGGCTTCTGCCAATTAAAAATACAGTGTCGATTTTGCGTTCCTTCAGCAATGAATATGCAAACCCTGCGGTTTTCCCTGAATAGACATAGCCTGCGTGGGGAACAATCAGCGCAAAAGGAGGTAAACTTTCATTTATAACTTTTTTCTGGTTCAAAAAACTCATCACCTGAGCCTTTAACTGTTTTTGCTCGGAAGGATAGAAAGAACCAGAAAACTGCGGATTTCTGATTGTTAAAGAGAAAGCCATTGATGTTTCAATAGCAATACAAAAAATTATTTTCAGTGCCAGATACCGGCAATTTTTGTACCGCAGTATTTGCATTTTTTGTTCCTTATATGATTCTGTACGACCTCAAACCCCTTTCTATCAATAACAATTTTACCACAACCAGGACACAGTGTATCCTCACAGGGATTATCA
>Ga0209609_10002568_pt1 | contig 10345 bp, 9 predicted proteins | sample LakKivw325mmetaG_FD_184136 | JGI IMG/M metagenome (GOLD analysis project Ga0209609, IMG submission 184136) | Anoxic lake water microbial communities from Lake Kivu, Rwanda to study Microbial Dark Matter (Phase II) - Lake Kivu water 325m metaG... | ecosystem: Environmental > Aquatic > Freshwater...
GTGCCAGCTCTACACTGCCGCCCTGCCCGTCGCGCAGGATCAACTTGACGATGCGATCTGCTTCAACCCCGGGAAACAAGCTCTGGCCCGCTACTGCACTCGTGGTCTTGCGTGGCCAGAACATCCAAGCTACGAGCACCAACTGCAACACCAGGACGCCGGCCAGGATTTGGTTTCTGCGGGTCATCACTTCTTTCCCTCCGCCTCAGACTCGATCAGCAGCATGGGGCGCTCCCCCTTTTGGCGCACGTTCCATATCCAGCCGACCGCAATCAGTGCCAGCAGTGCGACCGCATAGTTGGCGATCTCCCAGACTCTCTGCTGGCCTTCGTCCATGGACTTGAGCATGTGCGCGTAGGTTCCGCGCGAGCGGATGGTCAGCAGGTCCTCGTCTTCCACGCACCAGTCAATGGCGTTCTGCACGAATTGCAGGTTGTTGAGATAGCGATCTGCCGACATGCGCGCGCTGATGTTGAGCACCACGTCATCGACGAACTCGTTGCTGCCAACCACGACAAGCCGCGACGACTCTGGTGATGTTGTGATGGTACCCAGGGCTGGCTGGCTGGCTCCTTCTTCGGTCTGCCCGGCTGGTACAGGCGGCTCTTTGTCCTTGAAAAAGCTCTCGAACGAGCCGCGCACAGTCACCGCCAGCGGCCTGGAGCCTACCTCGCCTTCCACAGGAAAGCCCAGTTTGGGGTACAACTGGGTGTTCGGCTGCACGTCGAGCGAAGTACGCAGCCAGGATTGCGCTGTGGATTGCAGCAGGACAGTGACCTGACGATTGGCATTCTTGTCTGCGTCCACTTCCAGCGGCGAACACCATTGCAGGGTCACTGCCGGGAGGCTGGAAACGATCACGCTGTCCTTGGCCATGCCGGCTGTGCGCACATCCACGAAGTATGGATAGGACACCTGCTGAACCTCTATCACCTGATAGCCGCCCGACTGGCGCTGTACCTGGACCGGGAATGGCTCGTTCTGGGGGTCCATCACCATCGCATCCCGCACGTCAACACCGTAGAACGCCAGCATCTCCTTGAGGTTGTCTTGCAGGGCCTCCATGCTCAGGCTTCCGGAGTACTGCTGCTGCGACAAGGCATAGTTGCCCGCGGCCACCACCACCGCTCCGCCGCGCATGAGGAACTGGTCAATGGCAAAGCGGTCCATGTCGCTCATGCCCTGCGGGGCGATGATCAGCAGCACGTCGACGTTTCCAGGCACACGACCCGACGACAGGTCCACTCCCGTGAGCGTGTAACTTTGCTGCAGTTGGTTGCCGAGTAGATTCCAACTGGAGAGGGGCTCGACCGTCTGTCCGTACATGTCTTGCATGGGCTGCAGGTTCGGAACCCACACACCCACGGTCTTGAGAAAGCCCGGGGCTGCCCGTTTGAGAGCAGCCTCGATCTCGCTGCGGATGTCCGCCTCGGTCATCTCGCCCTGGGGGTAGAGCAACTGACTCTCGTCGCCGATCTGCAGCAAGAGGTGCAGGTAGTACGAGTCGGGTGAGAAGAACGACGTGGCGATGGGACGCAGCCCGTAGGTGTTGAACAACTCCTCGCGGCCGATGCGAGCGCCGGATGCATCCGGATCGATGACCTCGAAGGTGAACTTGCCACCGGATTCTTGCTGGATCGCCTGTGCAACCTTGGTAACGTTCTGTTGCACTGCCTGCAAGGAAGCGGGCAATGTCTGAGGCGTGATAAAGGCGGTGAGCTTGACCGGATCGGTCATGCTGGCAAAGATGGCATCAATGCTCTGGAAGCCATATACCACCTTTTTGATGGAGCGAGTTAGGTCGTATTCCAAGTTCCTCAAGCGCACATCCACTTGCCCGCTGGCCTGGGATTCCACTTCGATCAGCTCCCCAAAGCCCAGGGTGACGTTCTGATCGCCGTAGCGGATCAGGATGTCAAAATACGAATTGATGACAGAGGACTCGTAACGTCCCGACAGGCGGAAGGGCGTCGGTTGGATGCCATAGGTCTGGTTCGCCTCTGCCTCCAGCTCCTCGTTGTCACGCGGGTCCACGACTTCTGCCTTGATCTTGCCATTGGAGGCGATTTGGTACTCACGCAGCATGTCACGTACGTTGGGCGCCAGGGGAGCCAGTAAGGGGTGCGTCTTGGCACTGATATAGGCGCGTATGAGCAGGGGTTCCTGCAAGCTGCCGATCAGATCGCGCGTGGCTGATGACAGGCTGTACTCGCGTCCGGCAGTCAGATCCGCGCGCAAGCCGCTCACCGGAAAGAGCCAGGTGTTGAGAGCCACCAGGTTGGCGATGATCAGCGCGACGCTGATAAAGGTCTGGCGGCGACGCGCCATTGTGTGTGGCGTCCTGCTCCAGGTCTTGGCGCTCAGAGAGACGACGTTGAGCACCAAGAAGACGGCGGTCAGCGAAAGGTAGTAGATCAGGTCGCGCAGGTCAATCACGCCGCGTTCAATGCTCTCAAAGCGGCTGCCCGTGCCAATGGCACGCAGCACTTCGCTCAGGGCGTTGCCTCCCAGCCCGCTGATGCTGGATGACCCCACCAAATAGAACGCTCCGCCTACTACCACAGTGAGGATGAGAGAGACGATGGGATTGTCGGTGCGCGAGGAGATGCACAGGCCAATGGCGGCATAGGCCGCGGACATGAGCACTGCGGCCAGATAGCCACCGGCAACCGGGCCCCAATCCAGCCTGCCGAGCAGGCTGACTGTAATGGGCAAGAAAAGCGTCAAAGCCAGCGCCAGCACGATCACCGCCATTACCGCTATGAACTTGCCCAGCACCAACGCGATGCGTTGCACGGGCAGCGTCAGTAGCACTTCCAGAGTTCCCGAGCGTTGTTCCTCGCTCCACTGGCGCATGGTCAGTGCAGCCACCAGGAAGATGGTCAGGATGGGCATCCAGCGGAATAGTGGGCGAACATCAGCGATGTTGCGGGCGAAAAAGGTCTCCACCCAGAAGAAGGCGAACAGGGTGACCACAAGGAACGTCCCCAGGAAGATCAGCGCCATGGGTGAACCGAAGTAGGTACTCAGTTCCTTACGCGCAATCGCACGAGCTTGTTTGATCATCTTTCACCTCGCTTGGCAGCGTCCCTGGGACTGCTGGTAGTGGTCACAAGCTCGTTGAACACCGTCTCCAGCGTGCGCACATCGCGACGCAGTTCTTTCAAAGGCCAGCCTTGCTCACGAGCCAAGGCATAGATGGTCGGTCGCAGGTCCCCCTTGCTCTTGGCGCTGACGCGGTAGGTGCGCCCGTCTGATGTCTCCGAGGACTGGACCGAGCGTACGCTGGGCAATCTGCGCAGATCGCGCGCCGCATCCACGTTCGAGTCGTCCAATACCAAGATGGCGTCCGTGGTGGCTTCGAGTTCCGACAAGCGCGCGTCGGCTCTCACCTCACCGTTGAGTAGGATGATGACGCGGTCGCAGGTGGCCTCCACCTCCGACAGGATGTGCGTCGAGATCATGACCGTGGCATTCTTGGCCAGGCGGCGGATCAGGTGGCGCACCTCCACGATCTGCGTCGGGTCAAGCCCCGCAGTGGGCTCATCCAGGATGAGGAGGCGTGGTTTGTGCAGAATGGCTTGCGCCAGGCCCACGCGCTGGCGGTAACCCTTGCTGAGCTGGCCAATCGGTCGCGTCAAGTGATCTTCCAGCGCAGTGGCGCGGACGGCCTCAGACAGGCGGGCGGTCTGCTCCCCAAGCGGAATCTGGCGCAAGTCCGCGATCATCTTCAAGTAGGCTTGCACGGAGAGCTCGGGGTAGAGCGGGGCGTTCTCCGGCAGGTAGCCAAGGCGCTGTTGCACCTGCAGGGGCTGGGTCAGAACGTCCAGCCCGTCCACCAGTGCCGTGCCGCTATCCGGCTGCAGGTACCCGGTGAGCACCTTCATCATGGTCGTTTTGCCGGCGCCGTTGGGGCCGAGCAGGCCGATGATTTCGCCTTGGGCAACGTGGAAAGAAACCTCACGCAGGGCCTGCACGCGGCCGTATGACTTGCTTACCTGGGTGACATCAATCATCTCTTCCTCCGATGGAGTCAGGCGAAGGTTTGTCTGCAACACGTAGCCGCCAGTGGCGTGCCTTGCGGCATGGCACCAGCGGCCCAGTCTACGTGTTAGCAAGTAGTAGCTTAGTGAATTTGGACGCGTGTGTCAAGTGCGAATGACACAACTATGAAGGTCTCTGACCCGACCCACGCTAAAGACGGGGTTCTGCTGATGCGTAGGCGGTTTGACAAGTGGGAGCAAAGTGGGTATGATTGGTAATATCAGTTTACCACCTGTTCGGATTGGCCTGCCTCTCTATCTCGGTGCTCTCGACAATCTGGTGCCAAGGAGGAATGAAGCCAATGCTGTCTGCCCAAGAGCTCGAAGCCCTGGCCCGTATTGACTCCCCGACCGTATCCAATGCCATCGAAGCGTTTGGCGTGAGGGATGCCACCAGTGGCTACGCCTCCATGGAGCTGCAACACTTTTGTCCCGAGTCGGGGGTGATGCTTGGATACGCCATCACATGCCTCTCCGACACTACCATGGCAGCACCGCGCAGTCCTACCAGAGAACACGAGTTCTGGCGGGTTCTCAAAGATGCACCCAAGCCAGCAGTTGTGGTGATGAAGGACATCAGCTCTGATCGCATGCGGAGCTGCCACGCGGGCGACGTGCTCTGCTCCATCTACAGAAGGCTAGGTGCGGTGGGCGTGGTGACCGATGGCGCAGTGCGCGACATTGCGGGCATCCGGGAACGCGTGCCTGGCTTTCACGTCTTTGCCGCCGGGCTGGTGGTTTCGCACGGCATCCCGACCGTGGTCGAGTTTGGTAGTACGGTCACGATCTGCGGGCTCAGCATCCAGCCGGGCGACTTGCTGCACGGGGACGAGAATGGCCTGTTGGTCGTTCCGCTGCAAATCGCTGCGCGCATTGCGGACCAATCCAGACTGGTGCACCAGAAGGAACGCGACTTGCTCGGTTTCATCAATAGCGACAAGTTCGATCTTGATGGGTTGAGGCAGCTCATGTCGCCGTCATCACGCCCCAAGAGGTAACTGCCGCAGCCACATATGCCAAGTGGAGGGGACCTTGCCAACATTCTCGGCCGCATTCCTCACAACCCTTTCTGCCCGGGTGTTCGCCGCCTTGAAAGCCCCACCTGCGGAGGCCCAGATTGTAGCCGAACACCTGGTGCTCAGCAACCTGATGGGGCTTGACTCGCACGGCGTGGTGCGCATACCGCTGTATACCCGCTGGGTGCGAGAGGGCCCGATCAGACCGGGCGCTCCAGTCACTGTGCTGCATTCGAACCAGGCTCTGGTGACGGTGGATTGCGGTTACAACTTTGGCCAGGTCGGCGCTCTGCGAGCCACACAGGCCGCGATCGCCCGGGCGAAGGAGCATGGCATTGCCTGCGCCTTGACCCGAAACTGCGCGCATGTCGGTCGTGTGGGCCACTACACCCAGTTGGCAGCTGAGGCAGGCATGTTCGCCCTGGCTGTCGCGAACAGCCCTCGGTCCGGGCACTGGGTGGTGCCGTTTGGCGGGTTGGAGGGTCGCATCGGGGCCAATCCCATCTCCTGGGCCGCACCAGGGTCCGCTCATCCCGTGCTGGCGGACATGGCTCTCAGCACGACAGCGCAAGGCAAAGTGGTGGTCTACCGCAATCGCGGCAAGCAGTTGCCCGAGGGCTGGATCATTGACGCCGCTGGGAAATCCAGCACGGACCCGGGTGATTTGTTCAAGAAACCCCACGGCTGGATCCTGCCGCTAGGCGGCAACGTCGGCTACAAAGGCTTTGGGCTGCTACTTCTGGCTGAGGTTCTGAGCGGTACTCTCGCTGGAAACGCGATGACAGACGACATCCCGGATGGTTCGAATGGGTTCTGCATCATTGTCATGGACATCGCTGCTTTCACTCCCGCGGAGGAGTTCCGCCGACTGGTGGCCGCGATGACTGGCTACGTCGAGTCCGCGCCCGCTGCGCCCGGTGCGAATCCGGTCATGATGCCCGGCGAACTGGAATTCCGCAGCATGGCGGAACGGCAGGCCAATGGCATCCCGATCGAAGAGGCGACGTGGTCAGCCATCCGTGATACGGCCGGGTCACTGCGAGTGCCAGTCGACGAGACGACCTAACGCTGCGGGCCGTCGCAGGGCCGGATAGAGAGCAAGCACACTTACAGGAGATGCGGGAATGGCCATGTCAGGTCAGGCCTATCCAACGCCGCGGGACGTCGCGGATTTTGACCTCGAGACATGCCGCGACAGGTTTCGCATCGTCGCCCTTGGGGATTCGACGACAGAGTGCAACAACGAGACCGCACTCATGACCACGCAGGAGCGTTGGACAAACATTCTGGAATCCCTGCTTGGCCTGCGCTGCAAGGTGATCAATGCCGGCATTGGCCATACGTCTTCGGGTTATGCCGTGCACCGCTGGCATCGCGAAGTGTCACGCACGCAGCCGCATTGCGTGGTGATCAGTTTCCTGCTCAATGACAGCCACATCCGTGACTATGAGTGTCCCTCATCGTACGTCGTGACTTGCACACCCGATCGCATGTACTGTAATCTGCAAGTCATGGTAGAATGGTCAAGGGCGATGGGAGCCTCGCCCGTGTTCTGGACGCCACCGCCCGTGCCACGCTGGCCCGAGGCCTCTTTCAAGAACATGGACCATCTCGATCTCCAACTTGAGATACTCAACCTGTACCTCTTGAACGTCGAACGCGTGGCTCGCGACCTGGATGTCCCTCTGGTTGACTTCTGGCGCACGTTCCCAGATCTGGTAGAGGAATACCCCGGTCCTTACTTCAATCCGCCTGACAATTACCACAGCAATGTCAGGTCTCAGGCAGTCCTGGCGAAGGGAATCGAGCAAGCAATCAGGCCGGTGTTTGAAGAATGGAACGAAAGGAGCACAAGATGAAGCGTTTTGCGCAGACCGTGTTATTGAAGGATGATCCCGAGATCATTCGCAGGTACGAAGCCTACCATGCCAATCCTTGGCCACAGGTGTTGGAGGGAGCGCGCAGGATCGGCATCCTGACCACCTACATCTACCGCTTTGGGCGCCAGCTCTTCATGTTCATGCAGACCACGGATGACTTTGACATGGAGCGCGACATGCCCAAATACGCGGCGGACCCCAAGGCCAAGGAATGGGATCTGTTGATGCGCGACTTTCAGGAACCCGTACCGGGAGCGCCGCAGGGTTCCACGTGGGCAGAGATGAAAGAGATCTACGCCTGGGAAGCCTAACCAAGATGTTCGGGTTGGACCTGTCCCTCGGCAAGCTTCTCGGGCATAACCCGGAGGTGCAGCGCTAGCTGAGCGCGCGCTGGGGAGGCGTCCAGTGGCTGAAGCCATTGTGCAGAAATTGAACATACCGGAGCTGCTGCGCATGAAAGCAGCCGGCGAGGCGCTGTCCATGGCAACGGCGCACGACTATGTCACAACCAGGCTGATCGATGCGGCTGGCATCGACATGGTGCTCGTCAGTGACTGGAGCATCGCCACCACCCTGCTGGGCTATTCGACCGCCCTGCAAGTCAAATGGCACGAGGTCATGTTCTATTTGCAGGCGGTGTGTCGCCTGGTGCAGCATGCGGTGGTGATTGGCGCCATGCCCTTTGGCAGCTACCAGGGGGCGGTCGAAGCAACTGTGCAGCATGCTGGTCTCATGATGAAAGCGGGCGTGGACGCGGTGAAGCTGGAGGGGGGTGGACCAACGATTGAGCGAGTTCGCGCGTTGTACGCTGCCGGGATTCCCTGCGTGGGTCATCTGGGAGCCACACCCCAGAGCGTGAAGATGCGTGGTGGATTGCGACCGTATGGGCAGACGTGCGACGAGGCGGCGCAACTGTTGTCGGATGTTCAGGCGCTGGAGGCAGCGGGGGCGTGGGCAGTGATTCTGGAGGGAGTGCCAAACCGCGTTGCCGCACGAATCGGTGAGCGTACCAGGCTCATCCTTGTTGGCGCTGGCGGAACTGCCCCCTGCGACGGGCAGATGCTGACTACCCATGACATCCTCGGCTTGCCTGAGCCCGTGGCGCCTCTGAGTTCCCGACACTACGCAGATTTCACCGCTCGCATGCTGACTGCCGTGAATGCCTGGTGCGCCGAAGTACGTGACCTGCAATTCCCCACCGACAAGCAGACCTTTGGTATCAAGGACGGCGAATTCGCGCAATTCCTGAAGCACGCAAGCCAAGAGGGCACCTGAATATGCAGCAGAGAAAGACCACGATTGCCGATATCCAGGCCATGAAAGGGAAGCGCAAGATTACCTTCTCATCCGTCACGGACGTCTCCATGGCCAAGATCATGGACGCTTCGGAAGTGGACATGGTGGGCGCGGGAGCCGTGGTTGCGGCCATGTCCATCATGGGCTACAAGCGCTCGTTATCGTCCGTCATGGAGCAGGTGCTGATCTACTTGCGTCCCATCGCGCAGGCGCTCCAGCGCTCCCTGCTCGCGGCGACACTGCCTTACGGCACATACCAGCCCAGCAATGAGGGGGCTATCGCTGCCGGGGTCGACTACATGCAGGCTGGCGTAGATAGCATCAAGATCGAGGGAGCGGGGTTGATGGTGGAGCGCATTGATGCCGTGGTTCGTGCGGGCATCCCCTGTATGGGGCACGTAGGGATGACGCCGCAGCAGATCGGCGCAATCGGCGGCTACCGTAGCGTTGGACGCTCGGCGCGGGAGGCCGTTCAGGTCTTGCAGGACGCCCTGCTGCTCCAGGAAGCAGGCGTTTGGGCCATTGAGATCGAATGCGTTCCTGACCGCGTGGCGGAGTTCGTCACGCAGCGCCTGCGCATTCCTACCATTGGCACCGGATCCGGGACCGGGTGCGATGGCCAAGGCCTCATGGCCATGGACATCTGGGGCCTTCCGCAGCCAGTTGCGCCGCGCCTGGCCAAGCAGTACGATGACCTGTTCGCAACTGGCGTCCAAGCTCTCATGGCATTCAAACAAGATGTGCGCGATCGCAGGCCCGTTGGCAGCGAGAAAGCTTCAATTTCCGATGCCGAGTTTGCCCGCTTCCTAGACTTGGTTGGCTAGGCAACGAGAGAACGCGTCCTCTGCGTTGAAATCAATGGTTGTCCCATAGTTCCCACTGGAAAGGAAGAACATGGATTCCAGAGAGCGCATCCTGACGGCGCTCAGTCACAAAGAGCCAGATCGCGTGCCTTTTGACCTGGGTGGCACAGCGCAGACTGGGGTGCACGTCCTGGCCTACGCCGCTTTGCGTAACTTCCTGGGTTTGCCTGAGAGGCAGGTACGGCCCAGGCAAGTGTTCGACCAGGGCGCCGAAATGCACGAAGACCTGCTGGACCTCGTGCAGGCAGATGCGCGGCATGTGGTGCGTCGTTCCACCTTGTGCGAGCGGTACCCATTGCTGGACGAAGGCGAGTACTGGGCGTACAGAGACCAGTGGGGCATTCTGTGGCGCAAACCCAAGTCCAACGGACTGTACTTTGACCCTACGTCGCCCCCGCTGGCAGGCGCTGACGTTCGCGAGCGTCTCAAGCATTACCCTTGGCCGGACCCTACGGATGCATGGCACTATGAGCCGCTCAAGGCCTGGGCACAGGCGGCTGGAGCCAAAGGCAAGGCAGTGGTGCTGCAAGGTTTCACTGCGGGCATCCTGGAAACGTATGCCTGGCTCAGAGGGTACAACGACTTTTTCATGGACCTGGGCGCGGATCCTGACCTGGCCGGATACATCCTGGACGCACTGGTCGATATCAAATCGGCATACTGGGAACGAGCCCTGACGCAGCTGGGAGACCTCGTTGACGTGGTGAACGAGACCGACGACCTGGGCTCTCAGCAGTCGCTGCTCTTCTCTCCCAACACCTACCGCCGTTTGGTCAAGCCACGTCACAAGAGACTGTACGCTGCGATCAAGCGGGCGGCGCCGCACGCCAAGCTCTTCTTGCACACTTGTGGTGCGGTGCGGCCTCTCATCCCGGACCTGATCGAGATCGGCGTAGACGTATTGAACCCGCTGCAACGCAGCGCTCAAGGCATGAACCTGGTGGAACTCAAGCGCGACTTTGGACGCGAGATCTGCTTCTGGGGCGGTGGGATCGATGCTCAGCAAGTCCTGGGGCCCGGCAGCATCGAACAGGTTCGCGAAAGCGTGCGCCAAGGCATCGAGGCACTGGCGCCTGGAGGAGGGTTTGTCTTCGCCGCAGACCATGTGGTGCAGGCCAATGTCCCTCCGCAGAACGTCATGGCCATGCGCCAGGCCGTTCATGACTTTGGAAACTACTAGCGCCTGCCAGCCGAGAGGATCCTGTATGCTGCCCAAGGGGCGTGTGATCGCCGCACTGGAATTCCGC
>Ga0209609_10002569_pt1 | contig 10342 bp, 3 predicted proteins | sample LakKivw325mmetaG_FD_184136 | JGI IMG/M metagenome (GOLD analysis project Ga0209609, IMG submission 184136) | Anoxic lake water microbial communities from Lake Kivu, Rwanda to study Microbial Dark Matter (Phase II) - Lake Kivu water 325m metaG... | ecosystem: Environmental > Aquatic > Freshwater...
TCAATCCGCCGGCTGGCGGACAAAAGTCAAAAATTACAATTTGAGAACCTTTGTCAGGACCAATCAGTATACTTGTTTTCACCAAAAGCCAATAGTCAAAAAAGGCCAGAAGGTCAAAAAGGGAGATATTCTGGCTGACGGAGGAGGAACCGCCGACGGATACTTGTCTTTAGGCCGGAATATTTTAGTTGCTTTTGTCCCCTGGCGGGGAGGAAATTTTGAAGACGCCGTTTTAATTTCCGAAAGATTGGCAAGAGACGATGTTTATACTTCAATTTACATTGACAGTTTCAGTTGCGATATCAGGGAGACGAAATTGGGGCCGGAGCTGACCACCTGCGATATTCCCAATGTTTCGGAAGAAAAATTGAAAGATTTGGATGAGGAAGGGATTGTCAGGGTCGGAGCGGAGGTCGGTCCCAACGATATTCTGGTTGGAAAAATTTCTCCAAAAGGAGAAACCGATTTGACCGCCGAGGAAAGGTTGTTAAGGGCGATTTTCGGCGAAAAAGCCAGAGATGTCAAAGACACTTCTCTTTTGATGGAACATGGAAAACGGGGGAGAGTGGTCGGGGTGAAGGTTTTTTCTCGAGAGTTGGGTCACCGGCTTGAACCCGGGGTGCTAAGAAGAATTGAGGTTGAAATAGCCGAAATCAGAAAAATCCAGGCTGGAGACAAACTGGCCGGCCGCCACGGAAACAAAGGAGTGATTTCAAAAGTCTTGCCCCAGGAAGAAATGCCGTTTATGGAGGACGGGACTCCGGTTGATGTAATTTTGAATCCTTTGAGCGTTGTCTCAAGAATGAATTTAGGCCAGGTTTTGGAAACCCATTTGGGCTGGGCGGCGAAACATCTGGGATATCACGCCTTTTCCCCCGCCCTTTCCGGGGCTACCGAAGCAGATATTAAAAAAGAATTAGAAACGGCCGGGCTTTCCGGAGACGGAAAAGTGCGCCTGTACGATGGACGAACCGGACTTCCTTTTCCTCAGAAAATTACCGTCGGTTACATTTATATGATGAAACTGATTCATATGGTTGAAGATAAAATCCATATGAGAAGCATCGGCCCCTATTCTTTGATTACCCAGCAGCCTCTGGGAGGGAAGGCCCAATTCGGAGGCCAGAGATTCGGAGAAATGGAAGTCTGGGCCCTGGAAGGGTACGGCGCAGTCCATACTTTGCAGGAAATGCTGACCATTAAATCGGACGATGTCCCGGGGAGAGCGGCTACTTATGAATCTATTTTGAAAGGGGAAGAGATAAAAGCGCCGAACATCCCCGCTTCATTCAACCTTTTAGTAGCGGAATTAAAATCACTTGGGTTGAGCGTGGAAGTAAAGGAAAAACCCCACGAAGAAAAAAACATTTGACATTTTACATTTGACATAATTTTATGCGTGTCCAGGATTTAGAATCAATAAGAATAAAATTAGCCTCGCCTGAGGAGATTTTGAGTTGGTCGCACGGCGAGGTCCAAAAACCGGAAACTATAAATTACAGGACCCAGCGCGCCGAAAAGGACGGCCTTTTTTGCGAAAAAATTTTTGGACCGGAAAAAGATTACCAATGTTACTGCGGCAAATATAGAGGAATAAAATACAAGGGAGTAATTTGCGACAGATGCGGAGTGGAAATAACCAAAGCTCAGGTTAGACGCGAAAGAATGGGTCATATTCGGCTGTCTACTCCCGTTTCTCATATTTGGTTTCTGCGCGGGATGCCTTCAAGAATGGGAGTGATTTTAGATACTCCGATGCAGCAGCTGGAAAGAGTGATTTATTTCGCTTCTTATATCGTCACCAGCGTTAACGAGGAAGCGAAGAAAAGGGCTTTGGGGGAGATTGAGAAGGAATACAAGGCGAAGTCAAAAGTCAAAAGTAAAAAGTCAAAAGTAAAAAGCGATCCGCCAGCTGGCGGACAAAAAACTAAAAAAGAAGAAAAAAATAAATTGATAGAGTTGAAGGACTTGAGGGGGTTGAGGGACAAAGTCAGGGAAGAAGTTTTGAGCTTGAAGCCGTTGAAAATTTTGTCCGAGGTGGAATACCACGAGTTTTCTTTGAAATACGGAGAGGTTTTTGAGGCGGGGACTGGAGCGGAAACCTTGAGAAAAATTTTTGAGAAGATTGATTTGAAAAAAGAGATTTCCAATTTGAAGGCAGAGCTTGAAAAAGCTACTCCCCAAAATCGAAAAAGAATTTTAAGAAGATTGAGAATTTTCCAGGGGATGGAAAAGGCAAAAATCAGGCCGGAATGGATGTTCTTGCAGGTTCTGCCGGTTTTGCCCCCGGATTTGCGGCCGATGGTTCAGTTGGACGGCGGCAGGTACGCCTCTTCCGATTTAAACGATTTATATCGGAGAGTAATCAACAGGAACAATCGCTTGAAATACTTATTGGAGATTAACGCTCCCGATGTCATTGTCAGAAACGAAAAAAGGATGCTCCAGGAGGCGGTTGACGCCCTGATTGACAACGGAATGAGAAAGGGTCTAAGTACCCAGGCCACCACCGGCGGAAGACGGCTTTTGAAATCTCTGGCTGACATATTGAGAGGCAAGCAGGGCAGATTCCGCCAGAATCTTTTGGGGAAAAGAGTTGATTATTCCGGCAGGTCGGTAATCGTGGTCGGACCTCAATTGAAACTGAATCAATGCGGGTTGCCGAAGAAAATGGCTTTGGAGCTTTTCAAGCCCTTTGTAATCAGAAAAATTCTGGAAAGGGAGCTGGCTTACAATGTCAGGGGGGCTGCCAGATTGATTGAAGAGGAAACCGATGAGGTCTGGGCTATTTTGGAAGAAGTGGTCAAAGATAAATTGGTATTATTAAATCGAGCCCCCACCTTGCACAGGCTGGGGATTCAGGCTTTCCAGCCGGTTTTAATCGAAGGAGAAACAATCCATATTCATCCTTTTGTTTGCAAGGCCTTCAATGCTGATTTTGACGGAGACCAGATGGCGGTTCATCTTCCTCTATCCGATATAGCTCAAAAAGAGAGCCGGGAGAGAATGCTAACCAGTCTTAATTTATTGAAACCGGCCACCGGAACTCCCATAGTCACTCTTTATCAAGACATTGTTTTAGGATGCTATTGGCTAACCAGAATTGAAGACGGCTTAAAAGGCGAGGGAAAAATATTCAGCGAGCCGGCGGAAGCGGAAACAGCTTACGAGTTGGGCGATATTGATTTAAAGGCAAAGATAAAAGTAAGGTTTAACAAGGATTTTGTTGAAACTTCCTTGGGAAGAATTCTATTTAACAGGGCTTTGCCCGGTGATTATTCTTTCCAAAACCAGCCGATAAAAGTCAAAGACCTCGAGAGCATAGTCGGGAAAATTTTCCGAAATTATCCATCCGGGGTTATCGAGGAGACATTGGACAAAATTAAAAATTTAGGATTTGAATATTCCACCCTTTCCGGGATTACCTGGGGGATGGATGATTTGATTGTTCCGCCGGAGAAGCCTAAGATTCTTGAGAGAGCCGAGAAGGAAGAAAATGAAACAAAAGAGCATTTTCGTAAAGGTTTGCTTTCCAGAGAGGAAAAGACGGCTAAAATAATTGAAATCTGGACCAGGGCGAAATCGGAAATTGAAAAACTGGTTCCCAAAGCTTTGCCTAACTTCGGCCCGGTCAGCTCCATTGTCGAGGCGGGAGCGAGAGGTTCCTGGAGCCAACCAGTCCAAATGGCAGGGATGAAAGGTTTGGTTATCAATCCGATGGGTCAAATCATTGAATTGCCGGTGAAAAATTCTTATAAAGAAGGATTTGATGTCTTGGAATACTTTATTTCCACCCACGGAGCAAGAAAAGGAACGGCTGATACCGCTTTGAGAACTTCGGCCGCCGGCTATCTAACCCGTCGATTGGTTGACATCGCTCATGAGGTGGTCGTTACCGAAGAAGATTGCGGAGACAAGGAAGGAGCCGAGATTTTCCGCCAGGATGCCGAAGAAATCGGCCAGAGTTTCGTTTTCAAAATCGTCGGCCGGATAGCGGCGGAAGAAATCAAGTCTCAAACCTCAAAGAAAAAAATTGTCAAAAAAGGGGAAATTATCGACTGGGAAAAGGCAAAAGCTATTGAAGAAGCGGGAATTGAAAAAATCAGGGCTTACTCTCCTTTAAGTTGCAAGTCGGTCAGAGGAGTTTGTCAGAAGTGCTACGGTTGGGATTTGGGGAGAAACAATCTAATTCAAATAGGAGAGGCAGTGGGAGTGGTTGCCGCTCAAGCTATCGGAGAGCCGGGGACTCAATTAACTTTAAAGACTTTTCATACCGGCGGAGTGGCCGGGGGCGGCGATATTACTTTCGGACTGCCCAGAGTCCAGGAAGTTTTTGAGGTTCGGCCGCCGGGCGGAAAAGCGGAAATATCTCTGGCTGAAGGGAAAGTTTTAGAAGTGACGCCGGAGAGGATAATTAAAATAAAATCAAAAATCAGTCCGCCAGCTGGCGGAAAAAAATCCAAAATTCTTGAATATAAAATTCCGGAAAGGGCGGCAATTTGGGTGAAAACGGGAGAGGAAATTGAGAAAGGCATGCCGCTTTGCGAGGGAAGTCTTGATTTGAAAGAGTTGTTTAAATTAACCGGGAAAGAATACACCCAGCGCTACATTACAAAAGAGGTTCAAAAAATTTACGCTTCTCAAGGAGTGGGTATCCACGACAAGCATATTGAGGTGATTTGCCGCCAGATGTTTTCTCGATTGAAAATCAAGGAACCCGGAGACTCGGTCTTTTCGGCTGGTGAAATCGTTGAAAGGTCAAGATTTATTGAAGAGAACGCCGCCTTAAAAAAAGAGAAAAAAGAACCTGCCAAAGGCGCGCCCCTTTTGCTTGGGATTTCAAGGGTTGCCTTGACCGCCGATTCTTTCTTATCCGCCGCTTCCTTTCAGGAGACCTCCCGGGTTTTAATCAGAGCGGCCATATCGGGAAAGGAAGATAAATTGAGAGGATTGAAGGAGAATGTTATAATAGGTAAGCTGATACCGGCAGGAACCGGATTTAAAAAATAGATTTAAGGCGTGGCTAAAAAGAAAAAAAATTCAAAAGAGAAAAGGAATTTTGAGAAAAAAACCAAGAGGCCGTTTAGGTTTTCTTTGCCGGAGGAGTCCAAGAGATATGTTTTTGGCGCGCTGATTGTTCTTCTGGCGGTGATTCTAAGTCTAAGTTTTTTTGAAAAAGCCGGCTTGGCCGGAGGAATTATTTTTTCGGCCCTGAATTATTTAATCGGGAAGTCGGTTTTTCTTCTGCCCCTGGTTTTGGTTTTAGGGGGCTTGGTTTTTTTTCTAAGCCGCTACGAAAAATTTTTAGGCGGCGTTTCCCTGGCTTTACTTCTTATCATTTTCGGAGTTTCGGTATTTTTAGAATGTATTTCGCCCGGGGCGAAAAACGGAGGTTATCTGGGCTATTTGATTTCCCTTCCTTTTTTAAAACTTTTTGGCAGTTTGGTGACCGAAATTATTTTCGCGACAATCATTATTTGTAGCGGAATAATATTCGCTTATTTGTTAAAACCGGCCGAAAGGGAGGATAGGTTTTCTCCGGAAGAAAGGAAGCCGACGCTCTTGAAAAGAGTATTTGCTCCCAAATTCCAGGTCAAAGAAGTTGAACCTCCCGCCACTTTTGCCAAAGAATCCAAAATCGTTAAAGAGCCGCCTCCGGAATTAAAAAGCAAGACTACCCCTTTGTCAAAAGCGGCGGGCGGAGAGGAATATCCCTTTCCTCCTCTTGATTTGCTGGAAGAAGAGAGGGGAGCGCCTTCGGCCGGGGATGTCAGAACAAATTCGGCAGTTATTAAGAAAACTTTGGAAAACTTTGAGATTCCGGTGGAGATGTCGGAAATAAACATTGGCCCGACGGTCACCCAATACACTCTTAAACCGGCTGACGGAATAAAATTATCAAAGATTACCACTCTGTCCAATGACCTTTCCCTGGCTTTAGCCAGCCATCCGATACGGATTGAAGCGCCGGTTCCCGGCAAATCTTTAGTCGGAATTGAAGTTCCAAATCGGGTCAGAGCTCAAGTTAGATTGAGGAATTTAATTAGCAACCCTCAATTTCAGAAATCTGCTTCTAATTTAACTTTTGCTTTAGGTAAAAACGTATCGGGTAATCCGGTATATGCCGATTTGTCCCGAATGCCGCATTTATTGGTAGCCGGCAGCACCGGAACAGGCAAAACCACCAAGGCAGATACTTTTATGTTTACTGAAAAAGGAATGTTGACTTTTGAAGAACTTTGCCCTCTTTCTTTAAATAGCGAAATTGATTTTAAAATTAAAATTGTCACCAGGGACGGAATTGAAGAGACAGCTAAAAACTATAATAATGGCATCTGCCAATTTTATAAATTGACCACAAGAAGAGGATATCAAATTGAAGCAACAGCCGAACACCCTCTTTGGGTTATAAATGAAGATGGTTCACAAAGCTGGAAGCCAGCTTCTCTGATTAAAAAAGGTGATTGCCTGGCTGTCAGCCGAGGGCCTGCCTTATTTGGTAATAAAGTTGACCTTTCTGATTTTAAGCCGAGCGAAATCAAGACCTATCACAGAAAGCTCTCTTTTCCTGAAACAATGACCTCTCAATTGGCGGAATTTTTAGGATTATTAACTGCCGATGGCGGGCTCTCAATAGAAAAAGGAGGGACTCACCGGGTAGTTTACACTCAAGCCGACCGATATCTGCTTGCTCTTTATAAAAAGTCGCTTGAAGAACTTTTTAAAATTACTCAATTTGTTGAAAAGAGAAGCGGTTCTAATTCTCGGAACAGGGCATTTGATATAATTATAGGAAGCAAACATCTGAAAGAATTTTTGGCATACCTTGGAATGGATTCCTGGAAGTCGCCCCAAAAAGAAATGCCAAGAGCAATCAGAGAAGCGCCCAAGGAAATAGTCGCCGCTTTCTTAAGAGCCATTTTTGATAACGACGGCTATGTGGGAGAAAAAGCCATAGAGTTTTGCATCAGCAGCAAAAAATTAGCCTCTCAAGTTCATCTTATGCTTTTAAATTTTGGCATAGTTTCTTCACTGTCAATCAAAAAAGTGAAAAATTATGCTCAAAATGAATACTATCGACTTTCTATCTTTGGCGAAGAGGTGCGCAAATTCGTTCAAGAAATCGGTTTTATAAGAAAAGAAAAATATAAAAAAGTTGAAAAATTTCTTAAATTATCTCCGAATCCCAATGTTGATGTAATTCCCAATATCTCCTCTTTGCTTAAAAAAATAGCTCAAAAATATCTTAATTGTTTTGCTTGCCTGACAAATCGAGGATGGAAATATCAATCCGGGATTTTAGTTCCTAAATATGCTTTTAGCTCTTTGACCAGTTATAATTCGGGCGAAAGAATGCCCAGTTATCAGGCGATGGAAAGGATTCTTAATTTTTATCAACCAATTTCCCAGGAACGGGAATATCAAGAACTGGAGAGAATTTTTGACAGAAACTTTTATTGGGATAAGATTGAAAAAATTGAAAGAACTTCCGGAGTCGGATATGATTTTTACGTGCCCGGTTCGGATTCTTTTGTTGGAAACGGCTTTGTCAATCACAATACCATTTTTTTGAATAGTTTGATTTTGTCTCTCCTTTATAGAAGTTCGCCGGAAATTTTGAGATTTATTTTCATTGACCCGAAGAGAGTCGAATTTTCAGTTTATCAGGGGCTTCCTCACCTTTTAACCCCCGTGATTTTTGATGCCCAGAGAACGGTTAATGCTTTAAAATGGTTGATTTCGGAGATGGAAAGAAGATTCGATGTTTTATCGGCAGAAAAAGCCAGAGATATCGCCGGCTACAATGAAATAATTTTGAGAAACGAAGGGGAAGTAATGCCTTATATTGTTTTAATTGTTGACGAACTGGCTGATTTAATGGCCGCCAGGGGGAAAGAGATAGAAGCAGGCATCGTCAGGTTGGCCCAAATGGCGAGGGCGGTGGGCATTCATCTGGTGTTGGCTACCCAGAGGCCGTCGGTTGAAGTGATTACCGGCCTGATTAAAGCCAATATTACTTCGCGGGTTACTTTCCAGGTTGCTTCGCAGGTTGACAGCCGGACCGTTTTAGATATGGCCGGGGCGGAAAAGCTTTTGGGTCAGGGAGACCTTCTCTTTGTTTCGGCGGAGATTTCAAAGCCGGTCAGGGTTCAGGGCGCCTATGTTTCGGAAAAAGAAGTCAGAAAAGTGGTAAACTGGATAAATTCAAACCTTAAATCTCAAAGTTCAAAAATAGAAGAAGGGGCGCTGGAGAACGAATTAGCCGGGGATTTAGCCAAAGGGCTGGAAGCTCCGGAAACGGAAATTGAAAATTTTTACGGCGGCGAAGACCCCCTGTATGAGGAAGCGAGAAGATTGGTTATTGAAGCCAAAAAAGCATCGTCTTCCCTTTTGCAGCGGAGATTGAGAGTGGGCTATGCGAGAGCGGCCAGGTTAATCGATATGCTGGAGGAAAGGGGAGTAGTCGGGCCGGCTGACGGCGCCAAACCGAGGGAAATTTATTTTAAAAGCGAAAGTGAAGAATCATCAGTTGATGACGATTGGAAGAAAGTATAAAAAGTTTTAAAATAAAACTATGGCAAAGAAAAAAGAAGAAAAGCAAAAAACAGGGGATCTTCAGGAGGCGGTTGAAGAAATAAAGCAGAGGTTTGGCGAAGGAGCGATTATGAAATTAAGGGAAACAAAACCGGTCAGCGTTGATGTTATTCCGACCGGCTCGATTTCTTTGGATATGGCTTTGGGCGTCGGCGGGATGCCGAGAGGGAGAGTGATTGAAATTTTTGGCCCCGAAGGTTCCGGCAAGACCACCGTTTCTTTGCATATTTTAGCCGAAGCCCAAAAAAAAGGAGGAATAGGAGCTTTTGTTGATGCCGAACACGCTTTAGACCCTGAATGGGCAGGGAGAATAGGGGTGAACATTGAGGACCTTTTAATCTCCCAGCCGGACTCGGGAGAGCAAGCCCTGCAAATTGTTGAAACTTTAGTCAAATCGGGCGAAGTTGACGTTATTGTTGTTGATTCGGTAGCCGCCCTGACGCCAAGGGCCGAGATTGAGGGCGAAATGGGCGAATTTCAAATCGGCCTTCAGGCCCGTTTGATATCGCAAGCTCTCCGGAAACTTTCCGCCATTATCAGCAAAACAAAAACGATAGTCATCTTTTTAAATCAAATCAGAATGAAAATCGGAGTTTTATATGGCAATCCTGAAACAACTCCCGGCGGTTTAGCCTTGAAATTTTATGCTTCAGTCAGAATTGATTTAAGAAGAATAGCCCAGATAAAACACGGAGACGAGATTATCGGCAACAGAATCAAAGCCAAAATTGTTAAAAATAAAGTGGCTGCTCCTTTCAAGGTCGTCGAATTCGACCTTTATTACAACGAGGGGATTTCCAAAATCGCCGACATTATCAATACCGGAATAAAATTCGGGGTAATAAAAAAAGCCGGAAGCTGGCTTCAATTCGGAGAAAATAAACTTGGCCAAGGACTAGAGGCTTCTAAAAATTTTTTGAGGGAAAATCCCGAAACGGCAAAAACAATTGAAAAGGAAATAAGAATGACTCTGCCCCAAGTATGAACATTATCTTTTAGACGGCGCTAAAAGGCCCAGGTGTCTCGCTCTTTTGACGGCTTTGGCTAACATTCTTTGGTGTCTGGAGCAGAGGCCTGTTTTATTTCTGCCTCTGATTTTTCCCAAACCGGAAATAAACTTCTTTAGAAGTTCAATTTCTTTAAAATCAAGTTCGTTAATATTTCGTTGGCAAAAATAACAGGACATAATCGCTTCGCTAAATTAAAAGTTAAAAATGAAAAGTTAAAAGTCTCAGTTAAAAGTCTAAAAGTGTTTCACTAATTTTTAATTTTTGACTTTAGACTTCTAACTTAAAAGGGCAGGTCTTTGACGTCTAATTCGTCTTTTTCTTCAATAACCGGGATTTCTTCCTGGGGCGGTGTTTCTTTTTCCGGCGGAGCCACCTTCCCGGCTGCTTTCGGTCCCAGTTGTAAAGTCTGGGCGACAATTTCGGTTCGCGAACGCTGGTTGCCGCTGGAATCCTGCCAGGTTCTCGTTTGAAGCCGGCCCTCAATCATCGTCAAAGACCCTTTGGTCAAGTATTGAGATGCGATTTCGGCCAATCTGCCGAATAAAACTATATTGTGAAATTCCGTCTGCTGCTGTTTCTGGCCGGATTTATTGGTAAAAAAGCGGCCGGTGGCTAATCCGAACGAGGCTACCTGCTGGCCGGAAGGAAGAGAGCGGATTTCCGGGTCGCGAGTGAGACGTCCTATTAAAATAACTTTATTTAAATTCATAAAAGTTTTATGTTTCTTCCAATATTTC
>Ga0209609_10002571_pt1 | contig 10338 bp, 8 predicted proteins | sample LakKivw325mmetaG_FD_184136 | JGI IMG/M metagenome (GOLD analysis project Ga0209609, IMG submission 184136) | Anoxic lake water microbial communities from Lake Kivu, Rwanda to study Microbial Dark Matter (Phase II) - Lake Kivu water 325m metaG... | ecosystem: Environmental > Aquatic > Freshwater...
CCTTTATCCCCTTCCCCTTAATAAGGGGAAGGGGAAGATTTTTTAAAAAGAGGGGCGATAGCCCCTCTTGGACGCCCCCAAAAATAAGAGACTTCTCTACTATCTCTTACGCTTCCACCTTCTTATTATTGTGCTTTCGGGGGTATCCTCAAGGGTTACACCCATCTTAGCCAGTTTAGCTCGTATCTTATCGGCTTCTTGCCACTTCTTTGCTTTCCTGAGGCGGTTGCGTTCTTCAACAAGCCTCATGATTGTGGTAGCTTCTGGAGGTTGCGCTTCTGTGACCACAGTAGGCGTCAGACCAGACGCCGTCGCCGTCGCTGTCGGGGCTTCTATATAAACATCACGTCGTCTTAAACCCAAAATAGCTCGCAGTGATAAGAGAACCTCTTTAGCGTCCTGAAAGCTAATTCCAGAATCGGCCGCCTGATTTATTGCGCTCGCCAAATTGAAGAGGGCAGCCAGTGCTTGTGGGGTATTAAAATCATCATCCATTGCTTCAATAAACTGCTTTTGGTAAGGCTCAGCGTTAATGGCTTCTCCTACACCACCAGTGGGGTCATCTCTCGAGACCACCCGCGCTATTCTTTCAGCCCCCCTCTCTGCCGCCTCCAGCCCCTCCTCAGAGTACTTTAGCGGACTGCGGTAGTGGGAGCTTAAGACAAAGATGCGGATGGCGTCAGGGCTATATTTCTCCAGCGCCTGCTTAATGGTTATCAGGTTGCCCCGGGATTTGCTCATCTTGTCTTCGCCAAGCTGAACCAGCCCGTTGTGAAGCCAGTATTTAACAAAGGGCTTTTTGCCGGTAAAGCTCTCTGACTGGGCAATCTCATTCTCATGGTGGGGGAAGATGAGGTCCTGCCCTCCACCGTGAATATCTAGGGTATCCCCCAGGTATTTTAACGACATGGCGCTGCATTCAATATGCCAGCCCGGCCTCCCCTGACCCCACGGAGATTCCCACCAGGGCTCACCCGGCTTTGACGCCTTCCACAGGGCGAAATCCATCGCATCTTCCTTTTCCTCACTTCCCATAGCGCCCTCAGCGGCTCTCATTGACTCCAGACTGCGGTGAGCCAGCTTGCCATAGTTAGCCACATTCCTTACCCTGAAGTAGACGCTACCCTCTACTGGATAGGCATACCCTTTAGCCACCAGAGCCTGTATCACTTCAATGATTTTTGGTATCTCTTCGGTAGCCTTGGGATAGATATCAGCCCGTTCAATATTGAGGGCGTCCATATCCTCAAAGTAGCCATTGGTGTATTTCTCTGCCAGCTCACGGGGAGAAATGCCGAGCTTACCCGCTCGGTCTATAATCTTATCATCAATATCAGTGATGTTCTGCACATATTTGACCTTATAGCCCCGAAAGCGGAGGTAGCGCCTGATGACATCAAAGGCGATGTAGCTCATAGCATGACCGAAGTGGCAATGGTCATAGGGTGTAACCCCGCAGACATACATCTTGACCTCATCGCCCTGGGGCAAAAACTCCTCTTTTTCTCCTGAGAGGGTGTTATATACTTTCATCTTTGCTCCCTTGCACCATAGCTATGGCATAGGCGGCTATCCCCTCCCCCTGACCAATGAACCCCAGGCCGGCTGAAGTACTAGCCTTCAGGCTCACCCGGCTAGGAGCAATACCCAGCGTCTGGCTTACCTGCTGTCGCATCCGGTCAATAAAGTCGCTCAGTTTTGGCTTTTCCGCCACGATGGTAGCATCAACATTAACTATCTTAAAGCCGCTATCCACCAGCTTATCCCGCGTTCTTTTAAGCAGTACTAGGCTGGAGATATCCTTATATTGAGGTTCGCCAGGTGGGAAATGGCTGCCGATATCACCCAGGGCGGCTGCTCCGAGCAGGGCATCAATAATGGCGTGGGTCAGGACATCAGCGTCACTCCAGCCGCTAAGCCCCTGAGCAAAGGGGACATTTATCCCCCCCAGCACTAACCTGCGCCCTGAAATCAGGGGATGAACATCATAGCCTATGCCAACCCGCATTTTACTTCCCACGCTTTTGTTGCCAAGCCTCAGCTATTAATAGGTCATCGGGGGTGGTTATCTTTATATTATCATAGGAACCCATATAGAGCTTAACCTTATAGCCTAATTGCTCTACCAGCGAAGCATCGTCGGTAACTTCTTCTTTCGCCTTCTGATAGGCTTCCGAGATTATACCATAGCGAAACACCTGTGGCGTCTGAACTGCCCATAGATTTTGACGTGGCGGCGTCTGGTGCACTATTCTATCGCCATTGGCGACTTTAATGGTATCGGTGACCGGAACGGCGGCTACAGCAGCACCGGTCTCTTCGGCTGCTTTAAGCCCGCGCTCAATCAAGTCTCTAGTCAGCAGCGGACGGGCGCCATCATGGATTACTACCCAGTGGCAATGATTAAGTCGGCTGAGTCCCGCCGCCACCGAATCCTGACGCCGCTTGCCCCCGGCACATACCTCAATCGGCTTAGGCCATCCCTCCTCGGTTATCAACCGCCGGCATGGCTCCAGGTTTTTTCCACTCACCACCACCACAATCTGGTCAACTGAATCACAGACTTCAAAGGCATCAAGCACCCGGGCAAGAGCCGGCTTTCCCCCAAGTGGAGCGAAGACCTTATCCACCCCAGCCATCCGCTGGCTCGAGCCAGCAGCGACGATAATTACGCCTATTTTTGGCTTTTTTATCTACCTCACCCCTTTTATCCCCCTCTCTTATCCATTCTCCCCCTTCCCTTGATAAGGGAAGGGGGCAGGGGGATAGGTTTCAAAATATAGCTTACACGTAGCTGATTATTCATTCTCGGTTACTGTCTTGCTCCCAATCAGCCCCACCCTTATTGCCTCCCTTAGGGTGCTGACTGGGATAAGCTTGATATCTTTGGGGGCTGAAATCACGGCGCTGACTTTCGGCACCAGGCAGCGCTCAAATCCTAGCCTGGCTGCCTCGGCTACCCGCCTATCTAAGTAGGAAACGGCTCGTAGCTCGCCGCTCAACCCTACCTCCCCCACCACTACCAGTTGCGGGTCAACCGCCACATCGCGGGCGCTGGAGGCAATGGCTAGGGCAATACCCAAATCAGCCGCCGGTTCTCCAATCCTCAGCCCGCCGGTGACATTAGCAATAATATCCTGATTACCCAGCTTCAAGCCGACCCGTTTAGTCAGCACGGCGGTAATCAGCAGCAACCGACCGAAGTCAACACCGTTAGCAGTGCGCCGTGGTAAGCCAAAGGCGGTAGGGGTGGTCAGGGCTTGAATCTCCACCAGCAGGGGTCGGCTGCCCTCAAGGGTGGGCACCACCGTTGAGCCTATGGCTTCACCCCACCGCTGCGACAGGAAGGCTTTGGATGGATTGTCCACCTCTATCAGACCCTGCTCTTTCATCTCAAAGACGCCTACCTCGTTGGTGGAGCCAAAGCGATTTTTCACCCCACGAAGAACTCGGTAGCTGCTAAAGGGTTCACCCTCAAGATAGAGCACCACATCAACAATATGCTCCAGGACGCGGGGACCGGCAATAGCCCCATCCTTGGTCACATGCCCGGCAATAAAAATGGGCACAGCATTGGGCTTTGCCCAGTGCATAAGCCTTAAGGTGCACTCTCGTACCTGAGTCAGGCTGCCCGCCGCCGTATCCAGCTCAGGAAGGTAAACTGCCTGGATAGAATCAATGACTGCTAGAGATGGAGCTAATTGCTCCAGCTGGCTCAGGATAGCATCCACGTCAGTCTCAGCCAGGAGGTAAAGCCTCTCCCCGGTTACCCCCAGGCGCTCTGCCCTGAGCCTAATCTGGGGCAGGGTTTCCTCACCGGAAACGTAAGCCACCTTACCCCCTGCCTGAGCCACCAGGGCTGAAACCTGAAGCAGAAGGGTGGATTTGCCAATACCGGGGTCGCCTCCGATGAGCACCAGGGAGCCAGATACCACTCCTCCCCCCAGCACCCGATTTAGCTCAACCAGGGGAAGGGGGAAGCGGTCAGAGATACCAGTTACTACCTGAGATAGCTCTTGGGGTGGATTCTCCAAGCCAATGGTCTTAGACGGGGCAACCACTGGGACGGTGGTTTCTACCAGGCTGTTCCACTCAAGGCAGCTAGGGCAGCGCCCCAGCCATTTCAGGCTTTCCTTGCCGCACTGCTGACAGACAAAGATAGTCCTAGATTTGCCTGATTTACTCACAGAATAACTTTACTTCATCTTGAGGAGTAAAGCAACAGCCGGACTAGGCAACACTTGGTTTTCAGACGGTAAAGGGGATAACCCAGATAATGAGCGCCAGTATGAAGCAAATTAGCAGAGTTATTGCCACGAAGGGAATAGTGTAGCTAAAAAATTGCTTTAAATCTATTCTACAGGAATCCTCTTTTTCGCATATGTTCTGAGCGACAAACAATGCCGGGGCGCCGGCTACTGTTAGATTGCTGCCCAGGGTTCCCGCCCATAGTAAAGCCCACCACAATGGCCAGGGATTGATACCGGAGGAAACTGCCATGCCCTTGATTAGGTTTAAGAAGACAAGGATATAGGCATCATGCTCGACAAAACCGACGATTGGCGCTGTAATCCAGTAGAGGGCGGTGGTACCGACAATGAGATTGCTCTGGAAATAAGGAGCCAGAGCATTAGCAATCATCTGGAGTAAGCCTACATGGCTGATTCCCCCGACGGCAATAAAAAGCGTTATATAGAACATAAGGGCTCTCCAGTCCAACTCACCGATTATTTCCTCAAAGCTGGGGCTCTCCAGTTTTTTCTGGAAAACCTCCATTATCAAGACTAATACAATCATGCCGACGAGGGCAATAAACCCTAAATAAAGTCCAATAACCTGCCGGAAAGACATACCGAGGATAGTAACCAAGAAAAGCCCGACTGATATTAAGGCAAATTTCTTATTCTTAATGGATTCCATTGGGTTAGTAGCCGCCATCTCTACCATAGCGGTGGTATCAAGGGTGCCCGCCGAGTACATCTTTCTAAATTTGAACTGATAGAACAGAAAGGCGGTTATCAGGAATGTTATGGTGAGGATGATAAATGATGACGGTCTCCCCATTTGCCAGATAAATTGAGGGAATTCTATCCCGGAGACGGAGTGAAGCATCTGGGGTGGCGGGTCACCTAATAGTAAGGCAGTGCCCATAAAGTTAGCGCCTAACCCTACCCAGATTATGAAGGGGAAGGAAGCCAGCTTCATTTTTTTGGTGATATGGAGAACCACCGGTGCCATCATCAGTATAACGACCACATTGGCCAGAAACATGGAAATGAAGCCGGCAAGAACTCCGATAAGGGTTAGAAAGATGGCGATATTATTACGGGAAAGCCTTACCATAATTATCGCTAGATACTGGGGTACTCCTGATTTTCCGAAGTAAATGGCGATTATCCAGGTACTGAAGAGAATGGCAATGACATTCCAGTCGACGAACATGAAAGCTTGCTTTGCGTCCATCACCCCAAACAATACCATTAAGACAGCACCAACCACGCCGAGAACAGCCCTATCTATCTTTCCCCAGATAATCAGTCCAATGATGACGAGGAAGATAATCATGGCTGTCAGCTGTATCGGCTCCATAACTTTAATCTCCTATCTTTACCTTTAGCCTATATAATAAAGTCAGGGGTGCTTGGGGGTTAGCCACTATCTGAGTAGTGTCGTCAGCTTTGAATTTGTTCATCAGTATTGGCTTTTCAGCCTATCTTACCCGAGGTCTAGGGAAGTGGACCTATACCCATACCTGCCATAATCGCCAGCATTACGGCGGCTGCCATCACTGAGCCTATCTGACCACCGGTATTGGCACCTATAGCATGGAAGAGCAAAAAACTCCTCGGGTTTGCCTTTTGTCCTTCTCTCTGCACAACCCTTGCCGACATAGGAAAAGCTGAGGTGCCAGCAGCGCCAATTAAAGGATTTATTTTACCTTTTGTTATCACCTTCATTAGCTTTCCCAGCAGAACCCCGGTCACGGTGTCCAGTGAAATGGCTATCAATCCCAGGATAAACACCAGTATAGTCTGCCAGCGCAGGAAGTTGCCGCCCAACATAGAGGCACCGATGCACAGCCCCAAGAAGAGGGTTACTATGTTAGTCAGAGCTCCTTGAGAAACATCTACCAGCCTCCCCACCACCCCGGACTCCTTCAGGAAATTCCCCAGCATAAGCATTCCCATTAATGGCGCTCCCATCGGCGCAATAAGGATAGTGAATATTGCGGTTACTACGGGGAAAAGAACCTTAACCTTTTTAGAAACCTTTTTCTCCGCTGTTGGCATTAATATAGCGCGTTCTTTTTTGGTGGTTAAGGCTCTCATAATAGGCGGCTGAATAATTGGTACCAAAGACATATAGGAATAGGCAGCAATGGATACTGCTGGCAATAGATGGCGGGCAAATTTAGATGTTACGTATATAGCAGTGGGGCCATCACAGGCACCGATAATGGCTATGGAAACCGCCTCTTGGCGAGCAAAGCCAAGGGAAAGGGCGAGAAGGAGGGTCAGGAATATGCCAAACTGGCCGGCAGCGCCAAAGATAAGCACAGTAGGATTAGCCAGCATCGGACCGAAGTCTATCATGGCACCAAGTCCGAGAAACAAAAGGCAGGGAAATAACTCAGTGAGGATGCCACCATTATAGAGCAGATTTATTATGCCACTTTTATCGTGTGCCGATAGACCAGCCAGGGGGAGGTTTCCTAACACTATACCGAAACCGATTGGCAGTAATAGCAGAGGCTCAATGTTTCTGCCAATGCCGAGATAGAGGAGAATACAACCCAGCAAAATCATAATAATGCTTTGCCAGGTTAAACTTACAAAGCCTTGTACTAGGCTAGCCAGGGCAGAACCGAAGATATCTATAAAGAGCCCCCCTTTTTACATTATTAAATTAAAATTAAAGTGGCATTTAGCCTAGCTGCTGTTTTTCTTTTCCTCTTTGAAGGGGAATAGCTTAATCAGCAGGCGAATAACTAGGGTCAACAAATAAAGCGTAATAAAGGTGACTCCCATCCCCATGACGGTCATTGTTAAACCAAAGGCTAAATCTTTCAAAACCTCACCCCTTCAGTTTATTCTTCATTTCAATATTCTATGATAGCTACCAAATTGCCAGCCTCAACCACCTGCCCTACAGAAAGGTCTATCTTGACAACTTTGCCATTAACCGGAGCTAATATTGGATTTTCCATCTTCATTGATTCTAGTAGACAGAGTACATCCCCCTCCTTAACCACATCCCCCGGTTTGACATTCACACTGGTTATCTTACCCGTTATAGGGAACTCAACATTCTCCTGTGCCAATTTCTAGTCTCCTTTCTCCTTCTCATGGGCGCACTAAAAGGGCGGTTGAACCATCTTGTTTCCCGCCCTTCATAAAAAGCTAGCCTATCAGCTATGGTAACTCAGGGTTTGTCATCCCCGGTCAAGGCACCTACCGGTGCTGGGTCTGGTACGAGTTTCTCCGCTGCTTTCAGCACAATCTCATTATCGGCTACATCAACTAAAGCCTTGGAAATATAGCTCTGCATTTTTATATTAACCAAAAGACCATTATTGTCCTTGATTATCTTTTCTATATCAGATTTCAAATCCTCCGAGCAGTAAACAGTCAACAAATCTCCAGAACTCTTTACACTGAGGACACCCTTCATTGCCTTGATAGCATCAATGATAGCCGAAGTAATTTCAGTCATCTCAGCCTCAACCTCAAAAACCCTATCAAAGACCTTAAATTCGCCACGGAGCACGGCCTCTGAAAGTTTATCCTCAACCATATCCTGAATGACACGGCGTAGTGGTCGAGCCCCGAAGACTTCATCATAACCCTTTTCGCCCAGGAAATCTTTGGCGGCATCGGTTACCTCCAGCTTTATCTCCTTCTCAGCCAACTGCTTGGCTACTGAAGTCAGCATCAGGTCAACAATTTGCCGTATCTGCTCCTTGGTCAGCGAATGGAAGACCACCACACCGTCGATCCGGTTGAGAAACTCAGGACGGAAGGTCTTCTTTAGTTCGCCAAGCAGCTTCTCCTTCATCCGCTCATAGACTTCTTCGCGACTTTTAGCCTCATCACTGCGAGCAGCAAAGCCAATGGTGGTGCCCTTTCTGATTAGCTCAGCACCAACATTGCTGGTCATAACAACAATGCTGTTGCGGAAGTCAACCCGCCGCCCCTTGGCATCGGTCAGATGACCGTCATCAAATATCTGCAATAGGATATTAAACACGTCAGGGTGAGCCTTTTCAATCTCATCTAGGAGTATGGCGCAATATGACTTATGTCTCACTGCCTCGGTGAGTTGTCCGCCTTCATCATAGCCCACATATCCTGGGGGTGCCCCGACCAATCGGGCTACGGTGTGCTTCTCCATAAACTCAGACATATCAAGCCTGATTAGGGTATCTTCGCTACCAAACATAAACTCAGCGAGGGCTCTAACCAACTCTGTCTTACCCACGCCGGTGGGGCCGAGAAAGATGAAGTTGCCTATAGGTCGCCTGGGGTCCTTGAGCCCGGCACGGGCTCGTCTTACTGCCTTGGCGATGGTGTTGATTGCCTCATCCTGACCGATAATGCGCTTATGCAGTGCCTCCTCCATATTAAGCAGTCGGCTGGTCTCATCGCTGGCTAACTGCACTACCGGAATCCCTGTCCACATGCTAACTACCTGAGCGATATCCTCCTCAGTTACTACCGGCTTCTCCTGTTCCTGCGCCGCCTGCCACTCCTGCTCCATCTTCTTTATTTTCTCTTCAATCTGAAGCTCACGCTGTCGCAGTTCAGCGGCATACTCATACTGCTGGGCAGCCAGAGCCGCTTCCTTATCCTTACGCATACTCTCCGCAGCTCGTCTGGCTTCCTTCAGGGTAATAGGTATAGTCCGGCGTTTAATCCTTACCCTTGACGCCGCTTCATCAATCAGGTCAATAGCCTTATCGGGCAGAAAGCGGTCGGGGATATATCTTGCCGATAGTGTTGCTGCTGAACTCAGTGCCTTATCACTTATTATTAGTTGGTGATGCTGCTCATAGCGCTCTTTAACGCCGTGCAATATCTCCAGTGTTTCGTCTACGGAAGGCTCCTCCACTAAAATCGGCTGGAAGCGGCGCTCCAGGGCGGCATCCCGCTCTACATACTTACGGTAATCATCAAGGGTGGTAGCGCCGATGCACTGTAGTTCTCCCCGTGCCAGCGATGGTTTGAGGATATTGGCGGCGTCAACTGCCCCCTCAGCCGCCCCAGCCCCAACCATAGTGTGAAACTCGTCAATAAACAGTACGCAGTTGCCAGCAGTTTTTAGCTCGTCAATGACCTTCTTTAGCCGCTCTTCAAACTCGCCGCGGTACTTTGTCCCCGCCACCACCGCTCCCATATCCAGGGTAACTATCCTCTTCCCCTCCAGTGTCTCAGGGACATCGCCGGCTATAATGTGGTGAGCCAGGCCTTCAACAATTGCCGTTTTTCCCACCCCAGGCTCACCAATGAGAGCCGGGTTATTCTTGGTGCGGCGACTGAGAATCTGGATTACCCGCTCAATCTCCTTGTGTCGGCCGATAACCGGGTCAAGTTTCCCGGCGTGGGCAGCGGCGGTTAGGTCAATGCCTAGCTGGTCTAAAAGCGGGGTGCGACTTGTGGTTCGGGTAGGTCTAGCTCTAGTCGTGCCTTCACCGAGTACCCGAGTTGTTTCGGCGCGCGTCCGCTCAAGGGTGATGCCAAAGCTATCTAATACATCAGCCGCCACCCCTCCCCCTTCACGCAGCAATCCCAAAAGAAGGTGTTCTGTGCCAATATAGTTATGACCCAGGTGGCGTGCCTCGTCTATAGCCAGTTCAATGACCCTCTTAGCTCTGGGGGTAAGCCCAATTTCACCACTGGTTGGTTTATCACCACGCCCAATGATGAATTCCACTGCAGAGCGCGCCTTGGTCAAGCTTACCCCAAGGTTGGCTAGAACCTTGGCTCCTACCCCCTCCTCTTCCCGTAGCAGGCCAAGCAAGATGTGCTCTGTGCCAATATAGCTGTGGTTAAAGTGTTTGGCTTCCTCTTGGGCTAGAGTTAAAACCTTACGCGCCCGCTCTGAGAATTTCTCAAATCGGCTGGCCATTCCTTCTCCCTAGGATTGCTCCTATTTCACAACCTATTATAAAGCAACTAAGGGTAAAGGTCAAAAGCCCCCTGGCAGTGGCATATTTTCCACAAAGGGTTGCCCCCTCAGTATCGTCTGCGCTGGGGCGTTTCACTTCCGTGTTCGGTAAGGGAACGGGTGGTACCACCCCGCTCTAACCACCAGAAGGCTCTATCTTGCTTGGCCTTTTTC
>Ga0209609_10002572_pt1 | contig 10335 bp, 7 predicted proteins | sample LakKivw325mmetaG_FD_184136 | JGI IMG/M metagenome (GOLD analysis project Ga0209609, IMG submission 184136) | Anoxic lake water microbial communities from Lake Kivu, Rwanda to study Microbial Dark Matter (Phase II) - Lake Kivu water 325m metaG... | ecosystem: Environmental > Aquatic > Freshwater...
CTCAAGTAGTGGTCGACTATTTGATAAAGACCTTTTAAAAATAATTTGCTCAAATACCAGATTCTAAAATAATTTGGGCATAAATCTGAAATGGCAAAGAAAAAAAAGAAGAAGAAGAAGAAATAAATCTTCTTTAACCCCCCACCACTTTTGGGATTATCTGAAGTCAGAGCTTCAATCCAAAAGTGGTGGGGGGTTGTTTTTATTTTTTTTAAAAAAATGCTTTACAAGTCTCTTAATTTTAATATAATTAAGAGATATTATGGCCTTTCTTACTAAAATTTTTGGCGATGCTAACGAAAAATATTTGAAAAAAGCTCAGCCCTTGGTTGAAAAAATAAATGAGCTTGAACCGGCGTTGGAGAACCTGACGGATAAAAATTTATCTGCCCGGACCCAAGAACTTAGAGAAAGAATAGGAAAAGGAGAAAGTTTAGATGATATTTTAGCTGAGGCTTTCGCCTTGGTGAGGGAAGCAGCTAAAAGAACTTTGAGGCAACGGCATTTTGATGTTCAGTTAATCGGTGGAATAGTTTTACATCAGGGAAAAATCGCCGAAATGAAAACCGGTGAAGGGAAAACTTTAGCCGCCACCCTGCCGGTTTTTTTAAATGCTCTGGAAGGAAAAGGAGTTCATATTGTTACCGTTAATGATTATTTGGCCAGAAGAGATACGGTTTGGATGGGACAGATATATTATGCCCTCGGCTTATCTACAGGTTGCATTGTCCATGATGTTGCCTATCTTTATGACCCGAAGTATCAGATTGAGAAATCCGAAATCCAGATTCCAAACGGAGAAAGAGACAAAGAACGCGATAGGGTCGGAGGATTTAAAGTTGTGGAAAGTTATCTTCGTCCTGTCTCGCGGAAAGAAGCTTATTTGGCAGATATTACCTACGGAACTAATAATGAGTTTGGCTTTGATTATTTAAGGGACAATATGGTCTATGATTTGAAAGACCAGGTTCAAAGAGGATTTAATTACGCCATTATTGACGAGGTTGACTCAATTTTGATTGATGAAGCCAGGACTCCTTTAATCATTTCTGCTCCCGATGCTGAAAGTTCAAAATATTATCAGGAGTTCGCCGGAATTATTCCAAAATTGAATTCAAAAACCGATTATGAAATTGACGAGAAAGAGAGAACAGTTACTTTAACCGAAGAGGGGATAAATAAAATAGAAAAAATTTTGGGGGTAGAAAACATTTATGAAGAGAAAGGAATAAAATATTTGCATCATTTAGAACAGGCCTTGAGAGCTCAAGGGATAAATCCGGTAGATGGCAAACCTTTATTTGCCCGGGACCGAAATTATGTAGTTAAAGATGGCCAGATTATTATTGTTGACGAATTTACTGGCAGATTAATGCCTGGTCGTCGCTGGTCAGGCGGATTGCACCAAGCCATTGAGGCAAAAGAAGGAGTTCAGGTTCAGCCAGAATCTCTGACATTGGCTACCATTACTTTTCAAAACTATTTCCGTCTTTATAAAAAATTGGCCGGAATGACCGGAACTGCCGTTACTTCAGCTGAGGAATTTGATAAAGTTTATGGTCTGGAGGTTATTGTTGTTCCGACCAACAGGCCCTTAATCAGAAAGAGCTTACCCGACAGCGTTTACAAGACCGAAACGGGAAAATTTAAGGCAGTAATTCAAAAAATTAAGGAAAAAAATTTGAGAGGACAGCCGGTCTTAGTTGGCACCACCTCTATTGAGAAAAATGAATATCTGGGAAAACTATTGGAGAGGGAAGGAATTGTTCATCAGATTTTGAATGCTAAACATCACGAAAGAGAGGGAGAAATCATTGCTCAGGCAGGCAAATTGGGGGCGGTAACTGTGGCTACTAATATGGCAGGCAGGGGAGTGGATATAATTTTAGGAGGTAATCCTCCCGACCCAAAGGAGGCCAAAAAAGTTGTTGAGCTTGGCGGACTCCATGTTATCGGCACCGAGCGCCATGAGGCAAGACGTATTGATAACCAGCTTCGGGGAAGAGCGGGCAGGCAGGGAGACCCGGGTTCCAGCCAATTTTTTATTTCTTTGGAGGATGATTTATTAAGAATTTTTGGCGGAGACAGAATAAAATCTTTAATGGGTTTTTTAAAAATTCCCGAAGACCAGCCAATTGAGGCTAATCTTATTTCCGGAGTGATTGAAAGTGCTCAGACAAAAATTGAGGGAATGAATTTTGATTTAAGGAAGCATGTTCTGGAGTATGATGATGTGATGAATAAGCACCGGGAAACAATCTATAAAAAGAGAAAGGAAATGTTAGAAATTGCAGATTGGAAATTGAAAATTGAAAATTGGCTGAAAACTCCGGAAGAAAAAAAAGCTCTTGAAGAAAAAGTAAAAGAATTAGGCGAGGATTTCAACAGGGCTGCAAAAATTATCAGTTTAAGAACCATAGATTTTCTCTGGATAGAGCATTTGGACGGAATGGAAGCCTTGAGAGATTCGGTTAGATTAAGAGCTTACGGTCAGCAAGACCCTTTGGTTGAATACAAATCAGAAGGCCACAAAATGTTTCAGAGATTACTTTCAACAATTGAGTCAACTATCGCTAACACTATCTTAAAAGTTAGCTTGCAGCCAAAAATTGAAAAAAAAGCAGAATTATCCACCGGACCCCGCCCCTTTTTGAAGGGGCGGGGGAAGGTGGGCCGAAATGATCCCTGTCCCTGCGGAGCGAAACATCCTGACGGTCGTCCGATAAAATACAAACATTGTCATGGTAAAAACTTGTAAAACATATAATTCAAAGCGGAGCCCCGCACCGAACTTGTTCTAGTGCGTGGGTGGTTCAGGAAAGAAATATAAAAGGTGTCATGGGAAGTAGGAGTTGATAAAACAAAACTATGGAGCAACAAAATAGACCAAAAGTTGGCGTAGGAGTGATGATCCTTAAAGATGGTAAGGTTTTACTTGGAAAAAGAAGAAGATCACATGGTGAAGGCGAATATGCCTTTCCAGGCGGTCATCTTGAGTATATGGAATCGTTTGAAGATTGTGCGAGACGGGAAGTTGACGAGGAATGTGGTATCAAGATTAAAAATATCCGATTCCAATTTCTGGCGAATGTAACCAAATATGCCCCAAAACATTATGTGCACGTTGGATTATTGACAGAATGGCAAGACGGCGAGCCGAAAGTATTAGAGCCAAATAAATCAGAATCGTGGGATTGGTATAAAATTGATAAACTTCCTGAACCAATGTTTAAGATGTGTCAGATAGCAATAGACAGCTATCGAACAGGAAAAAATTATTATGATATCCCTGCGGTAGGTTATTGAAAGTATAAAAAATGTTGTTGACTGAACTATGGATGAGGGATGAAATAATTGGTAGAATAATTTAAAATCAATGTCAAAAAAGAAAATTTATTTAATTATATCTATAGTCTTTATTCTGGCTTTTTTTGCCGGGAACTTAAGCTACCCGAGATATTTTAACCGGGGAGTTGATTTTTTAAATCAAAAATTATCATTAAAGTTTCCCCATTTTCCGGAAATTCCTTTTAAATTAGGGCTGGATTTGCAGGGGGGAACCCATTTGATTTATGAAGCTGACCTTTCCAGTATTGCTGAAAACGAAAAAACTAATTCAATGGAAGGACTTAGAGACGTTATTGAAAGAAGAGTTAATCTTTTTGGCGTAAGGGAGCCAGTGGTCCAAATCCAGGGGCAAAAATTGATTGTAGAGCTGGCCGGAGTAATAGACCCGGCTCAGGCCATTAATGAGATCGGCAAAACTCCATTTTTAGAATTTAAAGAGCAGAGGGATGAGGAGGAAACCAAAAAGATTTTAGATAAACAAAAAGAGATACAAGGAAAAAGCATGGAAGAAGTTCAAAAGATTGAAAACTTGCAGCTGATTCTTGAAGATCCTTATTTTAAATCCACTCCTTTAACCGGAAAATATCTAAAAAAAGCCGAACTTAATTTTGACCAAAATACTTCAAAACCTCTGGTTTCTCTTGAGTTTAATGACGAAGGAGCAAAAATTTTTGAAGAATTGACCGAAAAAAATGTCGGCAAACAATTGGCAATTTATATTGACCAGAATCCAATTTCTGCTCCGGTTGTTCAGGAAAAAATTTCCGGGGGAAAAGCCCAAATTACCGGTAAATTTTCGATTGAAGAAGCTAAAGAATTGACCAGAAACTTAAATGCCGGAGCTCTTCCAGTACCCATAAAACTTATTTCTCAACAAAACGTTGGCCCGACTTTAGGAAAAATATCTTTGGAGCAATCTTTAAAGGCGGGAATTTTTGGATTTTTAGCAATACTTTTATTTATGATTATTTTTTATCGGATTCCCGGAATTTTTGCCTCTCTGTCATTGCTGATTTATGTCGTTTACATTTTGACTCTTTTTAAGTTGATTTCGGTTACCCTGACTTTGGCCGGAATTGCCGGTTTCATTTTGTCTATGGGTATGGCTGTTGATGCCAATATTTTGATATTTTCCAGAATGAGAGAAGAACTAAACGCCGGAAAAACTTACTTGATTTCAATTGAGGAAGGTTCTCGGAGAGCCTGGCCGGCAATTCGTGATGGAAATTTCACCACTATTTTGGTCGGTTTAATTTTGTTTTGGCTTGGCACAAGTTTTGTCAAAGGATTTGCCTTAACCCTGGTTATCGGTAATTTGGTCGGTTTATTTACGGCAATTTTTATAACCAATAGTCTTTTAAGATGCTTTAGCGGGGACAAATCTTCCAGATGGATTTGGCTTTGGAGGTAAATAGGCGAAGAGAAATATATTCTCTTCTTCAATTATCAAGTTTTTACATAGTGAAAACGAAGATGGAAAAGAGATTTATCTCTTTGACCTCGCCCTTAGGAAGCTCAGTATATGAATATTCCTTTTCTAAAATATAAAAAAATTTACTATATTTTTTCCGGAGCTTTAGCCATTGGCAGTTTGGTTTGCCTTTTGCTTTTTGGTTTGAAATTCGGAATTGATTTTTTGGGAGGGAGCATTTTAGAAGTTGATTTTGAAAAAAGACCGGATAATTCAGTAATTCAGGATAAATTAAAAGACCTCAATCTGGGAGAAATAATTTTGCAGCCGACCGGAGAAAAAGGAGTAATTTTGAAACTGAGGGACATTTCCGAAGAAACCCATCAGGAGATATTAAAAAGACTCGATGATGTTTCCGGTGTCCAAGAATTACGTTTTGAAAGTATTGGGCCGGTAATCGGCAAAGAGCTCCGCCAGAAAACGATTATTTTAATCATTATTTCTCTGGCGGCTCTACTTATTTATATTGCCATTTCCTTCAGGAAAGTTTCTTTTCCTTTTTCCAGTCTGCAGTTTGGGGTAATTTCAATTGCAGCTCTTATCCTTGATATCTTAATACTAATGGGCGTTTTTGCCGCTTTGGGAAATTTTTACAATATCCAATTTGGCATTCCGATTGTCACCGCCTTCCTGACTATTTTGGGTTATACAATCAATGATAAAGTAATTGTTTTTGACAGGGTGAGAGAAAATATTTCCAGAACGCGAGGAGTAGATATTGGCAGTCTCGTTGACCGAAGCTTAAATGAAATACTTTTAAGGTCGCTTAGTACCGGAGCTTGCAGTCTTTTGGTTTTGTTTTTTATATTTTTTCTCGGCGGCCAAACTATTAAATACTTTGCCTTAACATTGATTATCGGAATTATAGTCGGCACTTATTCTTCATTATTTTTAGCCAGTCCCTTATTGGTTGAATGGACCAAGTGGCGAAAGAGGGATTGACTTTCTGTCAAATCTATTCACGAGGGTGGGGTTGACAAATACCCCAAGCCTGTGCTTAAATAAGATAATATGAGATTTAATTACCTTAAAATTTGCCAGGACTTAGTCGCTGATTTGCCTCAAAGAACAAAAGATGTTATCTGGCGCCGTTTCGGTTTTAAAAAACCGGGCAAAAGGGAAACTTTAGAGGCGATCGGCAAAAAATACGGCATTACCCGAGAGAGAGTCCGCCAGATTGAAGAGGATGGAAGGGCCAGATTAAAGCCGAAAATAGGAAAATATCAAGAGATTTTTCAGTATTTCATTACTCAGCTTGAATCTTCGGGGGGATTAAAAAGGGAAGATTTGTTCCTTAATCTTTTTGGAGACAAAATCCTTCAGAACCATATTTCCTTTTTATTGAGTTTAAGCGCTCCCTTTATCAGACTTTCAGAAACAAAAGATTTCTATCCTTTATGGACAGTAGATTCCAATTCTTTAACTCTCGCCAAAAAGGTAATAGCTTCTTTCTATAATATTCTCGGGGAGAAAAAATCTCCTCTGGCCATAGAAGAACCCAAGCCTTATCAAATTTTTGGAAAAGAATTAGAAAAGCAAACCGTAAATCGTTTGAGTTCCCAGGCTTTGCAGTCTTTTCTTGAAATTTCAAAGTTAATACAGCAAAACCCTGAAGGTTTATTTGGTTTGAAAGATTGGCCGGAAATTAATCCCAGGGGAATTAAAGATAAAGCTTATCTAATTTTAAAAAAGGAAGCTAAACCCCTCCATTTTACCCAAATAACTCAGCTTATTGGCAGGAGTAATTTAGGATGGAAGTTTTCTCGTCCGAATCTCCAGAGCGTTCATAACGAATTAATCCGGGATCCCAGATTTGTTTTAGTTGGCCGAGGGCTTTATGCTTTGAAAGACTGGGGATATACAAACGGAGTAGTAAAAGATGTTATTTTTAAAGTTTTAAAAGAAAAAAATGAACCTCTTTCAAAAGAAGAAATTGTTGATAATGTTTTAAAACAGCGTTTTGTCAAAGAAAATACGATTTTACTTAATTTAAATAATAAAAAATACTTCTTAAGAACCCCAAAAGGGAAATATACTATCAGAGAGATTTGATAAAATAATAAAAATGCCTTTAGAGATTCCAGGCTCAGCAACAGTCTTTTTACCTCTTTTAGAAAAGCTCTTGCAAATTCTAAAAACCTGGTGGTGGCTCCCCCTTCCTTTTTTATTTTGGAAACCCTTTATAATTATTTACTTTTACTTTATTAAAGAAAGATGGGATAACACCATACCGAAGGTTATTCTGGAGATTAAAATACCTAAAGAAGTGTTAAAACCCATTAAAGCCATGGAACAGGTTTTCGCCGGTTTTCATGCGATTCATGATGTTTTTACTTGGAGAGAGAAATGGTTAGAAGGTCAATTTCAGCTTTCGCTATCTCTGGAAATTGTCAGTTTTGGAGGAGAAGTCCATTTTTACATCAGGGTGGCTGAGATGTTCCGGGAGATTATTGAATCAAATATCTATTCTCAATACCCGGAAGCAGAGATTTTTGCAGTGGAAGATTATACAAAAGCGGTCCCTCAGGATATTCCCAACAAAGATTGGGAGCTTTGGGGCACAAGTTTTATTAACACTAAACCAGACCCTTACCCGATTAAAACCTATGTTAAGTTTGAGGCAGAAAGAGAGATTAAAGAAGAAAAAAGAATTGATCCTTTAGCCGGCTTTCTTGAAGGAATGGCCGGCCTTAAACCCGGAGAGCAGCTCTGGCTTCAGATTAGAGCCGTCCCCATCAGGGACGAGAAGCCGTGGGTAAAACAGGGCTTAGAAATAAAGGATAAGTTGGTCAGAAGACCGGAAAAAGCAAAATTTAAGCCAATAATTCAGGAAGCGGCTGAAGTTTTAATTACGGGAAAGCCGCCGGGAGAAGCTCCTTTGGAGGAAAAAGAAATTATTCCTCCAGAAATGAAACTTACTCCCGGAGAAAGAGAAATAGTAGCAGCTATTGAAGAAAAAATTTCAAAATTTGGCTTTGATTGTCATATCAGATTTATCTATCTTGCAAAACGGGATGTCTTTTTAAAGCCAAGGGCTCGATTTGCTTTCGGTCTTTTTAAGGAAGTTTCTTATGAGAATATCGGCGGTTTAAAGCCCGACAAAACTACGATGACTAAAGTAAAATCAGTTCCTTTCTGGTTTTTGGACAAAAGGAGAGTCTATATAAGACAAAGAAGGCTGTTCAGGAATTATCAGAAGAGATGGCCTCCTTGGTTTCCCCGGGCAGGCGGAACCTATATTTTGAATACTGAAGAATTAGCCACTTTATTTCATTTCCCCGGCAGAATTGTTGCTCCGGCTTCGGGTATTCCCCGGATAGAAGCCAAGAAAGGAGAAGCGCCTCCGGAAGTACCGCTTGAGGAATAAAATATGAAAGATATAATTTTTTTTGCTGAAACTACTTTTCGTAATATCAGGAAAAAATTCGGCATAAAAACCGACGACAGACGTCGGCATATTTATGTTGTCGGGAAAACCGGTATGGGAAAGACAGTAATGATGGAAAATATGGCTATTCAGGATATAAAGCAGGGACGGGGAATCGGTTTTATTGACCCTCACGGCGAGGCCGCTGAAAATCTTTTGAATTTTGTTCCTTCTGAGAGAATTAACGACGTTATCTATTTTAATCCGGCTGATTTAGATTATCCCCTCGCTTTCAATGTTATGGAGAAAACTGATTTGGAGCACAGGCATTTGATAGCTTCGGGACTGATGGGAGTTTTTAAAAAAATCTGGCCTGATGTTTGGTCGGCAAGAATGGAATATATTTTGAATAATTCCATTTTAGCTTTGCTTGAATATCCGGGCTCAACTCTGCTTGGGATAAACCGAATGCTAGCTGATTCCGATTATCGGAAAAAAGTGGTGGAGAGGATTACTGACCCGATGGTTAAATCTTTTTGGATTACTGAATTTGCTCGTTATACTCAGAGATACGAAGTTGAGGCGACAGCTGCCATTCAGAATAAAGTCGGACAATTTATTTCCGCCCCTTTAATCAGAAACATTATCGGCCAGGTTCAATCTTCAATTGATATGAGAAAAGTAATGGATGAGGGGAAAATCTTAATTGCTAATATATCTAAAGGAAGGGTAGGCGAAGATAATTCTTTGCTTTTAGGGGCTCTTTTAATTACCAAATTGCAGTTAGCTGCAATGTCAAGAGTAGATGTCCCCGAAGAACAGAGGCGGGACTTCTTTCTCTATGTTGATGAGTTTCAGAACTTTGCCACTGAATCTTTTGTCAACATCTTATCTGAGGCAAGGAAATACAGGCTGTCTTTGGTTTTAGGGCATCAATACATTACCCAGATGGAAGAGAAGGTAAGAGATGCCGTCTTTGGCAATGTCGGAACAATAATTTCTTTCAGGGTTGGCGCTGAAGATGCCGAATATCTGGAAAAGGAATTTATTCCCGAATTTACAGCCACTGACCTGGTTAATCTCGGAAAATACAACATTTATCTAAAGTTAATGATTGACGGAATAGCCGGCAGACCTTTCTCGGCAGAAACTTTGCCTCCGACAATAAAGCCAGAAAAATCAAATTGGGAGAAAATTATTAAAGTTTCTCGGGAAAGATACAGCACTCCCCGGCAAATTGTTGAGGAAAAAATTAAACGCTGGATGGGAACCTTACAATTCCCGCCCGCCAATTCCCAGCCTGCTCCTCAGGTTCTTTATGATGCCAAATGCGCGCTTTGCGGAAAATGGACAAAGGTTGTCTTTCCTCCCGACGGCGTCCGGCCGGTTTATTGTAAGCCCTGCCGAAAAAAGATGGAAAAAGAGAGGGAAGAAAGAGAAAACGGAGTTATTTCCCTAAAGGAGGCGACCAAAAGAGAACCGGTTTCTTTTTCTCCTTCAAAGAAAAATAATTCCTGGCGGGAAAAATCTGAAAAAGAGAAAAAAAGAAAAAGCGTAAACGTGGAAGAATTAAAAAAAACTCTGGAAGAATCCTTAAAGAAGAGTAAACCTCTTTAGCCGTCATCTCTGAAGATGAAAACATTAAGGAATTTTAATTTTGGAAATAAACGAGTATTGGTTCGTTGCGATTTTAATGTTCCCCTTGATGAAAGGGGACAAATTTCTGATGACTTCCGGATTAAAAAAACTGTTCCGACAATTAAATATTTGGTCAGCAAGGGAGCTAAGGTGATTTTGATGAGCCACTTAGATGACCCCGGCGGCAAAGTCGTTGAGAGTTTAAGATTGAACAAGATTCAGCAGAAGTTAAGGGAATACCTGGGATTATCGGTAAAAAAAGCTGAAGATTGTTTAGGTAAAGAAATCGAAAAATTAATAAATGCTACGATGGGGCAAGGAGAAATTTTACTTCTGGAAAATTTAAGATTCCATAAGGAAGAGGAGGAAGGAGATTTAAATTTCGCCAAGGAACTTTCAAGGCTGGGAGATATTTACATAAATGATGCTTTTTCCGCCTGTCACAGATCTCATGCTTCAATAGTTTCTTTGCCAAAATATCTTCCTTCGGGCGCCGGATTATTATTGGAAA
>Ga0209609_10002573_pt1 | contig 10333 bp, 8 predicted proteins | sample LakKivw325mmetaG_FD_184136 | JGI IMG/M metagenome (GOLD analysis project Ga0209609, IMG submission 184136) | Anoxic lake water microbial communities from Lake Kivu, Rwanda to study Microbial Dark Matter (Phase II) - Lake Kivu water 325m metaG... | ecosystem: Environmental > Aquatic > Freshwater...
GCTATTGTATCCACGAATGAATTCGTGGACTATTTCGATTGTCGGGATTATTCCCTCGCATCACCCGCAACCCATGATTTCAATCATGGGAATTGCCCAACATACCTATATTATCCGGCACCCCATGACTTCAGTCATGGGATTATCAATCCCAATCCACAATACCCATCAACCCACAGCTCGTCCCAATCCATCGGGAAATTCATTCGTGGGTCATAGGAGGCAAGATGCTAAATAAACTCAAAGTCATCGGGGAAAATATCACTAAGGTCAGTGGTTTGCAAAATCCTCTTAATCTGAATCTTCAGATTACATCGGGAAACGTGATCGTTTTGGATTTTAAATTGGATGAAAACGAATGCTCTTTTGTTGGGACGGATATTATTCAGTTTGATCAATCAAAGAATGAAAAAGTTCTACTCAAATCATCAGCAGGACAAAAAAAGTCAGCATTTCCTTCCTACCAAATAGGTTTTAATAATAAATCAGAAGAGCAACGAAAAAATATTCGTAAATCTCTCGAAAAAATAAAAGCGACTCTTGAAAATGACTCCATGATAAATCCTAGACTTAAAATAATCGCTAAAACCTTCAACGATTTTTTAACGAACTTGATTGATATTGTATCTGAAAAAATTGACCCGAACCAGTCAAATATTTGTACTGTCCGAATTAATGGCGAATTACCCGGAGAAAGTGAATATTTCAAGCCCATTATTGACGATCTCATGCATGATCAATATCGCGATTATTACACTAAATACGGAGTGACTTCAGCGGGTAATAATAACTTGTGTTATATCTGTGGGAATAGAAGTCCTATCACATACGGCTTTTGTAGTACATATAATTTTTATTCTGCTAATGAGTATGCCTATATAGCCGGCGGATTTCAGCGTGAAGGGACCTGGAAGAATTATCCGGTCTGTCCAACCTGTGCTACGCATCTAAGAACAGGAAAGGAATGGATTCAGAAGAATTTCCAAAGGTACTTTTATGGAAATAACTATTTATTGATACCTGCGCCGACAATCGAGCGCGATGATTTTTCCCCGATGCTTGAAGACATACAGCGCAATTTTGCGGACCTTTCGTTTAAACAGAAACACGAAAAAAATCTCCAACGTAGTCGCGAAATGGAAGATGAGGTTTTTGAAACCTTAGCGGCCCAAAAAGATCAGGCGACTTTTACCTTTTTGTTTTTCAAAGAAAGTAATAGTGAGTTTAAAATCTTACAGGAAGCCGAGGATATTTTACCTTCACGATTCCAAAAAATCATCCACGCAAAAAAGACAGTCGAAAAACACCGGGATTTCCATGAAATTAAAGGACTATATCAAAAAGCTACACCTGATAACCTTTCTTTCAATTTTGGCATCATCAAGACCTTCTTCGATTCTAAGTTCAATAACGATTTTCTTGATCTCACCACCAAAATCCTGAAAAACCGCCTAATTGATAAACAATTCATCCTACATCAAATTTCAAATACAATCTCAGAAAAGTTCAGACAGAATCAACTTTTCTACGAAATTCAAAAAGCCATGATCTTTTTTAAATTTCTGTACGCACTCAATTTAATCAACAACCCACAAAATAAACTGGAGGTGAAAATGGAAAACAAGTATGAGGATTATTTTCGCACACATCCGGAGTTTTACGATGCTGACTGGAAAAAAGCCGTATTCCTCCTCGGGGTTTTGGCGCAGAATGTCCTTGATATTCAATGGCAGGAGCGGGGAGCGACTCCATTCCGAGACCGGCTTAATGGTCTCAAAATTGACTATCATACGATTAAGCGACTTTTACCGGAATGTATCAACAAACTGGAGCAGTATAAGAAGAACTATTACCGCGAACTGGAGGAAATCATCGCCATTTTACTTGAATCCGGCGAGCCGGACTTACGCACCCAAAGCGTGGATGAAATCAGTTTCTATTTCGCCATGGGAATGAACCGTAATAAACAATTCAAATCAAAAGAAGAAGAAAAAGAAGGAGCTGAAAATGAGTGAGATTATTAAAAACCGGAGTGAATTGCTTTTTTGCTATGACGTCACTGATGCCAACCCTAACGGCGATCCGCTGGATGAGAACAAACCCCGGATTGATGAAGAAACCGGAACGAACTTTGTAACTGATGTCCGCCTAAAACGTACGATACGAGATTATTTCATCGAGTACAAAGGGTATGATGGTAAAGGCGATAAGGATGTTTTTGTCCAGGAGAAATTCATCGCCGGAGATGAAAATAAAGGAATTCAAGATGGAAAAACACGTGCTTCCGATTTTTCGAATAACAAAGATGACATATTAAAAAAATGCATTGATATCCGGCTATTTGGAGGAGTGTTGCCTTTAGAAAAAGATTCTTTCACGTATACGGGACCGGTTCAATTTAAAATGGGACGTTCTTTGCATAAAGTAGAAATGAAACATATTCAAGGCACCGGAGCATTTGCCTCAAAGCCAGGTGCTAAACAACGAACCTTTAGGGAAGAGTACGTTCTTTTTTATTCCTTTATTGCTTTTCACGGCATTATCAATCAAAACGCCGCCAAGCATACCGGCATGACCATCGAAGACGAAGCGCTCCTGCTCGAAGCGATGTGGCACGGGACGAAAAACCTGATCAGTCGGAGTAAATTTGGTCAGCAACCTCGTCTACTAGTGCAAATCATCTATAAAACCCCGAATTATTTTATCGGCGATCTTGACAAAAAGATCAAGATAGTCAGCGCGATGAATGAACTGAAAATCCGGGGATTGAATGATTTTTCACTGGATACAAGTATCCTGGCAGCGGCTATCCAAAGTAATAGACAACATATCCTGGAAATCCGCTATCAAAAAGATCCTGGATTACAAATAACCGTTCCGTCTGATTGGAGGGCTCTGAACCTGTAAGAAGGAGAATACATGCAGTATCTTGTATTTGACGTGAGAGCTGACTTAGCTCAGTTCAAAAAACCATTCACAACAATGTCTCCTCAAACCTTTGGCTTCCCACCCGGAACCGCAGTAATCGGTATGATTTCGGCGATAATTGGTTTGGATAAGGAGCATTATTGGCATTATTTCCCCGAAAATTCTTATCATCTGGCTATTGGGATCCGCAAACCAATTAAGAAAGTCGTAATCCCGATTAATACTCTAAAGACAACCCTTCCAAAGCACTTCTCCCGATTTGAAGAACATAAACGGACAACCATGGAGTTCATCAAGGACGGTACGTTTAGAATCTGGTTTGCCTGGGATAATCAAGAACTATTTAAGATATTGATCAATTCCGTCCAGAACCACGAGTCCTATTATACCGTTTCCCTGGGACTGGCATGGAATCTGGCCGATTACTCTTATATCGGTTTATTTGAGGGACAGACAAAAGTGATTGATGACCGGTTTGTTGAAATTTGTTCCGTAATACGCAAAGATATTCTTAAAGAAGTTCAATTCGAAGAGCGGGTAATTTATTCCACACGCATCCCAGTCCGGATGAAAACAGATGGCGGCCGGGAAGTCGAGCGGTACAGTGAATACCTGTTTGATAATAATGGTCAAAATTTACGGGCAAGCGTCAGGGAATTTGAAGAGCTCAGTAACGGGGAGCGGATTGTATTGCTTTAAACTAAAATCTCACCCGGATCGGTTGCTACATGAACATATCGTCGGGGTCTGGCGGAATGCCGATATGCGGTTTGCTGAATGCTCCTGCCATTTTCCATCTTTTTCAACATCTGATCTTAAAGATGTCCTGAAAGTCTCTTCACTTTTTCACGACTTCGGAAAAGCAACGCCCTGGTTTCAGAAATATATAACCAATCTTGAGGGAAAATTCTCCGCGAATGAGCGATCTTTACGCCAACATGGGCTCATTTCAGCTTTTATGACCTTTGGTGTTCTTGCTGAAAGCTTTCGGGATAATTTATTCCTTCCTGCTGTTGGATTTCTGATTGTCCGCCGACATCATGGTGATCTGGAATCCTATCAGAATCTTCTGACAATCACCGACGATGAGTATGAAATCTGTCACCGTCAATCAGATTATATTGATTTTGATGAATATCGGGAAATAATCAAAGATTATGGATTAGCTGATTTTGTCAGGACGGATTTTCTGAAAATCGTTTTGAACGAAGTGAAGAGCGGAAAATTTAGACGTTTCGGGGAAATCAAACGACTGGATAGAAGATTTACTCTCGAACATTATTTTATTGTTAATCTTTTATACTCTTTATTGACCAATGCCGATAAATCTGATGCAATATTCCACTCTGATGTCATGTTGGAGGCACCGGTTTTGGCGAGTAAAGCAGTGAACAACTTTAGGTCCACTTTAAAGGATGATGAAGAAAAGAAAATCAATAATATTCGAGAAATAATATTTCAAAATGTCAATGATGCAATTGATACGTGTGACGAATCAGAGAGAGTATTTTCCATTAATGCTCCCACAGGCTCAGGGAAAACCATTTCGGCGCTATTTGCCGCCTTAAAAATCCGGGAAAAATTTGGATTGTCACATATTATCTATTGCCTTCCATTTACTTCCGTAATAGACCAAAATTTCGAGGTGTTTGATAAAATCCGCTCTTTTGCCCATTTGCCCGACGAATCAAACATTCTGCTCAAACACCATCATCTCGCTGAAATTAGGTATAGACATCAAAATTATAACGAATCAGAGTCATTTTATTCACCCGATAGGGCCTTGCATTTAATTGAAGGCTGGGAAAGCAAACTCGTCGTTACAACCTTTGTACAATTTCTCCTTTCATTGATTAGTAATGGAAATGCCAGTCTCCGGAAATTTCACCGTTTTTCGGATGCCGTTATTATCCTAGATGAAGTGCAGACAATTCCGCATGATTATTGGTCATTGGTTAAAACCGCTCTTCAGAAAACGGCCGAATTACTGAATTCAAGAATAATTTTCGTGACTGCAACCATGCCGTTAATTTTTTCAGAAGAGAAGAATGAAATTAAGGAACTGGTTTCAGGTAAAATAGAATTGTTTAAAAATCTCTCCCGAATTGCAATTGACCTGTCGAATTTATCCCAAGAAGAAATGGAGTGGGACCGATTTTGCACCTGGGTGGAAACGGTCATTAGAGACCACCCGACAAGAGATATCCTTGTGGTTTTGAATACCGTTCGCTCGGCACGCGAACTATATCAATACTGTTCCAACCTTGATATTCCTCATCGCATCGAATATTTATCTTCTCATGTCATTCCAAAAGACAGACTAATGAGGATTAAATCCATCGCGAATGGGGCAAGAAAAAAACCTATTCTTGTCATATCCACGCAGTTAGTTGAAGCCGGAGTGGATATTGATCTGGACATCGTGGTTCGTGATTTTGCCCCATTGGATAGTATCTTTCAAACCTGTGGTCGATGTAACCGGGAATGTCGCCAGGGATTCATTGGTAAAATATTTCTCGTATCCATCAAAGATTCAAATGGCTGGAAACCCTCGCAGATTTATGACCGCTTTCTACTTGAAAAAACTAAAAAGGTGCTGCTAGGTAAAAACATCATCGATGAGTCAATGTTCTATAACTTAGCTAATGATTATTACCAACAAGTCGCTGTAGACGGCTCCCAGAAAACATCTTCAGAAATCTTAAACGCTATGTCGGCGCTAGAATACACCGATGAAAATGGCAAACCGTTTTCGGATAAATTTGAACTGATAGGCCAAGACTATTGTCAATCAGTATTCATAGAGATGGACGAGGAAGCGGAACAGGCTTGGCAAACATATTACAGTCTCATTACCAAGGAAAAGAGTTTTGAGAATAATGTCCTTCTGAAAGCCGCCCGCCGAGATTTAGCCGGATATATCATCAATGTTCCTAAAAAGTGTCTTAAGAGAGATAGCGAGTACGGTATTTATCATTTAAAACGATCTCAGGTTGATCAATTTTATAATTCAATTACAGGATTCGACCCGGATTGTGAATTGCCTGAGATAAATAGCACAATATATTTTTAAGGATTTGGCTGTGTACATCTCGATGCGTATAAATTCGTAGTGCCGGAGAATTGATATGCAGATCATTCTATCCACTTTTGGTTCTTCAATATCCAGAAAAGGCGCCATGTTTGAGATTTTTTCCAATGGTGAACGGCATATCATTTCGCCCAATAAAGTCTCTTCGATCCTAATCTTCACGGGAACGAACATTTCCTCAGACGCTGTCGAACTTGCCCTGCAATACAATATTGACATCCTTATCCTGAATAAGTACGGCGATCCGGTCGGCCGCTTCTGGCATGCCCGCATGGGCTCCACTACGCGCATCCGTCGTGCCCAATTGCAATTATCTACTTCCGCGGCAGGCACTCCGTACGGATTACAATGGGTATGCAGTAAATTCGAAAACCAGCTGGCTTTCCTGACCGCAATGCGCGAACGTCGGACCCGGCTGTCGGCCGAAATCACCGCGGCAATGAATGTCATTCAAAATGCTCTCGCACAAGTCAAAAACCTGCACGGCACCATAGCTGAGGTGCGCCAACACCTGCTCGGCATCGAGGGTTCTGCCGGAAAAGCTTACTGGGATATTTTTGCCCAATTCGTTCCCGATCATTTTGTTTTCGAAGGACGCAGTCGCCAGCCGGCCAAAGACGAATTTAATGCCCTGCTTAACTATGGCTATGCCGTACTCTACGGTGTAGTTGAAAAAGCGGTGATAGTGGCCGGCCTTGACCCTTATATCGGCTTCATCCACGTGGACAACTACAATAAGGTCTCTCTCGTCTATGATGTTATCGAGAAATACCGTATCTGGGCCGAAGAAACTATTCTGGATTTATTTGTCAAGAAAGCTATCCGTAAAGATCTGTTCGATAAGCTGGCTAATGGATTTAACCTCAGCGCCGACGGTAAAAAAGTCTTTCTGCCAGCTTTGAATGAACACCTCGATAACGCGATCCATTATAAAGGTCGGAACGTGCGCCGCCGTGACATTGTCCAACTTGACCTGCACCATTTTGCACAGGAACTTCTGGAGAAATTCAATGCAACCGAATGAGCAATTGGTCTGGGTGATTTACGACATTTCCAAGAACAAAATCCGGAACAAGGTCATTAAAGCCACCGAGCAAGCTGGACTTTATCGCGTCCAGAAATCAGTCTTCCTGGGTACGATTAACCGCACTCTTTTAGACGAAATGGTCATGAAGGTCAAAGATCTGATCGATCCAGAAACCGATAGTGTTTATATATTTCCCATGTGCGAACCGGACTTCAAAAAGGTTATCACCGCCGGGCAGGCGTTCGATAAAAAACTGGTCACCGACGAAATCAAGGCGCTGCTGTTTTGAGCGACTATTCTGCGAAAATCAATTTACCGAACTCACGATTAAATCCGCTGGCATATTGGGTAAATATCGAGCTATGGAATCACTGAAGATCACTCCAACAGAATTATTGGAATTTTATTTCTGCCCGCGGTTCATCTACTTTATGAACGTGCTGAAAATTCCCCAGTATGAAGATCGTCGCTATAAGGTGCAGAAAGGTCGGGAAGTCCATGAAGAACGTCAGTCGCACAATAAAGACTACCTTTGGAAGAAAGTCGGCGCGATTGCCCGTGAGTCGAATGTCTTCTTGGTCAGTGAAAAATATCATCTGCGGGGCGTCGTAGATGAGGTCGTTACTCTTGTTGATGGTTCCTTAGCACCAATTGATTACAAATATGCGATTTACCCACACTTCGTTTACCGTTCTCATAAAACCCAGATGTTGAGCTACTGTCTGTTGGTAGAAGACGTAACCCAACAACCGGTTAAATGTGGCTTCCTCTTCTACATCCGGGATGGAAACCGGCAGGTCAGAGTCGAATATAATTCCAAAACCCGCCAAAAAGTGATTGAAGACATCAATCACCTATTGACAATTGTTCAGGACGAAAATATTCCGGCGCGTACCGTCAACCGGAATGAATGCATTGACTGCACTTATAAAAATATTTGTGTATAGTATCCGCTCTTTGACATTGTGAATTGAAAATCAACTTGTTAGTGTAAGTCAAATTCGATAAAATTGACTTGGATTTTTGACAATCCGAGCTTTACCAATGGATTCAAAACAGCAAAATAATCGCAATTTTTTCCACTTAAGAAGCGGTATCTCAGTCGCTTGCGCCGATTCTGCTGTCTGAATCCGACTTCCAACAAATCAAGGATTGAAACAAAGATGGGAAGATTTTACCGGCAAAAAAGCGGAGAAGTCTGAATCCGACTTCCAACAAATCAAGGATTGAAACCCGTACCATTCGCGGCAAAAGTCGCGGCTGGTTTCGTCTGAATCCGACTTCCAACAAATCAAGGATTGAAACAACATTCTTGCCATAAATCTACATTGTAGGCTATGCCGTCTGAATCCGACTTCCAACAAATCAAGGATTGAAACAGAGACCTCGGATTTCAGGGCGAGGTTGAAGACGTTCTGGTCTGAATCCGACTTCCAACAAATCAAGGATTGAAACATACTTCCGCGCCGCATTTGCATTTAATCCGATGCTGTGTCTGAATCCGACTTCCAACAAATCAAGGATTGAAACATTTTCCAAGAGAGAAGCCGTTGAATGATTTATGACCGTCTGAATCCGACTTCCAACAAATCAAGGATTGAAACCGGATACCAACACCATTTGCAGGCACGAACATTTGTCTGAATCCGACTTCCAACAAATCAAGGATTGAAACTACCATGTGGTTCTGCTAATCTAACAAAGGTAAACGTCTGAATCCGACTTCCAACAAATCAAGGATTGAAACACCGTTCTGGGCTGGGTGTGTTTGCCGGATTTGGCGAGTCTGAATCCGACTTCCAACAAATCAAGGATTGAAACCATTCCTACGATTTGGGGAATAAAAAACGGAGCGTCGTGTCTGAATCCGACTTCCAACAAATCAAGGATTGAAACGATATTTCTCCAACCCAAATTCAGGGGGGATTACCTTGTCTGAATCCGACTTCCAACAAATCAAGGATTGAAACAGTTTCATATTTTAAGTTCCCTCTGCAGTGGCTTGTAAGTCTGAATCCGACTTCCAACAAATCAAGGATTGAAACTTGGATCTCGGCGCCTTATCAGGTTGGCGCAAATGCAGTCTGAATCCGACTTCCAACAAATCAAGGATTGAAACTACAGCAGTTTCGCACCGGTTAACGTTGAGTAGTTGGGTCTGAATCCGACTTCCAACAAATCAAGGATTGAAACATAAAATCTCGATAATTAAGTGATAAGAGTTCGGAAAGTCTGAATCCGACTTCCAACAAATCAAGGATTGAAACTAACGGTTTCAGTCTCGGAAAATCTGGAACCGACTCAATGTCTGAATCCGACTTCCAACAAATCAAGGATTGAAACCTTTTGTTAAGACATAGTAAAAGTTTCATGTTTTCGAAAGTCTGAATCCGACTTCCAACAAATCAAGGATTGAAACTCATCCTATCCCAACTGGTGAAGAAGTTATTATAAGTCTGAATCCGACTTCCAACAAATCAAGGATTGAAACACCATCCCACAATAAAAATCAGTTGGACTTATAATAGTCTGAATCCGACTTCCAACAAATCAAGGATTGAAACCCGGAATTTCCGAAATATGGCCAAAAGAAAAAAATAGTCTGAATCCGACTTCCAACAAATCAAGGATTGAAACACTTTAATCGCGAAAATATCAAAACCGATGAAATCACGTCTGAATCCGACTTCCAACAAATCAAGGATTGAAACTTACTGGCAACAATATTATCAAAGGCTCAAAAAATGGTCTGAATCCGACTTCCAACAAATCAAGGATTGAAACCTTCCTTGCCTGTGAGCATAATGAGTCATTGCTCCTGTCTGAATCCGACTTCCAACAAATCAAGGATTGAAACTATGCTCATGGAAGTGGTACTTACTTCGGTGGGTTATTGTCTGAATCCGACTTCCAACAAATCAAGGATTGAAACAACCAGCCACGACCATCAAAGGCGTGGAATCACATGGTCTGAATCCGACTTCCAACAAATCAAGGATTGAAACTGAAAGTCAACATGGGCACGAATGTAATCAATGCGGCGTCTGAATCCGACTTCCAACAAATCAAGGATTGAAACCGTTCGGTTGGGGCTAAGTTTTGGCTATCCGACGGGTCTGAATCCGACTTCCAACAAATCAAGGATTGAAACGCGACCTGACCGTAACCGATACCGCCTATATTGACACCGTCTGAATCCGACTTCCAACAAATCAAGGATTGAAACAAACAATCCGCGTAAAAATGAAGATGCGATTGATAGTCTGAATCCGACTTCCAACAAATCA
>Ga0209609_10002575_pt1 | contig 10328 bp, 7 predicted proteins | sample LakKivw325mmetaG_FD_184136 | JGI IMG/M metagenome (GOLD analysis project Ga0209609, IMG submission 184136) | Anoxic lake water microbial communities from Lake Kivu, Rwanda to study Microbial Dark Matter (Phase II) - Lake Kivu water 325m metaG... | ecosystem: Environmental > Aquatic > Freshwater...
CTCGTAGATGCCTGCTCTCAAGCCTGTTCTAGTTGCAGTCGTGGCGGTCATAGTTTCGCTCACTCGCCTTCGCTGTCCATCAGACGCAAAGATCGGTCATTCGTAGCGGATGCGTGGATCCAGGAAGGTGTAGGTGATGTCGGTGATGAGCTGGAACACCACCACCGCCACGGAGATCATCATCAGGATGCCCATCAGCACCGGGAAGTCGGAGCGTGTGGTGTGGTCAATGAACAGCCGCCCCATTCCCGGCCAGGCGAAGATGCCCTCCGTCACGATGGCCCCCCCGAGGAGCAGAGGCAAATCAAGCCCTACCAGGGTGACCAAGGGGAGGGCCGCGTTCTTGAGAGCGTGGCGCAGCAGGATCATCCTTTCTTGCAGGCCCTTGGCGCGGGCGGTGCGGATGTACTCCTGGTTGATGACCTCCAGCATGCTGGCCCGGATATAGCGGCTGTAGGCCGCGACGCTGATGGTGGAGAGCGCGGCCACGGGCAGGACCATATGCCAGATGATCTGGGGCGCCGTCCGCCCCACCGCCGGATCGAACACCCCCACAGTGGGGAAATAGGGCAGCCCCCAGCGTTTGAAATTGACAGCGAAGAGGTACATCAAGCCGAGGGCCAGCAGGGGAATGGGCATAGAGTATCCAATGAAAGAGAAAGCGGTGATCGTGTGGTCATAGAGGGAGTAGCGTTTGAGAGCCGAGGTGATGCCGATGAGCAGGGCAAACATCAAGATGACCACCTCGGCCGTCCCCATCAGCAACAGGGTGTTGGGCAACCGCTCGATGATCATCTCCGACACCGGCCGGCGGGTGATGAAGGAGGTGCCGAAGTCGCCTCGCAAGGCACCTTTGCGCGTCCCCCGCGATTCCGCGATGGAGTCGCCGTCCAGGTCCATCCGCATCCAATCGTTCCCTGCTAGCCAGATGACATACTGCATCCAGAGGGGTTTGTCCAACCCCAGTTGCCGGGTCAGCCGCGCGCGGTCCTCCGACCGGAGGACCCGGCGGCCGCCGAAGGTGGCCAACGGGTCGCCCATCTCCTCCATGAGGAGGAAGAGGATAGCGCTGATGATCAACAGGAGAGGAATAGCCTGGAGAAGCCGCCGAAGGATGTATCGGGTCATCGCTCACCTTCCCGAATCAGCCACGCTCAGGGCAACAAATGAAAACCGGGGCAGAGAGGGAAACCTCTCTGCCCCATCAGAGACCTGCCTATTCCGTCTTCTCCCACTCGTAGGCGTTCCAGAAGGGCGTGGCGCCGGAGAAGTGGACATTCTTCAGCTTCTTGCTGACCGACCACAGGTCCGGATCGTCCCATATGCTTACCCAGTAGACTTGGTCGGAGATGATCTTGGCGATCTGGTAGAACAACTGGATGCGGGCCTGGGTGTCTACGGTGGCCGTCTCTTTGACAAAGAGCCCATCGAGTTCCTCGTCGCAGAAGAACTGCCAGTTCCCGCCGGGTGGGTTCTCATCGGAGGGGATCTCCTTGCACAGCCACTGCGCCGTGTCCGGGTCGGGGAAGGAGGGGTTGGTGGACCACTGAGCGACGTCATACTGGCCGGTGGCGATGGGTCCGTTATCCCCGTAGCTGTTCCAGAAGATGTCGGGGGAGTGGGTGATCAGCTCGCTGTCAATGCCCACTTCCTTCCACATCTGCTGGACGATGACCTGGGTGTTCTTGCGCACCTCGCGGGGAGTGGTGGCGTAGCGCAGCTTGAGCTTGATGCCATCCTTCTCTCGGATGCCATCCGTACCTATCTTCCAGCCGGCTTCGTCCAGTAGCTTCTTGGCCCCCTCCGGATCGTAGGGGATGGGCTGGATGTCCGGGTTGGCGTAGGGCATGCCATCCCAGAAGGTAACGGCCGGCTTGGTCAGGCCGTACAGAAGGTCCTGGCAGGTCTTGTTCCGGTCCACAGCCATGACAATGGCCCGTCGTACCTTCGGGTCCTGGAGAGCCGGATGCCCTTTGGTCTTGTCCTCCCGGGTGCTCAGGTTGAAGAACCAGGACTCCTTGTACCCGGAGGGCACCAGGGGCAGGTCTAAGGTGCCTAGCTTCTGCAGATCCGGCACGTCGGCGTAGCTGATGAACACCCCGATGTCGGTGTCGCCGGCTTTGATGGCTGCCACCTGGGCGGCGTCATCCGGCACGATGCGGATGAAGATCTGGTCCACCTTGGGTTTGCCCAGCCAGAAGTTAGGGTTGGCCTCGAAGATCAGGTGGCTGCCCGACTCCCATCCCTTGAACAGGAAGGGACCAACGCCCACGGTGGGCTTGCGGTTCCACTCCGCGTTGTCCAGCGTGCTATCCTTCTGAAAGACCGGCTCCAGGATGTGCTTGGGCAGGGCGTTGGTGGAGTCCACATTGCTGAAGATCTTGGCCTGCCAGGGAGCGTAGGGCTCTTTGAAGGTGACGGCCAGCGTATGGGCATCCTGGGCCTCGACCTTCTCCACAGCGACATCGAAGGGGTCGCGGCTCACCACCGTGTTCTTGTCGTCCATGATCATCTGCCAGGTGAACACGTAGTCGTCAGCCGTGAGCGGCGTCCCATCGGACCACTGGACGTTGTCACGCAGTTTGAAGGTGATCGTTTTCCCGTCAGCCGAGATGCCGCCGTTCTCCACGCTGGGGATCTCCTTGGCGATCCAGGGGATGGGCTCGTTCTTATCGTTGTAGGCCAGCAGTCCATTGGCCAGGTAGAGGTCGCGCAGGGTCAGAACGAACCACATGTTGGTGTACAACGGGTTCAAGTTGTCGGGTTCCTGGGTGAAGGTGATGGTGACAACCCTCGGCTTGGCCGGGATGGGAGTCAGTGGAACGGGTGTAGGGGTTGGCGGCGCCGGGGGGGTTGCTCTGGCGCAGGAGGCCAGGGCAAGGGCCAGCACGGCCACCACACTTACCCAGCACCATGTTTTCTTTGCTGTGTTCATTTCTCCTCCTTGTTGTGGGAAATTGAGAGCGACTGAATCGGCCGAATTTCTCTCTCCGCATCACCTCCTCATGGCCAACGAGTTCTCCTGACAATCCCCGAAGGCGGCGTGGTGAGACACAGGGAATCTCACACCATGACCTGCATTTAATATTATACTCCTCCATAGCAGCAAGTCAAGATACTCTCCAGGACTCTGAGCACAAGAGGGCTCGACGGAGGGATTGGATCGTCCCCTTAGCTTCCAGCCACTTGGAACCGCTGCACAAGCCTAAGCAGGCAGCAAAAGCGGGCCTGGGGGTATACCTACAAGGCTGCTGGGTGAGCTAGTGGAGGCTGACCACCGCCATCACCTGGGCTGCAGCCTCCTGAGCTGTCACCTCTCCGCGCAGCACCTGACCGATGGCCCCGCTCAATGCCTCGGCCCAGGGTGGGGATAGGATGGGCTGAGGCAGGGCCACCTCCAATTGTCCCTGCAAAAAACGATAGTAGCGATCGTCGCCCTGCCATTGGGCGAAGGCCGCATGGCCTGGTGGCAGCCAGCCCGTCGCCCGGCAGAGAGCGGCGTTGTACTGAGGAGCCAGCCACCAGCTCAAGAACCGGGCTGCCTTCTCCTGACGCACTGGATCCTTGGCCACCAGAACCATCAGCCAGCCTCGGCCCACGGTGATCCTTGTTTCGCCAACCGTGGGGATGGGTGCGAAGGAGGTGTGCTGCAGCTTGGATTGCTCGGCCAGATAGCGGCTGGCCCACACATGCACCATGCCCACTCGGCCGGAGAGATAGAGCGGCCAGCAGGCCGCCAGGCTGTCTAATTGCAGCGCCTCCGAGGGGACCACCCTGACGATCTCGGCCCCCTGATAGCGCGCCAGCGCAGCAGCCAAAGGCTCTCCCTCCAATAAAGGGGACCCCTCCTCATCAAACAGTCGTCCTCCAGCCCCGAGGTACTGGATCAGAAAAGTGTCCAGTGTATCCCCTTTTCCCATCGCGGGGAAGAGGTAAAGCGCTTTGCCGGTCAGCACGTCCCGCCATAGGAGGGGTGGTGTCGGGACTTCATTGAGGTTGTAGGCCAGGTGCTGCAGGTCAAGCGCTACAGACACGCCCATTCGTTGTTCCTCGTAATAGCCCAGCCGCCGGGCCAGGGGGAACAGGTCCTCCTCCAAATTGGGGGGCAGGAGATCCTGCCAGGGGTGGATCAGTCCCTGTTGGGCTAACGCCGCTGCCTGTGCCGAGTTCACGATGGCCACATCGGGCAGCACCGAAGGGGCAACTGGCGCAGCGGCGGTCATAAGGTTCACCAGTCCCCCCTTGCCCTCCATCCCTTTGGGTTGAATCGCCACGTGCACCTTAAGGGATATGGCCTCAAACTCCTCCAGTTGTCGGGCCAGGGCTTCTCCTGTGGGAGCAAACTCCACAGCGGTCCACACCGTCAGAGTCATTGGGGTGGCAGATACAATGGGGGGAGGAACGGTGGGAGATGGAGATGGAGAGGGAATAGGGCCCTGAGAAGGGGCAGTAGGAGTGGGGATTGGCGGTGTCCCAAGCCAGGTGGAGGCCAGTTCATTGCACCCCAGGCTCAGCCCCACGAGGGAGATCAAAACAGCACTAAGCCACGACCTGTAGGCCATCTTTCGTGCTCCCATGCCATACCTCCTCCGTGATTACGCTGCCATATCTCGCCAGTAGTCTCCCCCTTCGGTGTTACTGATGCATTGTTTGCTGTGGAGGGCCCACGATTGAGATCAAAAAACGAGCAGATAGGGCTGTAATAGTGCGGATTTCGTGTATTCGGCTGCAGTCAGATGGATAGTCTATCGCTCACCCGAGGGACAGCAACACTCTACAGAGAGACTGCCAGATTCCGCTAGCCACGTCCTGATCGGATTCCACCACCTCATCAGCGCATGGCGGCTATTTCTTCGTCAATGGCTTGACGAATAGCATGTTCAGCTTCCCTAGGGCCAGCATGGCAAAGGTGATCGAAGAGCTCAGCCAGTCTTATGTGCCCTTCGGTGTGCAGCCTGGCGGGATTCAAGACCGGCAACTGATCCATTTCACGCGGCTCAATCTTGATGGTATCACCGCCATAGGTACGCCCCACGCGACGCAGGGAGTCTTTGGCGAGCAACGAATTGAGTACAGCCAGCAGCGCTTTGAGCGTCGTCTCGTCTTGGCTGATTGCAGGCACAGGGTAAATGCAGAGGAACACGTTAAGGGCCAGCACATCCGTCTGATTGTAGATAAAACGTGATCTCTTGCGGCTCAGGTAGGTGAAGTAGATAGGAGCTGGGTCGCGCTGTTCCATCATGTACCAGAGAGGACGGGTCTTAACCAGGCTACGCTGATGCAGGCCACGTTCTTCGCCATGCCGGATGTAATGTTCCTCAGCGGTGCCGGGCACCACCGGCCCGGTCAGGTATAGCAGCCAGCGCTTCTTCCCTTCACGCCCCAACTGGTCGAAATCGGCCGGGCTGAAGAGGTATCCAGGCACTTCGCGCGTTTTGGTCAGTACCGGGCGCAGGCTTGCTTGTTCCAGACCCCATTCGGCTGTTTCACCATCAGAGAGCACAAAGAAGTTGTTGGCACCGGTAGCAATCCCCCGCATGATATGTGCGATGGTGCAGAGGGGAACGAAAAGCTCGTTGTCGAAGCGGTCATTTTTGTAGCCGATGACTGTCCATTTGCGACGCGGCTCCAGTTCAGAAAGGTCGATCTGGCGACTGCTTCCCCAATCGGCAGCGACTGTGCTGCTCTGTTCAATGGCTTGCAACACCATCTCTGGGCCGGGCCACTCGTGTATCTCCACGTGGGTGATCTGATCCCTTGCTGGGGTTTGCGGTCCTTCAATCAGCGTGATGCAGGCGGCTGTATCTACACCTTCGAAGACAGATAGACCCTTATCGAAAGTGATGATGGTACGTGGATGCAAGAGCCGCCGGATAAAGGCTTTGACCTGACGGCTGTAGGAGGCCTCAAAGACTGTAGCTGGTGTAATAAACGCCATTCGGCCTGTCGGCGTCAGCATCCGGGTGGCCTGCACGAAGAAGTAGGCAAACAGGCTCGAAAAGCGACTGAGCCGTATCCCGTATTCCTGTTTCATCAAGGTGGCCCAGGATGACTTATAGACTTCAGGCAGATGATGGTGCCGGGTGTAAGGTGGGTTGCATACGATAGCGTCAAACTGCTTGGGGGATGCCGTCGGTGCAACTGTGCCCAGGCCCGGCAGGGCTATTTGTCGTGCTCCGACCTCATACATGACAGCCGGCTCTTTCAGTGCGGATAAGGGCTCTCGTCCTGGCACCAGAAAGTCACCGCACTGCAGGTGAGGTTGGGCCTCCGGATAGCGGAGCAGTACATTAGTCAAACCCATCAAGAAAGCCAGGGGGCTTAGCTCAACCCCTGATACCTGTCGCGAGGCCCTCTCGATGGGTACGCCCAGATGGATCAGGCGCTCCATCGCTGTCAGCAAGAAGATGCCAGAGCCAGAGGCGGGGTCCAGGACGCAATCGTTTGGCGATTGGATTGCCCATTGGGTCATCAGTTGAGCGATTGGGAAGGGCGTCCAGAACTGGCCCAACGTGCGGCGGGCATCCTGGGAGACCCACGAGGCGTAAAGATCACCGATGATGTCACCCTGCTCCTGTCGTAGTGCGGCCGTCAGGGCGGCAACTTCGGATTTCTGGACGATGACCCCGGATCGTACAGCCAGGTTGTCCAGGTAAGAGGACGGCGGTGGGACGAAGTCCAAATTCTTTAGCAGGTCGTTGCTTTTGGCCAGGATGAAGTCAGCGGCAGCCGCATCGGGCAATGTATCGGCGCCCAGACATTGGCAAATCAGAGCCCGCAGCATCAAGTTGAGCGCGGCCTGACGGGCCACTATGTATCTGTCTATCACGCCATTCCAGCCGTGGAATGCTGTCCATTGTGCAAGGCCCTCGTCGGCACCGGCTGGCATCGCTTGGGCTATCAGGTCGGCGATAGATCGTGTCAATGCCTCCAGAAATGAACGCGCACCTGTCATCGCAATCGGCTCGCACTGAGACCGTGTTGCGGCTCGTCGAGAGTCGCAGTGCGGACCTCCATCCCCGGCTGGGCTCGCAGGTACTTGGCGATGGCGCCGTGGATCCCCTCCGGGTAGATTCTTGCAATCTCCTCGCCCCGCCTTTCGTGACGATATTCATTCCACACGGTGACGCGTATTGGGTTGTTCATTGCTTCTCCCTTCGTGAGCTGAACGTTTTAGCCGCTGTGGTGGGTCTCGGAAGCGTGGTTTGAAAGGCGTTCCACTGGTCTAGTTCCTTAGCCACTCCTGAAGAATCGGAAAACCACTTCAAAGGCTTTCATGAAGATAGCTACCCAGAACGCAATTAGTATCATTCCAAGGAAGGAATCCAGAACACATAGGAAGCGGCCTGCTATGGTCCTGGGGATCAAATCACTAAATCCACTAATACCTGCAGAAATCAGAGTCAGGTAAAGAGCGTCTCCCCAAGTAGCTACACCTTTGCTGCGTTCAACAATGAATAGGATATTCGAGCTAACCAAGAGCAGGCCAGAGAGAAAGACCAACATGTGAAACGTATCCAAAAATATGATCACTATGCCGACTGAGACTCGTTTTCTTCTCTCCGATAATACATGTTCACGCCACCAAGCTTCTAAGCGTCCTTTTCTCTTGAGGTGGATGCTGATGATCCAATAACTCAATACTGAGAAGAAGATGTATAAAGTAATGTAAAACCACTCCAGGATCGTTAATCTGGCGCAGCAAGCCGACACGAAGACCAAAAATGGGCTCAGATGAAAGAATAGCACTTCTGTCGGCCAAACTTGGAAACGTTTCAGAATGCCCATTGTTCAACGTTCCACCAGATGCACCACCGTGACCCCCTCACCCCCCTCAAGCTGGTCGCCGGGGCGAAAGCCGCGTACCTGGGGGTGCCCATCCAGCAGCTCCCGAACCGCCCGGCGGAGGCGGCCGGTGCCCTTGCCGTGAATGATGCGCACAAAGGGCAGTCGGGCCAAGTATGCCTCATCCAGGTATTTGTCCAAACACTCTAACGCATCCTCCACTCGCAAGCCGCGCAGCTCCAACTCCAGCCCCGGCGAGGGACGTAATCGCCCGGCTGATGCGAACTCTGGCTCCGTATCGGATATCGACTCGTCCCGGCGGCGGAACTTCAGATCCTTTGGGTCCACTTTCACCCGGAACTGCCCCACCTGTACCTCGGCCTGAGTATCCTCCAGCCCCAGCAACTGCCCCTCTTTTCTTAGGCTCACCACCCACACCGTGTCGCCGGGCAGAAGCTCCTCTGGAGACACTGGGCCTCCAGGTGAAGAGGGGCCTTCGGGCGGGGCAGCACGCTGGGCCAGTTCCTCTACCAGAGCCTCCGCCTGCTCAAGCTCAACCTCCACTGCCTCCGGTCGCGAACGCAGCCGATCCAACTCCGCCCGGAGCTCGGCCAGCACCTCCTCCGCCTCGCCCCGCGCTCCCCTCAAGACCTGCCGCCGCTCCTCCTCGATAGCCTCCAGCCGCTCCTTCAACTCCTGGTGCAGGGATTCCACTTCCTCCCTGGCCTGAGCCGCCGCTTTGCGCTCCGCCTCGGCCTCCCGCCGGACCTCCTGAATCTGGCGCAGCAAACTCTCAGCCTCCAACTGCTGGGGGGAGAGCCACCCCCGCGCCTGGTCAATGATCTGCGGGGAGAGCCCCAGCCGCTGGGCGATGGCCAGGGCGTTGCTCTGCCCCGGCAGCCCAATGCGCAACTCGAAGGTGGGGGACAGGGTCTCCAGGTCGAACTGAACGGAGGCATTGCGCACGCCAGGGGTGTCCTGGGCGTACGCCTTTAACTCCGAGCAGTGAGTAGCCACTAGAGCAGTGATCCGACGCTGGCGCACATGATCCAACAGCGCGCGGGCCAGGGCTGCCCCCTCGATAGGATCGGTGCCCGCGCCCAACTCATCCAGCAGCACCAGTGAATGGGTGTCCGCCTGGGCGAGAACGGAGATGATGTGGGTCATGTGGGAGGAGAAGGTGGAGAGGGACTGCTCAATGGACTGCTCGTCGCCGATGTCGGTGTACACCTTCTCGAAGATGGAGAGCGTCGAGCCCTCGGCGGCGGGGATGTGGAGACCCGCCTGGGCCATGAGAGAGAGCAACCCCACTGTCTTGAGGGAGACGGTCTTGCCGCCCGTGTTGGGGCCGGTGATCACCAGGATGTAGACCTCCTTCCCCAGATACACATCAATGGGCACCACCCGCTGGGGGTCAAGGAGGGGATGGCGAGCCTGGATCAGGCGGAGGGTTGAGCCGGGATGGGCTTGGCTCTGGCCCTTTGTCCCTTGAAAGGCGACCAGTTGTGGCTCTACAGCCTTCGTGTCCTCGGCGTACCGGGCCTTGGCAAAAGTCATGTCCAGATAGGCCAGCGCCTCCACGGTGCGGCGGATGAGCCCCCCCTCCTGAGCCACCAATCCCGAAAGGGCGGCCAGGATGTGCTGTACCTCCTTCTCCTCGTCGAGCTGCAACTGTCGCCAGTTATTGTTTAGCTCCACCACCGCCAAGGGCTCGATAAAGAGCGTGGCCCCGCTGGCCGACTGATCGTGGATCAGCCCTGGGATGCGCCCTTTGAACTCCGCCTTGAGGGGAATCACGTAGCGACCACTGCGCTCGGTGACGTAGAGCTCCTGCAGGAAGTGAGTGTATTGGGGGGAGGAGATCATCCCCTGCAAGCGATCCATGAGCCGCTGATGGGCGATGGCCTTCTCCCGGCGGATGCGGGCCAGCTCAGGTGAGGCTGAGTCCAGCACCTCCCCCCGCTCGTTGATGCAGCGCGCGATCTCGGCGATGAGGTGGGGACAGGGCTCAATCCCTGAGGCGTGGTCGGCCAAGCGGGGGAACGGATCACGGAGGCGAGTCAGCGCACGCTTCAGCCGCTGTCCCGCTTCCAGGGTGGACTGGATGTCGAGCAATTCTGCTGGGAGTAGCCTGAGACCGCGTTCAGTTCGTTCGACTAAAGGCCGCACATCGTGGGCTCCGCCGATGGAGGGGCTGCCTTGGGCATCCAGTAATTGTCGGGCCTCCGTCGTCTCCCGCTGCCAGGCTTGGACCTCGATCAGATGGGGCGTGGGCTCCAGCGCCAGGGCCAGCTCCCGCCCGGCGGAAAAGGAGGTCCTATCAGCGACTTGTTGTAGGATTTTGGGAAATTCCAGAGTTTGCCAGTGCTTGTTCATCGCAGGCTGAAGTATATCACCTCCGGCGCAAATCGCCAAGTGAATAGGCAGTCAGCCAATGGCCGACTGCTGCACTGTTGACACCACCACTGCGAAAGCTCAAAGTACCACCACCCGTGCCGGGGTATCTTGGTGGCCAAAGTTGGCCAGCCTGTGCCCCTGGGTGC
>Ga0209609_10002576_pt1 | contig 10328 bp, 3 predicted proteins | sample LakKivw325mmetaG_FD_184136 | JGI IMG/M metagenome (GOLD analysis project Ga0209609, IMG submission 184136) | Anoxic lake water microbial communities from Lake Kivu, Rwanda to study Microbial Dark Matter (Phase II) - Lake Kivu water 325m metaG... | ecosystem: Environmental > Aquatic > Freshwater...
ACTTGCTCCTGTACAAGCGCCGTGCCTTGGCCCTCTACTTCCTGGTCGCGGTATTCGTGCTGTTGCTGCCTTCCACGTTGGCGATCGCCTTCCCGAACGAGAACCCCGGCCACCTGCGGGCCTCGGCGGTGCTACCGGTGGTGCTGTTGCTCGTGTCGCTGGCGGCCTACTTGGCAGGCCGGCAGGCCATCCAGGCTTTGCGAGGCGGAACTGGCCTGCTGCTAGTGGTCGTGTTGGGGGGTATGTTGCTGTGGCAGGCCGCGCGCGCCAATTGGCAGATCTACTTTGAGGAGTACCGCCTGAGCTACAGTCGCGCGGCCTGGAATGCGACGGACATGGCGAGAGTCATCAACGGATTCGCCAACAGCCTGGGGAATCGCGACGATGCCTGGGTAGTCTGCTCACCCTATTGGGTGGATGGGCGCGCGGTCTCATTGATGCTCGGCGATATACGCTGGCATGAGTGTCCGATTCAGCCAGAGCAGTTGGAGCCGCACCTTCTGGAACCGCGCAATCACCTGTACATCTACAACCCCGTCAACAGCGCTACGGAGCAGTGGCTGTTGGCGCACTACCCAAACGGCCAACTCATGCGCTATCAGGCTGAGATTCCGGACAAGGACTTTATGGTGTTTTTCGCTCCAGTACAGCCATCCCAGAGTCAGGAGTGACGTTCCGTGCGGGGGAGCTCACGTAGGTTCCGGCAGCCCTTCCAGACGCCATCAGTGGCGTTGGCGCTGACGTTGGCTGTGTCGTGCCTGGCGCTGGCCGTGTTCGCCCAACGCCGCCTCGATCATGCCGCCAAGAGCGCCCTGCCCTTCGGGCTGCTGACGCTGGCTGGAGTGCTATTCGCCGTTTTCTTCGGGAGCGTGGCGCTGGAGCGGCCACAGTTGCCGAGTACGGAGTGGTTGCGGCGCGCCACTGTGGGCTACCGCCGCAGCTTCGGCGTGGCAGGAACGGCGCTGGGCGTGGCGTTGCTGGGCTGTCTGGACTTCTGGGGCAACCGCTTGCGACCGTTTGGCTTGCTGCTCTGGCTGGGCGGGCTGGCTTTCTGCCTGCTCTATCTGTACCTGAGCGAAGGTGGCACAAGGCCGCAGTGCAAGGGGGTGCGGATCACTGCCGAGGGTGCACTGCTTGCTATCGCTGTGCTGGTGGCGGCCTATCTGCGCCTGCATGGGCTGGACGCCGTGCCAGCGGACATTGGCTGGGACCTGCCCTACAATTATGCGGATGTCGCCTCTATCCTGCGCGGCGAGTACCGCATCTTCTTCCCGGCGAACATGGGGCGGGAGGGCCTGTTCTTCTACTGGGCGGCGCTGGTGGCGCGTTTCTCCCCGCTGGGCCATTTCTCGCTCAAGCTGGCTGCTGCGTTGGTGGGCATCGCGACCGTGCCGGCACTGTACTTGACAGCGCGCCGCCTGTTTGGGTCCTGGGTGGCTCTGGCCGCTGCCTTCCTGCTGGCGACCAATCATTGGCACATCGTGCTTAGCCGTGCCGGCTTTCGCGTCATCTTGCTGCCGCTGTTCGTGATTCTTTCGCTGCACGTACTGGGGCGCGCTCTGGAGAAGTACCGCCTTTTCGATGCGGCGCTGGCTGGCTTGGTGCTTGGGCTGGGATTGCATACCTATTCGCCCTTTCTTTTCGCTCCGATCGCTATTGTGGCGGGAATAGCGTTGACCGCGCTGGCGGGCAGACGCCTGCACTGGCGGGCGCTGTGGCCGCTGCTGGCGGTCATGCTGGTGGTGGCTCTGGTGGTGTATGCGCCATTGGGACGCGTCGCCCTGGAAAGCTCCAAGGACTACCTGCAACGCTTCAACATGCAGGTGCGCCTGCTCAAAGGTGACGCCAATCGGGCTCCCATCAATGCCAAGTCGATGCTGGAGAACATGTGGACCACGTTGTGGATGTTCAATCGGTATGGCGATGGAAATGCGCGCTTCAATGTCCCAGGTTGGCGCCATTTTGGTCTCGTAAGCGCTGTGTTGCTCGTGATGGGCGCCTGCTACGCCATGCGGCGTTGGCGTCATGGCGACAACGGCATGCTGTTGGCCATGTTCTGGGTCTTTGTGCTGCCCTCGGGGCTAATGGCCCTGCCGCGCGAGCTACCCAACGTCTTCCGCGCCTCGGGCAGCATCGGACCGGGGCTCATACTGGCGGCCCTGCCGCTGGCCGCTCTGGGCCAGGCGCTGCGCGATGCCAGCATGTCCTGGCCAGAGTGGGACGCAGCGATCCGGCTGCGCATTGTTTCGGCCGAGCAGACCCTCGAATCCGTATGGCGGATCGGAAAACGTGGGCTTGTGTTGGCCCTTCCGACGCTTGCGCTGGCATTGCTGCTGACGGTCGAATACCGCGAGACGTACCACTTCTACTTCTCAGATTTCGTCAGCGTGCTGCCCGATCAGCACAACGTCTCCATTGCCAAGGAAATGGCGCGCACCATGCAGGCCTACGACGACCTGTCGCTGTGCTACATCAAACTGTGGCCATACTGGTTTGACGGCCGCGCCCTGCGCACCTACATGCAGCGTGAGGACAATGTCTGGGGCGAGGAACAAACCCTCGCGGCCGACCAACCTCCTCTGACGACCATTCCAGAGCGCGCCCTGTTTATCGTCAATCCCAACGACGCCGAAGCCCTAAACCTGCTAAGGCGCACCTTTCGGCACTGTGCCATGGTGCCGCATCCTTTCCCGGATAGCGGCATGGCCTTCATCGCAGTATACGTGGAGCGCTAAGGTGTGCTTGTCATACGACACATCCGGTCATAGAATAGCAGTGAGCGGATTCTAAGGAGCGTGCATGAGCATCGAACACGAGACATCCTCGGTACCAGTCGAGCAGACGCGACCAGCCGTGAGCTGGCGCGAACGCTGGAGGAGGGTGTGGTCAAGTGCGTACTTGGTGCCACTGTGCCTGATTCTCATCCTGGTGATGGCAGCTTACTTTCGCTTCTTGGGCCTCAACTGGGACTCGCAGACCCACCTGCACCCTGACGAACGCTTCATCTGGATGGTGGAGCTCTCGCTGGAACTGCCGCGCAGCATAGGTGAGTACTTTAACACGGCGGTGTCGCCGCTAAACCCCTACAACAAGGGCAGCAGCTTCATCTATGGGACCTTCCCGCTCTTCCTGACCAAGTGGCTGGGCCAGATGACCAAGCTCGGCGACGCGGAGCACATACACTTGCTGGGGCGCGCACTCGCGGCCAGCTTCGACCTGGTCACGGTGCTGCTCATGTTTGTCATCGGGCGCAGACTGTATGACAAACGCGTGGGCTTGCTGGCTGCGCTGCTGGCGGCCTGCATGGTGATCCTCATCCAGCAGGCGCACTTTTTCACCATGGACAGCTTTGCCGCGACCTTTGTGGCCCTCACGATCTATATGGCCATCCGCGTGGCACAGCGTGGCCAGTGGCGGGATTTCCTGTGGATGGGAGTGGCCTACGGCCTGGCTGTGGCGTGTCGTATCAATGTGGCGATCGTGGCTCTGCCCATGGGATTGGCTTGCCTTGTGCGCATCTACAACCTGCACGCAGCGGGCGAGTCGCCAGCGCCGCCTCCTGCAACGGCCCGCTCCACCCAGGCCAGTGGCTGGCAGGCGGACATCGGCGGCGTTACTGTTGCCCTGAGCGTGGAGACTCCCTCTGCGGCCGAGCCTGAGCCGGTGCCTGCTGCGGATCCTATGCCCCCCGATACCGCCACTGCCGAATCTGCGCCCGTTGCCCTGCCGTACTGGCTGCGCGTGAGTTGGGCTGTGGCTCTCAGAATGGCTGTGTGCCTGCTGACGGCGGGCCTGGTCTTCCGCATTGCCCAACCGTACACCTTCAAGGGTCCCGGCTTCTTCGACATCCAGCTCGCAGAGAAGTGGCTGGCTGACATGCGCAGCTGGTCGCCTATCCTGCAGGGCAAGGGCGACTCGTACCCCAGCCATCAATGGGCCTCGCGGCCCGCCGTGCTGTTTACGCTGGACAACATGGTGCGTTGGCTGCTGGGCTGGCCGCTGGGCCTGGCTGCGATTGCCGGCTGGGTGCTGGCGTGGTGGGAACTGTTGTGCAAACGCAAGCTTGAGCATTTGCTGGTGCTGGCCTGGGTCACGTTTGCCTTCTTCTACCACTCTACGCAATTCATCAAGAACTCGCGCTATCTGGTGCCAGCTTTCCCCTTCATGGGGTTGCTGGGGGCCTACTTGCTGGTCTGGGTCTGGGATCGCTCCAAGCACGTGCGTCTACGCTGGGCAAGGCCCGTTGCAGCCGCGCTCATCGTGATCGTGACGGTCGGAACATTCCTGTGGGCCTTTGCCTACACGCGCATCTACACGCGCCCCCTGAGCCGTGTGACAGCGTCGCTGTGGGTCTACGACAATATCCCTGCGGGCTCCGCCATCACCTACGAGAGCTGGGATGACGCCATCCCGTGGGGCGGAGTGGGAGGGCGCAACGGCTTCGCGGATGGCACCTATATCGCTGTGGAGACGCACCCCTACGCCGAAGACACGCCTGAGAAGCTGGGTTGGTTCCTGGATTGGCTGAACCGAGCCGACTATGTGATCCTTAGCAGCAACCGCGAGTGGGCCTCCATCCCACGCATTCCCATGCGCTACCCCATGACCACACGCTACTACAAGTACCTGTTCAACGGCGAGCTGGGCTTTGATCTCATCAAGACCATCACCTCGCGGCCGAATCTGGGACCCATTGAGTTTGTGGATGACGACGCCGAGGAGACCTACACCGTCTACGATCACCCCAAGGTGCTGATCTTCCAGAAGACTCCAGCCTACTCGGAAGAAAACGCGCGCCGCCTGTTATCTGAGGGCATCGACTTTGAGAACATCGCGCGTCTGCTGCCCATCCAGGTGGATGGATGGAAGAACGGTCTGCAGATGACCGAGGACGAGGCGGCCATCCAGCGCGCGGGCGGCACTTGGTCGAAGCTCTTCAACCGGCAGAGCCTGGTCAACGCAGTGCCAGTGTTGGTCTGGCTGTTGCTGGTGGAGGCCCTGGGCCTGGTGACGTTGCCACTGGCCTATACTGTCTTCAGCGGACTGCGTGACCGCGGTTACATTCTGGCCAAGACGCTGGGGATCTTGCTCCTGACCTGGGTGACGTGGATGGCCGTCAACCTGGGTCTGACTGGCTATAGTCGCACGGCCATCGCTTCCACCCTGCTGGTGCTCACAGCCTGTTCAGCGCTGCTCCTCTGGCGCAAGCGTGAGGAGATGCTGCCTTTCTGGAGGCAGCACAAGCAACTGATCGCCATCAACGAAGTGCTGTTCCTGGTCTTCTTCGGGCTGTTTCTGCTGATCCGCTACGGCAACCCGGATTTGTGGCACCCGGTCATGGGCGGCGAGAAGCCCATGGACTTTGCCTACTTGAACGCAGTCATCCGCAGCAGCACCTTTCCGCCCTATGACCCCTGGTATGCGGGCGGCTACCTCAACTACTATTACTTCGGCCAGGTGATTGTGGCCACGCTCATCAAGCTCACCGGGATTGTACCCTGGGTGGGCTACAATCTGGCCATCCCGCTGTTGGCGGCGTTGACAGCCATGGGCGCCTTCTGCGTGGTCTACAACCTGACGGCCAGAGACAAGGCTCAGGCGGTCGAAGACGCAGCGCAGTACTGGCGTCTGAGACTGGGCAGTTGGTCGTTGCGCATACACCGGGCGGTGCTTTGGGGGCTGCTGGCTGCAATGATGGTGGCGGTTCTGGGCAACCTGGCCGAGATTGCAGTGCTGGGCCGCGCCCTGATGGACATCGGCCGCGTCGAGGCCAGGAGTTCCAGTCCGGCGCTGCAGAACCTGGCGCGCATCCTCTCGGGTCTGATACAATGGGTCACCGGGAAGGCCAAGCCCTACATAGCGCGCGAATGGCCCTACTGGAACCCGTCGCGCGTCATGCCCAACGGCGAGATCAACGAGTTCCCGTTTTTCACCTTCCTGTACGCTGACCTGCACGCGCACCTGATTGCGCTGCCATTTGGCCTGCTCGCGCTCGGCATGGCGGTGGGCATCGTTCGAGGCGCAGGCGGCTCCCGGCGAAGCTCGGGAACGCTTCCTCAGGTGCAGACGTCTGAATACCAAAGCCTGGCGGCCTGGCTGCGCCATGCTTGGGCCAAGCTCTCGACCCGCGTGGAGTGGAGCGAGGCAGCATGGCTCGGCGCTGTGGCTCTCACTGTCGGCGCGCTGCGCTGCATCAATTCCTGGGACTATCCGACCTATCTGCTGGTGGTAGGTGTGGCGCTGGTCCTGCGCGAATACGAGTTGCGCGGGCATACTGTGGATCTGCAAGGAATCTGGGCCGTGGCTTGGCGCTCGGCAGCCATTTTCGTGTTGAGCACGCTGTTCTTCCAGCCGTTCCTCTCGCGCTTTGCCACGGCCTACGTTGCCTTTGAGCGCTGGAAAGGCCCGCGCACTGGACTTGGATCCTACCTGGGCATTCATGGGCTGTTCCTGTTCGTGATGGTGACCTGGATGCTGGTGGAGCTGTTTGGGCGTGAGTCGCGCAGCGGCCCAGCGCGCATGTTGCGCCTGGTCTTCCGCCACTGGGACCGCATTCCCAGGCTGCTGAGCCTGTACGCCCGCCTGGTGCGCCGCGGCCGGGAGTTCGATGGGCTGATGTGGGCCGCCGTGGGCAGCATAGGGCTGGTGCTGGCCTGGCTGGTCAAGTCGAAGGAATGGTTCTATGTCTTTCTGGCGCTTTTGATCCTGGGCACGCTGCTGTTGGTGCTGCGGCGGCGCATGCAGCCTGAGCGTCGGCTGGTGTGGTTGCTGTTCGGCTTCGGCCTGGCCCTCAGCCTCGGCGTGGAACTGATCGTGCTCAAGGGCGACATCGGGCGCATGAACACGGTCTTCAAGTTCTACTTGCAGCTTTGGGTCTTCTGGGCCGTGGGAACGGCGTTTGCGCTGAGTCAGATCGCAGAACACTCGCGGGCCTGGACGCAACGCTCGCGCAATGTGTGGTGGGGCGTGTTTGGCCTGTTGATCTTCCTGGCGGCTTTGTACCCGGTGTTGGCGGGCAAGGCCAAGATCCAGGACCGATACGATGTCCGCGCCGGACCTTCGCTGGACGGCATGGCCTACATGCAGTACTCGGTCTACAATGACAATGGCCAGCCCATCGAACTCAAGTGGGACCGCGACGCCGTGCTGTGGCTGCTGGAGAATGTGCAGGGCACGCCCGTGATCGCTGAGGGCAACACCGAAGAGCGCGGCCTGTATCGTTGGGGATCGCGCGTCTCCATCTATACCGGCATGCCCACCATCCTGGGCTGGAGCTGGCACCAGCGCCAGCAACGCTCGGCCATGCCCGGCCAGTGGATTGATCGACGCCTGCGCGACATCTCCACACTCTACCGCAGTGTGGATCCCAGCGAGGCGCAGGAGATTCTGAAGCGCTACGATGTGCGATACATCTATCTCGGGGAGCTGGAGCGCATTTACTATCCAGGCCCAGGCTTGGACAAGTTCGAGGTCATGCGCGCGCAAGGCGTGCTCAAGCTGGCGTATCACAACGAAAAGGTCATGATCTACGAAGTGGTGAACCCATGACCAAGGGGTTCGGTGTCTCTCTTGTCCGGAGGGTGCCATGTGGGCAGTGTTGAGTTGGTGGATTGTCATAGAAGTGCTTGGCCTGCTAGCGCTGCCGCTGACGCTGCGCCTGCTTCGACACCTTCCCGACCGCGGCTATGCCTTTGCCAAGCCATTGGGCCTGCTGCTATGCGGTTACATGTTTTGGATCGGCGGCAGCCTGGGCTTTCTTAGCAACACGCGCTCGGCCATCTTGTTCTGCATGCTGCTTGTGGGAGCTCTCTCCGTTTTTCTGTGGAACCGGGAGCGCATGAACCTGTTGGCCTACCTGCGCGAGAACCGACGTGTCATCGTGGCGGTAGAGTTGGTGTTCTTGATCGCGTTTGCGGGCTGGGCCGTAGTGCGTGCCTACAATCCCGACATCTCGGCCACCGAAAAGCCCATGGAGATCGCCTTCTTGAACGCCATCCTGCGCAGCGAACGCTTCCCGCCGCACGATCCCTGGCTGTCCGGCTTTGCTATAAGCTACTACTACTTTGGCTACCTGCTCGTGGCCATGCTGACCAAGCTGTCGGGGGTGGCCGCCAGTGTGGCCTTTAACCTGGCGATCGCGTTGCTGTTCGCGCTCACGGCGGCCGGTTCATTCGGCCTGGTCTACAATCTGCTGGCCACCGATATGGGCAAGCGTGTCAAGGATGGCGTATCGGCCTTGCTTTGGTCGTTGCTCGGTCCCGTCTTCGTGGTGCTGATCGGCAACCTGGAGGGTGTGTTCGAGGTGCTGCACACGCGCGGGTTGGGCTCCCCAAGCTTCTGGAAATGGCTGGATGTGAATGGCCTCTCGGAAGCGCCCACCAACGGCCGCTGGATACCAAGCGATGCCTGGTGGTGGTGGCGCGCCTCGCGCGTGGTCAATGATCGCGACCTGGCGGGCAATCATGCCGAGGTGATCGACGAGTTCCCGCAATTCAGCTTCTTGCTCGGTGACATGCATCCGCACGTGCTGAATCTACCATTCGTCCTGCTGGCCTGCGCCTTGGCGCTCAACGCGCTGTTGGGCGCCAGGGAGTGGTCACTGGAACCTGATGCGCAGCGTGAACCTTCCGGCTGGGTGAGCAGGCTGCAGCGCTGGCCGTGGCTGGCCCGAGTCCTGGCCGCCTTTGAACGCTTGTGGCGCGAGCATCCCTGGGATCTGCTGCTGTTGGCGACTTGCTTGGGGGCGATGGGTTTCCTCAATGCCTGGGACCTGCCTATCTACCTGCTGGTCGTGGTAGGCGCCTTCTTCCTCGGGCAGCGTGCGCAGCAATGCGCCGACTCGCTGCTGAGCAGCATTGCCTTCAGCGTCTCAGTGACAGTGCCGGCGGTGCTGCTGTACCTGCCTTTCTACCTGGGCTTCCAGTCTCAGGCCGGCGGGATACTGCCTGAGCTCTTCAACAGCACCAAGTTGCATCAGTACCTGCTCATGTTTGGGCTTTTCGTCTTTGTGATCGCGAGCTGGGTGCTGGCGCAGATCTGGGCTCACTTCTCCTCCGCACGGGCTGATGAGCGCGAGGGCTTCTGGCGCGCCTTTGCGCTGGATGCCGGCAACTGGCTGCTGTGGATCGTGACTGGGTGCGTCGCTCTTGTCGCGGCGGTGATGGGCCTGATCGTGGCAACCGCGCGCGGCCGCGTCTTTGTGCAGAACCTGCTGGCGGACCCGCGCGCCCAGGCCTTGATCGGTTCGGGCGGCATTGCGGGGTTGATGCGCCGGATTCTGATGACTCGGCTGGGCAATCCCTGGGTGTTTGTGCTGCTGACAGTGTTGCTGGCCTTGCTGCTATACCTGGCGCAACGCATTTGGGGCACATCCGCAGAGGAACGGCAGCCGGCCGACATGGCTCGCCTGTACGTGTGTTGGATCGCAGGCGTGGCTTTTCTGCTCACCCTGGCAGTGGAGTTCGTCTACCTGCGCGATCTGTTCGGTTCGCGCATGAACACGGTTTTCAAGTTCTACTACCAGGCCTGGGTGCTCATGGCCCTCGCCGCGGCCTACTGCAGCTACTACATCCTTGGACGCAGAGCCGAGCACGGCCCTGGGCATTCCCACTCGAAGGGAGTGCCTGCCGGCAGAGCGCTCTGGGGCGCGGCCTTTGTGCTGCTGGTGGCAGCGGGCATGGTCTATCCTGTGCTTGGCATCCCCAACAAGGCCGGCGACTTCAAAGGTCAAGCCACGCTGGATGGCATGGCCTTTGTGAAGAACGTCCGGCCGGACGACTATGCCGCCATGCGCTGGCTGCAGGACAATGAGCCCGGCATGGCCTACATCGTGGAAGCGACCGGTGGCTCCTACAGCGATGCGGCCTGGGTGTCGGCCTTTACCGGCTTGCCCACCATCTTGGGCTGGGACTTTCATCAGAACCAGTGGCGTGGCAACGATGTCGAGCCGTCCAAACGGCGCCCGGACATTGCGCAGATCTACCAGAGCAGCGATTCGCAGCAAGTGTTGACGCTGCTGGAGAAGTATGGTATAAAATACGTATACGTGGGTACCGTCGAAAGGCGCAACTACGATTTGCCGCCTCTGCTTTCCGATCGCCTTGGGCGCTTCCTGGAAAAGGTCTTCGAGCAAGGCGGCGTCGCCATCTACCGGCGCTGACGGATCAGCGCTGCATGGTCAGGGGTATGCCAATGACTTCGCCTGGTAACCAACCACCACAGACCCGGCAAAGGGTGAAACCGGAACTGCTGCTGTACGCTGTGAGCTTTGGCCTGGCCCTGGCCTTGCGTCTACACGCACTTGGCCGCTGGCCTCTGTTGGACGGAGA